>JACCDX010117603.1_pt1 | contig 45715 bp, 45 predicted proteins | sample 7449681 | NCBI WGS metagenome assembly JACCDX01 (sample SAMN15323450, study PRJNA562643) | freshwater metagenome | isolation source: river surface water | place: USA:Blue River Watershed | collected 2017-08-18
CCAAGCAGCCATGGCTTTATTCCCTATTTTTGCTTAAATGTACAAAAAAGGGCGTAATTTCGCGTACCCTTAAGCCCCAAGAACACGTGCAAGTAAGAGCAAAAAAGAATTTAGGTCAACACTTTTTAAATGATTTAGATGCGGCCCAACGCATTGTGGACGGCTTGCAGGATCATTCGCAATACGCGAAAGTGCTGGAAATTGGTCCAGGCATGGGGGTCTTAACCCAATATTTAGTTAAGAAGTCGGAGTACGAGACCTACTTAATTGAAATCGATCAAGAATCGGTTGCTTACCTTCGAAAAAATTATTTGGAATTCACCGGCACTCGGTTAATCGATGGGGATTTTTTACGCTACCCCTTAGAAAACATTTTTGGTGAGGAAAAATTCGCCATTGTTGGCAACTTCCCCTATTTCATTTCAACCCAAATCTTTTTCCGAATTTTGGAATACAAAGATCAATGTGTGGAAGTCGTAGGAATGCTACAAAAGGAAGTAGCCGTAAGGTTAGCTGCCAAACCAGGAAATAAGGATTATGGAATTTTAAGTGTTTTGCTTCAGGCTTATTACGATATCGAATATCTTTTTAGCTTAGGACCCGAAGTATTTACCCCGCCTCCGAAAGTCAATTCAGGTGTGATTCGTTTAGTTCGTAATTTCGATAAAAAATTAGCCTGCGACCCAAAGCATTTTAAAATGCTGGTCAAAATGGCCTTTAACCAACGAAGAAAGACCTTAAGGAATGCTCTGCGCGCGATGCAATTACCCGATCATCCCTTACTAACGAAACGAGCGGAACAATTAGGTGTGGAGGAATTCACGACGCTGACCCTTTTATGGGAAGCCAATGGTTACCTGGGAGCCTAAGAAAATAACAAAGCCTTAACAGCAAATTGGGCAAAATTTACGTAATTGCGCCTTCAATCTAATTCACTCAATCATGGAAGAAATCAACGTACAACACCTTCCGTTTGAGCTCACCAAAGAGTTCCTTGAAGAAATTCGCCAGTTGATTACTGAGCAGGCGAAAGATGAGATTATTGCCAAGATTGAGGATTTATTCCCTGCGGACATCACGTCCATTCTCTATGAGTTAAATGGAGATGAATCAAAATATCTGGTCCAATTATTGGATACCAAAATAGCAGCGGCTATCATTTCGGCTTTAGATACCGATGACCGCAAGAAGTTCTTAAAGAATTTCACCTCCAAAGAAATTTCCGAATACATCAACATCGTCGATTCCGATGATGCGGTTGATATTCTCAACGAACAACCCGTTCGTATACGTGAAGAAGTAATCGCCCTATTAAAGGACCGCGAACAAGCTCGATTCATCATTGACCTCATGCATTACGATGAGGATTGTGCCGGCGGTTTGATGCAAAAAGAGTTAATCAAAATCAATGTCACACAAACAGTAACGGAATGTGTGGAGGAGATTCGCCGACAAGCTGAGGATGTTGAAAAAGTCTACTCCGTTTATGTCGTAGATGATGATGGAATTTTATTGGGCACGGTATCGTTGAAAAAAATCATTTTGGCGAAACGAGGTTCGAAGATTCAAGATGTGTTTGAAGCAGATGAAATCGTATCAGTTCAGACCTATAGCACCGGCGAAGAAGTTGCTGATTTAATGCAAAAATACGATTTGGAGGCAATTCCAGTCGTGAATATACAAGGTAGATTACTTGGGCGAATTACGATTGATGACGTGGTCGATTTCATTACAGAATCTGCCCAAGAAGATATTCAGGTCATGGCCGGTATCTCGGAAGACGTAGAGGAAGATGACTCTGTTTGGCTACTCGTGCGTTCTCGTTTGCCTTGGTTAATCGGTGGCATGGTTGGAAGTTTTTTAGCTGCTAAAATCATTGACCGTTTCGATGACACGATTGCTTTATTACCCGCCATTTCAGCTTTTATTCCGTTGATTGGTTCAACAGGCGGGAATGTGGGTATTCAATCATCATCCTTAATCGTTCAATCGCTAGCAGACAAAAGCGGATTAGACACGACACTATGGAAACGTCTACAAAAAGTATTTGTTGTCGCATTAATCAATGCCCTCATAGCAGCCATTTTTGCTTTCGGTTGCTCCATGTTGATCGATAGCGGAGAGATCATGTTATCCATAACCGTATCCCTTTCCTTGTTTGCGGTGGTTATGCTGGCATCCTTAATGGGGACGGTCACCCCTTTGGTCTTAAACCAATTAAAAATCAACCCCGCAGTGGCATCTGGTCCATTCATTACAACGACCAATGACATCTTAGGTTATGGTGTCTATTTCTTGATTGTGTATTTCTTATTGTAGTCGATGAGAGCAGTTATTCAGCGAGCTAGTTCAGCTTCCTTGCACATCGATGGCCAATTACATGCATCCATTGAAACGGGATTCGTTATTCTTTTAGGCATTCATGTAGATGACACAGATTCCGATGTCGATTACCTCGTTGGTAAAATCCATGGCTTGCGAATTTTCTCAGATGCTGAAGGTAAAATGAACCTTTCCTTGGAGCAGGTTTCAGGCCAAATATTATTGCTTAGTCAATTCACCTTATATGCAGATACGCGCAAAGGGAATCGTCCGAGCTACCTTGCTTCTGCTCGACCAGACCAAGCAATTCCTTTATATGAGCAGATGATACAAAAGCTTTCAAAGGCCATGGGAGCTCCTATTCAAACAGGTGTTTTTGGGGCTGATATGCAAGTAAGTTTATGCAACGATGGCCCTGTAACCATTATCATCGATTCGAAAAACAACTCATTATGACCTTAGAAGAAGCCCAAGCGCAAGTTGACCAATGGATCAAAACAGTTGGTGTACGTTACTTCAATGAACTCACTAATATGGCGATGTTAACGGAGGAAGTAGGCGAAGTTGCCCGCATCATTGCACGTCGCTATGGCGAACAGTCAGAGAAAGAATCAGATAAGAACAAGGATCTTGGCGATGAAATGGCTGATGTTCTTTTTGTATTAATCTGCCTAGCAAATCAAACAGGAATTAATCTAACAGATGCTTTGGCTAAGAATTTGGCAAAAAAAAGCATCCGTGATGCCGACCGACACCACAATAATCCCAAACTAAAATAGGGTTTACTTTCCTGCCGGTACCTGGCTATCCGAAATACGTTTGCTCATGCTTTTCCCCTCTTCTTTGTTGGGAATAAACGGTCGAACTAAGGAGATCAAATCCAAACTCGGATTCAATTTTTGAATTACCTCATGGCGCACATCAAATTCGGTTTCACCCGATATTTGTTGGTACTCCGCATCCGATATACCCTCATGTTGATTGGATGCATTAGAAAAAGAGGCTAAATGACCTAATGTACTATCGCCCATCAATTTTCCGCCTTCCCAAGAAACCACAGAACCTGCATGTTTCCAATTAAATCCGGAAAGCGTAAAGTTCTTTTGATTGATTGCTTGAACCGATTGGAGCGGCATACCTAACAACAAACCTGAATCTGTTTTCCATTCCGATGCATTCCCCACAATGGTTACATCAACAATTTGACCGTCACGGTAATACACATATACTTGACGGTTGGAGTTAGGATATATGATTGTTCCGCGTAAGCTGTCATCACCTATGACCCATGTCGTATCTGAAATCAGGGACTCTTTACCATACTTTTTCTCCAAACCTGCCAAATTTCCACAAGCCAAGACCTCATTCAAGCTACGTGTTGGATTTACTTTTTCAGTCGAATTACTAGAGCCACAGGCAAAAAGTAATAGAGAAACGAAGATGGAAAGAATGTATTTCATATTAGAAAGAATAAGCGAATGATAAGGTTGCATTCAAGCCTTGTACCTGGTATTGATAATACTTTTGATAGTTTTTACCTAAGAGATTATTGCCTGACAAACCGATGTTTAAATTTCGTTTGATAAAATAGTTTATTTTCAAGTTGACATCCAAAATATCGTCCATCTGAATTAACTGATTTTTGACAGGTTCTAAGGCATAGAGCGATTTCATCCAATATACATCGGGCGCAATCAATAATTTAGGCGAAATGCGCCAAGAATTTATCCAAGACAAACTCGTTGCGGGCACATGCGGCGCGTTAAACTTGACGCCCAATTGTTCATAAATAACATGGTTGAACTTAAAGCTTGACGTAAACTGCGACGTAAAATTCAGATTCATGTTCGCTGTATAGGTTGTCACTTGAATTTTTTCTAAACCGCCCCGGTACTGCACATCAAACTTATTCGAAGCAGTAACAGCATTGACATAAAAAGGTAAGTCAGAATACTCAGCATAATCATATTGAGCTTCAAAGTCGATCACTTTATTCCCCCCAATACCTTTAATACCTCCATACACGTGGCCTACTTGGTTGGTATTTTTCAATTGGCTCGGAACACGCATCCAAGGATTTTGCTTCAGAAAACTTTGGAAAGAATTGAATTGAACATCGCCTCCTACCCCACCAAACAAGTGTATGTAATCAGACGCACCAAAATCCATTTGCAACATGGGGAAAACACTGGTTTTCTCAACCAACGGATCGTCGAATTCGGTCACAAACATAAAACCAGCATTTAGACTAACACGCGAACTTTTATAGGCTAAATGGGGATTAAGTCGATACAAGTTACGGTTCCATTTTTGCAGGGTGGCATTAGGTGAATATTCCGAATAAACATAATCTCCGGCCAACTTGAAACGAAGCTTTTCCGACATGCTATGCGCATACATCCCGTGACCTTGAATGATTAACTCATTCAAATCTTGTGGATTCGTAAGCTGATCGGCCTGAATACTTAATACATAGTCAGCATTCGTCGACTTCTTTGCACTACTTACTTTACCTGAAGCACGCATGTTTGTGTAAGAAGCCAAAAGATCAGATGCTTTGACATAGGAAGGAATTTCAGCTAAGCCATAATAGTGATTAGCGAACATTTTGTATTCAAGCGTACTTTCCCAATAATTCACACGTCCTAAGGAGCGACTTTCCAAACGGGCTAAATTCTGGCTTCTAGCAGAATATTCGTCCATCACAGGTCCAAATAGATTGGCATCATGATGTAAATAAATGCCCAAAAATTTATTCTCTTTTGAACTTTGACTCGCATTGAAATCAAACAAGGAATGACCATAATTTCCTACTCCCAAGAGAAGCGCGTTTTTAAATTTCTCTCCATATGCTGTCTTATTACTCTCATCCGTACGCATTTCTTGCGCAGCAGGCGCTTCAATTTTAGGTAAAGAGTCGATCGCCCAAGCAGACTCTTTTAGTTTCACAAGCAAAGGAGCAGTTGCTGTTTGACCAAAGGTTTTCATGGGCAAATAAGTGCGGTCGGTAACTTTTAGATTCATAACTGCCCGCGTTGAATTGGGTATCGTAATCGTGGAACGATCAATACGTGATTCTTGCGCATAGGCTAGATTAAGCAATCCAAACAGGCCAATAAAAAGCAAAATGATTTGTTTCATCTATTGAATTCCCTCCATTTTTTTCTTCGCTAGTACTTTAACGGCATCGTCCGACGAGTTGGATAAAATACTTTGTAAAATTGCCTTTGCTTGCGCATTATTCTTTAGCTGAATAAAATTTTCCGCCATTGAAAGATAAGCCTGACCAACCAAGGCATCTGGTAAATGATAATAACGACTCTCTGATTGGATAAACTGACTGACCAACCAATCATTTGATTTTTTGTACTCTTTCTGCACAGATAATACCTTAGCGTATGACATGGCTGCTTGGGCACCTACTTCATCTTGATTAAACTTCACCGAGGTAGAAAACCATTGTTTAGCAAGTTCATAATCAACCGCATCCAATGCGTATTGGCCTATTTCCATAGCCCATTGACTCTTACGCAATGAATCCGAGGCATCCAAGTCAAGCCAAAGTTGATTAAGGGAATCAAATTTCTTTTGTTGGCCATACAGTTGCTTCAACTTATCCTGCACATCCACCATGAGCGTATCTTGAAAGGCCATATTAGCCTTTAAATCTACCAATTGGCCTACTGCCAAATCCGCGCGCTTTTGCTCCTCGTAAATCAAAGCAATCATCCATTGAGATCTATTGGCATAACTTACACCTTGTTGGCTACGTTTTAAGTAAATCAAGGCATTCGCTAAATCTTTCGTGTGGTAGGTTGCAACGCCCAACATATAATTTAGGGCATCCGATTGACCATAGGCTGGATATTCTTGGATCAAGCGAACAAGCTCAGGAACGACTAATTTGTATTTAGCCTGCTGGAACATTTCCGTACAAATATCAAACCATTGATCGGCTAAACTTGGGTCATCCCCATGTTGGCTTGCATAAATATGATACAGCTCCATCGCCTCAGTATGTCGACCTGCCTTTTTCAACAATTCAGTAGCACCGATAATGGCCTCTTTGGCAGAGGAATCTGTCGTGAATTTTCGTACGATTTGAATGTAATCATCCATGGCTAAAAACCATTGATTCGTATTCTCATATGCTTGAGCCCGAATTAATAAGAATGGCGCAAAAAGAGGATTAACAGTCGATTTCGATTGAATAAATTGGGTAGTATTGCGAATGACCGCCGCGTAATTTTCCGTCTTTTGCAAACGCGCTAAAGCCACATTGCTTTGGTACAACATTTTATCGGCTTGAGGATCATTCGGAAATTTCGAACTATAAGCTAGGTAAACTTCAGATGACTCCTTGAATTTACGTAGGTTAAAGAGAATCAACGCTTTACGTTCAAGCAAACTTGTCGTTTGGGGAGAATTCTGTTGAATGGCTTCATCGAAATATTTAAGGCCTGCAGTCAAATCACCCTTTGCAATGGATAATTCAGCCAAATTACGTAAATCATCAACGGAGCGACTCCCTTCAAGTTTGTTGGCCACATATTCCTCAAAATATTGCAAGGACCGATCATACATAGTGATATAGGCAAACGAATGGGCCAAACTTAAACGAATCCTTTGGCTCAATTCACGTGATCCCGCAGGTAAAGACGTTTCCGCCAACAAAGGCACATATAATTTAATGGCGTCAGAGTTTTTATTCGACCGAGCAAGCATTTCTGCTAAGGCATAGCGAGCATACCAAGCCATCTCCCGATTAACGGCGAAATCGAGTGATTTCTTGTAATAGGTAATCGCCCGACGGTCTTCTTGTTTTTCGTAAGCCTTTGATGCAATCTGATAGCAAGTAGCTTGATAAAGTTCTTGGAATTTCACTTTTCCTACCGGAAAATTCAACATAAAATCTTCCATGGCAGCTAAAGTGCCTTGCTTTTGCAGTGCATCTATAGCCATTGACACCAACAATTCCCCATGTTTATTTTGAGGCAAACGCTTCTGATAGGATTTGACTTCCTTTAGCAAAGTCGCCCATTGTTGGTTTTGCTGCAACAAACTTAGGAACATTAAATAGGCCTCATCAGCCAATCCCCTGTTGAAAGGCATCGCCGCAACCTCCTGCAACGCTTGGTAGGCAAGCTCCCATTTTTGTTGGTCCACTAAAATCAGAGCGCGCGTTTTGGCCATTTCTTGAGCAAGCGAATCGTTCGATTTATCCGATTTAGCGAGCAATAATAGCGCCTCATCCAGCTGCTTTGATTTGTATAATGCGAAAGCATACTTATAATTCCGCTCTCGATTCATCATGAGCGGCGATTTAACCTGAACAACCGCATAACTTTTCGCGGCATTCGCATAATCTTGCTTTTGAAATTGTAGCTCAGCAATGATGGATGCCAAATTTCCGGAAGATTGTTGATATGAGCTGTCAGCTAAAATCGGCTTAACAAAGCCAATTAAATCATTGTATCGATTTAATTTCATGTAAGCCGAACTAATCCATACGGGTGCTTCTGCAGCATACTTGGGATCTGCACTTGCGAGTTTAAAGTCCTCAATCGCTTGTTCAAATTTTTCTGCATGAAAATGCATAACCCCTGCATAATAAGCTGCAGGCAAAGAATACTCATCCTCCGACTCAAACTTCAACAGATTAAAAAGGGCTAAGGCTTCCTTGTATTGATTTGACTTATAATACGATACCGCGAGGTAATATTTATGCTCTAAATTTGTCTGAGAGGAATTACTCAAATATTTAATTGCACGTGCCCAATCCCCCGTTTCGTAATAAAAAACACCAATTTCGGTAATCAACTTCGCTGAAAATGGGCTCTCGGGATGATCAGAAACGAATTTAACGGCTTGAATTTCCGCCTCGGGACGCATGGAATAAATCGAACACATCGCTATGTAGTATTCAACAATCGTGCGTTCCGAAATCAACGAGGAGGTATTTTCCTGTAAATTTTTAAGGTAAAAACGAAATTCTTCTTGAGCAGCCGGGAAGTTATTTGAATCAAACAACAACTTTGCTTGACGGAAATGCTCGTAAGGGTCTGTTAATTTGACCGTTTGCTGCCCATGCATTTCAAACGGCTGAACAAAGAACACGCTTAAGACTAAAACACTAAAATAAAATAATCGTTTTTTCATCTACGAACAGATGTATATTTAGGGTTATTACAATAATACAAATTTTATTTCAAATTTATCTCCCCTTTCTAACGATAAAATTGATAATTAATTTCCTCTAAGACTTATTTTCTCTAATTTTGAAAGATATTACCAACAAACAACATTCGATGACGATTCGTAACTTATTCATATTCAGCATCCTTTCTTTCTGTTTCTTTACATCCTCAGCGCAAGGCCCGAATAAAAAGCTTCCGATCATTAAAAATGGTGGATATGTTATTTATGAAAAAAATGGGCATGGCTTAATCGCAGCGGTAGAAAACCTAGGAAAGCTTGATTTCAACGAAGCCATAAAAGCATGTGACTCTTTACAAGTTGGAGGTTTTAGCGATTGGCGATTACCTTCTAAAGAAGAATTTGAATTAATTCACCCCAAATTGAATCTTAAAAAAGTAGGAGGAGGAAGCATTTTCCAATCTTCATGGTATTGGACTTCCTCAGAATTGGATAAACAAAATGCTTGGACACATAACCTTCAAACAGGCCTTCAAGCATCATACTTCAAGGATTTCAAATGCTTTGTGAAAGCTGTTCGATCATTCTAACACCCCATATTTTCGCATTTGTCGGTCCATCACAGCGAAATACAGCGGTGGAATTAACGCCAAAATTAACATTCCGGGATATCCGGTAGGCATTTGAGGTGCACCTGCATGGTGGCGTAATATTTGGTATTTCCGAGAAGCCAAGTAATGATGATCGCTATGCCGACTTAATTCGAACAAGAGAACTCTCCCCAACAAGTGATTACTGTTCCATGAATGTTCCGGCTGTACACGTCCGTAACGATTATTAGCATTTAAAGGACGAATTAATCCATAATGCTCAATGTAATTAACAGCCTCGAGCAATAAAATTCCTATCATTGCCGAAATCAAAAAGTACCCCAAAGTAGCTATTCCCCAAATCCAATAAATCCCAAAAAGCAATCCTGCTTGAAACAGATGAAAGAATAACATTTCATTTTGAATGGACCAAAAACTTAGTTGTTGGTTCTTTAAAATCTTGGCATTGATTCGCCATGCACTCATATACGTTCCGGGAATCGTTTGGAAGAAAAATGCAAAGACACTTTGCCGATATTTGGCCGTGCTAGGGTCTTCTGGCGTACTAACATGTGTATGATGACCGCGATTATGCTCGATAAAAAAGTGCATATACAAACTGGTAGACAACAAAATCTTTGACATCCCTTGTTCCACTTTGTTACTCCGGTGACCTAATTCATGCGCTAAATTAATCCCGAAAATACCCGCTAATAAACCCGCTGTCAAGATACGCCCAATTCGATCTTGTGTCGAAATATCAGTTGATGCTACTTGATTTAAAAAATAAAATAAACAGATAAGATGCAAAGCAAAGGCCACATACAATACAAGATCATACATAGGATTGTTCTTGGCAGTTATTTCATCCTCATCCGATAAATTTTCCTCATTCGCTGGTAAAAACAATTCAGCAAATGGGATGAATAGAAAGCTAAACATGATACTGGCCCAACAGGCAATTCCCACAGAATGGTAAGAAATCCAGGCTCCGGCGAATAAAACAAAAGGCAGAATATACTTGATAATGCGCATAGCTAATCAACTTATTTCCACAATAATAACAATTTAAACTTGTTTTATTGCCAAAATAAAATCAGAAGCTACGTGATCAATTTGATAGTTGGCTAAAAACAATGCGCGTGCATTTTTAGCTATTCGATTTTGCAAATCCGTATGTTGATACAGGTTCTGCATCGCTGCAAAAACGGAGGCTTTCGAAGGTTCACAAACAAGCGCTGCATCCGCAGCAATCAGTTCATCGGCAAAACCAATCCGGGTACTAACAATACTGGGTTTACTATACGCTAGCGCCTCCAAGGCTGCGATCGAAAATCCCTCCGAGTAACTTGGCAGAATGAATGCATTAACCTGTTCCAGCAAATAAGCTTTGTTGGGCCCCGTAACCACATCGAATAAATCAATGTTCGCATGCGGATAATTCGCCAACTGCTTACCTAATTCCTCCGAATAATCATCTTGAGGTCCGGCAATTATCAAATGTACGGCAGAACCATGTAGTCGGCTTAATTCCTCAAAAGCCTTCACCAATATATCCAAGCCTTTCTTTCGATTAATCCGACTCAAAAACAAAAATACAAAAGAGCCTTTTTCCTTAATTTTTTCGATTCGATCGACAAAATCAACAGTAGGTGCGTACCTTGTGGAATTCGTTGGCTCCTCAATGCCATTGGGAATGAATACGATTTTTGAACGCAAGTCGGGGAAAAGATTCAAGACAATTTGCTCCTCTTCCCTACTGATAACGTGAATCAAATCAGCCTTTCGAAGGAAGCGTCTTTGCATCAAATTCCAGAGAAGCTTTTTTTTCCATGCGGAACGATTCCATGCATATGGGTCTAAAAATCCATGGATGGTAACAATCTTTTTGGCCTTATTGGGTACAATAAAAGGAAGCAAAGCACCAAAATACCAAAGTCCATGTATGTGTACGTATTGAAAAGAATTCCGTTTTCGGATGAACCAAAACAGCAAAGTCCATGAAAATTCAGAGAGTATGCGCGAAAAGATACTTTGCCTAAATATTTCCAAATGAACGCCGGGTGCGGTCGGATAAGCATGGTGCGCCTGATCCATGGAACTTGCAATGGTGACATCTAATCCGGATTCGATTTGAACGCGAGAATGATTCAAGATCACACTGGCAGGCCCTCCCGATTCATAGGAATAAGAACATAAATGCAATAAATGATCTTTCTGTTGCATGTTAAAATTCAATCTTCCATTCCTGTTGAATGATTTCCTTCAAGCGTTCAGGATTATTTTGTGCAGCTTTTTCGGCTTCGTAGATATTCATATCAACTAATAGTCGATACCAAAGTCCCTGCATAAAATGAAATACCCAAACCTTCGGGTGGTCCAAAAATCCTAATTGGAATATAAATCGAAAGACAAAATAGGCCACTGCGCGAATTCCAAGTGGCATTCGATTGTATAAACTGTTTTTAGCCGTTCTTTTCGTATGTGCTTGACTGTTTCCAGCCGCCGACAAGTCGGTCGTAAAAGTGAATTGATATTTTTGATTCAACACATCCGAAGCTTCGCGGCGTGCATAATTATTGTGTTTGGTCACCCACCAGTGCATGGAATTTAGATTTTCATCCACCACGTGTTCCGCAAAACGGATTGTTTCCCCTTCAGAAAGGACGATATGCTCATCCATCAGACGTTGTTCACAGGCACCTAAACCTGTGCGCCATAGTCGTAATAAATGAATGGGATAAAAGCCGCCAAATCGGATCCATTTTTCTTTAAAAAACACTTTTCGCGTAAATTCAATCCCGGAAATACGAGATGAAATGGCTGCTAACTTTAGGTTAATTTCTTGTTGAAGCTCCTCGGTCAAATATTCATCCGCATCAATTCGCATGGTCCATGCCGTTTGAATTTGAGCTTCTTGAATTCCCCAATTCAACTGTTTGGCATAATTATTTTCCCAGGCATGGGAATAAACTTCAGCACCTAAATTATTGGCAATTTCGATGGTACGATCCGTGGAAAACGAATCGATGATGCAGATACGTGCGCAAACAGCTTGCAGGCTTTTGATACAGCGAGCAATGTGTTTCTCTTCATTAAACGTCAAAATGATTGCCGTAATTTGGGTCATGCACCTAGAATTTCAACAAATTTACCATTAGCCCGTGGATTCACAAGGCATTTATATTTATTCTATCCGATAGTAACGATGCGTCGCAAGAATTACCGGTTTGAATCCTCCTTGGAAAAATTGTCCCTCGCTGAATTTAATGGATTCCAATGTATTCGAAGAATCCAATGTTGCCATGTAAAATTGTTTGGCTTGTGCTAAATTCAGGATTAAGTTATTTGACCAAAAGCCTTTTTTCAACAAATTAGGTGCGACGCGAATACGTTCACGAACATTTCCCGACTTAAGCTCTGCCATTAATTGGGGTGGCTGAAACAATAAATTAACAAGATTACCTGTTGAACTATAGGCCGTCTCAAAGATACTTTCACGAAGATATCCTGTTTGCAATACGCCCAAATAAATCTCCTTCCCTAGTGGATGACGTGCATGCCGCGTAAATACCAATCGGAGCTTTCGATGATTGGGTTTACGAGCAAAGAGCAATAAAGAATCGTTGGAATCGACGATTTCATAATGCATCAACAAGGCTTTTTGGGTGAAGGATTCCTCTGCCCACGGGTACTTTAACGTCGATTTTTCCAAGCCATAGATAACAAAGTCCGGAGCTTTATTAGACGCAAAATGAACTTCATTTAAACTATCTAAATAGCGATCTCCTGCTAAATAACTCTGCAGCGTTGGTCGGGGTGCATAATTCAATCCATGGGTATTTACCCAAGAAAGCTCGAATGGGATGACATCCACGGAATGCTTTCCTATACGCTGTAGAAATGTTGCTGGCAAGCGCTGACCCGTCGAAGCTAGCTCCCGAGTTCCTTGGAAATAATTCGCCAAAATATAGGGGCGGTATTTGATTCCATGCCAAATTCCAAGTGCCGTAAATCCCACGAGCGGCACGTATAAATACACATAGAGCGCAAAAAGTACGGGCATGAAAAGCAAGTAGATACGTCTTATAGACAGAAGCGTTGAATTTGCCACAATCAACAATCCCACATAGCTCATCAATTTAACGTAAGCTGTGAAGTGACCCGAGTCCGCACGAACAAAGCTGTATTTTAATAAAACGAAAGAAATGCCAAGTGCTGTGGCAACTAAAAAATACTCTGACCATGCTTGCAAAGGCGCTTTCATGACAAGGTAAAGACTTAAAAACACCTGCAACAAGAATACAACATAGGTCAAGGCAGTCATCTTTTCGAACGCCTCCGGAAAAACCGACATCCCAGCGTTATAATTCGCGATGATGTGTAAACTCGTTTTAAAATATAGCAACAAGTTGGTATCTAGTCCTTGCGCCCAAGCCATGAGCGCAACGATAAATAATCCGGCCCACAATATACCCAAGTACCACACAAGTCGTTTTTGAATCACCATAACGACAATTAATCCAATTAAAAATGCCCAAACGATAATCCCATAATTAGCCTTACTGAAAAATATAATGCCCAGTAACAAAAAGGACATCGTGAGCGAAATTGTTCGTTTCCATGTTGAAGTTGCATGAAGGGCAACAAATCCATGGTACATGCCTAAAAACATCCACAGAAAAGCTGTGGTTTCCCCAATCATCTCGAAGGAAAAGAGGTTAAAGCATAAAAATAAAAGGAGGTGATAGTATTTGGCTTGTTTGGGAAAACAGGTCGCATGAAAATAGATGAGATTCAAAAAGAAAAAACCATCATAAAGAAACTGTTTCCAAGCTGGTACCAAGATAGGCAGTCGGTAAATATAAGACCCCAATGGCCCATAGGTAAATACGAAGTCACTCCCCCAGACACCTTGTTTGTCCCGCAATAAATTCAAAGCAATTTGCCAGGAAGGATCCAACCCGGCACTCGGCTCTTCAAATAATCGCAAAAAGGGAAATGTTAGGTAAACAATGCCAAATGCATATAGCCAATAATGCCATGATTTTTGAATGGGTGCACGTAAATAGCTAAGGATTGAATTCAATTGAAATAAGTATAGAAAACAAAGCTAAGGATAAATACAAAAAAGACCCACACGTTCGTGCCGGTCTTTTATTATTGGTCGCGCAGGGATTCAAATTTTCAACCTCGCAAACTTGGAGTTTTGAAAAAAATCTAAGTGCCCCGGAGTCTCAAGTATCAAGTCGTACCCAACTGGACTAATCTTCATTGAATATTATGTTCTTCCAAAATGGGCATAATTTTGGTCTTAAATCAAGATTGAACGCATGATTTAGCCAATCCTCTAATTCCCTGCTATTAACCTCATCATAGGTCCAATCTTACCCTCATGAAATGAACTAAATATGATCCATGCATTATGATTCGTCGGACGCACGAAAAACCGCTTTTTTGTAGAATATCTCCCCAATGCTATCCGATCAGTTTCTTCATTTATATCGTTCGATTTTGCAAAGAAATTAACAATCACAATAATACCATTTGGGGGAATTGTAAGGTAATCTAAGTTGAGCGGAAGCACGTTCCAACCTATTTTATTAGTTGAAAACGCAAGTTCTTGTTTATTTAACAATGCTGAAGGGAGTGAATCAATTCCCATTGAATAAACTAGAATTTGAAAAGTATAGTTATTGGGACTAAGTTTATCAAAATAAATCTTCAATTTTCTAGGTCTTTTACCAATTAGATTTTCATCATCAAACAGCATCCCGATTTGAGATGGAGCTTTGGTTATAAATGAATAATTCTTTTTTCTTTTAGGTTGCTCGGTCTCAACTATTTCTAATTTATCCGATAAAACTTTCACTTCTTCAAGCAAATATGATTTTGTTGAATCTGAATTCTTCCCTATTTCAATCGTCAATTCATTAGAGTACGCATTAAATTTAAATAAAAGCAGACCCATCAAGATAATTAAATTCAGATGTACAATTCTTTCATTTTTCATATACGTAAATACTTTTATTAAAATTAAATACATTTTTTGAATAATAGTATTTATTCCTCTTCTGGGCAAGGTTGTGTTACTTGTGCTATTCGATGCTCAACTTGAAAGCCAAAAAAATATTTATATTCATCATAATAATAAACACACTTTGAATTGTCTGGTAGATGGGAATGACTAACACCTTGTGATCCTCCATCTAAGCCACAAATTGAACGACTCCAACCGAAAAATCTCCATTCGGGTTCACAACCTACCGTCGGATCATATGCATAAATAAAAAACGGCAAAACTATCGCCATAGTAACAAAATAGTATTTTTTCTGAGCATAAAATACGGCTATTTTCTTCATTTTCTGAGCATTAGATTCCCCTACTCGTGAGTGGTTTTTCGGGATTCACCATTGCGTTTACAGCATGCACCAAATCTAATGTATAGAAATGCCCATATCAATACCACCTAAGTAGTATTTTAGTGGTATTATGGTAGTATAAATGGATTTCAAAGTAGGCAAAACATAAATTTGCAAAATATAATGCCACAAAACACGTATATCGTAAATACAAAAAAGACCCGCACGTTCGTGCAGGTCTTTTATCAGTGGTCGCGTAGGGACCATTATTATTTCACTAGTTTTCTGTGAATTTCGTTTAATTTATGCTTGTATGGCAATATATGAGTACATTTGGGAGGAATTCAAATGACACTAAAAGTAATCATTTGACACAAAACCTGTACCTATACCTGTACCTTTTCGTAGTTATGGCAACAATTCGAGCAGTTCTCAAGAAAAATAAGATAAAAACGAATGGATTAATTCCGATTTATCTTCGAATCATTGAAGGAGAAAAGAATACGTATAAATCAACTGGTATTGATGTTCGTTTAGACGAATGGGATGAAAAGAATTGTAAGGTTCGCTCAAAGCACTCAAACTCGGTTAGAATGAACCATGCAATTGCTAAAAAAATTAGCGAGTTGGAGGATTTAAGAATTCAGCTTGATGGTAAAGGTGGATTAGGGAAAGAAGTTAAAGCGCTTTCAAATAAAAAGGTAATTGGCGACAAGCAAAGTTTTACTATATTTTTTAAGGAGTATGTTGATCAACAAAAAATTGATAAGAAGTTTGGTACGCATAAGAAGGTAGAATCGGTTCTGAAAAAATTTAACGATTACAATAATCAAAAAGATGTACTATTTTCTGATTTTACTTTAGAATATCTGAAAGAATACGAAAATTACTTAAGAAGCAAAGGCAACTCAACAAACACAATTCATGCAAATCTAAAGGTCTTTCGAATGTTGTTCAACAGAGCTGTACAATTCGATATTATCCCAATTCAAAACAACCCCTTTAGCAAACATAAGCTTAAAACGGAAAAAGTTGAGAAAGTTTTTCTGACGCAAGCGGAAGTTGATGCGATAGATAAAGTGAAAGTAACCAGCGGAACCAAAATGGAAGTCCATAAAGACATGTTTGTGTTTGCTTGTTACGCAGGCGGAATTCGTATCTCAGACCTACTTCAACTTAGGGTTGAACGATATGATAGAACGACCAACATATTAAGCTTTTTTGTTCACAAAACTAAAAACAACCATACCATCAAATTCCCAAAGAGGGCAAAAGAAATTTTCGACAAATACGCTCCAGATGGTAGAACCCATGGCTATATTTTTGGGCTATTAGATGAGAATATGCTAAAGGCTTCACCCGATGTTTTGCTAACAAAGATTTCTTCAGCAAATGCCTATGCAAACAAAAATCTAAAGACAATCAAAGAATTGGCTGGGATTGAAAAGCACATATCGTACCATTCAAGTAGACATACCTTTGGAACGCTTGCCGTAAAAAATGGGATAGGAATTCAAATGGTTTCTAAAATCATGGTTCACTCCAATTTAACAACTACCCTGGGGTATGCCAAAATTATCGATGCTCAGATGTATTTAGAGATGGATAAAATGGATAATGAATAATCGAATTTTGAATATCTGATTTACTTCGTATCTTATTAAAATCAGTGGATTTCCTTCTATTTCCAAAATCATTGGAAACACCTTCCTTCAGTTAATGCTATATTATGCAGAATATTTCTCCAATTCGCGAATAATCACTTGATTCACAAATAAATACCCCAAATATTTGTACTCGAAAGCTAACGACAGAGGTTGAAAATGCAGGAATTCTGAGTCGCCTGTAAGTAAACCTGACTCAGCTGTTGATAGCTTCTTTTTACGTTCCGATCGGAACATTTTACCCAACTAAATATTTTAAGCTCATGGCTATTAGAGATGCAAATCTCGTAGGGGAAAGGTATGTCCCTGCGAATTCGTGTTGTGAAAAAATTTACAACACACAAGAGCTCGAAACGCTTCTTAAGGTTTCGGGCAGAACAATTCAACGCTGGAGAGATTACGGGTTAATCAAATTTTCAGCCGTCGGTTCAAAGTTCTACTATTTCCACACGGATGTGGTGGAAATGCTGAACAGGAACGCAATAAACAATTGAATACAGGTGGTATCGAATAAAAGAATCAACCGCAGGAACAAGGTTCCTTTGGGTTGGCCACCAATTATAATTAAATCAATTATCGTGATGATTTACAGGGTATTCCCGATTATCACTTCAACTTTTAAATTTTAGAACGATGAAAGAATCGTCAATTCAATGGACGGATGCAACTGTCAATTTTTGGGTGGGATGCCTAAAGGTATCAGCCGAATGTAAGTACTGTTATTTAATGCGACAAGAAGCACGTTATGGACGTGATGGAACAATAGTAAGAAGAACAGGTAAGGCTACATTTAATGCAGCTTTGAAATGGAAGGATCCCAAGCGAATATTCACGTGCTCCATGTCGGACTTTTTTATAGAAGCAGCAGATCAGTGGCGAGATGAAGCTTGGGATATTATACGCCAAACACCACATCACACGTGGTTGATTTTAACCAAGAGACCTGAGCGTATCAAACAATGTCTTCCTGATGATTGGGGAGATGGGTATCCTAACGTTTGGTTGGGAACAACCGTTGGTGTACAAAGCTCGTTTCATCGTGCTGAAGAATTAGCGAAAATTCCTGCTAAAATAAGGTTCATCTCTGCTGAACCTCTATTGGAGGAAATGGATTTCCTAGTTACAAACGAAAAAGGAGAACGAATCATTGATGCATTTCAATGGGTAATCCTTGGTGGGGAATCTGGAAATAATACAGGTCCATTCAGATATAGACACTCTGAAATTGAATGGTACGAGAAAGCAATTCATGATTTGAAAACCAATACGGACGTAGCTGTTTTTATGAAGCAGTTAGGAACGCATTTATCCAAAGAACTCCATTTTAAGAAAGACCGCCACGGGGGTGAAATAGAGAACTGGCCAGAACATTTGCAAATCCGCGAATTTCCAATTTAATCAATTCAGCCCTCTAGGAATTAAACCTAGGGGGCTTTATTTAACCATTCAAACCATGATTAACAAACACGGCATATATTTTTGGGTAATACCCTCAGGATTATCCATCCCTGCATTATTGGAACAACATCCGCCTGCTTTCAAAAAGAAGGTTAAAATCGATGTATTTTATTACATCATCGATTTGATTACAACTAGAACGTACAAATCAACATCTGAACAATTTGATGGCTATGTAAACATAAATTCTGTCTATTTTCGATGTTTCCACCACGATTACAAGGAGTATATTGAATATCTTAAAATCCACGATGTAATAGATACAGATTATTACATCCCAGAGGAGAAATCGTATGGCTATTGCATAAATCTTGGATCAATTAACTTTGAATGCCCATTCCAAGAGATCCCAATTAAGGATAATGTATTAAGAGCAAAAATTGAATCAGACCAATTTTACAAAGAGCTTTTTTCTCCTGGTGCAACCAATTACTCCTACCTAAGCAAATGGTTCAACCCCTCATTAAGGATAGATGCAAACCACGCGCGTAAAATACTTGAAAAAATTTACGCGGATGTAGAAGCAAATAAGGAGAATTACAAGCCTAAGGAATTAACAAAAGCTCATAACAAGCTATTAAAGAATCTCAAAGTGGTGCAGGAAATTGAATCCCAAAATTTTTATTGCGATTTGGACAATAACATCGGAAGATTCCATACCAATTTGACCAACCTGAAGAAGGAACTTCGGTCATGCATTACATATAATGGCCAAAAACTTGTGAATATCGATGTTAGGAACTCGCAACCATTCCTCAGCACATGTATACTTGAAGCCAAATTTTGGACACATGGATATCATAGATTAAACATTTACAAGATACCAAGTGCTATGAACATAATTGCTGGTTATGTTGTATCCAAACAAGACATTAAAATACATGGTATACAAGCATATCAACATATGGATGAATTAATGGATAGCATAAAACAATATACTATGTGTGTAACTTTTTTGTTAAAATCGTTGAATAAAGACTGTATGGAGTATATTTCATTTGCAAAATCCACCAAATTTTACAAAAAAAATTTTGACAAGATTTACCCAGGAAGGCCGTTTGATAAAGGAAAAGTAAAGAGTAGCTTCTTTCAGTACATTTATTCATCAAACAAACAAAACTTTTGGGAGGAGAAGCGATTAATTAGTGCAGCATTCCCATCTGTAACCAAAGTATTCAAATATTTAAAGAAGGATGATTACGTGCTTTTATCACACATCATGCAACGATTAGAAAGCATTCTGATCATTGAAGTTGTAGCAAGAAGAATCGCAGCTGAGAAACCAAATTTACCATTCTTTACAGTACACGACAGTATAGCAACTATACCATCAGAAGTTGATTACGTCAAGCAAGTGATTAAAGAAGAGTTCAATAATTACCTAGGGGTTGTACCCAAATTGGGGGTAGAACGGTGGGATTAAAATATTAACATTGTAACGCACTGGCAAAGTGGCCAACTAATTAACAGATTAGGGGGGGCTAATTAGGAAAAGGTTTAACTTCCTGCAATTTTATAGTAAGTGTCTTCTTGATTTGGGGGGCTTTCTGGATTACCGATAACGTTTTGGCACTTGGGAAAGAAGCGGATTTAGAAGCACGAAGATACATATAAACGCTGAACCCGCTTTTTTCCCAAACGCCTGTTATCAGCCTTAGTTTTCATTTTCGTCACCAAACTATGTCCTTCCAATATTGTTGTCCACTTGAAATTTTAGCTTTTGAAATGATAGCTTTTTTTTCAGTTGCGGTCAGTAAATCAGATAAAATATTATTTGAGTTTGCTGGGTCAACAATTCTGCTGTATAATGGGTTGTTTGTGTCTTTGGCTAATTCTCGTAAAAGAAAAATGAAATTGTCATTAAGCTTTGAGGCGTCTTTGGATTTTCCTGATAAGGAACTTATTGTTAAATATTCGAGATAGATTGATGGAAAGTCAAGTCCATTTAATTCTCTCCAAATTTTCAGAAGCTTAATTTCATTTAGCCTATCGCTAGCTGATATGTCATTTATATGTTTTTGAATGTTAGTTTGCTTCCAAGTGTCTTGTTTTGAAACGTAAAGCCAATGGTCATTTGTGTTTCCAGATTGTTTTCTTGCAGGACTGATGTCAACTTCTAAGGCACCAATCTTAATTCTAAAAGAAACATTTTGTTTTCTAACTTCATTATACTTTGTCCTTAAATGGTTATATAATCCATCATAAATGCTTTTCAGCCCACCTATATTTGCGTTGCAGTCACTCGTCAATGAAACAAGGTAATCAACATCAGAAGCTATGGAAATAGCTGTCCCTTTTGCTCTTGACCCAGAGTTCAATATTGAAATATAACAAGTTGAAGCCCACTTTTGTAAGTCTTCTTTTAGAAGTAAGATGTTTCGCTCGTAGCTATCTAGCTTTCTTGGAGCATATTTATTGAGGATAGTTTGTAAATACATATTACTGTCCATCGAAGCTGGTTGTTATTAAAGAGTTTAAAATATCATTAAGCAATCGACCTTTGAAGTTCGCTACAACGGTATTACTTCTGTTTGCGATTTCAGCCATCTTATCCTGAGGAATGGAACCTGCCGTAGCAAAAATGATAACGGCTGTATTATTATTTTTTCTGGCTTCAAATATTTGGTCAATTTTATTTCCGCTTGTTTCCCAATCAACAAGTAAAATTGTGTGTTCTTTTGCCTTTTCAATATTATCAATAGGAATGTGAATAACGTTTTTCTTATTAAATATTTCAGTATCGGTGATGCAATCTTTTAGAGATGAAAAGGCTTCGAAACTTCCAATAATTGCAACTTTTCTACGCCAAATTGCTTTGCCAATCCTAAATACTAATGGTGTTACTCCTAGAGCTATGCAGACAACTCTGTAAATTGTTCCTACAGTTGCAAAAACCACAGTTAATCCACCTACAATGATGAAAACTGGATGATTAAAAAAGTCAATTATTGGTTGAATTATATTCATAAGCAGTCTTTAAGTTGTTGTCGTTTTTTCTATGATGACCAACGATTTGCAGCTACAAAAAGTTAGTACCCTCCAAGTACAAAACTGTTTGCAACTTATGAGCTTAATAAGAAGTACATAGCTTGGTTTAACCATTGAACTGCCATAGATACTTCTGAATCTGGCCTGTTCAGTCACAGGTCTGTTGTGCCAAGTTTACACTGTTCTTGTGCGTTACCTATTTCACAACAAAAATTATGTCTGTCAATGTGGTAAATGTTTGAGGTTTCCCTTTAAAATTGAAACTCACTTTTAGGTCTTCAATTTTTTTATTTCCAAAATTGTCCAAGTATGTGATAATAGTTGGCTTTAAAAGGTCAAGGTTTCTTTTCAGTTTCCAAGAACTATTAAAGTCGTCTGTGTCAACAAGCACAAGGAATAAACGATTTTCAGAACCAAATCTCATTTCGCCCTGATTTTCGTAGAGCCAAGTCGCAAGAGTTTTCGGATTAGCTTGAACTTCGTTTAGAATTTCAAGTTTCTCATCTTTTAGAGTTGACAAAACTCCGTTGCAGAAATCATCATTCCTGTCTTTCATCTTTTCAACTATTTCATAAAAGATGTCACTAGGTTTTGCCTTTTTATCAAAAATAATTTTCGCTTCTTCAGCTTTCTTTTTCAGAAAAGTTAATTCAACTGGATATCCCTTTTCCTTACGTTTATCTTTGATGTATTCAGCAGGTAGATATGTTACTTTTAGGTCAAAAGGAACATTGTTTATAAAAAAATCAACACTTTTTATTTGTCCAACTGTTGGTAAAACTGTTGGATGTGATTTAAATATGTGTTCTATTAAAATACTGCTCCAATGGTTATACCAACTGTTTAAAACATATCCCTGAACAGCAACATTGATTTCAGTTTCAAACTTTAAAATGAGTGTGTCATAAGATTTGTGAACCTTCACATAATGACTCACTAAATATTTATCAAGCGAATTTTGATAGTCGCCACCCCAGTCGAAATTTTTAAGTTTGTAAAGTTCAGATACTAATTGAACAGCGTCCAGTTTTGCTACTTGCTTTCCGTTTTCTTCTTGGATGTAATCATTTAGAATTTCATGGGAATTTTCGGGTTTTTTGCAAAGCAAGTCGAATAGTTCAATGAATTGTTTAGCTAATGCAGTTTCCTTTAATGTGATTTTATTGCTTTTGAGAAATTCAGCAATAAGTTCTTTGCGGACAATAGATTTTGTTTTGAGCCATAATAGCCCAATAGTATCATTACTAAACTCTTCAAGTTTTTCGCTTTCGTGTAAATTTTTCCAGTAGTTAAAGTCCTTCATTTACTAATTCTTGTTGGTGATTAGTTGGTATAAAATGTTTCTTCTTGGGCTTGCAAACAAATAATATTTCTTGACTGCCTGCAACACTTCCTTTTCCTCCTCTGCCGTTGTGATAAGTTTTTGCCTCAACACTTACATCTCTATATTTTGAAATTAGTTTTTCAAAATCCTCAATTCTTGGATAGCTCCGATTATTGTAACTGATTAACCAATGAGGGATTTCTTCTGAAAGTTCAAAGAGCTTTTCAAATGAATTTAATACATCTCTTTTTTTATCAAAGCCACTAACTCGTTGTGGTTCGTATCGTTTTATTCCGTTGACAAATTCTTTGTCTTTCCAATACTCGGTGTAAGTTTCTAGTAAATGATAAAACCCTTGATAGTCTGCATGGCTGTCACAATAGGGTGGATCAAAATATACTAAATCGACATTTTTAACTGTCGGCAACAACTCTAAAATATTTTTGTGAAAACTTTGATTGTCTTGCTTGTTGTCGAAAACCGCGTTGTTATAATTGGGAAGTATTTCTTCAAAGATTTCCTTGACTGGTCTAACTAAACTTCTGTTACGTTTAATTCTTTCAGGGTCGCTGGCATAAATCAACGCTTGAGTATGTCCAAAATGCCCCATTGTTATTTTCCTTGTCATACTTCGGTTAATAACAGCAAAGGCTATTGCTTGTTTTATTGGATTTTCAAGCAGGGGAATGTTTGCTCTGAAATTGTCTAAAAACTCCGCTTCTTCCTTTTCAAAAAACAAATTTTTAAACGTGTTTTCCATTAGTGAAAAATCGTTTTTGTTTATCGCTGGTTGAAAAAGAATTTTTAAATCTTCATTGGTCAGTTTAGTGTCCTTATTTTCAATTAAAGCTAAACCTATTTGATTATTGAAATTCAAAAAGTCATTTGTAATCGTTTTATATCCAATTTGTTTGAATAAGAAAGCAACTGACTGTGAACCAGCAAAAGCGTCAATTGCTGTTTTCACATCTTTAGGTATAAACTTATTTATCCAAGCTAAATGAGTGTGTTTTGCACCCAAATATTGTGGCTCAGGAAACTGATAATTGAAATATGTATATTCTTCAAAAAGCATTTTTATTTGTTGATTTTCACAAGTCAGAAAGTTACGATTTTTAACTCTTTTATTAACGATTATATTGTCCAAATTTTTAACCGTCCTTTTGATGGGTGCTGGGTGGGATTTTTACCATTAAAGTTGATGCGGAGAACTGAACTTCTGGCTACCACAAAACTGTTTGGATGCACGAAACCTCGCTCAAAGTATAATTGATATTACAAGCAGTGTTTCTATTTATCAATTTCAAAATATTTTTTAGAAACAAAGCCTGATTTGGGTTCTCTAGATTCTTTGTCAATATAGGAAATTAGAAGGTGTTTGTGTCTTATCTCAATAACAGTAACTTGTTGCCCAAGTTTTACAAAACCAATTATTCTTGAATTTTTCTTGTCTGAATTCTTTAAACTAACAATAGTCCTTGCTGTTCTCGTCTTGTTAAGTTTGTTAAGTTCCGATTCAATTTTTGATGAAAATTCTTTACTTATTTTTTCAAATTCTCTTTTCGTTTCTAAGATAACTTCAGCATTGTTTTTATCTGTCGGTATATTAAAAGGATTATAAAATGTTAAAAGAAAGCAAATAGTTGCCATTGTATCAAGAATAAACTGTCGAGCTTTATCTGATTTGGTTCTTCCAAGAAGTCCCACAAGTTCTTTGACAATCGACTGTCTTAGATTGTCAAGGTCTTGAACAGTAACAGGTGTTGTATTATTTAGTATCTCGTTTCCGATGTTGGCAATTGTTTTGTTCGCTTCTTCTGCAACAGCTATGTCATCCCAATTACAAGTAAAAGCAATATTCTTCAAATACGCCTTAGAAATGTCACGTAAAGCAATGTCAATTGTATTGAACGTATTTAAGTGAGATTGGCCTAATGTCTTGGCAATCGCTGTCAAGTTGTTTGAAAGTAATAGTTGACTTGTCGCAAACCCTGAAAGTCTGTCTGAAGCTATCTGATTTGTTTTGGCAAGTTCTGCAAGCGTAGATGTCAAACCAAATAACGCCGAATGATATTTCGGATGTTGAATTGATGCCACTTGTGCTTGAATACTATTTCCTAAATCCAGTGTTGTAGAATTGAATGGTTTCATCTGTAAGGAAATTGTCCTGGCAATTTCTGTCAACGCACCTAGTCCAGAAAAATTAAACTGTACATTATTTTTTAATTCTAATGCCAATGCTAATCCTTGTAGTGAATTCAGACCAAATCCACTTTGCATATTCTGTTTTTGATATAGACATCCTTTGATTATGTCTTGTAAATTTGTCGTCATTCTAATATGCCTTAAATTTCCACATACCCAAAACTTCCTTTCATCTAATCGATCTAATATGATATGTTTTAGTGAAGGTTTATTTCATGTAATCTTCTCGCGTCTTCATAATTATCAAACTTCCTAGGCTTTATTTCACGGTAAATATTTAGGTCGATGATTACTTTTCGAAATTAAAATTTCAGTCATTTCAAGATTCCTCGAATACAATTTTCGAGTCACTTCAAAATATAAAGATTAAATTTTACTTCAACTTAATAATACTTCAGATTAGCTATTACTTTTCCCTGAGCTTTTTGATGGCTTAAGAGCAGAAGTATTCCCTGGAGTATTTTTATTATCCCGTTGACGCTGATCGGGTTTGCCTGTTGAAGTCGCGATTCTTTTAGGACCTGGTTTTAATGCCATAATATGATTTGTTTATTGTTTCTACTATTTAATTGAAATTTCTTGGTTAATCACTGGATATAAACCAAAATTAAATGGGCAAATATGTTGGACTATTTTCAACCTCCGAAAGTCCTATTGTTCTGATAAGCATAAAATTTATTATTTAGAAATGGACCTTCAACAAATATGTCTTTTTTCTTAATTATTCACAAAGGCGGATTTGCAATAATTATTTAACGGTATATTTTTATTAACAAGCTCTGCGTAAAAGTGATTGATAGCACAAATAGGCATTTAAATTTCTCTGAGTGGCCCATGTTCAATCTACATTAATTTTAATGTATTTATTATTATTTACATCTTGCGTTGATTAGGACTTTTATTCTGTGTATTTTTCTCCACAATTATCTGGCTAAAAGATTAGAAAATTTTATGTTCGTATGTAATCCCTAATGTGTAAAAAGGCGCGAAAGGAATATCACGATTATATGAACTCATTTTTATGGATATCGATAGGTGTTTTTATGTTCAGCGCATCTTAATTGTTGTAGCCAATTATCTCCTTGCCTGTATACTTTGTAATTAATACATCTTGTATGTCCGGCAATTGTACTTACACTATAATTACATTGGTTCATAGAATTTAGCCCTTGGTTTACCCGTTCCCAATAAATTCTTCTTTCTTCAGGTGTCATATTTTTCAAACATGAAAAATTACTTACAATAACAATCAGAAAAGCTATCCAAATTATGCTTTTTTTCATTTTAAATTTTTAAAGATTTTTTAATTATCTTATTTAAACTTTATAATTATTGAACTTTATGTTTTTTTTCTTTTTCGATAAAAATTATTCGAGGCGCTACGGTTTATAGCTATTTTGATACAAATATTGAATTTCAGCATCAGTAAGTACACGATTCCAAATGCCAAAATCATCAATTGAACCTAGAAAATTCTTTTGGTCATTTAATACATTAAATTGACCGATACTTAGATTAGTTCCTTTTACTGTATTAATTGAAATCGGATTATAAGTCCAAGATGCACTAGGCCTTTGAACACCATCAATATAAAATTTAGCACTAGTAGGAGTGGGTCCGAAACTTTTATCCCATACTATTACAAAATGATGCCATTTGTCCCCAATTAATTCAAAAAAAGGACCCGATGCAGATGCTAAATTGTCTAAAATGATTATCGAATTTTGATCTATTCTACCTAAACTAGCACTCATCCCTTGACCCCAATCATTTTGATTTCCATAAGCAAAAATTGCTGTTCCATTCCAAACAACTTCTGTACGTTTTATCCAAAATGAAAAACTCCTAGTTTCAGTTCCTAAAATACCTGGGTAATTTGTAGTAATATTTGTTCCTTGTTGACCGTCGAAACTATAAGCTGAATTACTAACTCCGTAGCGATCGATTGTCAACTTTGCATTATTTACAATACCATGGAATTGGTTTCCTGAAGCATCATTAGCATTGCCATCAAAAGGATAAAATACATGTAAATTGTTTTTTAAGCCTTGCTTCAAAGGACTTTCCAATGTCTTAACAGTTATTGTATTCCCAAGTGATTCCCCTTTTGCATTTAATGAAAATGCAGCAATATAATAAGTAGTATTTTCTTTCAACCCTGTAATTGTTGTTTCATACTTTGTATTAATGAAATACGAATTAGGAATTGCAACCATTGGATCTACAAGCGAAATGTTTGGATTAAGCGAATAACGAAAACCACTCCAAAATAAAGTTGAACCACCATCATTCGAAACATTCAACGAAACTGTAACCCTATTAGATTGAATATTTGTCGCAGGATATGTCGTAACAGAAGGTAATCCAGCCTGCTTAGTTTTAAATGATTTTTCATCACCATAACTTGTTCCATAGCCGTTCACACAATATGCGCGAACATAATAAGTCGTATTGTCCTTTAAATTTAATATTGGGGCTTGAAAAGCGCCAATACCTCCTCCTAGCAATACTTTTTCATTATTAGTTGTTGGGCTTGGACTTATACTATAACATATTCCGCGTTCTGTTATTGGCTTTCCACCATCATCTGAAATATTACCACCAACAACTGCTATGGTGTATGAAACATTTGAAGCATTATCTGTACTTATTTTAACATACAACTCTTTTTTGATATCATCAATAACATTGCATGATTCAAAAATTAAGAATGAAAAAACAAACAGTGAGATATTAAATAAACGGCTATTTTTCATTACTATCTTTTAAGAGCCAGATAAACTAAAACATTCACACCGACAGAAATACCAAGATTTGTCCAAACTTTCGATTTCTTGATTTTAAATGCTTGGTCGGTATATCCGTTGTTATAATCTGAGTTTTTCATACGATTAGCATCTGGAAAGTTTAAGTTAATTTCTTGTGGAACAGTCCCCGTTGTTGCAAATGCAGGAATTAGGCCCAATAGGGGCGATAATACTAAACCTGTTACGAGAGTCCCCGTACCTGCGCCACGATATCCTTTATAATAACGCTTTGCATCTTGTTGGCCAAGCTTATAATTTTCATTTTCGCCCTTGATCGCAATGCTTGTGGGGGCCAAATATTCATCCTTAAAAATATCTTTTGTACCGTTTTCATAACGGATCATGAGAACGTCTGATTTTAGAATAGAAATTAATGGTCCATTTAAATTGTTGAAGTTTTTGTATTTGAGTTCAGTGAGACTGATTTCCATAACTTTGGATTGGATATCTTCACCCTTTTTTGTTGTAATAATATCTTGAGCAAATAAAGAATAGTTGCTAAATATTACAGCAGTAAATAATAATAGGTACTTGTTCATAATTCTTGTTGATTATTAGATTTGAAAGGAATCGTATGGAAAATTTCTGAAACTGGTATATCCAAATAATAACTGATATTGTAGATTTGATAAAGGCTTGTATTAATTTGACCAAGTTCTATTCTACGCAATTGTTTACTTTCTATTTCAGCATCATTAGCCAGTTTTTCTATAGAAAGACCTTTTTCAATTCGTAATTCGCGAATTTTGGAACCAACTTTATTTACCAGTTCCTCCTTCTTTAATTTCATAATTAAAATTGGTTAAAGGTCATATTTGACACAAGGTCATATCTGACCCCACAGCTGAGTAAAAAGAAAAAAGCCACCTGAATTGCTTCAAATGGCTTTCTGTGATTGGAGATTAAACTACCTTTAAATAAATATAGGGATACCACTTCCCAGATATAAGGTAAAGAAGCTTGTGCTCGGTACTTTGCATGATTGCATCAATGTAAACCTTAGTCCCTTTGGGAAGATTACCCACTTGACGAATCACCTCTGCTCGTATAGGAGTGTACAATTCAAGGATTACTCCCTTTGGTGTTATCACTAGCAGTACATTTGGATGCAGAAACTCGACTTGCTGTTTCTTTGCCATGCTAATTCAGGTACCAGTTTGTGCTACCACCTACAAGTCCTAATTGAACCTGATGAGTGAACTCAAAGGCATTCACGCTTCGTTCTAGGAAACTATCGACGTAACTTGATTTGTTGGCACCCGTAAACAGATTGTACATTCTCCAAAGGTTAATATCCCCTTCATCATTACGACAGAAGCTTTGGTCATGGAAGTAATCCTTTGCGATCGAACCAAGCTGTGTGTCCGTAAACAATAGAGGGGGTATCTGCTTCTTAACCTCATTTGGCAGGTAATTATACAAGCGTGCACGTCCTAACACCTGTGCAAATTGCGATTCAGTTAAATTGTGCTCTGTAAACCGCTGCATCGCTCTAAGGTGCTGTTCAGGGTTGTAATGGTTTATCATTGACATAATTGCATCCATTAGTTCTCCTTGGCTTTTAACCACAAGTTTTACCTGCGCACCATCTGACCAAACACATAGATTGGAGCACACTTTGACTGAGAACCCAATGAAGATCTTGAAGTGTTCTGCTGTTCCTTTCTTGTTGTTGAGCTTATCATCCCCGTAGCATTTAACTCCTCCTATTGTTAGACTGAGCGTCTGCCCATCAATGGTTCTTTGTATGCTGGGTATCTCGAATACAAACATTGCCCTCTCGTAATAAATGGTTCGTTCATGATCCTCTAACTGACTAGCTGGTTTGTATCGTGCTTCAGGTGTTCTTCCTTTGATGGGATGAGATACGCGTATACTTGGAGAAAGAATATCCTCTCCCTTGAAACAATGATTAATCACATCGTATGTTGTCTGAATGAAATCCCCGTGACTAATTAGTGGTTCATTGTCCTTGCTAAATACGGGAATGATGTGCTGTCTTTGAATCTCTTGCAGGTTTACTTCGATAGTGTTTGCACCGATAAATGCTGAGCTACTAGATGCGATCTCTTGCTCTTCTATTTCGATATAGGAAGCATATTCTTCCACTTCTACGGGTGGATTAGCTGTTAGTTGATTGTTCATATTGAATGGGGTTTAAGTTGCCTTCTAAGGCACGATTTTTAGCTTGTCTTAGCTCTTGCTTTCTCTTTTCATAATAAGGTAATAGCAGGTCATTAAACTGGGTGTATTGATTGTACAAACCCAATAGTTCCATGATAGAAGATGCATTATTCACGCGTTCTTTCACGTAATCAATTTGAGGCTCTAATTCCTCCATACACCATTTGGAGATAATATTCCCTGTCGTAGCGGTTAGCTTATGTTCAGGCTTTCCAAAGAATAGTCCTGTACGATCTTTACTAGCGTGTGCAAGGTTCTTATTGTCTAAATCAAACACGAGCGTAAACTCGTAATCCAATCCATCCCGCTGTACGGATTTTAGTCCTACCTTTTCAGGAATGGTTTTGCCATTCTTTTCTGTTAGCACGTAGTCCTGTTTGGTTCTAACCGTTGCAATGATGTGAACTGGTGCTTGCAGGATCTTTTGTACAAAAGCATTGTGCCGCGGTGTAACCTTGTTCCAATTGGTAAACGAATTACCAGATAGTGAACCGTGGTAATCAAGCAGGCATTCCCACTCATGAGATATTGAGTCTATAACAACCACTTCAATCCCTGAAGCAACACAGAAATCAATGGCTTCTATGTACTTCTCAGGTTCGAATGGTGCTGAGATACCAAGTACCTTGTAACCACCTAAATGAGCGTATAGATGAGAGGATTCATTTTCAGTATCTATGACAGCCACCTTTTCCCATGATTGACATAATCCATGTGCAACAAGCAAGGCAGAATATGTTTTGCCACTACCACTATGACCCTGTATAGCCATCTTAATTTTAGCCCTTTTTCGTTGGGCAGTTTGAAATTCCATAACATATATAGTTTATGTATAAATGAAAAAAGGGGCATAGCAACCTGCTAAACCCCTTTACGATAAGAAATAACGAACTTGATTAGACTGCGAGCTTATAACTTTTTTTGTTAATCTTCTCTTCAACCACTTCAAGTTGTGATTCACCCAATAGCTCCATGCTTCCTTTAGGTCGGTAAGCATAGGAATGCGCTAATGTGATCACTTCACCCGTAGTTTTGTTGGTGTACTCATAAGGATCTGATTCAATCCGTACAATATCTCCTTCAATCTGCTGACCGATCATCAGTTTAGCTACATCAGCTGAGAATGTGGATGGAATCCTACACTTTCGACTGGTAGCATAGAACTTACCCGTAGCTTGTGATTGGACAAGTTCTAATCCTCCTGAAAGCTCAAGAAGAACAAATGTTTGGCCATTAGATGAGTTGACCTTCTGCATGTAATCTGATACAATTACCATAACGTTAAAAATTAAGAATGTGAAAAATGATAGGCCAGAATTGACCCAGGGGGAGACACATGCCTGCCCAAGACCCCCGAGGGGTTGAAGTCTGGAGAACCTTAAAGGTGGGGATACATGGTGGAAAATAGGAATTTTGAAGATCTGATAAAAAATTATATTATATTGTTTATAATTTCTTTCTAGTGGAATTTACTAATTATTCAACAATCACATTTAATTTAAAATTATGATGAAAAAAATCACCATTTTAATCATTATTTCATTTTTTTTAGGTAGTTGCGCAATGCCTGTTAGCTATAATAATGTGAAATTATCTACCTATGATAAGGATACAAAATATGGTGTTGAGGAAAGGCCGAATGGCTTTGAATTGACAATTTACTATTCAAGATATCAATTTATTCCAGAAAGTAGTGCGTTAGCTGTAGCGTGTAAATCTGCATTGACTGCAACAGCTTGGGAGGTTGCTGATAAAAGGGGTAAGAAAATAAAACCTGTAAATGAACAAAGAATAAGGATGTCAATGGGAAGAAATGGGTTGTCTGGAATTACCTCATGTCAGGCAACAGCAATAGTTGAATGGGACTAAATAAAAAAGAATAGCTGATTTAATGCTATATATTATTAATTAGAAGCAATTACTCTTTGGCTAATTAATGATGAAAATATAGGTGGAGGGAGTACGCATCGAACGATACACAAAGAAACAAAACCTGTACCTATACCTGTACCTTGAAAATAACAATGCCCGTAACATGTTGCGTTACAGGCATTTAATTTACTATTCTGTGGTCGCGTAGGGATTCGAACCCCAAACCTTCTCATCCGTAGTGAGATGCTCTATCCAGTTGAGCTACGCAACCATTGCCCTTTCGGGACTGCAAAGGTAAAAATAGTTTTTAAAAATCGAAACATTCATTCGAAAAAAATATTTCGACATTGGGATTCAACCAGCTAAACCTATCGCTTACAAGCACTTGCTCGTTATTTTTTAAATTGAATTCGGTAAATACTTCCTCCCAAATCATCGCTCACATACAAGGAACCATCCGGTCCTTCCGCCAATCCACAAGGGCGATGCTGAATAGGTCCTGTGGGTTTTGCCAAATCCGTACCTGCAAAGTTATCCGCAAATATCTCCCACTTTCCAGACGGCTTTCCGTTTTTAAAGGGCACAAAAGCAACTAAATACCCTTTCTTTAATTCCGAAGATTGCCCATGAAACGCAATAAATGCCCCATGTTTATAACGCGCAGGGAATTGAGTCCCTTGGTAAAACAAAATATCATTGGGTCCCATGTGTGCCGGAAAAGCAACCACGGGATTCAAGGCTTTTTCACCACCGGTTTTCTTGCCATCGCCTCCATATTCTGGGGCAACTATTTTCTTATTTTGCTTTTGGTCGTAGTAAATGTAAGGCCAACCGGCATCATCACCCGCTTTTTTGAATTCATACATCGCCTCAGCGGGTAATTCCTGCGATTGTTGGGGCGTGTAATATTGAGGATAAAAATCATGGAATTGTCCCCGACCATGCGCCATGGCAAACAAGGACTGCGTTTGTGGATTCCAAGTAATTCCCACCGCATTTTTCAATCCTGTGGCATATCGCACACCGTCCTTAAATCCTTGATTTAATTTATTCGCATCAAATTGCCATACTCCACCGGCTGAGTCTAATATCGCACATGGATTCATTCCTTGGCCCGTACCAGGGACCCGACAAGGATCATTCCAAGACCCAATCGTCACATAAATATGCTTTTTGCCTTGATCGAAAACGAAGGGTTTGGCATTGTCGCGACCATGATCCGGCAAGCCGTCAACAATTGTTTCAAATTTATTCCAATCGGCAATTTCACCTGTTGCATTTAAGGCATAGCGAAAAACACCCTTGTTGGATGACGCATAAAAATAAGACCCATCAATCATGATGCCCGTCCCGGGATAATTTCCAAAAAGGGTTTCTTCCTCAAAAACCCCGTCTTGATTCGTGTCTTTGAGTTGAACAATCCCATTCCCATCCTTTAATTTGGATAATTTGGCATACACATGGCCTTGTTTGGAAACCGCAATGTGACGCACAGAGCCTTGATTTTTGGCTATTTCCGTAACAGAAAAACCCGTAGGAACTTTAATTTCTTGAGCAAAAAGCATGGAGGGAACCAACATGCCCAATAGCAACATTTTTTTCATCGATTGATAGGTTTAGAAACCACAAGGTAATAGAAAATCACCTAATTGCTACACGGATTTATTCCATTTTTCTACGCAAACGAGCAACAGGAATTCCTAACTGTTCCCGGTATTTGGCAACAGTTCTTCGCTTGACAACGAAACCTTTTTCGGCCAACAAACCTTCTAACTCTTCATCCGAATAAGCGTGTCCGGCAGATTCACCCGCAATTAATTCACGTAAAATATTCTTCACTTCTCGGGTCGAAAAATCTTCCCCCGACTCATGGGTAATTCCCTCCGAAAAGAAATATTTCAAAGGATACATCCCAAAATCCGTTTGAACTGATTTAGCCGAAACCACCCGAGAAACCGTCGAAATATCCATTTCGATAACTTCCGCAATCTCCTTCATGCGCATGGGCTTCAACTTGGATTCGTCACCCGACAAGAAAAATTCGTACTGCTGGCCTACAATACTTTCCATCGTCTTCAATAAGGTTCCTTGACGCTGTTGGATCGCTTGTATAAACCACGAGGCGGAATCTAATTTATGTTTAATGAAAGTAACCGCTTCTTTCACATCCTTTTGCTGCTTATCTCCTTTGGAATACGTTTGTAACATGTCCTGAAAAGACTTACTGACACGCAATTCAGGAGCGTTCTTGCCATTTAATTTGATTTCTAATTTTCCATCCGACTGCGTTACAATAAAATCAGGTTGTAAAAATGGCGCCACCTCCCCTGCTTCGCTTCCCCCGGGTTTAGGATTCAAATGGGTAATGATGTTAATGGCTTGCTTGAGTAAAGCTTCGTCAACCCCCAATTTCTGTTGCAATTGACTGTAATGTTTTTTCGAAAACTCATCAAAATATTGATCAATCAGTCGAATGGAGACTTGCAGTGCTTGCTCGTCGGCAAAATGCTTCCGGTGTAATTGGATCGACAAACATTCTTGCAAATCTCGTGCACCGATTCCCGCGGGGTCCAACTGCTGTACCTGGAAAAGTACGCGTTCCACCTCTTGATAGTCAGTCTCAAATCCAACCGTAAACGCCAAATCATTGACGATACTCTCAATATTCCGACGCAAATATCCATCATCTTCCAAGGAGCCAATTAATTGTTCGGCAATGATGCGTTCGCGATCGTTTGTGATCACAAAACCAATTTGCATCAATAAGAACTCCTCAGCGCTGGGAACCGTGGGCATGGGACGCTCCCGCATCTCTTCATTGGGATCATAGGAATCACCCGCCATTTTATAGCCCGCATAATCATCTTGCAGATAATCATCGATGGCCAACTCTTCATTCGCTAAATCATCGACCGTTTCTCGGTCCCCCATTTCCTCCAATCGCTCCTCCGAAATACCTTCTTCCAAAGCTGGATTCTCCTCCAATTCCGCCTCAATCCGCGCAGCCAGTTCGGCCGTGGGAATTTGCAACAACTTAATCAGCTGAATTTGCTGCGGCGAAAGTCGTTGCTGTTGCGACAAATTAATGGATAAACCTTGCATAAGGACGTAAATTTAAATACAAAAATAATTGAAAAAAATCGATTTTTTTGTGGTATTTTTGAGGCTTATTGCGCCCATTACAGGGCTACTGAGAATCATTTATGCAAATTAAAGAAATCCTTTCCTTATCCCCATCTAACCAAAACCTTGTCATCAAAGGTTGGGTTCGTACCAAACGCGTTTCAGCCAATGTAGCTTTCATTGCCTTGAACGATGGATCAACGATTCACAACATTCAAGGTGTCGTTTCCGATGGAGCCGTTTCAGAAGAAACATTGAAATTAGTAACGACTGGGGCATGTATTGCCATGACAGGTACCTTGATTCCTTCACAGGGCCAAGGACAATCGGTCGAGTTACAAGTAAATTCCATTGAAGTTTACGGGATTGCAGATCCTGAAAAATACCCTTTACAACCGAAGAAACACTCCTTGGAGTTCTTACGCGAAATTGCGCATTTACGCCCACGTACAAATACATTTTCAGCGATTTTACGTGTACGCCACGCATTAGCGTATGCGGTTCACACGTATTTCAACCAAAACCAATTCTTCTATTTGCATACACCTATTATTACAGGTTCGGATGCGGAAGGTGCCGGTGAAATGTTTCGTGTAACAACTTTACCAGCAACGAATCCTCCACTGACAGAAGATGGGAAGGTGGATTTCAAAGAAGACTTCTTTGGTAAAGAGACGAATTTGACGGTTTCTGGCCAACTGGAAGGTGAATTAGGCGCGATGGCCTTATCAAAGGTTTATACCTTTGGACCTACGTTCCGTGCGGAGAATTCAAATACGACGCGTCACTTGGCCGAGTTCTGGATGATCGAACCTGAGGTTGCGTTTAATGAACTAGAAGACAACATGAATTTGGCAGAAGATTTTACCAAATTCTGTATCAAATACGCCTTAGAACATTGTGCAGACGATATCGCGTTCTTAGAGAAACGATTATTGGACGAAGAAAAAACAAAGAAAAAAGAAGAGCAATCGGAATTAAGCTTGACTGAAAAGTTGCGTTTTGTGACGGAGAATGATTTTGAACGGATTACTTATACGGAAGCCATCAACATCTTATTGCAGTCGAAAACACACAAGCAAGGTAAATTCCAATATCCCGTGGAATGGGGCATCGATTTACAATCGGAACACGAGCGCTGGTTGGTGGAAAAACACTTCAAAAAACCCGTAATCCTAACCAATTACCCGAAAGACATCAAAGCCTTTTACATGAAGTTGGACGAAGACGGCAAAACCGTTCGTGCGATGGACGTATTATTTCCGGGCATTGGTGAAATCATTGGAGGTTCACAGCGGGAAGATGATTATGAAAAATTATTGCAACGCACGAAGGAAGTAGGTATCGAGGAAGAATCGATCTGGTGGTACTTAGAGACGCGTAAATTCGGATCAGCACCCCATGCGGGATTTGGATTGGGCTTTGAGCGATTGGTATTATTCGTTACCGGAATGAGCAACATCCGTGATGTGATTCCTTTCCCGAGAACACCTAAAACAGCTGAATTTTAATGTTTTTCAAAAACCTAAATCAAAGTATTGGGCATGCGCTTGATGGGATTGTCAATCTGATCAAAGAAGAAAGAAATGCCAAAATACACTTGGCCGCAACCGCCTTGGTGATTTACGTAGGTTTTAAATTGGACTTTTCAGCGCAAGAATGGATTTGGATAAGTTTAGCTGTCTCCTGTGTATGGGTCGCTGAATTATTCAATACAGCCATGGAGCGCTTAACAAATTTAGTTTCGCCGGAGAAACATCCTTTGGCCAAACAAGTAAAGGATTATGCAGCAGGAGCTGTTTTAGTCATGTCTTTATGGGCAATCGTGGTATTTAGCCTGATTGCATTTCCACATCTAGTTATGTGGTTAACATTTTCGAATTAATATGAAAGAATACGGATCGAGTGTACAAAAATTGGTCAATTACATCATGACCATCGCCGACCGCGAACAACGTACTAAATATGCCTTTATCATGGTGGATTTGATGAAACAAATTCATCCGAACATGAAGGACAACAGCCAAGATTATTCCAAAAAACTTTGGGATGACTTATTTATCATGTCCAATTTTGAATTGGATGTGCAAGGGCCTTTTCCTCCCCCATCACCGGAGTCGGTCGGGAAAGCACCCCGCAAAGTGGCGTATAACCAACACCATTTGAAATTCAAACACTATGGCCGGAATGTGGAATTGTTAATTCTACGTGCCATTGCCGAAGAAAAACTGGAAGACAAAAAGATTTTAGTGGCCTACATCGCGCGCTTGATGAAAGGATTCTATGTGACTTGGAATAAAGACACCGTGGATGATTCGGTCATTTGGCAGAACATTAAAGATATGTCGGAGAACCTTTTAGGCAGTATCGTCGACGAGTTATCGCAAGAAACGTTAGGACATGCGAAGGTGGCAAACAATGCGCGTAACGCATACAATGCCCCGGAATATCCGAACAACAACAATAACAACCGGAACAATTTCCGGAAGAATAACAACTTCAGAAATAACAACAACAATCGTAATAACAATTACCGTAAAAATAAGTAAGATTTATGGCATCATTTAAGGTTACCGGTGGCCTCCGGATGAAAGGTGAAATCACTCCTCAAGGAGCAAAAAACGAAGCATTGCAAATTTTGTGTGCGGTGGTATTAACAGCTGAGCCTGTTACCATTCACAACATACCAAACATCCGCGATGTCAACCAATTAATCGATTTATTGGGCGACATGGGTGTTAGCATGCGCCGTTTGTCGGAAACCAGCATTGAATTTGATGCCTCTCAAGTGAACATCGATTACTTGGAGTCTGAGACTTACAAGAAAAAAGCCGCGGCATTACGTGGTTCTGTGATGTTATTGGGGCCTACGTTGGCTCGTTTCAAAAAAGGACGTATTCCATCACCCGGGGGAGACAAAATCGGTCGTCGTCGTTTAGATACGCACTTTTTCGGATTCATGAAACTAGGTGCTAAGTTCAATTACAGCCCGGAAGATGGTGGAATCTACGAAGTAGATGCCTCACAGTTACAGGGTGCTTATATGTTATTGGACGAAGCATCGGTAACAGGAACGGCAAACATCTTGATGGCAGCCGTACTTGCGAAAGGCACGACAACCATTTACAATGCTGCTTGTGAGCCGTATTTACAGCAATTATCGAAGATGTTGAACCGCATGGGAGCTAAAATTTCCGGCATTGGTTCTAATTTATTAGTCATTGAAGGAGTTGATGTATTGCATGGAACGGAGCACACGATGCTTCCCGACATGATTGAGATCGGTTCATTCATCGGCATGGCGGTAATGACGCAATCGGAAATCACGATTAAAAACTGCCAAATTCCAGAATTGGGAATCATTCCGGAGGTATTCAAGAAATTAGGTATCAAAATGGAATTCCGCGGCGATGATATTTTCATCCCTTCGCAAGAGCATTATGAATTGGAAAACTTCATCGATGGATCGATGTTGACCATTTCGGATCACCCATGGCCAGGATTTACGCCCGACTTGTTGTCAATCATTTTGGTAACAGCGATTCAAGCGAAAGGAACGGTATTGATTCACCAAAAAATGTTTGAATCCCGTTTATTCTTCGTGGATCGTTTGATCGAAATGGGTGCACAAATCATTTTATGCGATCCACACCGCGCGACGGTTGTTGGTTTCGACCGCAAGCAAACCTTGAAAGGCATTCGGATGTCGTCTCCAGATATTCGTGCGGGGGTTTCCTTGTTGATCGCGGCGATGTCGGCAAATGGCACATCCATCATCGACAACATTGAGCAAATTGACCGAGGATACCAAAACATCGATACCCGCTTAAATGCGATCGGTGCTGAAATCGTACGTATTTAATATGTCTTTCATTTCTAAGATTAAACAGACCGTCCAATTGGCCTTACCTATCGTGGTGGGCGAATTGGGCGTTATGTTGATGGGCCTGGCCGATACGATTCAGGTAGGTCAAATGTCGACTGGTGCCGCGGAAAGTTTAGGCGCTTCAGGCATGGCACACTCGATATTTTTCACCATTGCAATCGTGGGCATTATTTGCATACAAATCGTTTCTCCGATGATTTCCAAAGCCGTTGCGGAAGGTGATCAAACGGAATGCGGAAATTTATTGCGGGCCAATTTACGCGTAGCCACTTTACTGGGCATTGTGACGATTCTGATTACAGGACTTGTTGGCCTGAATTACGATTTATTCGGGCAGACGGCGGCCAATAAAGCCTTAACCCTACCCTTTTTGACTTTAATCTCCGTTTCGGTATTGCCCATATTCTGGTTTATCGCCTTGAAAAGTTTCATGGATGGACTCCAGCGGACCACAGTGGGGATGACCATTACGATCATTGCCTTGGTGATGAATGTATGTGGCAATCATTTATTAATCAATGGATTGTGGGGACTCCCCGCTTTAGGCTTATTGGGTTCGGGCATTTCAACTTTGGTCTCCCGACTATTTATGGCTGCGAGTTTAGCTATTTACGTATTTACCCGAGATGAGTTCAAGCCGTATTTACGCAAGGGGCATGTGCATGTGGTAAAAAATGTGATCGAAAAAAATATTTTGCGTATTGGTATTCCATCGGGCATGCAGGGATTTTTTGAGATTGCGACCTTTGGGATGGCCGTTGTCATGATGGGCTGGATTTCCGTCACGGCACAGGCAGCACACATTGTAGCGATCAACATGGCTTCCATCACCTACATGATGGCGACGGGCATTGCGGTAGCCGGAGGTATCAATGTGGGAACGGCGATCGGGGAACGAAATCGTTCCGATATCAAACGCTCGGGGCATGCGGCATTAATCTTGTCCATTATGTTCATGGGCATATGCGCCTTGGTGTTTTTCTTTGGTCGGGAATATTTAGTGCGTGGTTACACGCAAGAAATCCCGGTCATCGCCATCGCGGTAACCTTAGTCGTTTGGGGAGCGATATTCCAGCTGTTTGATGGCATTCAGGCGGTTTCTTTGGGCTTATTGCGCGGATTACAAGATTATAAAATCCCAACGGCCATAACAGTTATTTCTTATTGGGGCGTAGGCATTCCGATGTCTTATTACGTCGGCATTTACTTAGGCATAGGAGCCGTAGGGATTTGGATGGGCTTAACGGCTAGTTTGGTTTGTTCGTCTATTTTGCTTTCCTGGCGATTCTATGCACGGGCGAAGACGATTGATTTTGAGGCGTTGACGGTGGAATAAAATTAGACGTTAGTCATATATTCGATACTATTTTCTCGTGTTGTCAAAAGTAAAATAAATCCAATTTGACTATTGACGGGAATTTATGAAAGCAATTTTCTCATTAATATTTCTGTAGTATTCAGGATAATATTCTTTAAGCCATTTCCCGGAAAGCTCTGGGTATAATCGTTTATACCCACCGTGAAAATGAACAAAATCAAAGTTCCTAAAACCTGAATCAATTTTGTGTTTTTGATAATCAAAATCTAAATTTAGCGTAGTTTCGACTAATTTATTGACACATTTTGATTCAATTCTTGAAGTTTCATAGAAACAATACTGTTCAAAAAAACAATTTAAAAATGACTGAGTAGTTCTGTCTACATTTTGAAGAAACGGTAAATTTGACTTTAGATTGTTTAAGGCATTTTGAGCATATCGATTGAAAAAATCATAATCAAAGCCACCGGTAATTCCCAAATTATAATCGTTGTACACAAAGTCACTTTGTGCTATAATTCCTTTGAATTCTCGAGACATTATTATCTCATAATTTAATAGTTCATGTATGATCGTACCGTAACGCTTGAGAATACAATCATCGTAATGAAATTCAACAAACAAATCATGTTCTAATTTATGAATATCAAAATTCCTACCTAAAACTACATCAACATCGAAATGAACAAATGGTTCTTTTATCCCAGCATAAGTAAGTAATTTTCCCGTTGACCATAGATCAGAAGGAAAGTCTTCAATCGCACCCATATCTGTAGAATAGGAATCATAAGGAAATTCAAAAAAGTCTATCCAAGCTTTTTTGCCTTTTTCATCAGTATTTAAATGAACATGAGAAAAAACCTCCTTGAGGCTCAGCAATGAAAGCGCCCATGTATATATAAATTGGCTCTCATTGAGAAAACCTCCTTGAGATCTAGCCTCTAAAGAATTTGCAGCAGGAAAGGCAAATGGTTTAGACCAAAATGATTGAATGATCCTCATAAAAGACTTGCCATAAAAAATAGGATAAAGAAAAAAAAGCTAATAATTAGTTTTGGCAACAATTTCTGCTTCAACTTAACCCCAAATAAAAAAACAGAAAAACCAATCGAAAAAATATCTACTACACGACTATATCTATGAAAATTTGTAAGCTCTATTTCGTGTGAAAATTCTAAAGAGGTTGCATCTATATTCGTTATTTCATCAATCAAAAAGATCCAAATGAAACCGAATTTAAGTATTTCAGAAGTGATCAGGATAATAAAAAAAATATGAAATGCAGGCATAAACATGTCCAATTTCAAATCATGTATAAATAAGTTTGAACCATACCAAATCACTAATAATATACAATTGATAAACAAGCAATTAAAAGTTGTTGAAAAAATAATTGAAAAAATAGCAGTTATGCGAGCAACCATTAAGCCTTCATTTGACATGCCCTGGAGTAAAACTTCAGTTGCAATAATTGAAAAGATTATTTTCAGAATTAAAAACAGAAAAGCACTAAATATTAAAGATTTCATAGCGAATGATAATTATAAACTCTTGATAGAATAAGTCTCAATAATGGCCGCAAATATCAATAACACAAAAGGGAAAAGAATAGATTTTAGTGAAGGCACATCTGATACGATTTCTTTGTTTGAATTTAAATTTAGGACAAAATTAAATCCAGATAATCCATACATTCCAAACAAACAAAATGATATTATTTCAAAGGGAACGTGTCCAAATAGCTTAATCAGAAGATCAAACTCCAAAACTTCCTGAAGCTGTAATTTTGTAATTACAAATAAGGCCATACCAAATAAGTAACCATTAAAAATCAAAATAAAAACTGTCATTAAACCCGCGGTCGCATAGCCCATGTAACAACAGAGCAAACCAACAGCAATATTCGTTTTGAATAGAAAAGAAAACACTTCCCAAAACGACATGGATTTATATACTGAATTAAAGGCTTGATCAGCAATCGGGACAATATATGTTAAATTGCTAGCTAGAAATACACCTGAAATCCAAAAAAACAAACACGTGTAAAACCGAAATGTATTACTCATTTGAAAATGATTCCTCAATAAAAAGTAATCTTTGTTCGAGTGTAGGATGTGAAATTGACTTGACTTGAAGCTTTCCGCCCGTTATTTCATTTAACTTTTCAAGGGCTTTCTTAATACTATTTTTTCCAACAATTTTCGCAGCAAATTTATCAGCGTCATGCTCCATTTTTCTCTGAAAGAAACCTAATATTTCATTAGACAAAACTAAAAGGAGACCGAATGTGATTCCTTTAAAAACCCATCCAAGCTTATGTAGAAGAAAAAATGGCAAAATCATATGATTATAAATAATCATTATAATTATCTGAATTACGATCATAATGAGCATCAAATAAAATAGGTGATGCTTTTTTGTATGTCCTAATTCATGTGCTATTACAGCTTTTAATTCGTCATTAGTTAAATCCGTTAGTAAAGGCATACCAATTAAAATAATTTTTGAAAAAGGAAGTATTCCAGTTGCAAATGCGTTGATTAACTCACGATTCACAATTCGAACCTTAACGGCATAATTCATTTCAACTTGAATAATTTTTTCCATATCCTTATTTTCTTCATATCTACTCGATCGAAATAGAATTACAATTGGATATAAAAGGGGGCCGAGTCCATAGAAAAAAACGATGAAAAAAATTAAAATTAAAATGCTGTCGGTTTGATTCTTATCCTGATTTTCTAATAATGGATAGAAAGTATAACTTAAAACAAAAACTATGATACTGAACAAAATAAAATACACGAAGTCAAAGCCACTTTTAAACTGTTTAATTGACTCAATAAATTTCTGATTTTTGCTAAAAAGTAACTCAGCTGCCAAACTAGCTAATAAGGTAATGATAGGAATTACAGTCGTTACTAATGCGAAAGTCAATCTTTTATCTATCATAATGATGTTTTAAATGCTAGAAGATTTGATGAATGATTAAATCTTCTAGCATAATATTAGGTTAGAGACCACCAACAAACAATCCAATCCTACCTCCAATAGGACCACCGAAATAGGTACCAATTGCTAATCCTGCATATGCTCCCACGGCACCGACAATATAACCTTGTGTGTTATTCAAATGATAACGATCCGCGATCACAGCTGCAGCTTTTGCACTTACTAACGTAACATTATTTTGCTTAACAAGACCCATTATTGAGATTGAAAAGAAAAGTCCAGCAAAAAGATTCCATTTTTTCATCTTGAATATATTTACATTTCATCCCCTACTCTTCATTGGTTTTTCGGGATTCACCAGCACTACAATGTGCGATGTAAACCTAGAAATCTCAACGAGGCAAATCAATACCACCTAGGTAGTATTTTGGTGGTAATTTAGTGGTACATACCCCAGCAAATAACAAACAAAATAATATTACTGAGGGGCATTTAGTAAAAATCTCAAAAAAGCAACCTTGCCTTTGATACCTAATTTACGCATCACATTTCGGCGGTGGCACTTAACTGTAGACTCTTCAATATTCAATTGCAAGGCGATCTCTTTATTCGTCAAGCCCTCTTTGGCTAGATTAATAATTCGATTTTCGCGCATAGAAAATGGCATGAAATTATAGTTTATCGAATTCATATGATTAGTGGTTATAGGTTACAAATTATAAAATAAGGCTCCTTTGGTATTTCAATGCGGCATTACCTGCACCAAGTAGATTCCTTTTGGTAATTGTAAATACTATTTATTATTTCAATGATACGAAGAAAGTCATTAATATTTACTCATTTGAAAAGAATTAATAAATCCCTAACGTTCAATGCCTCTGATTCGGATAATATAAGACTCAAATCATTGTAGGTGGAAATAAAAAAAGACCCGAAGTATCGCGTCTCTACAAATACAAAAAAAATAGTGCCAGCATCAGCCAGCACTATCTATATTCAAAATACTTCTTAACTCTTCATTCTTAACTCTTAACTCTCTTTACGAATGAATCGATCTTTTCGCCGTCGCAGCTAAACAAGCTTCCTTCAGCGCTTCCGTGTACGTCGGGTGCGCATGGGACATACGCGCCACATCTTCCGCAGATGCACGGTATTCCATCGCAACAACCGCTTCCGCAATAATATCTGCTGCACGGGCACCTATGATGTGAACACCTAAGATTTCATCCGTCGTCGCATCGGCTAAGACTTTCGCCAAACCATCCACATCGCCCGATGCAATCGCACGACCCAAGGCCTTGAATGGGAATGAACCTTCTTTGTAGGCAATACCTGCCGCCTTCAATTCTTGCTCTGTCTTCCCTACCGAAGCCACTTCTGGCCACGTATAAACAACACCTGGAATTAAATTATAATTGATATGTGGTTTTTGGCCAGCAATTACTTCCGCTACTAATGTTCCTTCTTCCTCTGCTTTATGTGCCAACATCGCTCCGCGAACAACATCGCCGATTGCATAAATGCCCGGAACCGATGTTTGAAGTGTATGTTCATCGACCGCGATCCGACCACGCTCATCGGCTGTTAAACCCGCCGCAGCTAAGTTCAAGCCATCTGTATACGGTCTACGACCAATACACACCAAGCAATAATCACCTTTAATTTCCACATCCTTACCTGAAGCATCTTGTGCCTTTACCGTCACTTCTTTCCCCTTCACAGATGCACCCGTTACTTTATGTGACAAGTAAAAATCAGCGCCTAATTTGGCAATCGATTTTTGCAATTCCTTGCCCATCGTCTTATCCATCGTCGCGATCATGCTATCCGCAAATTCCACAAAGGAAACTTTCGACCCCAAGCGAGCATAAACAGACCCTAATTCCGCTCCGATAACCCCAGCACCAATTACGATCAAATGCTTCGGAATTTCCTTCATTTTCAAGGCTTCCGTTGACGTAATGATACGATCTTTATCCACCGGAATGAAAGGCAGGATTGTTGGCTTAGAACCCGTTGCAATGATGATATTCTTACCTGAAATTACCTCCGAAGAACCATCTTCTTTGGTCACCTTAACCGTTTTTGCTGAATCAAATGATCCCAAACCATGGAAGGTTGTGATCTTGTTTTTCTTCATCAAATACGCAATACCTGCATTCAAATTCGAAACCACACCCGCTTTACGCTTGATCATTTGGTCCAAATTTACTTTCGGTTTTGCAATCTCAATTCCGTGATCTTGGAAGGTATGCACCGCATTGTGGTAATGCTCCGAAGAGTCCAACAAAGCTTTGGAAGGAATACATCCCACATTTAAACAGGTTCCACCCATCACAGCATATTTCTCTACGATGGCAACTTTGAAACCCAATTGGGCCGAACGGATAGCCGAAACATATCCTCCAGGACCCGAACCAATTACGACAACATCAAATTCTTGCATAAGGCGATTGAAAGCGAATAGGCCCCGCAAGGCCTATTCTAGTCATTAAATATCTAA
>JACCDX010186367.1_pt1 | contig 45704 bp, 40 predicted proteins | sample 7449681 | NCBI WGS metagenome assembly JACCDX01 (sample SAMN15323450, study PRJNA562643) | freshwater metagenome | isolation source: river surface water | place: USA:Blue River Watershed | collected 2017-08-18
AAGCTGCGGTCAAAGTACTCACTCAGATGAGGAATATCCAATGCCCGCCACGACCCCCGTTACCGGTACGACTGAACATTCTGATCAGCATGCAATGCCTTATGGCTGGCGGCGCTGGTTGTATGCAACCAATCACAAGGATATCGGCACCTTGTATCTGTGGTTCGCGTTCATCATGCTGCTGACGGGCGGCGTGATGGCGTTACTGTTGCGCGCCGAATTGTTTCAACCCGGACTCCAGCTGATGCAACCGGAGCTTTACAACCAGCTGGTGAGCTTGCATGGCCTGATCATGGTGTTTGGCGCGATCATGCCGGCCTTTGTCGGATTTGCGAACTGGATGGTGCCGTTGATGGTGGGCGCATCGGACATGGCCTTTGCGCGCATGAATAATTTCTCGTTCTGGCTGTTACCACCGGCAGCATTTTTGCTGACCGCATCCTTGCTGGTGGAGGGTGGCGCAACGGCATCAGGCTGGACCTTGTATCCGCCCTTGTCCACTCAGATGGGTATTGGCATGGATATGGCCATCTTCGCTATTCATCTGATGGGTGTGTCCTCGATTCTGGGTGCGATCAATATCATTACGACGATACTGAATATGCGCGCGCCCGGCATGACGCTGATGAAAATGCCGCTGTTTTGCTGGAACTGGCTGATCACGGGGTTTTTGCTGGTGGCGGTGATGCCAGTACTGGCGGGCACCGTTACCATGGTATTTACCGACAGGCATTTCGGCACAACGTTTTTTAACGCCGCCGGTGGCGGCGATCCGGTGATGTTCCAGCATTTGTTCTGGTTTTTCGGCCATCCCGAGGTTTACATCATGATCCTGCCCGGCTTCGGCATTATTTCGCATGTCGTGCCGGCGTTCTCGCGCAAGCCGTTGTTTGGCTATGCTTCGATGGTGTATGCGACATCGGCCATTGCGATCCTGTCATTCATCGTGTGGGCGCATCACATGTTCACGACAGGCATGCCAGTGACGGGGCAATTGTTTTTCATGTACGCGACCATGCTGGTAGCGGTGCCTACTGGCGTGAAAGTCTTCAACTGGATTGCGACGATGTTTAAGGGGTCGCTGTCATTCGAGACGCCGATGTTATTTGCGATCGGCTTTATTTTTGTGTTCACGATCGGTGGTTTCACCGGACTGATTCTGGCGGTGACCCCGATTGATATACAGGTACATGACACCTATTACGTGGTCGGACATTTTCATTATGTGCTGGTTGCAGGTTCGCTGTTTGCGCTGTTTGCCGGGTACTACTACTGGGCGCCAAAATGGACCGGCCATATGATCAACGAATGGCGCGGTAAATTCCATTTCTGGAATTCGCTGATCTGGCTGAATGTGACCTTCTTTCCCATGCATTTCCTCGGACTCGCGGGTATGCCCCGGCGCTATGCTGATTATCCTGCGCAGTTTGCCGACTTCAACGCATTGATATCCGTGGGCGGGTTTTTATTCGGCCTGACACAAGTGTATTTCCTGTTCGCGGTGGTGCTGCCCAACTTGCGGGGTGGCGTACAAGCCGCTGCGCATCCCTGGGAAGGCGCAGAGGGGCTGGAGTGGACCGTGCCGAGTCCCGCGCCTTTTCACACCTTTGAACAGGCACTGCGCGTCAAATAGCGCGCGCTTGCGCGATTTGGGAATCGTCAAAATTCATGCATAATTTCTCTACATAAAAATTCACCACAAAACACGCCGGGACATCCATGAATTATCGACACAGTGCGCTCAGCCTCGTGCTGGCGGGCGCCATTTCTTGTGCCTTCGCCGGCACACCCTCCACTTTTCCTTTACAGCCGCTCGCAGATAAACCAGGGCAGATAACGATCAAAGGCAATCGCGGCAAGGTGTTTTACGTGCCGTCGACGCTGGCCACCATCAAATGGGGCTATTTGTCGAATGCTACTGATAAACCCGTGCTCACCGTGCCGTCGGGTTCGACGGTGGTCTTCGATACCTTGTCGCATGAAGGTTTGCTCGAAGACCAGGGTCGTGATCCCTTGAAATATTTTGCTTCTCAGGGCGTACCTGCCCATCAGGTGTTGAAAGACGCGCTGGCGATTACCCGCTCCGATCTGCCGCATGATTTTGCGAAAGACGGACCGCACATCATCACCGGACCGGTTGCTATCGAGGGTGCCGAACCCGGCGACGTCCTGAAGGTCGATATTTTGTCGGTGGTGCCGCGCGTGGCTTACGGAGTGATCTCCAATCGTCATGGCAAAGGCGCGCTGCCGGGAGAATTCCCCGAAGGACCCAAACCGGAACCCGATGCAGGCGCTCATGCACCGGAGAAGTTCCATAACGTATCGGTGTTTACTCCGATACGTCGCAATCGCGCCGGACAGTGGGAAGCGGTGATGAAAAACAACCGGGGTGAAACCATCACCTTTCCCACCGCACCTTTCATGGGTGTGATGGGCGTTGCGCCGGCGACGGATGAACCGGTTCATTCGGTGCCGCCCGGTGTCCATGGCGGCAATATCGATGTGAAAGATCTCGGTGCCGGTACGACCGTTTATCTACCGGTATTTGTGCCCGGCGCGAATTTTTACACCGGTGACCCGCATATGGCACAGGCCAATGGCGAAGTGGCGCTCACGGCGCTAGAGCATTCGATGCGCGCGAGTTTTCGCTTTACGCTGCTGAAGAAAGGTGATCCGCGTATTCCATCGGCCAGCGGCTCGCTGGAAAAGCCGCTGGGTGAGACTCCGCGTTATTGGGTAGCGATCGGCCTGAATCCGGATCTGGATGAGGCGATGAAAGATGCAGTCAGGGAAGCGATTCGCTTTTTGTCCGAGGTGATGGGTATGGATCGCGCAGTCGCTTATGCCTATTTGTCTGCAGCCACCGATTTCAATGTGTCGCAGGTAGTGGACCGCACCAAGGGTATTCACGCACTGATACGCAAATCTGATTTCAGACGGGTGAAATCATTTACCAAACCGTGACTGAGGCTGCGACCTTTGTTTGTCGCAGTCCCCGTCAGGGTCCGGAGTCAGCAACCGCAATCAGCAACCTGAATTATTTACGCTGCCGTCAGGCATTGTGGTGTTGCAGACTTTTGCGTCATCGAGTTTCACGCCCTCGAGATTGGAGCCTTTCAGGTTCGCGCCTTTCAGATTGGCCGAGGTAAAGCTCGCCCCAGTGAGATCAGCGCCACTCAGATCGGTGTCGCGTAAAAAGGCATTCTGAAATTTTGCGCCCATCAGTTTGGCTTCGGACAGATTAGTTTTTTTCAGATTCGCGCTTTCGAAATTTGTGGAAAGCGTGCGCTTTTCCATCGGCCGCTGTGACAGATCCGCTTTGGACAGATTCGCACCGGCCAGATTCGCATTCTGAAAATCTGCCCCGCGTAAATCCGCGCCGGACAAGCTGGCATCAGTGAGATCGCAGTATTTACAGACATTGGTGGTGCGCAGGATTTCGAGTTTGGCCGGGTCAGCGGCCGTCACGGCGAACGCCGTCGCACTTGTGATGATTGCTGCGGCGAGTTGGAATGTCAGTCGGGAAGAAAAATGCAGGGACACGGTGGGCTTCTCCATCAATAAGCAGATCTGCCGATGATACTTGATCTCAGGAAAACGCTGAATAAATCCACATTTTGTGGCGAGCCAGCGTAGCTGTGCGACGCGGGGTACAGGAAAATTAAGGGCTTGGCGTGATTTCTTTCGCCACAAAAATTTATTCAGTGCTTCCTCAGGAAAGCCGGGAATGCCGGAGGGTGATTACTTTCCTATGCAAAAGCGGCTGAAAATCACGCCCAGCAAATCGTCCGACGTAAAAGCGCCGGTGATGCTGTTCAGCCGTTCCTGCGTGAGCCGGAGTTCCTCAGCAAACAAGTCCAACGCGCTGTCGCGTTGCGCGGCAAGTTCGGCGGCAGTTTGCAAATGGGTCTGCGCTGCACGCAAGGCAATCAGGTGTCGCTCGCGGGCGAGGTACAGCGATTCGCCGGTCTGCTGCCAGCCTGCGATGCGCAGCAATTCCTTGCGCAGCAAATCCATCCCCGTGCGCTCGGCGGCTGACAGATAGATGTGCGCGCCATCGTCCTGCTGATCAATGCCAGGCTTGTGTCCCGAGAGGTCGATCTTGTTCCAGATACGCAGCAGCGGAATCTGATCGGGCAGTCGCGCAACGATCTCTTCATCGGCGCGTGTCGGGCCGCGACTCGCATCCAGAATGTGCAGGATCACATCGGCTTGCTCGACCGCGCTCCAGGTGCGCGAAATGCCAATCCGTTCGACTTCACCATCAGCATCGGCTTCATCGCGTATGCCGGCAGTATCGATGATGTTGATCGGTATGCCTTCGACATGAATCGTTTCGGTGATCTTGTCCCGCGTCGTGCCGGCAATCGGGGTGACGATGGCGACATCATTACCGGCAAGCGCATTGAGCAATGAGCTTTTGCCGACATTCGGCTGTCCGGCAAGCACGACCTTGAGACCGTCACGCAGTAAAGCGCCCTGTCCGGCTTGTGCCAACACACCGTCAAGTGTTTCGCGCAGACGCTGCAGTTGGCCGAGCGCATTCGATTTTTCAAGGAATTCGATTTCTTCTTCCGGAAAGTCCAGCGTCGCTTCGACCAGCGTGCGCAGCTGAATGACCTGCCCGACCAGTTCCTGAATCTCTTTTGAAAACGCACCGGACAGCGACTGACTCGCCAGCCGCGCGGCGGCTTCGGTGGAGGCATCAATCAGGTCGGCCACGGCCTCGGCCTGCGCCAGATCAAGTTTGTCATTCAGAAAAGCGCGGTGCGTAAATTCACCCGGGTGGGCCAGACGCAGACCGATGTCCGCTCCGGCTTCGAGGCAGCGATTGAGCAGCATTTGCATCACCACCGGGCCGCCATGACCCTGCAGTTCCAGCACCTCTTCGCCAGTGTAGGAATGAGGCGCAATGAAATAAATGGCAAGACCGCGATCGATCACGCTGCCATCGGCCTGGATGAAATCCAGATAGGTCGCTTGTCGCGGGCTGAGCTCGCGACCTTTGTCGAGACGGCACACCGCATGCACGAGCGGTCCCAGCTGTTTGCCTGAAATCCGAACCACGCCGATACCGCCACGACCGGGAGCAGTGGCAATAGCGGCAATGGGGGAGGTGTCAGCGAGCATGGCGAAAGTGTATCCGGAATAAAAAAAGTCCGTGACCCTGGGGTGACGGACTTTTTTTGTTTGAAAAAATATCTAGGCTTTACCCTGCTCCGACTGGCGGGTGATCACCCACTGCTGGCCAATTGAGAGGAGGTTGTTCACTACCCAGTACAGCACCAGACCGGCCGGGAAGAAGAAGAACATCACCGAAAAAGCGATCGGCATGAACATCATGATCTTGGCCTGAATCGGATCGGGTGGCGTCGGGTTCAGTTTGGTCTGCACGAACATCGATGCGGCCATGATGACCGGCAGGATGTACCAGGGGTCGGGTGCCGACAGATCCTGGATCCAGCCCAGCCACGGCGCATGCCGCATTTCTACGCTGGCCAGCAGCACCCAGTACAGGGCAATGAATACCGGGATCTGCACGATAACTGGCAGGCAGCCGCCGAGTGGATTGATTTTTTCAGTTTTATAAAGCTCCATCATCGCCGCATTCATTTTCTGCGGATCGCCTTTGTGGCGCTCGCGAATCGCGGTCATTTTGGGTGTCACCAGCTTCATCTTTGCCATGCTTCGATAGCTTGCTGCTGACAGCGGGAAGAAAGCGAGCTTGATCAGAATGGTCAGCACGATGATGGTCCATCCCCAGTTACTCAGCACTTTCTGGATTTGTTCCATCAGCCAGAAGATGGGTTTGGCGATGATCGTCAGCCAGCCATAGTCCTTCACCAGATCGAAGTCGGTTGCGAACTGCTCAAGCGCTGCGGACTCCTGCGGACCTGCAAACAATTTGCCCGATACAGACGCTGAGCCGCCGGGTGCAATAGTCCCAGCGCTCATGATCGAACCCACGGCATAGAGATTGTTATCGATCTTGCGTGTAAACAGCTCATGCTGACCCTGGGTCGAGGGCAGGAAGGCTGAAACGAAGTAATGCTGGACCATCGCAATCCAGCCATCGCCGGTACGCACGGGGGGCGGATTTTTGCCTTTTTCAATGTCCTCAAACGAGACTTTGCGGAATTTTTCAGTGTCTGTGTAAATCGCCGGGCCGTTGAAGGTGCTGTAAAACGCCGAGTCACCTTCGAGCTTGCTGCCGTCACGTACCAGCTGGACATAGACGGAGGGCGTAATGGCTTCTGCGGTAGTGTTTTGCACCGCATGGGTCAGATCGATCTGGTAATGGCCGCGGCGGAAGGTATAAGTTTTGGTCAGCTTCACACCGTTCTGTTCTGCATCGAGCGTCAGCTCGATGGTGTCGCCGTTGTCCAGCGTGCGTGCGCCAGGCCGCGCGCTGTACATCGTCCGGTGGTTCGGGAAGTCGCCACCGATCAAGCCACTCTGGCCGATGTAAGTACGTCCTGAACCGGTCTCCATCAGCAACACATTCTTTTCAGGATTGGCGGCATCTTTGTGCTTGAGCAGTTCGACGCGTGTAATTTCGCCACCGGCCGTATTGATGTCCACTTTCAGCAAATCCGTGGTCAGGGTGATGCGGTCACCTTGCGCGCTGGTGCTCGCGCCACCGGGCACATCGGTGCTGGGCGCTGCATTGGGTGCCGGGCTGGTCGATGCCTGCGGTACCGATTTCTCGCTGGCGGTACCCGGCGTTGCAGGTGTTGTGGTCACCGCGGTGTTTTGCTCAGGCGCGAACATGGAAGGCCCGCCGTTGTAAACGTTCCAGTTCTCCCACAACATCAGCAGCGAGAGCGAGAACACAACCAGCAGGACGGTACGTTTGATATCCATAGGAGCTTTGACGAAAAAAAATCAGTGAGAGTGTGACACCGGCGCATCGGCAGCGCGGGTCTGTTTGGGTGGCACGGGATCGAAGCCGCCGGCATGCCAGGGATGGCATTTGCACAGCCGGCGGCCTGCGAGCAGAATGCCATGTGCGACACCATGGTCGGTGATAGCCTGGTGCGCGTAATCGGAACAGCTGGGATAAAAGCGGCAATGCTGACCCAGGAAAGGGCTGATGCAGAGCTTATAGCCTCGCAATAGCAGCAACAGAAGTTTCATGGGCTTGATCGGGGGCGTTGGGACATCATCAGTTGCGCCAGCTCAGCGGCCAGCGCGACTTTGTGTTGACGTGAAGCTGCGCTCCGGTCCCGTTGTACGACCGGGGCACTGAGCCGGATGATGCAGTCGCTGTTGATGAGTTCAGTCTTGCGAAACATCTCGCGTGCCAGTCGTTTGATCATGTTGCGAGTCACCGCACGCGGCGCGAGCCGCTTGGCAACCACCACACCCAGTCGGGCATGCCCCAGTGTATTGGCACGCGCATACAACACGAAATGTGCCGTCCGGAATACGGGTCTCAAACGAAAAACGGATGAGAACTCATCCGTTTTTACAATACGCCTGAACCTCGCGTAGTTTTCCGGGCGTTTGCCGGACACGCTAACAGGGCGGTGCGCGCTACCGGCCTCAGACTGCGAGACGCTTGCGGCCTTTCGCACGGCGGGCGTTCAGAATCGCACGACCGCTGCGGGTGGCCATGCGAGCGCGAAAACCGTGGGTGCGCTTGCGGCGAACAACGGAAGGCTGGTAAGTACGTTTCATGATGGGTCTCGCTCAATCAGCAAAAAATCGGTAAAAGTCCGGCGTTTGTCCGGCCAGTACGGGGTCAAACTGCGTTCGCATTAGCGCAAGTCAACGCGCAACGCGGAGAACCCGGAATTAGACAGTATTTTCTGTATATCTGTCAATCACTTACAGGGCGCTCAGCTCGACTGATTTGATCAGGACGGCATGAACGGATCGAATGCCCGACCCGTATTGCGACTGTTAGCCGATTGGCAATGCTTATACAAAAGAATCCCTCAATGATCGCCGGAAAATCGACCCTGGCCTGTGGATAACTTTGCCCGCCGGGAGTAAAATACGAGCCATCGCGGCAAGCTTCGAGCTGGGCCATCAAACCAACAATGAACCCGAAGCGCGCCCCCACCCGCCGCTTCATATCAGACCAATCGCATGGAAGAATTTTGGCAGTCCTGCGCTTCGCAGTTGCAGCAGGAATTGACGCCTCAGCAGTTCAGCGCCTGGATCAAGCCGCTGGCGCCTCTGGATTTCGAGGAGGGTCGCCTGCGAATTGCTGCGCCCAACCGCTTCAAGCTCGACTGGGTCAAAACCCAGTTCGCCGCCCGTATAACGACCATTGCCGCCGAGTTCTGGCAGGGGCCGGTGGATGTGCAGTTTGTGCTGGATCCCCGCACCAACGCGCCCAAAAAGCCCGTCACTCAAGCGCCCATGTCGCCCGCCGCCGTAGTGCAATCCGAAGCAGCAGCCCTTCCCGCCGGCCATGCCGGCGAGGGTAGTGCGCGGCGTGATCAGAGCAAGATCAACCCGGCGCTGACGTTCGATAGTTTCGTCACCGGCAAGGCAAACCAGCTGGCGCGCGCTGCTGCGATTCAGGTCGCCAGCAACCCCGGCAGCTCGTACAACCCCCTGTTTTTGTACGGAGGCGTGGGTCTGGGCAAGACGCACTTGATTCATGCGATAGGCAATCAGGTGCTGGCCGATAATCCATCGACCAAGATTCGCTACATTCATGCAGAGCAGTACGTGCGCGACGTGGTGACCGCTTACCAGCGCAAGGGTTTTGACGACTTCAAGCGCTACTATCACTCGCTTGATCTGCTGCTGATCGATGATATTCAGTTCTTCGGTGGTAAAAGCCGCACGCAGGAAGAGTTCTTTTATGCGTTCGAGGCGCTGATCGCGGCCAAAAAACAGATCATTATCACCAGCGACACCTATCCGAAAGAAATCAGTGGCATGGATGACCGTCTGATTTCGCGGTTTGATTCCGGCCTGACCGTTGCGGTCGAGCCGCCCGAGCTGGAAATGCGGGTCGCCATTCTGCTTAAAAAAGCATCACAGGAGGGTGGCGCCCTGTCCGATGACGTTGCCTTTTTCGTGGCCAAGCATTTGCGTTCAAATGTGCGCGAGCTAGAGGGTGCGCTGCGCAAAATCCTCGCGTATTCGCGTTTTCACGGCAAGGAAATCACGATCGATGTCGTCAAGGATGCTCTGAAAGATCTGTTATCAGTGCAGAACCGACAGATCTCGGTTGAGAACATACAAAAAACCGTTGCCGACTTTTTCAATATCAAAGTCGCCGACATGTATTCAAAGAAGCGCCCGGCAAACATTGCGCGTCCGCGTCAGATTGCGATGTATCTCGCGAAAGAGCTCACCCAAAAAAGTCTGCCGGAAATCGGTGAGTTGTTTGGTGGTCGCGATCACACCACAGTCTTGCATGCGGTGCGCAAGATTGGCGCTGATCGCAGCAAGAACCCGGAATGTAATCACGAACTGCATGTGCTCGAACAAACCCTCAAGGGTTGAATCGGCAAGACAGGATAAAAGACAGCGTCAGGCAGCGAATTTATACTTGAAAGAGTTTTGCGAAAGGACCACACCATGCAATTGGTAAAAACGAACAGAGATGCGCTGCTGCGGCCTCTGCAGATTGTGAGCGGTATTGTCGAGCGTCGGCACACCTTGCCGATTCTGGCCAATATCCTCATTCGCAAGGAAGGCGACGAACTTTCCTTGCTCTCGACCGACATTGAAGTCCAGATCAGTACGCATGCGGCGATCGGTGCAGGCAAAGAGTCGGCGGCGACGACCGTTGCAGCACGCAAGCTGTTGGATATTCTGCGTGCGTTACCGGATGATGAAGTGACGCTGTCGCTGACCAACAAGCGCATGACCGTGCAGTGCGGAAAATCCCGCTTTGCGCTGCAAACGCTCGCAGCCGAAGAATTCCCGACGGTGGCGCAGGCAGACCATTACGCAGCTGAGCTCAGCTTGCCGCAAAAGACCCTGAAGCACTTGTTCAATATGGTGCATTTCGCCATGGCCCAGCAGGACATTCGTTATTACCTGAATGGTCTGCTGTTGGTTGTCGATGGCAAGAACGTGATCGCCGTGGCGACAGATGGTCACCGTCTGGCCTTCAGCCAGATCACGACCGATCAGGAATTCGCTCGTCAGGAAGTGATCATTCCCCGCAAGACCATCATGGAGCTGCAGCGACTGCTCGAAGAAAATGATGATCCGGTCAAGCTGCAGATCGCCACCAATCAGGTCAAATTCAACTTCGCCGACATCGAGCTCATCTCGAAGCTCGTCGAGGGCAAATTCCCGGATTACACCCGCGTCATTCCCAAGGCGTACAAGAATAATTTCGCGATCAGTCGCGAGCTGTTGCTGCGCGCGCTGCAGCGTACCGCGATCATGACGTCGGATAAATTCAAGGGTGTGCGCTGCGTGATTTCGCCGGGCAGCCTTCGCATCAGCTCGACCAACGCAGATCAGGAAGAAGCCACAGAAGAACTGGAAATCGACTACGGCGGCGACAGCGTGGACATTGGTTTCAATGTCACCTACCTGCTCGATGTACTTAACAATCTGAAGTGTGATCAGATCAGCATCTCACTCGGCGATGCGAACTCTTCTGCGCTGATCACCTTGCCTGACGACGCCAGTTTCAAATATGTCGTCATGCCGATGAGGATTTAAACAACAAGCCTCAGCGAGACGAAGGGGCCTCTCCGGCCCCTTCGCGCCATTCCTGAGCAACCGTTTTATTTGTGTTTGTTTTGTAAGGTACCCATGTCAGCCATTCCGTCAGAAAACGTCAGCCAATCCAATCAGTACGGTGCATCTTCGATTCAGATTCTCGAAGGTCTGGAAGCGGTCCGCAAACGACCCGGCATGTATATCGGTGACACTTCCGATGGCACGGGCCTGCATCATCTGGTGTTCGAGGTTCTGGACAATTCGATTGACGAGTCACTGGCCGGCCACTGTACCGAAATCCACGTGACCATCCACTCTGATAATTCGATCTCCATTACCGACAACGGCCGCGGCATCCCAACGGGAATTAAGTGGGATGACAAGCACGAACCCAAGCGCAGTGCGGCCGAGATCGTGATGACCGAGCTGCATGCAGGCGGCAAGTTCGACCAGAATTCTTACAAAGTGTCCGGTGGCCTTCATGGCGTGGGTGTTTCTTGCGTCAACGCCTTGTCGAAAAAACTCAAACTGACGGTGCGTCGCGATGGCAAGCAGCATTACATGGAATTCGAGCGTGGCGTTCCACAGAATCGTGAAGTTGAAGTCCAGGATGGCGTCGAAGTGTCACCCATTAAAGTCGTTGGGGACACTGATAAGCGCGGTACGGAGGTGCACTTCTGGGCTGATGAGGAAATCTTCAACCACATTGAGTTTCACTACGATATTCTCGCCAAGCGTATTCGTGAACTGTCCTTCCTTAACAATGGCGTACACATCCGTCTGACGGACCAGCGTACTGGCAAGGAAGAGAGCTTTGCTTTTGAAGGCGGTACGCGCGGTTTTGTTGAGTACATCAACAAAAGTAAAAGCGTTCTTCATCCGAATATTTTTCAGGCGACCGGCGAGCGCATATCTGAACAAAACACCACGATCTCGGTGGATGTGTCGATGCAATGGAACGATGCCTTCAATGAGCAGGTGCTCTGCTTCACCAACAACATTCCTCAGCGCGACGGTGGCACACACCTGACAGGATTGCGTGCTGCGATGACGCGCGTGATTAATAAGTACATCGATGAGCACGACTTTGCCAAAAAAGCCAAAGTCGAAATCAGTGGCGATGACATGCGCGAAGGTCTGACCTGCGTGTTGTCTGTCAAGGTGCCTGAGCCGAAATTCAGTTCGCAAACCAAGGACAAGCTGGTGTCCTCCGAAGTGCGCGGCCCCGTCGAGGAAGTCGTGGCAAAGACGCTGACCGATTACCTGATGGAGCGTCCGAACGACGCAAAAATCATTTGCGGAAAAATCGTCGAGGCAGCACGAGCTCGCGAAGCCGCGCGCAAAGCCCGGGAACTGACCCGTCGTAAAGGTGTGATGGATGGTCTGGGTTTGTCGGCCAAGCTGGCAGATTGCCAGGAAAAAGATCCGGCCTTGTGCGAGCTGTATATTGTCGAGGGTGATTCTGCGGGCGGTTCGGCCAAGCAGGGGCGTGACCGCAAATTCCAGGCGATTCTTCCGCTGCGCGGCAAGGTGCTGAATGTGGAGAAGGCACGTTTCGAAAAAATGCTGTCTTCGGAGCAGATCACTACATTGATTGCGACGCTCGGCACATCAATCGGTGCGGATGAATTCAACATTGAAAAGTTGCGCTACCACCGCATCATCATCATGACCGATGCGGACGTCGACGGCGCTCACATCCGCACGCTGTTGCTGACGCTGCTGTATCGGCAGATGCCGCTGCTGGTCGAGCGCGGTCATGTTTACATCGCACAGCCACCGCTCTATAAAGTCAAGCATGGCAAGGATGAGCGTTATCTGAAAGACGATCTCGAAGAAGCTGGTTACATGATGCAGATTGCGCTGAATGATGCAGCGCTGGTACCTACGGAGAACGGCCCACCGATTTCGGGCGATGCCCTGGCCGAGCTGGTCCGCAAATACAACACAGCAAATGCGATCATCCGACGTTTATCGCGTGCGATTGATGATGCAGCGCTGTCCGCGATCATGACGGGCGTGACCCTCAATCTCGACAACACCGAGGCGGCCGAACAATCTGCACAAGCGCTGAGCGCCGAAATCAATGATCCTGCGGTCGAAGTCAGCGTCAGTTCGGACGCGCTGTCGGCCCGCCACATGCTGCGCATCATGCGTCGTCATCACGGTAATCTGAAAGTGAGCGTTATTGACGCCGAATTCGTGCACGGCCCGGATTACGGCGTCCTGGCGGAGGCGGCCGCGACGTTCAAAGGATTGATCGGCCCTGGCGCGCTGGTACGGCGTGGCAGCGGGGAAAAGGTACGCGAATCGGCTGTCGCAGACTTTCATCAGGCGATGGCCTGGCTGCGCGAGGAAGCAGAGCGCAATGTCTCCAAGCAGCGCTACAAAGGTCTGGGCGAGATGAATCCCGAGCAGCTGTGGGAAACAACGATGGATCCGACGGTGCGCCGTCTTTTGCGGGTACAGATCGAAGATGCGATCGCCGCCGATCAGATTTTTACCACGCTGATGGGCGACGATGTCGAGCCTCGCCGGGCTTTTATCGAATTGAATGCGCTTGCGGCCGGCAATATCGATGTCTGATCATTTGTGACAAAAAAGCACAAGTGATTCGACTTTTCTAAGCGCTTATAGCTTTTCTGGCTGAATATACTGCGGCGATGCACCATTTGGGATTCGCCCATGTCTGTTCAGGCCATTATTTTCGACGCTTACGGCACGCTCTTTGATGTCTACTCGATAGGCGCTCTTGCCGAGCGCCTGTTTCCCGGCAAGGGTTCGGCGGTGGCCGAACTCTGGCGTGACAAACAGATCGAGTACACACGTCTTCGCACGCTCTCTCATACGTACAAGCCATTCTGGGAAGTTACCCAGGATGCGCTGGTTTTCACCTGCCGCAAGCTCGGGCTGGAACTGACGCTTGATGCGCAAACCCAGATCATGGGCCAGTACGCCCGTCTGCAGGCCTTCCCTGAAAATCTCGCGGTACTGCAGGCGCTGAAGGCCAAAGGCCTTAAGCTCGCGATTCTCTCGAACGGCAATCCGGAAATGCTCGATGCCGCAGTGCAGGCGGCCGGCATGAGCGACTTGTTCACACAGGTGCTGTCCGTACACAGCGTCAAGAAATTCAAGACCGCCCCGGAGGCTTATCAACTCGGGCCTGACACCCTGGGCGTGTCCGCGAAAGACACCCTGTTCGTGTCCAGCAACTGTTGGGACGTTTGCGGAGCCGCCTGGTTTGGTTACCGGACCTTCTGGGTCAACCGTTCACAAGCACCGCTGGAAGAGCTTGGCATTACACCGAACGGGCAGGGAAAAACTCTGGATGATCTCGCTCTATTTGTTACCCGGCACAGCTAGCACACCAACGCATCATGGCAGTTCATGCAGAGCGTCGTTACTGACCACGAGACAAATTTTCAGCACTTTTTAAACCACTTTATTTTTTACAGGTAAATCATCATGACAGCACGCACACAATGCCACGGATTGCAGGTGGCGACCGTTCTGCATCAGTTCATCGAGGACGAGGTGCTTCCCGGCACCGGCATTGTCAGCGACCATTTCTGGAAAGGTTTTGCGCAGATTGTTAACGACCTCGCGCCAAAGAATGCTGCGCTGTTGGCCGAGCGCGATCGTCTGCAAACCGAACTGGATAACTGGCACCGGGCACACCCGGGGCCGGTCACTGATGTTGCCGCCTATCGTGCATTTCTTGAGTCGATTGGCTACCTGCTGCCGATTCCAAACGAAGTGAAAGTCACCACAGCCAATGTGGATGCCGAGCTCGCGCTGACCGCCGGCCCGCAGCTGGTGGTGCCGATTCTGAATGCCCGCTATGCGCTGAATGCGGCGAATGCGCGCTGGGGTTCGCTCTATGATGCGCTATACGGCACGGATGCGATCTCTGAAGCCGATGGCGCAACACGCGGCGGTACTTACAATCCGGTGCGCGGCGCGAAAGTCGTGGCCTTCGCACGTAATTTTCTCGATCAGTCCTCACCTCTTGCGAAGGGCTCGCACACTGATGCAACATCTTATTCGGTGAGTGATGGCAAGCTGATCGTTACGCTGAAAGACGGTAACCAGAGCGAGCTGAAAGATGCTGCGCAGTTTATCGGTTACCAGGGCCAGGCTTCCGCGCCTTCCTCAATACTGCTGAAAAATAATGGCTTGCATATCGACATTCGCATTGATCGGTCTACGCCGATTGGCAAAGACGATGCCGCTGGTGTCGCCGATGTCGTTATCGAGTCGGCCCTGTCGACGATTCTGGATCTGGAAGATTCGGTTACTGTCGTTGATGGCGATGACAAGGTCACCGCCTACCAGAACTGGTTAGGCATTCTGAAGGGCACGCTGTCCGAAATGGTGTCCAAGGGTGGAAAGTATTTCACACGCACGCTCAATGCTGACCGTGAGTATATCGGCGCAAACAACCAGCCAGTCAAGTTGCATGGCCGCTCCCTGCTCTTCCTGCGTAATGTCGGTCACCTGATGACGAATCCGGCAATTCTGACTGCCGAAGGCAAGGAAATCCCGGAGGGGATACTTGATGCCGTAGTGACCGTGACCATTGCGCTGCATGATCTGAAGCGTCCGGCGACTCAAACCGTCGGCAACACGCGCACAGGCTCGGTGTATATCGTCAAACCTAAAATGCACGGACCAAAGGAGGTCGCCTTCGCCGTAGAATTATTCAGCCGTGTCGAGGCCTTGCTGGGTCTGAAGGAAAACACCGTCAAGCTAGGCATCATGGATGAAGAGCGTCGCACGTCGACCAATCTGAAAGCCTGTCTGCAAGAAGCCGCAGCACGTGTCGCATTCATTAACACCGGTTTTCTCGATCGTACCGGCGACGAAATGCATTCCTCGATGACTGCTGGTCCGATGATGCGCAAAGGCGATATGAAATCATCGACCTGGTTGTCTGCCTACGAGCGCAGCAATGTGCTGACGGGTCTTTCCTGCGGCATGCGCGGACGCGGTCAGATCGGCAAGGGCATGTGGGCGATGCCTGATTTGATGGCCGCGATGCTGGAACAGAAAATCGGTCATCCGAAAGCAGGCGCCAATACTGCCTGGGTGCCTTCGCCTACTGCCGCGACCTTGCATGCGCTGCACTACCATCAGGTGAATGTGGCCGAGATTCAGCAGCAACTGGAAAAAACTGACACTGCAAGTGAAATTCAGCGTTTGCGTGATGAGCTGCTGATGATTCCTGTCGTCGCAAAGCCGAGCTGGTCTGCGGCCGAGATACAGCAGGAACTGGACAACAACGCGCAGGGTATTCTCGGCTACGTGGTGCGCTGGATCGAGCAGGGTGTGGGTTGCTCCAAAGTCCCGGACATTCATAATGTCGGCCTGATGGAAGATCGTGCGACCTTGCGTATCTCCAGCCAGCACATTGCGAACTGGCTGCTGCATGGTGTGGTCAGCGAGGCGCAGGTCCGCGAAACATTCGAGCGAATGGCTAAAGTCGTGGATACGCAAAATGCCGACGATTCATTCTATCGCCCGATGGCCACCGACTTCGTACAGTCCTATGCGTTCCAGGCAGCCAGCGATCTGGTGTTCAAAGGTCTGGAGCAGCCGTCAGGTTATACCGAGCCTCTGCTCCATGCCTGGCGTCTGAGGTTTAAAACTGAGGTCACAGCGCTTTCTTCGTAAGGCACAGAAGGCAAAAAAACGCCGGCGCATGCGCCGGCGTTGTTGTTTGTAAAGCGTTATCTGTGGTGCAGTATCAGGCCGCCAGCTTTTCTGTTTGTTCGACCGGTGCCGACGATCTGATCAAATGATCGAACGCACCGAGTGCCGCCTTCGAGCCTTCACCCATCGCAATGATGATTTGCTTGTATGGCACGGTCGTCACATCGCCAGCAGCAAAGACCCCCGGCACCGAGGTCTGCCCCCGCGCATCGACTTCAATCTCGCCGCGCGCAGACAGTCCCACCGTGCCTTTGAGCCAGTCGGTATTTGGCAGCAAGCCAATCTGAACGAAAATACCTTCAAGGCCGATCAGATGCGAGGCACCGGTATTGCGATCGGTGTAACGTATGCCATTGACCCTGCTGCCATCGCCCGTCACTTCCGTTGTTTGTGCACTGGTGAGTACGGTCACATTTGGCAGGCTGTGCAGCTTGCGCTGCAAAACTGCGTCGGCACGCAAGGCTGAATCGAATTCCAACAGCGTCACATGTCCGACGATGCCGGCCAGATCAATCGCAGCTTCAACGCCGGAGTTGCCACCACCAACTACAGCGACGTGCTTGCCCTTGAACAGCGGACCATCGCAGTGCGGGCAGTAAGCGACACCGCGGTTGCGATATTCCTGCTCACCCGGCACATTCAGTTCACGCCAGCGCGCACCCGTGGCGATCACGACCGACTTTGCTTTCAGGCTCGCGCCGCTTTCGAGTTTCACTTCAATCAGTTCACCCGGAATCAGCGCAGCGGCGCGTTGCAGGTTCATCACATCAACGTCATATGCTTTGACATGCTGCTCGAGTGCTGCGACCAGTTTGGGTCCTTCGGTCTCTTTGACGGAAATGAAGTTCTCGATACCCAGCGTATCGAGTACCTGACCACCGAAGCGTTCAGCCAGCACGCCGGTGCGTATGCCCTTGCGCGCGGAATAAATCGCTGCGGACGCGCCCGCCGGACCACCGCCGACGACCAGAAGATCGAACACGTCTCTCTGTGCGATCTTTTCAGCTTCGCGTTTCGATGCGCCGGTGTCGAGTTTGGCGACGATTTCTTCAAGCGCCATCCGACCCTGACCGAAATTCTGACCATTCAGGAACACTGTGGGCACAGCCATGATCTGTCGCTCGTTGACTTCCTGCTGAAACAGTGCGCCATCGATCATGGTGTGCCGAATACGCGGATTAATGACGGACATCAGATTCAGTGCCTGCACAACATCCGGGCAGTTCTGGCATGACAGCGAAATATAGGTTTCAAAAACATACTCGCCTTCAAGCTGTGCGATTTGCTCAATGATGTCCGCGCTAGCTTTGGACGGATGTCCGCCGACCTGCAGTAACGCCAGTACCAGCGATGTGAACTCGTGCCCCATGGGTATACCGGCAAAACGGACGCCCATATCAGTGCCCGGGCGGCTAATTGCGAAAGATGGCTTGCGCTGATCGTCGTCGTTTTTCTCGATATAGCGAATGCGTGCCGACAGAGAAGCGATTTCCTGCAGCATTGCGCGCATCTCATCCGATTTTTCGCTTTGGTCCAGCGAAGCGATGATCTCGACATCGTGGGTTACTTTGCCGAGGTAGGCTTGCAATTGGTTTTTGATGGCGGTATCCAGCATGATGGCCTCGAATGAAGTAGGGGTAGTGCGAGTGCCGCCATTGCGGCACTCTTGTTTCAGTGCGGGATCGCGTCAGATTTTGCCGACCAGATCCAGAGACGGTGCCAGTGTTTCTGCACCGGGTGTCCACTTGGCGGGGCAGACCTGACCCGGGTTCGCGGCGACATACTGCGCTGCCTGTACTTTGCGCAGCAGTTCTTTTGCATCGCGACCAATACCGTCATCGTGAATTTCGCAGAGCTTGATCTGACCTTCCGGGTTAATGACGAAGGTGCCACGCAGCGCGAGGCCGGTTTCTTCCGTCATCACATCGAAGCTGCGGCTGATGGCGCCGGTCGGATCACCCAGCATCGGATAGCGAATTTTGCTGATGGTGTCCGAGGTGTCATGCCATGCCTTGTGAGCAAAATGCGTATCAGTGGACACCGAGTAGACTTCGACACCCAGTGCCTTGAACGTGTCATAGTGATCAGCCAGGTCGCCCAGCTCGGTTGGGCAAACAAAGGTGAAGTCGGCCGGGTAGAAAAAAACGACAGACCATTGGCCCTTGAGGTTGGCGTCGCTCACGGGCACAAATTTTCCATCGTGATAAGCGGTGGTACTGAATGGCTGGATAGTGGTGTTGATCAGGGACATGCTCTTTCTCCTTGGGGTTAAATGAACGGCATGGACGAATAATAGGTGTCAGCTATTAAATCGTAAATTTGATAGTTTTTATTAATTAAATAGCGTGCACCTATGGACTTGTAGGATTTGATAGAAATTCTTGAAAGACTTCGCTTTAACGGAATCCGTTACGGCTAAAAAGAGTCGAATGATGAAAATTAGTTCGGTTAATTGCCGACGTTTTTCCAAAGAACTTCTGTTTTTGCGAAGTCTGTTTCTGCCGCAGCTGGGTTTGACCTTCTCATGGCATTCCTTACAATGCGGTCTGTAATAACGTTTGGAGCAGGCGATTTCTGCTCCTGAAGCATTCAGGAGGACACATGAAAAAATTTTTGATGGCGCTGATGGTGGCGATCATGGGCATCACCGTGGTGGTCTCCAGCGCTGAAGCGAAACGCATGGGCGGCGGAGGCTCATTTGGCAAGTCTTCACCCAGTTACAGCCGGCAGGCTCCGGCACAAAGCCCGGGTCAGTCAGCCGCGACCTCAAGGCCCGGCCAGGCTGCAGCACCGGCGCCGGCCAGCCCATGGCGCGGAATTCTGGGTGGCGCACTACTGGGCCTGGGTCTGGGCGCTCTGCTGTCGCACTTTGGTCTGGGCGGAGAGTTAGCCAGCATCATCGGCACCGCACTGATGATCGGTTTGCTCGCTTTTGCGGCGATCATGCTGTTCCGCCTGATGTCGAGGAAAACTGCCGGCCAGCAGCCAAGCCCCGCGTATGCCGGCCCGATGGAAAAAAGCGCCATCCCAGAAGTGGGTTCCAATCTTGGCTCAGCCAACCAGCCCGTCAACTGGCAGTCGGGCTCTGCGCCGGCGATTCCCGCCGACTTTGATACCGCAGGATTCCTGCGTCACGCAAAAACCAATTTCTTGCGTATGCAGGCAGCCTGGGACAAAGCCGACGCACAAGATATACGCGAGTTCACGACACCGGAAATGTTTGCCGAGCTGAAGATGCAGCTGACTGAACGCGGCACATCGGCTAATCATACGGATGTCGTTACACTCGATGCAGAGATGCTGGGTGTAGAGACGGTGGCTGATGAACACCTGGCCAGCGTTCGATTCAGTGGCATGGTAAAAGAAGATACCCATGCGCAGCCTGAAGCCTTCAATGAGATTTGGGTACTCTCCAAACCCGTGACCGGCAACAGCGGATGGTTACTGGCAGGCATACAGCAAGCCTGAGAATCTTCACCGTCAGGTGTTTTTCTCGTGAGCGACAATTAAGTAATCATAGTTAACCAAACAAGCCGTTCGCGATAAGCTGCGAACGGCTTTTTGTTATTTACTGATACCCTTCAGTCAGACAGTCCCCGGAAAACAATCACATTCGCATGACCACCCACCAGCGCGTTCCAGTCCCTGAATTAGCTTCTTATGTGCTGGCTGCGGCCGGACTGCTGCTGGTAATGCTGGGCGGTCTGCTGGCCGCCCTTTATGCCGGCCTTCTCGTCTTCGCGCTGGTGCACTTGCTGGCCCCAAGGTTGAGCGCCACACTGGACACCCAGCGCGCGCGCCTGATTGCCGTTACCGTGCTGGGATCGGCCATTGTGCTGCTACTGACAGCCATGGGATGGCTCGCGACCGGATTCTTCCTGTCGGACGCAGGCAGCTTGCCGGTACTGTTAAAAAAAATGGCTGAACTGATCGAGCAGTCACGCTCTCAAATTCCGCCCTGGCTGGCAGCTTATCTGCCGCCCAACGCAGAAGCAATGCAGCAATCTTTCGCGCACTGGATACGCGATCATGCTTCACAGGCAACGGATCTGGGACAGCAGATGGGCCGTCTGATCGTTCATTTACTCGTCGGCATGGTGATCGGTGCGATGGCCGCCTTATATGACACGACCCAAATCCATCACTACAAACCTTTGTCTGCAGCGCTGCATCAGCGCATTGTGCGATTGCATCAGGCGTTTACGCAGATTGTATTTGCGCAGGTACGAATCGCTGGTATCAATGCTGTTTTTACCGGAGTATTTCTGGCAGCGGCCTTACCAATGGCGGGTATCAATCTGCCTTTCGTAAAAACCATGATTCTGATTACTTTCATCGCAGGCCTGCTGCCGGTGATCGGTAATTTGATTTCAAACACAGTGATTGTGGTAATTAGTCTGTCGCACTCTCTGTCAACCGCTGCGATGGCGCTCTTGTTTCTGGTGACGATACACAAGCTCGAATATTTTTTGAATGCAAAAATTATCGGTACGCAAATCAATGCAAAAGCCTGGGAGCTCCTGACGGCGATGCTGATCATGGAATCGATGTTTGGCATACCGGGCGTGATTGCTGCACCGGTGTTCTACGCCTATCTGAAAACCGAACTCGTCGCCCTCGAGCAGGTATAAGCAGGGCCTCAGTGCTAAGAGGCTTTAAGAACCTATCTCGTTAGGCCGCTAGCTGAGTTGACATCCCTTGCAGGGCGCGCACCGGCTTGCATGCCAGTGCTCTTACGCAGGCGTGCAGCATGCTGCAAGAAACCCCTGCTTCACCCTTGCTATCGACCTAACGAGATAGGTTCTAAGTCCGTCCCTGCCCGGCATTCACACTGGTAATGGCATAAGCCTTGTCGCGAATCTGGGCATAGGTGTTCGTGATACCGAATTCGCTCAGCGTGTCATTGTCATCCGCAACTTCGAGGCTGGGTGCGGCAAGCTCCCATTCGGTACTAGCGGCTTCTTCTGGGATTGGCTTGCCTTCGATTACCGCGAGATAAGCATACTGACCGTTGGTGTCCGGACGACGAAAGAGTGTGAGGCGCATGATGGCTCCCGGGTCAAACCAATTGGAGTCGGCCCCGGTGCCACTGGTTGCGTCAGGCTTTATGATTACTGCCTTTTACTTTTTTCTGGTTCATCCGCCTCGGCCATCGAGGTGATGATATCCACCGGGCGCGATGAACGTTTGCGCATGCGCAGATTCAGCATTTCAACGACGACCGAGAACAGCATCGCGCTGTAGATGTAGCCCTTGGGTACATGTGTGCCGAAACTTTCTGCAATAAGCACCACGCCAATCGCAACCAGGAAAGCAAGAGCCAGCATCTTGACGGTGGGATGTGCTGAGACGAATCGTCCGATCGGAGCGGCGAACAGCATCATCAGAGCGACCGACACAATCACCGCAGCTACCATCACGGCCACATGATCAACCATGCCCACTGCGGTAATGATGGAATCCAGAGAAAACACCATGTCAATCAGCATGATTTGAAGGATGATTGAGCCAAATGAAGCGTGGACAATCGTTTTCTGCGCGTGATGGTTGCCTTCCATGGACTCGTGAATTTCGCCGACACTTTTCCAGATAAGGAACAAGCCACCCAGCAACAAAACAATGTCACGACCGGAAAACGCCTGCCCCAGCACTGTAAACAGCGTTTCCTTCAATCCAACGATCCATGCCAGCACCATCAGCAAGCCAATACGCATGAACATGGCAGCGAACAGGCCTATCCTGCGGGCGGTATCGCGCTGATGCGGCGGAAGTTTGTCGACCAGAATCGATATGAAAATAATGTTATCGATACCAAGCACCAGCTCAAGCGCGGTGAGCGTCAGAAATGCAAGCCAGACTTGCGGGTCGGACAACAGTTCCAGCATGTAGGTATCTCCGAAGAAGTTGGTATCAAGCCGAATTGTCGCAAGTGTAACAGCCGCTTATCCCGAGCAGACATCTGCACCACTCTAAAAAACCAGAGATAATCGAACGACGAGTTCGAAAAACTGGAAAGGCCAGCACAGTGAGTCTGAATTTTCGGCATCTTCATTACTTCTGGGTGGTTGCGAAAGAGGGCAGCATTACCCGCGCGTCAGAACGTCTGGGTCTGGCTGTCCAGACGGTCAGCGCTCAGCTATCTCAACTTGAGAAATCTATCGGCAAGTCCTTATTCAAACCCCAGGGGCGGCGTCTGGTGCTGACGGAGGCTGGCAATCTCGCGCTCCGTTATGCTGACCAGATCTTTCTTCTGGGCGAGCAGTTACAAGACGCCCTTTCCACCAGCGACGTCGAGCCGGTGATGCGGCTGACGGTGGGTATTTCCGACTCACTCCCCAAGCTGATCGCGTCCCGCTTGCTGGAAGCGGCACTCGCCCTGCCACAGCGTGTCAGATTGGTTTGCTATGAGGAGCAGTTCGAGTCGCTGCTGGGGAAATTATCTGTGCACAAACTTGATGTAATGCTCACGGACAGACCGGTACCTGCCGGTTCATCTTTGCGGGTATTCAGCCACTTGCTGGTGGAAACCCAGACCAGTTTGTTTGGCGTGCCGGAGTTGGCCGAAAAATACACGGCAGGCTTTCCTGCCAGCCTTACCGGTGCTCCCTTGCTTCTGCCGACCCGCAACAACGCGATCCGCTCCCGTATTGATTACTGGCTCGAAGCGCATGATGTTCATCCGGATCTGATCGGAGAGTTTGACGACAATGCGCTGTTGCATACCTTCGGTCGCGCGGGGCGCGGATTATTTCCTGCACCTTCGGTACTGGCCGAGGATGTTTTCGAACAATTCGGTGCTGTGCCTGTGGGGCCGATGGCTGAAGTCACCGAACAGATTTATGCCATTTCCAATGAGCGCAAGATCAAGCATCCGGCGGTCGAAGCAATCCTGAATGCAATGCATGCCGATGTCTTCTAAAGGACAGCAATAACGTCAACTAATGCAGTGTGCAGAAAAACGCTTGCAGACAACAGGCAAAAAAAGAGCCGGCAGCGCCGGCTCTTTGCCCCGGAAATATCGCCAGTCAGTACAGACTGTGAATCCAGTGAGCGAGATTTTCCATATCATCTTCCGACAGCGTCTGCGCCAGGCTGGTCATATTCCCGGCATCATTCGTGCGCTCACGCGCTTTGAAATTTTTCAGCTGAGTCAAGATGTACTCGGGATGCTGCCCCGCGAGGCGCGGAATTTCATTCTGGCCTTTCATGCCGCCCAGATGACACATGGCGCACAGCGACTCCTCGGCTTTTGCCGCACCGGCTTTAATGCGGGCAGGGTCAGGCGTGAACGGCACACGAGCTTGCTTCTGTGAAGCAAAGTACGCAGCCAGATCATGCATATCCTGCTTTTCAAGACCCGTCGCGACCGCACTCATCATCGGGTTCTTGCGCCGCCCCTCTTTGTAGTCACGCAGCTGCAGATAAATGTAGCGCGCGTTCTGGCCGGCCAGCGAAGGAAAAGCACCGGCCGGGGAATTACCATCAGCGCCATGACAGGCTGCGCAGGCTTCTGCTTTCTTCTTTCCGGCGGCAACGTCCTGGGCCTGTGCGCCGGCACAAAGCATCAGCGTTGCCAGTATGGTTGGTAATACCAAACGAAAATTCATGATGAAACCCTGATCAGCTTATTGAAAGATAAAAAAAGAGGCTGCCCGTAGGCAGCCTCCGTGCTACTTCATTGCATTACAGAGCGAACACAAACACGCTGTTACCGCGCTTGAAGTCGAGCTGTGTATTACCGCCAGCTGCAACGGCGATGTACTGCTTGCCGTTGATGGTGTACGAGGTCGGTGGTGCATTAACACCCGCGCCGCACTGGTACTGCCAGAGCACCTTGCCGGTTTTTGCATCGTAGGCCTTGAACCAGCCATTGCCTTCACCTGCGAACACCAGGTTACCTGCGGTTGCCAGAACGCCACCGATCATTGGCTGATCGGTACGAGCTTTCCAGACGACCTTGCCGGTATCCAGGTTCACAGCAGTCACGTTACCGAACTGCTCTTCGCCAGGGATGTTCTTGAACGCGCCACCCAGCCACAGTTTGCCGCCTGGGTAAGCCGAAGCTTCAACGTGGTAAGTCATCGGCTGCTCGAGGTTGGCAGCGAATGCCAGACGCAGCGGTGGGTTCACAGCCATTGGCGACCATTCAACGCCACCGTTAGCACCCAGCGACATGCGTGTGCCTTCCGGTGTAGGCAGGCTCCACAGACCTTGCTGGGAAACCATAGCTTCGGAGAAGCGGATCAGGTTGCCGTTGCTGCGGTCGTGAACATAGATGTGACCGGTTTTGCCGCCATGAATGACGCCGGGGATCATCTTGCCGTTCTTGTCTTTCACATCGACCAGGATCGGTGGGGACACTGCATCCAGATCCCAGACATCGTGAGCGATGTACTGGTAGTGCCACTTGTACTTGCCGGTGTCGAGATCAACAGCAATCATCGAGTTGGTGTACAGGTTGTCACCAGGACGCTCAGCGCCGTACAGGTCAGGCGAAGGGTTGCCAGCAACGAAGAAGACAGTTTTGGTCTTGCGATCGATTGCCGGTGTCATCCAGACGCCGCCACCCAGCGTTTTGTAGAAATCAGCATTTTTTGCCAGCGCTGCTTTTTCTGCAGCGATGTCACGGTGCATGACGCGACCGGTTGCATCTTTCTCAGCCCAGACGCCTTCGTGGCCTTTCTCAGGAATGGTGTGGAAAGTCCAGGACAGCTGGCCGCTGTTGGCATCGAATGCCTTCACAAAGCCGCGCACGCCGTACTCGCCGCCGTTGGTGCCGATCAGCACTTTGCCGTCAGCAACGGTAGGCGCCATGGTTTCGCTGTAGCCGAGTTCGGGGTCAGCGATTTGTGTTTCCCACAGCAGCTTGCCGGTCTTTGCATCCAGCGCTACCAGTTTGGCATCCAGCGTACCCATGAAAAGTTTGCCGTCGGAGATAGCGACACCCTTGTTGTTCGGGCCGCAGCAGTAAGTCGATACAGGACCGATCTTGTGCTTGAAGTGCCAGTACTGTTCACCTGTCTTCGCATTGATTGCGTAAACATGGTTGTAAGACGTCGTCAGGAACATCACGCCATCGACGACCAGCGGTGCCGTTTCCATGGACTCGAGCATGCCGGTCTGGAACACAAATGCGGGACGCATTTTGGAAACGTTACCGGTATTGATCTGCGATGCTGGGTGGTAACGAGTTTGCTCGTAGCTACCGTTAGGCAGCAGCCAGTTCTTCCCGTCTTTAGCTGCCTTGTCCAGCATTGCCTGGTTCACAGGGCTGAAGGACTTAATCTGGATAGGCTTGATGCCTGCTCCAGCGATGGGTTCCTGCGCATATGCCGACGCTGTTACCAGCAAACCGGCCGTGGCAAGCATTTTGAGCATCTTGTTCAGAGCCATTTAGCTTCCTCTCTTTTTTGGTTTATTTATATTGCCCAGAATGTAGCGTATAAAAATCTGACGACCTTGCCAGCTTCCCCACGTCTCTGCTCCGGTGAGGGAGCAGTCTGAGCGATTTTATTGACCGCAATAAAAAACGCTTTATTATTGCGCCCGATGATCGTAGTGTGTGTTCAGACTATTGGCAATAAAAAACATCGAAAAAACAGGGTTATTTAATGAATTTTTTCAGTCGGGCTTTGGCCCTTTTCGCTGTGCTGTTTTTTTGCACCGCAGCACATGCTCAACAATCTCTGGACAATCCGCATGGCTTATCGCTGGCTGCGGTTCGATCCGGAAATCTCGCGCGCTTGAAAGAGCTGATTGAGCAGCATGGCGCGAATATGAATTCGCGCAATCGTCCCGGCGAGAGTTTGCTGATGATGTCCATCAAAGCCGGGCATATGGATATTGCTAATTACCTGCTCGACAAGGGGGCCAACATTGAAACCCCCAATACATCGAAGGTAACGCCGCTGATGGCCGCCGCGTATCTGGGTAATCTCGCCATCGTGAACCGGCTTCTCGAGAAAAATGCCAACATCCACGCCGTGGATCAATTGAAAAAAACAGCCATGGTCTATGCGGCAGGCAGTGGGCACACGGAGGTCGTGGCCCGGCTGCTGGACGCCGGCATCGAGGTCAATGCACGCTACCCGAATGAACTCACCGCACTGATGTGGGCTGCCGGCGCGGGTCATGACAAAACGGTGGCGCTGTTGCTTGAGCGTGGTGCGGATCCCGCACTGCAGGACAACCGTGGGAAAACGGCGTTGCAAATCGCTGATGAGGCCGGGCATCTTGCGGCCAAACGGGTGCTGAGCGTTGGTCGATGAATTGCGGCAGAGGCTGGAATAATGCCTATTGCGCTGAAAATAAAAACGCCTGCATCTGCAGGCGTTTTTTTATCTCAATCACGGGATGTCATTTCTTTTTCAGCTCGACTTCGAACTGGGCAAACCAGGCTGAAACATTGTCGATATCAGCATCGGAGAGCGGCTTGGCAATGACGTTCATCACTTCGTTGTGACGTTTGCCGTCACGGAATTGCTTCAATTGCCCGACAAGATAAATTTCAGATTGGCCAGCCAGAGAGGGCGTGCCAGGCATCTTCGAGAGACCATTTTCGCCATGGCACATGATGCAGCTTTGGGCGACTTTTTCGCCGGCTTTCATGTCGGCTGCGGCGGGCAGAGAAACGCTGGCGAGAGCCAGAACGGTGGTGAGGCAGGCAACTGATTTCATGGTGTAAATCTGAATAAATAAATGATGAAGATGACACTGTAGGCTAAAACAAAATCGCCTGCCACGATCACTCGCGGCAGGCGATTTGTATGGCTGCAATCAGGCTTGTGGCCCGATCGCAGTCAAGACTCGCTTAGTTTGCCGAGTAGGTGATGCGATAGATCGCACCAGCGTAGTCATCGGAAACCAGGATGGAGCCGTCAGGCATGTTTGCAACGTCAACCGGGCGGCCCAGAGCGCGCTTGGTTTCCTTGTCCAGGAAGCCTTCAGCGAAGATCTCAGCCTTGCCAGCGGTACCGTCTGCGTTCAGAGGAACGAAGTTGATCAGGTAGCCGCTAGGCTCGGTACGGTTCCAGGAACCGTGCGATGCCACGAAAATGCCGCCCTGGTATTTCTTGGGGAACGACTTGCCAGTGTAGAAGGACATGCCCAGCTGAGCCTGGTGAGCAGGGAACTCCACTTGCGGGAAGATCGCGCCGGCTGGCTCTTTCATGTCTTTCAGTTCAGGCGCTGCTGGCGAGCCAGCAACTTTGAACTTGCCGTTCCAGTAAGGGAAGCCGAAGTGCTGGCCTGCCTTGGTGATACGGTTCAGTTCGCCTGGAGGAACGTCGTCACCCAGACCGTCGACCTGGTTGTCAGTCGTCCAGATGGTCTTGTCTTTCGGGTTGATGTCGATACCGGCAGGGTTACGCATGCCCATCGCGTAAACTTCTTTGCCAGAGCCATCAAATGGGTTCAGACGAATAACGCCGCCGATACCAACCTTGTTGTACAGGTCGATCTTGTCTTTTGGCTGAACGTTGTAAGGCTGACCCAGGGTCACGTACAGTTTGCCGTCGTCAGCAACGCGGCATACACGGCCGGTGTGGTTGTACGACTGCTCTTCAACAGGGATCAGGCCGCCTTCTTGGACAGCGGTGATCACAGCAACGTCCGGACCTTCGTAGAAGTATTCAGCCGCTGGGAAGTTCAGAACGCGGTTCGCCTCGACAACGACCAGGAAGCCGTCTTTTGTCCAGCAAACGCCGTTCGGGTTCTTGAACTTGATCGAAGGAGCGAAAGGCTTGACTTCGTCAGCCGTCATGTCGCCGTTACGGTCGGTAACAGCCCACACGGTGGTTTTACGAGTGCCAACGAACAGCATGTTGGTCGAAGGAGCCACTGCCATGTAGCGCGCGTCAGGAACGACAGCGTACAGTTCGATCTTGAAGCCTTCTGGCAGCTTGATCTTTTTCAGGTTGGCCTTCAGCTGGTCAACGTTCTTACCGGTCTGAGGAACGGTCGGAATGTCGATTGCTGTGTCGGTGTTTTTCATTGCCGAGATCTTTTCCAGATTCTCGTCTTTCGCAAAGCTGGATGCGGAGAACGCAACGAGCATCGCCGATGCCAGAACGCTCTTCACAAATACGTTGGATTTAGCCAAGTTTAATCTCCGATTGTTTTCTGTTGACTGAGGAATGAACCACATGACCCAAGCAAAACTTTCATTTATGTTTTAACAACAAAAGTTTGAAAGTTTGGCACTGATACACATTGGGGCCATGGAATATAGGGTGGCAGCTCTTTTGGCCACAAGTGAATTTTTTTCACCAATGTAATGTTTTCCTCTGGCAGCCCTCGCAAGTCTCAACAATGTCTCAAAGAACGCGATTAAGTGAGCAAAATGAAAATGCCTGCGCGCGAAAAACGCGGGCAGGCATTGGCAGCGCGTACAAAAACTTACTTAGCGGATCACGACACCCCAGGGCATCTCGCCCACTTTCACTTCACCCGAAGCGGTCAGCTGCTCGGTATCAATGACCGTCACGGAATTGGAGCGCCCGTTGGCTACATAGAGTTTCTTGCCATCGGGCGTGATTGCCATATTCCAGGGACGCTTGCCGACCGGAATCGTTGCCACCACCGAATGGTCGGCCGTATCGATGGCAGAAACCGTGCCGTCCTTGCCATTCGAAATGTACACGCGCTTGCCGTCCGGAGCCATGGTGACGCCATTCGAAAAATTGCCTGTTTTGATTTGCTTGATCACTTTTCGGCTGGCCACATCAATGGCGTATACCATGCTGGCAATTTCAGAGGCCACGTAAGCGACTTTACCGTCAGGGCGGAAGGCAATGCCGCGCGGCCGGTCGCCGACTTTTACCGAGCCGATCTGCCTGCGTTTTTTCACATCAATCACATCGACGCTGTCCGCTTCTTCGGCAGATACGAACATCAGCTTGCTGTCTGGGCTGAAGACGGCATGCTCGGGATTTTTACCCTTGGTTTTAACCGCAAACATTTTGCGACCCGTGGCGGTCGAAATAAAGTTGACGGAGTTGCTGATTTCGGAGGCCGCCGCAACCCATTGGCCATCCGGCGAAATGGACACGCCCTCGGGTGATTCGCCCAGATCAATGGTGCCAGCCACCACGCGCTCTTCCAGATTGATTTTCACCAGCACATTGTTGGGCTGATCGCTGACATACAAAGTCTTACCATCAATCGAGGCAGCCAGTCCGCGGGGCTTGTCACCGGCTTTTATTTCGGTGATCACCGTGTCAGTTTCCGTATCGATGATGGACAAGGTGCCCGATTTCTCATTGGGGACGTAAGCGAACGGTGCCGCCAGAAGCAAGGCCGGCGCGCACAGTGCCGCAAGCGACAGCGTCCAACCGGCAAACGAAGAAAGGTTTTGCTTAATATGCATACGAATGCGCCCTTATTCTGGAAAGGAAAAATGATGTCCCTGACAGGGAAGAAACAAGGCGCAAAGCATAACTCAAGCCGCTGGATTAAGTGGCCGCTAATCGGCTGAAAAAAAGAATTTCCAAATTCGGGTAGGATGGCGCGTCCATTGAGGTCGTGGGGTCGCATTGCCGCCTACAAGACCGGCCACCGCATCAATCCCATTATTTTTGAAAGACTTGCATGTCCGAACAATTCACCGAGCATGACTGGCGGCGATTTCTTGTCAGCATAGGCGAAGATCCCGACCGACCCGGTCTGCGCGAAACCCCGGCACGCGTGGCCAAGGCCTGGATGTCCTGGACTGCCGGCTACCAGCAAAACCCCGCTGATGTACTCAAAACCTTTGAAGATGGTGCCGAGCAATACAACGAGCTAATCGTTGTGCGCAACATCCCCGTCTACAGTCATTGCGAACATCATCTCGCCCCGTTTTTTGGCAAGGCGACGGTGGGCTACATGCCCAACGGGAAAATCGTCGGCCTATCGAAGCTGACGCGTCTGGTCGAATGCTTTTCACGGCGCTTGCAAGTCCAGGAGCGCATGACCATACAAATCGCCAATGCGCTCATGGAGACTCTGGAGCCCAAGGCGGTCGGTGTGGTTGTCCGCTGTCGCCACCTTTGCATGGAAAGTCGCGGCATACGGACTGCCGGCGAGGAAACCGTAACGTCGGCGATGCTTGGCGAGTTGCAACCCAACCTTGCGATGCGCACAGAGTTTCTGGATCTGGCGCGTGAGGATCTGGGGCGCTGGTAAGCGCCAGACGCTGACAGTAAGTCCTGCGATCAGGCTTTCTTGTTCGTCTTTTTGACCGGGGCCAGCATCGTGCCCCGGCATTTCGCGGTGCCGCACCGGCACGCATAGGCTTGTTTTAGCGCCTTGGTCATCTTCTCTTCAATCACCAGGCCGTAGTCGTAGGACAGCTCTTCACCGCGGGAAATGTCGCGCAACGCGTGAATGTAAACCCGTCCTTTTTCCTCCTGGGCCTCGCAGTTCGGCGCACAGGAGTGATTGATCCAGCGCGCATCATTCCCCTGGTCGCCGCCATCAATCAGCTTGCCGCTCTCCAGACTAAAAAAAAACGTGTGATGCGGATTCTCCGGATCAAGGCCGAAACGTTTTTCGGCCTGATTTTCGGTGATGCGTTTGCCACCGTATTCAATGATGCGAGCGCCCGCCGGAATTTTCCGGGTCGCGAATACACCGTTGCCGTGGATAGCGGAATGGCGGACCCGAATAGAGGTGTCAGCAAGTAAGGCCTGGGGTGTTTCAGTTACGGCTCGGGTTGATTTCATGGGGCTGGGCACATGCCTGCGCACGAGTCCGTGTAAGAATTTGTCTTCATGTCATGCTTTTGACAGCTTACGAAGCAGGCTGCCGGCAGAAAGCACTGGATGATAGCGTGTGGGAACCCTGCGAGACAAGCAATGCGTGCAATCTGCAAAACAGTGGAATGCGATGACGCGTATTTTTTCCTCGTGAATGGTAGTTTTTTCTTCAAGTAGTCCCACCGAATGCTGGCATTGACTGGCATGAGCCCATGGCATGTGACTTGCGATGCATTGAAGGCTTCGTCCATCAATAAGCAAGGAGAAACTTATGCCCATGCCTCACATCAAGCCCGGCCTCGCGGGCATTTTCCTCGGACTCGTCAGTACGGCACTTTTGGTCAATTCACCGATCGTCCATCCGCAGGAAAAAGCCGGCCAGCCATCCGCAACCCAAGGCGAGGGAGGCAGCTCGTCGGGAGCATCGTCAACGACCACTACCACGACGACTGAATCTGCCGGTGCGTCCGAGCCCAGGCTGAGCCAATCCGATGAGCGCATGCTCAAGCAACTGGCCCAGGCGCATCTTTCTGAAATAAATCTCGGTAAGCTGGCGCAAGACAAAGCGCAAAGCGATGAAGTAAAAAGCTTCGCCAAAAAAATGGTAGATGACCACACGAAAGCACAGGACGAGCTGCGTCAGCTCGCCCAGTCCAAGGGCGTCACTTTGCCCACTGAGCCGGATCGGCAGCAGCAATCGGTTGAGAAAAAACTGACCGCACTTTCAGGCGAAAAATTTGACCGACAATACATGCAGCACGAAGGGACACGCGCTCATCGTGAAACACATCGGCTGCTTGAGCGGATTAGCAGCAAGGCAGAAGATGCCGCGCTCAAGAGCCATGCCGGCAAAATTATCGGCACCGTAGAAAGCCATCAGCAAATGGCCACTGACACCCGTAAAAATCTGAAATCGACCAGCGAAGGCAAAACTGGCACGGGCACCGGCGGCGAAGGTCGGTCGGAATCCCCGGCCGGATCGGGAGGATCAGGTTCGTCCGGTTCATCCGGCGGTGCGCCTGATGCCACGCCTGGCAGCAGCGGAACCAGCCAGTAAGCACTGAGCAGGCTGGCGCAGGGCGCTTTGGGTACAATGGCGGCCTTCTGGCGACGCGGCGATGAGGATTCATCGCCCGCCCTGCACCCCCACTACCGGGCCTGCCCGCATGCTGCGACTTACAGACCTACACCTTGCGCTCGACCATCCTGAACACGCATTAAAAGAAGCGGTACTCGACCGGCTGGGGATCGCTCCCGATCGCCTGCGAGCTTTGCATATTTTCCGTCGCGCTTTTGATGCACGAAAAAAATCGGCGATTCAGCTGGTCTATACCGTCGATGTCGATGTTGACGATGAAGCGGCGTTGTTATCGCGCCGCCTGCCCAAGCTCGGGCCGACGCCCGATCTGACTTACCAGTTCGTCGCACAGGCACCGGCGAAGACTCGCCTGCGTCCGGTGGTCATTGGTTTCGGCCCTTGCGGATTGTTTGCGGCGCTCATTCTTGCGCAGTCCGGATTTCGTCCCATCATTATTGAGCGTGGCAAGCCCGTGCGTGAGCGCACCAAAGACACCTTTGGCCTCTGGCGCAAGCGCGAACTCCATCCGGAATCCAATGTGCAATTTGGCGAGGGCGGCGCAGGTACTTTTTCTGACGGCAAGTTATGGACTCAGGTCAGCGACCCCCGGCATTACGGCCGCAAGGTGCTGGAAGAGTTTGTGAAGGCTGACGCACCACCGGAAATTCTTTATGTCAGCAAGCCGCATATTGGTACTTTCCGATTGGTCAAAATGATCGAGCAGATGCGTGCTGAGATCATCGCGCTGGGTGGTGAATTTCGCTTCGAACAAAAGGTGGATGGACTCGAGATTATCGACGGAGCGATTCGCGGCCTGCATCTGTCAACAGGCGAGCAGATTGAGGCGGACCATGTGGTGCTGGCCATTGGCCACAGCGCACGTGACACCTTCCAGATGCTGCATGATGATGGTGTTTATCTGGAAGCTAAACCCTTCTCTGTTGGTTTTCGTATCGAGCATCCGCAATCGCTCATTGATCGCGCGCGCTTTGGCGTGAACGCAGGCAATCCGATTCTGGGCGCGGCAGATTACAAGCTCGTCCATCACGCAAGTAACGGTCGCTCGGTCTACAGCTTTTGCATGTGTCCCGGCGGGACGGTGATTGCTGCCGCCTCGGAGCCGGGGCGTGTGGTCACGAACGGCATGAGCCAGTACTCGCGCAATGAGCGCAATGCGAATGCTGGTATTGTCGTCGGCATCAGCCCTGCCGATTACCCCGGCGGTCCGCTGGCCGGTGTTGATTTTCAGCGAGCGATCGAGTCGCGTGCTTTCGAGCTCGGCGGTTCAAATTACGATGCGCCAGGGCAGCTGGTCGGTGATTTCATTGCGGCTCGGCCGTCAAAAAACTGGGGCGCCGTGCTGCCTTCGTATCAACCGGGTGTGAAACTCGGCAGTCTCGATCCCGCATTGCCTGCGTATGCGATTGAGGCCATTCGCGAAGCGCTGCCCGCGTTCGACAAACAGATTCGTGGTTTCGCGATGCACGATGCAGTGCTGACCGGTGTCGAGACGCGTACTTCGTCGCCGGTACGCATTCGTCGCGGAGACAATTTTCAGAGTATCAATACCATCGGTCTGTATCCTGCTGGCGAAGGTGCTGGTTATGCGGGGGGTATCATGTCTGCCGCGATCGATGGAATTCGGGTCGCCGAAGCAGTCGCTTTGTCGATTTGCGCAGCCCGAAAATGACATGGGCCGCATCAGCGGCCCATGGTGTTCGACACAGCAGCGGTATGCTGCGACGTCTTAGTTTTTCTTCGAGCGTGAGGGCTTCTCGGTCGCAGGTACGAAATGCTTGGCAGCTTCGTTGATGCTCTCTTCCATCGTTTCTGCGGCATGTTTGCCGGCTTTGACGATTTGCTCATAAGCGGCATTGGCGTTGGCAACACTGGCTTTGAGCATGGAAACCGCATTCTCAGTACCGGCGGGTGCTGCTTTCGACAGATCGTCGATCAGCTTGTTGACCTGGCGTGAAGTTTCGCTGATGCGTGCCTCGGTGACCTTGGTGATTTCAGCCTGAGCACGGGTGGCGATGCTTGCGACATGACGGCCATAAGCCAGTGCTTTCTCGGCATTTGGTTGTGCCTGGGACGATGTCAGTGCGAAGACTTCTTGCGCATCCTTTGCTGAAAGAATTTGTTGCGCAGCAGCAGAAGTGTGCTCCAGTGAGGCTTTTGCCGTTGCGATATTCAGCTCAACCAGCTCAGCCATGCTGTGCAGGGTCTTGTTGGCGAAATCGTTCATTGCAGCAATTTGAGCGTCGATCGAAGCTTTGGTGGCGTTAGAAAACTGGTCAGCGGTAGTAAACATGGCGTTTCTCCTTATTGTTCCGGTGGAATCTGATGAGCGCCAATGCTTTGTGCGGCGCAACAAACCAAATTCTACGGCCTTCCAAATTCATGTCAAGCAGTTTTTGTGCGGCACAACAAAAATAATCATGCCGCTATTCTTTGGCTTGCCATTCGTTTAATGTTTTTGATGAAAAAGCCTGATATTCCCTGGGTTTTCCAGGCGTTGGGCAGAAGGGCTCCTATAATCGTGTGCCCGGCTACGACTGCGATCTCGGATGAATACCGCCCACTATGCTCACTGGCCAGCAGGCCTTCCGCATCAGCTCACCCCGCCTGAGACCAGTGTTTACGTCAATCTTGAGATTTCGGCCCGCCGGTATCCAGAAAAGGCAGCGCTGATTTTTTATGGACGGGACATCAGCTACCGGGAACTGATGGCGCAAACTGAGGCGCTTGCGGGTTACCTGACGCACGTTTGCGGGGTGCGGCGCGGCGACCGGGTGCTGCTACACATGCAAAACTGTCCGCAATTCGTGATCGGTTTCTACGCGATCCTGCGCGCTGACGCTGTTGTCGTGCCGGTCAATCCCATGCTGCTGACCGACGAGCTGCGCCATACCGTCGCCGACAGCGGCGCGCGTGTCGCGCTCTCTGCGCAGGAATTGCTGCCTCAGCTCGCGCCATTGCGGGCTGAGGGCCTGATAGATCATGCTGTCATCGCCTGTTATGCCGACTATACTCGCGCCGGCGATGACCCTATGCCCGAATGGTTATCTACCCCGCGCCTTCCCATGCCGGAGGCAGCATTCGTGCCGTGGCCCGAAGCCATCGCTTGCGCAAAGCAGCCCGCACCCCATCAGGCGGGCCCGGATGATCTGGCATGTATGCCCTATACCTCAGGAACAACGGGTCGCCCGAAGGGTTGCATGCATACCCACCGCAACATGATGTTCCCGGTGGTGAGCGCAGCGCTCTGGGCTGGCGGCTCGCCCGACCACCAGGTCTTGGCCTGTCTGCCGATGTTTCATGTGACTGGCATGCAGATCAGCATGAATACGGCGATTTACACCGGTGCGACACTGATCATCATGCCGCGCTGGGATCGCGATCTTGCCGGCCGCTGGATCACACGTTACCGGATCACCAGCTGGACCAGTATTCCGACCATGATGATCGACTTCCTTTCCAACCCGCGACTGGATGACTATGACATCAGCAGCCTGAAGCGCGTGTCCGGTGGTGGTGCGGCGATGCCCGCTGCGATTGCGCAGAAATTACTGGATCTGACCGGCCTGCGTTACATGGAAGGCTATGGGCTGTCGGAGACCATTGCGACCACGCATTCGAATCCTTTGCAAAAGCTCAAGCAGCAATGTCTGGGCATCCCGATTTTTTCGGTTGACTCGCGAGTCATTGATCCGACGACCCATGCCCTATTGCCGCCCAACGAAGTCGGCGAAATCATCATGCACGGCCCGCAGATTTTTCAGGGTTACTGGGGTGATGAACAAAAAACCCGCGAAGCCTTCATCGATATCGATGGCAAACGGTTTTTCCGTTCGGGTGATCTGGGTTATATCGATGATGAGGGATTTTTCTTTTTCACCGACCGACTCAAGCGCATGATCAACGCCAGTGGTTACAAAGTCTGGCCGGCGGAAGTCGAGGCCATCATGTATCGTCATCCGGCGATTCGCGAATGCTGCATCATCGCCGCCCATGACGATTATCGTGGCGAGACAGTCAAAGCGGTGGTGGTGCTGAAAGACGGCGCCCAACTCACTGCCGATGCGCTGATTCAGTGGGCGCGCGACCAGATGGCCGCTTATAAAGTGCCGCGCCTGGTGGCCTTTGTCGATGCCCTACCCAAATCTGCAACGGGTAAAGTGATGTGGCGCCAGTTGCAGGAGTCCGAAAAAAATTCATGAGTATTGTTCTGTCGACGCTGAATGCGCGCTATTCCCACACCTCACTGGGATTGCGTTACCTGCTGGCGAACATGGCCGAGCTGGAACCGCAAACGCAGATACAGGAGTTTGTGATCGGCGTGCGTGCTGCTGATGTAGTCGAAAAGTTGCTGGCACTCCGCCCGCGCGTGGTCGGGTTCGGCGTGTACATCTGGAATGTGGACGAGCTGACGCATATCGTGGCGCTGCTCAAGCGCGTCGCGCCGGAGGTCGTGATCGTGCTGGGCGGACCCGAGGTATCACATGAGACGAGCGAACAGCGCATCATCGCGCTCGCCGATTACGTAGTGACTGGGTGGGGTGACAAAACATTTCCCCGGCTGTGCGGAGAAATTCTTCGCGGCCCCCGGCCGCTGATGAAAATCCACTCGGGGGAACAGCCCCCCATGGACCAGATTGCCTTTCCTTATGCGCACTACAATGCCGACGACATTGCGCAGCGCACTGTCTATGTCGAGGCATCGCGTGGTTGTCCATTCAAATGCGAGTTTTGTCTGTCCGCACTCGACAAGACAGCCTGGCCGTTTCCTCTCGATACCTTACTGGCGGAGCTGGAGAGCTTGCATGCCAGGGGTGCGCGCGTGTTCAAATTCGTCGACCGTACGTTTAATCTGAACATTAAAAACAGTCTGCGTATTCTGGAATTTTTTCTCGGCAAGCTCAACGCTGACCCCGATGATCCGGTATTTGCACATTTCGAGCTGGTACCCGACCATCTGCCTGAAGCGCTGAAAGACAGTATTCGACGCTTCCCGCAAGGTACATTGCAGTTTGAAATTGGAATACAGAGCTTCAATCCTGAGGTGCAGGCCACCATCAGTCGCAAGCAGAACAATGACAAGGCGATGGAAAATTTGCGCTGGCTGCGCGAAGACACACACGCGCATTTGCACGTTGATCTGATTGCGGGTTTGCCAGGCGAGGATATCGACAGCTTCGCGCGCGGCTTCGATCAGCTGGTTGCTTTACAGCCGCATGAAATTCAGATGGGCGTACTCAAACGTCTGCGCGGTACACCGATCATCCGGCACACCGACACGTATGGGCTCATTTTTGATCCGGCGCCCCCGTATCAGATTCTCGCGACCGATCGAATGGATTTCAGCATGATGCAGCGCATTGTGCGATTTGCGCGCTACTGGGATCTGGTGGCGAACTCGGGTCGTTTTACAGCGCTGCTGCCTGCCGTGCTGGGCGACAAGCCATTTGCGAGATTTTTGGCCTTGTCGGACTGGTTGTATGCGCATACCGATGCAACGCATCGCATCTCACCAGAACGACTTACCCGTCTTTTGGATGCGTGGCTGCAATCTCAGCCCGACAGATATCAGACGTGTCAGGAAAATCGGGGAGAGGAACAGAAACTGACAGATACTTCTTCAGGCAGCGAAAAGGGACTGACGTCAGCAACTCGACGACAACAACGGCATCAGGCCGCGTTACCTTCCGCGCCGGCGCGCCAGGCTTCGATCAGAGAGCGTGCTTCCTCGCTGAGCGAGGAAAGCGGACGCGTGCGGGCACCATCAAAAATCATCAATGCGTAAGTATCCGCGAGCGCATTGACTTCGGGCGACAGTGCGCGCTCCTCTCCTACAGAGGGCCGCATTCTGCGCCAATAGTTAATGGCAGATTCCAGTTCGGTCAGCGTAAGGTCCATGGCCGTATTGTAGCTTTCATCAATCAGTCCAGCCCCAACTCCTTGCTCAGCAAATCCGCGCCCGCCGCCAGCGCGCGCAGCTTGGCAGCTGCCACTTCCCGCGGCATGGTGACCAGGCCACAATTTGTGCAGCCCTGGATATGTTCGACGTCCGCGTACTGCATTGCGCGGCGCAACACATCAGCGACAGCCTCAGGCGTTTCGACTTGCTGGGTGCCTACATCAATCGCACCGACCAACACGTCTTTACCTTTGAGCATGGAGATAAATTCCATCGGCACGCGCGAATTCTGACATTCCAGGCTCACCTGATCAATGCCGCTTTTGGCCAGCAGCGGAAACACATGCTCGTACTGGCGCCACTCTTCGCCAAGACCCTGCTTCCATTTGATATTGGCTTCAATACCATAGCCGTAGCAAATGTGTACTGCCGATTTGCATGACAGGCCCTGTGCCGCACGTTCAAGTGTTTTAACACCCCAGTCACGCACTTCATCAAAAAACACATTGAATGCAGGTTCATCGAATTGCACCACATCGACCCCTGCAGCTGCCAGCTCTTTCGCTTCTTCGTTGAGAATTTCCGCAAAAGCCCAGGCCAGCTTTTCGCGGCTCTTGTAGTAATTGTCATACAGCGTGTCGATCATGGTCATCGGGCCGGGCAGCGTGAACTTGATCGGTCCCTGTGTCAGTGCGCGCAAACGTTTGGCATCTTCCACGAAAACAGAGCGCATACGTGCCACCTTGTCGACCACGACCGGAACTTCAGCGTCATAACGATTGCGTATCCGGACGGTCTTGCGGTTCACGAAATCGACGCCACTCAGATGGTCAATAAAAGTGGTCACAAAATGCTGGCGTGTCTGTTCGCCATCACCAATCACGGTAATGCCCGCGCGCAGCTGATCATCCACTGCCAGCCGCATCGCATCGGACTTTGCCTGCTCCAGGGCCTCGCCCTGCAACTGCCAGGGTGCCCAGAGTTTTTCAGGCTCAGCCAGCCAGGCAGGTTTGGGCAGGCTGCCGGAAATAGCGGTCTTGATGCGCTTGGACATGCGGTCTCCTGAAAACGGTTGTTTTATGGTGCGGGTAATGCAAAAGGAGCGCCATTATGCCGCACCGCCTTTGAGTATGCCGACAGGCCGGCGCGATGCCCCGTGCTCAGCGTTTGCTCAGAAACGCTTCAAGCCTTTGCACCCCCAGGGCCAGACGTTCGGTCGCGCTGGCAAAGCACCAGCGAATCGCGCCCTCGCCTTCGGGTCCGAATGCGCTGCCGGGTGCCAGACCCAGTCCGGCTTCAGCAACCAGTCGTTTGCACAGCGCGAGCGAATCTGTTTCGCCCTCAATACGGAAAAATAAATACATCGCACCCGCAGGACGTGGCGCAATGATGCCCGCATCGCGAAAGACCGGGCGTGAGAGCTGTTCATAAAGGTAGTCACGCGCTTGCGTGTAACGCGCGATGGAGCGCGTCACGATATCCTCGCCCTGCTCAACAGCGACGATGCCCGCTTTTTGCACAAAGCCAGGTGCGCAGGAGGTGTTGTACTCGATCAGTTTGCCGAGATCGGCCATCAGTGACGTCGGTACTTGCATCCAGCCCAATCGCCAGCCTGTCATTAGCCAGGATTTCGAAAAGCTGTTGGTCGACACCACCCGCTCGTCCGTTTCGGCGATATCAAGAAACGAGGGGGCGCAGATATGCGAACCACCCGGCATGTCGTACACCAGCCGCTCGTAGACATCATCAGCCAGCAACCAGATACCATGCTTTCGACAATGATCGAGCACGACTTGCTGCTGTGATCGCGGCATGGTCCAGCCGGTCGGGTTGTTGGGCGAGTTGATCAGCAGCGCTTTGGTGTCTGGTGTCAGTGCATCCAGCAGCCGGTCAAGGTCGAGTTCCCAGAGCGGGTCGGCGCGTTGTGTCGACAACTGCAAGGGTACAGAGATCACTTCAGCGCCGAGTATTTTCGGTATCTCGACCAGATTCGGCCACAGCGGTGTAACGATGACGACGCGATCGTTGGGATTGAGCAGGAGCTGCGCCACCAGCATGAGTGCAGAAACACCGGAGGACGTGACCGCGATATGTTCCGCACTGACCGGCTGGTGCAAGGCTGTCGAATAGCGCGCCAGCGCCTCGCGCAGGTCGGGCAAGCCGAGGTTGTGGGTGTAAAACGTGTCACCTGCATCAAGCGCCGACTTGGCTGCCTCGCGAATGAAATCCGGCGTGACTTCGTCGGGTTCGCCAAACCAGAACGGCAGCACATCGGCGCGCCCCATGCCGGCATTCGCCACTTCGCGGATGCGTGAAGCGACCAGTGACTGCACGGCGGGACGGGAACGAGTATCGTAGGCCTTCATCGCATCAGACAAAAAAGATCAAAAACAAAAAACCGCATTCAAAGGATCACAGGCAAAGAAACAAACGGTTGGCAAGATCTAGCATGAATGCCGGTTGCAGGTAAGTGGAAAAAATCAGTGCCACCATGACCGCGCCCAGCAAGATCAGCAATGCCTGGGTCCAGCGCGAGCGCATCATGCAGCCACCGGCGCTTGGCGCACGATGGCGCTTTCGCGGATGGGCAGATTCACCAGTCCGGCAAAAACACCTAGTCCAATCGTGATCATCCATACCGTGTTGTAGTTACCTTCCAGCGTGTGCAGATAACCGCCCAGCCACACGCCGAGGAAGCTGCCGATCTGATGCGAAAAGAAAACGAAGCCCGACAGCATCGACAAATAACGCATACCGAAAATGCCGGCGATCACACCATTTGTCAGCGGGATCGTGGACAGCCATAACAGACCCATTGCTGCCGCGAATACATAAACAGAAAGCGGTGACAGAGGCGCGAGCAGAAAAATCGTGATGATCACGGCGCGCGCGAAATAAATACCCGACAACAGAAAGCGCTTGGGTAGTACATCACCCAGCTTGCCTGCATAAAAAGAGCCAAAGATATTGAACAGCCCGATCAGCGCGAGCGCTATGACGGCGACACGCGGATCATCGATACCTTTATCGCGCAGATAGGCGGGCAGATGCATGCCAATAAAAACCACCTGAAATCCGCAGACAAAATAGCCGCACACCAGCAACTGGAAAGGGCGGTAGGCAAAAGCCTCACGTGTCGCTTCAAGAATACTTTGCTGGGGTCCCGGTGTGGCGACTGAGGCCGATGGTTCGCGCAATAGCCACGCCAGCGGAATCATCACCAGCACAATCAGCGCCGCCAGTATCAGGAGTGCCTGCTGCCAATCGGTCGCAGCGATCAATTGCTGCTCTACCGGCACCATCGCAAACTGACCGAATGATCCGGCAGCGCCGAGGATGCCGAATGCCCATGAGCGTTTTGCCGGCGATGCCGCGCGTCCGACAATGCCTGACAGAGCGCCGAATGCAGTGCAGGAAAGCGCACCGCCGAGCAGCACTCCCGAGCCGATGATGAACAAGCCAGCCTGATCGACGAATGCCATCCACAGCAGCCCGGCCATGTACAAGAGAGCGCCGAAGATCACCACGCGTGCTGCGCCCATCCTGTCTGCCGCGATACCCGCGAGCGGACCGAAAACGCCCCACATGAGATTCTGAGCCGCCATCGCAAGCGAGAAGGTTTCGCGTGTCCAAACATGCTGCAGTGAGATCGGCTGCAGCCAGAAACCAAACCCATGGCGAACGCCCATGGCCAGAGACAGAATGACGCCGCTGGCGATCAATACAGTCGAGAGTTTTGGGGTGGGAGAGGTGATGAACATGTCGGGCAGCGATAGCGGAGCTGCCCGACAGTGTAGCGCATACGCCTGACGCTAATTACGGCACAGGTATGAAGGCGTCTGCGCTGAAGGACGTTTACTGGCCCGTGCTGGGACTGGTGGTCGGTCCGGGTGTCGTGCTCGGTGTGGGGCTGGTGGTGCTCGGTGTGTCCGTGCCGGTGCCACCCATGCCGCTGCCACCCATACTGCTACCCGAAGTACCAGATGAGGATCCGCTGCCGGTGGTGCCACCACCGGTTGCGCCACCGGATGAACCGCCAGTTGAGCTTCCGCTGCCGGAATCGGAGGGCATGCTGCCCGTGCTGCTGCCCGAGGTGCCCGAACTACTGGTGCCTGAACCCGAGCCACCCTCTTTCCCTTCACCTGAACCACCGCCGGTCATCCCCGCACACGCACTCAGCAATACGGCGCAGGCAATCGGTATCATCCATTTGGTCATAAATCACTCCCGCAAAGATAAAAAAGGCAGTACGTAAAAATGCGACGTACCGGAAGACTGCATGAACATGCCGTCAGTAGAAGCGGAAGTGATGCGAAAAGTTCAGGGTAGCGCCGGAGGCGTTGAGTTCACGCAAGGCACGGTGCCTTGCGTGATGCGGATCAGCTATGGGCCTTGAAGAACTCAGGCCGCTTTTTTTGCAGCAGATTTTTTGGCAACAGCTTTCTTTGCGACGGCTTTCTTTGCCACTGCTTTTTTAGCCACGGCCTTTTTTGCAACCGCTTTTTTAGCAACCGCTTTCACGGGTGCGGCTTTAGCCGGCGATTTTGCAGCGACTTTTTTCGCTGCTTTTTTCGCCGGTGCAGCACTGTCTTCCTGTTCTGCCTCATCCTTTGCGCCGGCTTTGCCTTTGCGCGGTTCGAACTCGAAACTCACTTTGCCATCTTTGCCTTTGGCCAGATAGGCCTTGAAAGGCCGGCGCGTGCGTTGCGAAACAAAACCCGGGAGCAAATCGGTGCGTCCTTCGTTGAGCAGCTTGACCATCTGTTCGGGCAGGATTTCCTGCTGCAGGATGATGCGCCCACTACGGAAATCACAGGCTTTGGGTTTGGCCAGCGTTTTTTCGCAGAAATAGGCAAGGCCGACTTCATACACGCCACTGCCACATTTCGGACAGGCGCCGAGTGGTGTCTGTCCGCTGAGATCGACCGGCTCGGCATTCTCATCATCCGCACCGCTCTGACCGAAATCGAATTCGAGTTTGTAGTTCTTGATTTCCTCGTCGCGTGAAATTTTGAGTATGGCGGCGAACGGACGGCCCATCTTCGAGCGGAAACCCTGCAAGGGCCCGATGGTGCGCTCGGTCAGTAATTCTTCGACTTCAGCCACTTCAAACTGACGGCCACCTGGTATTTTGCTGATCGAGAATTCGCATTTCGTACACGCGAAGCGGCGATAATTTTCCTTCACCACGCTGCCGCAATTCGGACAAGGCGTCTTCAGCGTTGCATAGTCACCCGGAATGGTGTCGTTGTCATATTCTTTGGCGCGCTTGACGATAATCTGCGTCATTTGCGCGATTTCGCGCATGAATTCTTCGCGACTGATATTGCCGCGCTCCATTTGCGCGAGCTTGAATTCCCACTCACCCGTCAGTTCGGGCGCGGTCAGTTCGGACACACCCAGACCGCGCAGCAAGGTCATCAGCTGAAAGGCTTTGGCGGTCGGGATCAGTTCGCGCGCCTCGCGCACCAGATATTTTTCATTCAGCAGGCCTTCAATGATCGCTGCACGGGTCGCTGGCGTACCCAGACCTTTGCCTGCCATCGCATCACGCAGCTCGCCATCATCAACCAGTTTGCCTGCACCTTCCATCGCCGACAGCAGCGTCGCTTCCGAATAGCGTGCCGGCGGTTTGGTGACCAGACTGTGTATGTCGACTTTGTCGGACTTGACCTTCTCGCCTTTGGCGACAGGCACCAGTGTGCCGGTCGTTTCGCCGTCTTTCGCATCCTTCGCGGGCTCAATGGCTTCCTTGCCATACACGGCCAGCCAACCGGGACTGGTAAGGATTTTGCCTTCCGTCTTGAACTGGTGCCCTGACACTTCGGTGAAGCGCGTGGTGATCAGGTATTCCGCCGCCGGAAAGAAGACGGCCATGAAACGGCGCGTGACGAGATCGTAGAGTTTTTGCTCAGGCTCGGACAGGTTTTTCGGCGCTTGTGTCGTCGGGATGATCGCGAAGTGATCGCTGATTTTCGTGTTATCGAAAATGCGTTTGTTGGGTTTGACCCATTTGCTGTTGAGAATCTGTGCGGCAAATGGATAGTAATTATTGTTTTCGCTGAGGACTTCGAGGGTCTCGGTGACTGACGGCAAATAGTCTTCCGGCAGATGACGTGAATCCGTACGCGGATACGTCAGCACTTTGTGGCGCTCGTACAGTGCCTGCGCCAGCCCGAGTGTATTTTTAGCCGAGAAACCAAAACGGGCGTTTGCTTCCCGCTGCAGGCTGGTCAGATCGAACAGCGCCGGCGCCATCGATGTGCTGGGGCGAGACTCTTCGGTGACTGCGCCGACCTTGCCCCGGCAGGCGGCAACGATGGATTCAGCCGCTGCCTTGCTCCAGAGCCGTTCCGCACGTTTTTCGGGATCGGTCTCATCTTTTTTAAACTGCGTGTCCAGCCAGCGGCCTTCATACATGCCTGCGGCACAGACGAATTCCGCGCGCACTTCCCAATAATCGCGCGGCACGAATCGTTTGATTTTTTCTTCCCGCTCCACAACGATGGAGAGTGTCGGGGTTTGCACGCGACCCACGGTGGTCAGATAAAAACCACCTTCCTTGGAATTGAAAGCGGTCATCGCCCGGGTGCCGTTAATACCGATCAGCCAGTCGGCTTCGCTGCGGCAACGCGCCGCATCCGCCAGCGGCATCATTTCGGTGTCATCGCGCAAATGACGGAAAGCATCGCGTATCGCACCTTGCGTCATCGATTGCAGCCACAGGCGCCGGATCGGCTGCTTGGCTTTTGCGTACTGCATAATCAGTCGAAAGATCAACTCACCTTCGCGGCCCGCGTCACAGGCGTTGATCACGGCGCCGACATCCTTGCGCTTGAGCAGTTTATTCAGCAACTTTAGTCGCGACTCGGTTTTCTGGATCGGATTGAGCGCGAAATATGGCGGGATCATCGGCAGGTTGGCGAAAGACCACTTCCCGCGTTTGACATCATGTTCTTCGGGCGCCGCAATCTCGACGAGGTGGCCGACGGCGGAAGACAGGACGTAGTCGTCCGACTCGAAATACTCATCGTGCTTGGTAAAGCCCCCGAGGCTCTTCGCGATGTCGTTCGCGACAGAGGGCTTCTCGGCGATGATGAGGGTTTTGGTCATAATTAGTCCGGTAAACAGGCATGTCGACCTGGCAACTTTGCCAGTCTGAGTCCATGCTGAAGGGTTCGGCGCCTGATAATTGCTGGAAAATCGCTGATATTTTGGCAATTATTGGCTAAATGCGGCCAATGATAAGCGGGTTATCCGGGAATTCGCAAGGAGGGCATGTCAGGCCCGAGGTCGGAAATGCGACCGGGATCAATGATAGACCGGGGGGCCGGCGTCTTCATCGTCAATGAACAGCTCGTCAAGGATCAGGCCGTCGGGCTCCTTGCCCTGACTCCAGAGCACCATCAAAACGATGACCTTGAGTTTGTCGAGCTGTATGGGCGATTCATTGATCGCACACGCACGTTCGATGACGATTTCACGCTGGATCGCGTTGATAACTTCAGCAGACTCCAGAAATTCAATGAAACCGATGGCGGGTGTCCCCAGCGCCTCGTACTCTTGCTCGGCGTAGACGCGAAATCCGAAAGAGAACGCGGTCTGGCGCGCC
>JACCDX010872396.1_pt1 | contig 45678 bp, 38 predicted proteins | sample 7449681 | NCBI WGS metagenome assembly JACCDX01 (sample SAMN15323450, study PRJNA562643) | freshwater metagenome | isolation source: river surface water | place: USA:Blue River Watershed | collected 2017-08-18
CTTGAATACCAGTTGGTCCTTGAATACCAGTTGGTCCTTGAATACCAGTTGGTCCTTGAATACCAGTTGGTCCTTGAATACCAGTTGGTCCTTGAATACCAGTTGGTCCTCTGACTCCATCATTTCCAGTGGCTCCAGTTGGTCCTCTGACTCCATCATTTCCAGTGGCTCCAGTTGGTCCCCGAATACCGGTATCTCCTTTCTGACCAGAACCACTACCAGAAATATTACTTACACCTATATCTCCTTCGTATCTCCAAAAAGTTATTCTTGGTGGATTAGAAGAGTTAATAGAAGGAACATTATAGAAAGATAAAAGACCAGAATCCCTATCCAATATGTATTTGTCCTCAGAAATTCTAACTTTAGTAGCTCCATTAGCATCTCCATAAGTTTCAACTATAATTCCATAAGAACCATCGGAAGCATAATTTGAAGGTATAATATGTCTTAATAAATTTTCATCTTCAATTTTATTACCTAAAGAATCATATTTTTGAAAATAAAAAGATACATCTTTGGATTGAGTTGTAGGAGTTAAAACTATATTAGAATATTTCTTAATATAACTATAAGAATTTTGACCTTGTTCGATTATTATATCTTGGGAATTAACTGTAGTTCCAATTTTATAATAAACACCAATTATATCAGATACAATTTCAAGACTCGGAGCAGGATTTGGAATATCTTGAATTAATATACTATTTCCTAAAATAAATGGAGTCGCTGATGTATTAAATCCAGCATATCCGGCTAATCCAACATCTGTATTAGGATATCCCTGATATTTTTTAAATAAAATATCGGTTTTAATATTATCCGTCAAACTGGAATTAGAAGACATTTTTTATATTCCAAATATAAAAAATTAATCATTGTATCGACAATTTATATCATTAAAACTTAAATTAATATTTGATTTAATACCAACCATAAAATAAACTCTCAATCTCATATTTGAAAGATTTAATGAACTTGGTGTTAAAGAAAATCCTCTAACATTATAAGTAAAAGAAGAGTTATTAGGATTATTTATTTCAGTTGAAGAACTATTTGAAATTAAACCACTTACGGCAGTATTATTAGAGGTTATACGAGAATTAGTTTGAAAAGATGTATCTTCATTGACATTGGCGTTTATCCAAACGGTAGAATAATTTTCAATACCTCCAGGGATTGATGCTCCAGGTTGATAAATTGTGTTGTCATTTGAATTATACTGTTCAATTCTGTAATACACAACAATATTTCCACTTGTAGTAATAGAATTACTTACAGCATCATAACTTAAATTGGAATTATTAGAAAAGCTATCAAATTTAAAACGAATAATGCTTATATTTCCATTATAACTCGGATTAACGCTCCAAACAAATGTAGAATATCTAAATTTATTTTCAGTTGTTAACCCATTTAATCCATTATTTGTCAGGTAAGTAGAATTAAAAGAAGGAGTGGCATATTTCCCTGTAATAATAGGAAGCTCGTTAGAATAATCAGTTATTAAACTCTTAGTATTATCAATTTGAATATAACCACCTGAATAATTATAACTTCCAGAAACAGAAACTATAGGTGAAACAATTCTATAACTTCCTCCATATGAACTTCCCCCTATATTTTGAACAGATGAGTTAAAAACTTTGTTATAAGATTGATAATCCATAGTTATACCAATTACGATATTTGGGATAATATAAGAACTTCCAGAAGTTGTAAAATAGTTATAAACAGTAGGCTTAAAGCTAATTTCATATAATGGAGTTATAGTTGAAGCTGTAAAATTAAAATTAAACGTTTTATTATTAAATGTTATATTGGGTAAAGAATTTCCGTCTAAATCAGAGATTATATTATTAGAAACAGAGATGTTGGAATTCCCTGTTATTTCTAATATCTTATCAGAGCGATAAAAATTTTTACCTATATTATATAGATTAGCAATATAAGTAATAAACTGACTAGAGCTGGTATCTCCACATATTTCAATACCTGTTATCTTCTTAGTCAGTAAATTATTTGATATAATATCGACAATTCCAGTAGGTCCCCCGTTTAAATCATCTATGTAAAAGTTAGAAGAACCTTCTTTGTAATTAATCTTATCATTTGTATATTTAATATTTATAGTTTTAAGAGTCGAACTAGCAGATAAAGGTGTTCCATTATTTAAATTTAAAAAAGGAGTAATACTTGAAACTTTATTATAAAAATTTGTAGAATCTCCGCTATACCAATCAGAAACACTAATATTTTTGAAAGAAGCTTTAAATCCAGATATATTGCTACTAATCCAGCCAGTTCCTCCTTGATTTCCAAAACCATTAAATTCATATTTAGTCTGTTCTATAGTGTCAAGTAAAATAGAAATAGCAGATAATCCGGTATTTCCAGAACCAATCGTTATAGAGTTATGAATAGCAAGATTAGTTATAGAACCCAAATCTCCTCCAGAATTATTATATTGATAAATTGGAACAGAAACTATAGAATTATTACTAGCATTTTTAAGACTTCCGTGATATTGAGAAGAAGGTAAAGATACAGTTAAAGAACTAGGTAAAGTAGGAACTGTAGGGACTACAGTTGTAATCTGAGTTGTTCCACTTGGTCCATAAGTGCTAACAACACTGTTTTGTGCACTGACTCCTACATTGTATTGAGTTCCAGGTTTTAAAGTTAAGTTCCTAGATGTGATAGAATTTCCAGTCTCTATACTCCCGTTATGTGGAACATAAGAGTATCTTTGAGGTGAAGCAAGACTATCATATTGTATTTTATATTGATTTATAGTAGAAGAATTATCGCCTGTAGCAGAATTAGGGTCTTTGTTTGTATATAAAGGAGCAGTCCAAGAAAAAGTAGCAGCTGTTTGTGTTATACCAGAAGATGAAACATTCCTAACAGTCGAAGGAGGAAAAGCCTCTAGGAATACACCTAAAGGAACAGTTAAAACATTATAATCAGTGCTTTTATTATTGGTATTTTTAAACCATAAATTTACATAGATTTTATCATTTTTAATAAAACTATCCATATTTGAATTACCATAAACATAAGTTGGTCTAATTACACCATCAGAATAGGAATAACTTTTTACATACCCAGTAGAAGCAATTTTACTTAAAACTATTGCTTCTATAGGATTATCATTACTAGGAAGATAAGTAGAGTTATCAGTTAGAATATTGGTATCTCCAGTTCCAATTCCTCCGGTTCCTCCTAAACTTATATTGACAGAATTAATATAAGGAATTAACATTGAACCATAGGCTATCTGTTCAGGGTTTTGAACTAAAAACCCGATAGTTGATGAATTTTGAATAACATTAACATTTATCTCTGTTCCACCTGTTAAACCTGGAGCTGGAGGCTGGTTGATTAAATTTTGATTAATCCATATGTCGTTATAAATAGAATTCACTTGATTAAATGAATTCTCTGAATTCAGTGAAACTAATCTATTTATATTTGAATGATTTATTTGTCCTACAACGCTAGAATTTTCATCTAGAATTTTAAGTTCATTAACATAAATAGTTCTAGACATTTTTAAAATATTTATATAATTATTAATTAGTTTTTTCTCAAGAAAACTAATTTCTTTTTTCTCTTGAGAATTTTCCGACCCTACAATGGGTTCATTTTTGAAATTTGAAGCTTTCGCTCCAACATTACATCTAATAAAAAATCCTTCTAAGACTTTATTGTGTTTATTTTTATTTTACTTTTATTCTAAGCTTATCTTATAGATTACAATCTATGATATGATATCGCTAAATATTTTTGACTCATCAAAAATACTAATATAAGCGGAGAATTTAATCTCAAAGAAATAGAGTAGTTGTTCGGGATTAACCCATAAAATCACTAATGATATAAAAAACAAGACTCTATCTTTAGACGTTTTATCATTCGTCTAACGCAAACATTATTTAATCTATTAAAATAAAATTAACAACTTAAATCGTTAAGGAAAATCTTATACAATGGACGTAATGGCCAAAATCTATTTAATTTTTTCCTAGAAATTCAATTTTCATATTTTAGATGGAATTTAAAATCAAAATTCCCTTTAAAATCAAAATTCCCTCTAAAATCAAAATTTAAATCATTTTTGGTATTATTTAAAAATCAAATGTATTTTGAAATATTTATTATATTATTACTACTAACCATTATAGTAGTGGCTTTACTTCTTTTCTATGCTCATAGAGGAGGAAATAATATAAAAATTACAAATCCGGTTAATAGAGACAATCTCAAAACAGGTGATTTAATTTTTGTTAGATATGATAACTCTCTTGGTTATTTTATGAGATTAGCTTCAGGTTCTATATGGACACACGTCTCTATGGTTTATAAAGACCCTGAAAATAATTTATACATTATGGAAACAGCAAATTATCCCGGACCGGCTTATAAAGGTTCAAAGACTAAACATAGAGGAGTTTTATTTATGCCTATAGCTGAATGGATGACTTTTAATAAACATAGAGATATGGCTGTAATGAAATTAGAAACACCAGAAAGTTTCGATAGAGATATTTTACTAAACGAATTTAGTAAGGTTAGTCATAAAAACCTTGATACTCTAAGTATAACTTGGGCTAGATTATTATTCAAGAGAAAATATAAACAATATGGAAATATTAAACAGAATTTAACTTGTTATGAACTAATCGTTCATTTGCTACAACAATCCGGAATATCTTCAAAAGAATATATGCCTTTATCTTATTTCCCTAAAGATATAATCAATAATAAACTTTCTTTAAATCCAGGGTTTAAATATGGAAAAATTCAAAAAATTGAATTTAAATAAAAAATCTAGATTTTTTATTAAATTAGTTTTAATAAAAAACCTCTAAATCTTAAAAAATGGGTCCTAAAATTAGAGATAATCTTGATTACCTTGCATGTAAAAGATTGCGTAGCGAATACCCTGGAATCTTTTACCATTGTGCTACAATATTCACTGAAAAACGCGGAGCTATTTGTCCTTTGAGTTATGGTGAGAACCAATTTCGAGGAAAGAAATGTATCCACGCCGAGGCGGATGCTATTAATAATATACCTTTTAAGAAGGATGGCCGATTGTTGAAGGTTTCATTGTTGGTTTTGCGGGTTACAAAGTCAGGTAGATATATGATGTCAAAGCCTTGTATGCATTGTATCAAGAAAATGAATGATATAATTTCAAAGAATTATAAAATTTCAACTGTTTATTACACTAACGAAAGTGGCGAAATAGAGAAATATAGTCTTAAGCATCTTACGGATGAACCTGATAAGCACATTAGTAAATGGAACCTTATGAAGAAAAGGACATTTACAGATGGATAATTATTTTAAGAAGATAATCTTAAAATAAAAATGAGTTTTAATAAGAAAAGTTTTATTTCGGAATTAGAGGAGGATGAGACAAATTATGAATTTTTCAGCGAAACCGGAAATGATAATATGAAATTTGATTTTGATATAAACACTATCAAAGAAGCAGTTAGTTCTTTGATTGAAGAGCTAAATCCTGTATTTTCGAGTATTTTTGATATAAGTATATTTTTAGGAAATGTAGGTAAAAAATTAAGCGATACAGTTAAAAATAAAGAGTTAAATTTCAAGACCAAATATAAGATGATTATTTCTATATCCAAAACTGTTGTAGATGAACTTGAAGAAAGAGGTTTGATTGATTTAGAGATGGCTAATGAATTTAGAGAAGTTTTTAAGGATTCAGATGAATATAACGAAGTTATATCTACTGTCTCTAATTTTATGTCTTCAACAAAGGAGGAACAACAAAAGTTGGTTAATAAAGCTATTAAAAATATGGGATATAAATTCCTTCAAATGTTAGAATAAAATATTCTAAGAATATTTTATTCCGAAATTCCATCTAGTGAGTATTTATTCTTAAAATTCAAAATTATTGCTTCTATTTATCCATAATTTAAAAAGATAAGTAAATAAAGTTGTTTTTACTAATCTTATATATTTGGAATCCTTTTCTTTTTCGATATCAATTATTCTTTCGAAATAAGGTTTAAAAAATTCTTTATCGTTAAAAATTTCTTTCGCAAGTTCGTCAAATTCTTCTTGTTCTTTATATTGAAGACCATCAAAATCTTCAATTATATTAACGATAACTGCTAAATATTTCATATTCATATATTCAACAGAGCTCATTCTTTGTATCTCATTTAAAATGTTATAAACTCTAGATTCTGGAATGTTATATTTTAAAAGTTCTATTCTTAACTTGTCAAGTTGATATGATTTATAATCTCTAGGACCTTTAATTCCATATTCAGAACCACCAAATTTAGATAATTTACCTTTTTTAGAAAAATCCTGTTCGTATTCTAAATTTAACTCCATTTTAAATTGTTATAAAGTTTATAAAAACTTGTTTTTTTAAATTTATTCATTAATATAAAAACTTTATAACAATTTATAAAAACTTGATTTTTTAAAATAAAATGGGCTACACTTTATGTATGATAAAAGAATGTTCAAATTTAACTACTGATGAATTTTCGGAATATGGAACCTATTGTTTTGAACATTCAAATTTAACTAATTCTCCTATTTTAACAAAAAACTATCAAATAACTTCAAAATTAAAATCTTTAACTGTTTCTTTAGGTAAATTAAATAAACCTTTCGATTCAATATATATTTATTCTTCTTCTAAACCTGAAAGAAAAGTTAAAAGTGCTGAAAGAAAAATCCCTGTTATATTAGATAATAATAAAAAAATGAAAACTATATATGAGAAAATGGATTGTTGTGTTTGTGAAAACAAAGATTTTATTAGTAATAAAATGAAATGTGGTCATTTAATATGTCTAGAATGTTTAGACCATATTAGAAGCTTTAGATGTCCTTTATGTCAGGAAGAGATGGAGGGAATTCTTTTAACTAATAATATATTAGAAGAAATAGAAGTTAGATATAGAGAAGATTTAGAAGAAAGAGGAGAAGAAGATAAAACAATGTCTAATTTAGCTTTATTAGGATATAATCCAGATAATCTTTAATTTTTAAACTTTTAAATTATTTATTTCTTGATTTTTTAAGAACTTAAAAAATCAAGAATACCAACAAGATTTTTATTTCTCTCAGAAGCCAAGCTTCCATCCTTATCTTTTTATGGCTGGAAATCGTAGTTTTGAAATTTTATTTTCCTTAAATAAAATTTTCTCTGTCTTTTCCTATAAAGTTAAAAATTGACCCGCAAGGGTTATACCCAGGAATGAAATTTTGAAAGATTTTCTAAAATTAAAAATTTTTTTAGAGACTTATTTTTCAGAATCACCGGCAAGAAAAATAAGTCTCTGATTTTGCTTATCTTTTTTGTTCCCAAAATTATAGTTTTGAAATTTTATTTTATTTAAATAAAATTTTCTCTGACTTTTCCTATAAAGTTAAAAATTAACACGCAAGGTTACCCCTCATGAAAGAAAAATTTTGGGAACAAAAGTTCCCAAAAAACTTTTTTCATTTAATATTAATAAAAAGCATATTATTATTCTTAAGATATAAACAAGCGTCAAAATATCTTCTTTTATGTCCTCCTTCCATTAAATGTATAGCATTTTTATCCTTCTCGGATTCTTTAATAGTTAAACCTTTAAATAAAATTTTCTTATATAAAGTTAGTTTATTAAAAGATTTAAAATTTAAACGCATAATTTTAATAGATTTAGAAGATAAATAATTACTAATTGTTATATCATCAGAACTTAAACATTCTTTACATTGGATAACTTTCTCAATATATTCCATAATATCATCATGAAATAGTCTAGGATTATATAATACACCAAAAACTCCCTCTAGAACATCAACTGGGGCAGTTTTATAGACATTTATAGAGGTTAATGTCATATTTGCTCCTACATACATATTAATTCCACCAATTGTATAAACATTATTATCTCCATATAGAACAATACCTTTTAGAAGTGTCGAAATTATTTCTTTAGGATAACAATGGTCATCATCAAAACTAACTATAAAAAGCTTATCATCTGGGATATCTTTATATCTAAGAACAGTCGGTATAATTTTAGTCGCAGGTCCTATATCTTTTCCAGTTCTAAAAATTTGAACTCTTGTATATTTTGAAATAAATTCAGGTATTTCATATTCCTCTTTATTTTTATATAAATCAGGTAGATTTATTTCAAGTTTCTCTACTTGATAATCTTGTTTTAAAATACTCTTGATGACAGGTTCTAAAAGTTTTAATCTACTAGGGCTGGTAGTCAAAGTAGCTATAATTCTATAAGTCATTTTTAAAGATTGATTAAATCTTTAAAAAAATTAGAATCTTTTTAATTTAGAATTTAGAATCTTAATTTTTTTGATTTAGAATTTTAAAATTTATACAAGATTAAACTTGTTATTGATGGATTGAGAACCAGTACATAGTAGGTTCAGAGTTAGGAAACCATCAATCTCGTGAAAAATATCTACGTTAGGTTCAATATCAATCTGTAGCCTGTATCCAGATAGTTTGGTTAGGATAATTTTTCCACCTAGAAGAGAAGCAGTAGTAAAGGTGTCATAATTAAATATTACGGTGTTATCAGCAGGTGTTTCATTCACAGGAGTGGTTCCATTACTATAATTTCCAGCAAAAGAAGCAGACATCAGATTACTATATCCAGTATCAGCATTATAAGGAACTTCATAGATTAGAGGAGATTGGTCTTTAGAAGTGCGGATATATACAGTAGTGCTTATAGGATTGTCAAAATCAATAGTAAAAAGTAGTATTATAAATAGAACTATAATTACTACGATAAAATAAGTCTCCACAAAGAAGGGAGTAGTGTCAAACTGGATAAATATCAGTGCCGTTAGGGCTATAAAAATAACGATTAGTAAAATTGCTAGACCCCAAGTCATTTTATATTTTTATTTAAGAATTTAAAAAAACTAATTTTTTTAAATTTTAAGATTTTGAAGATTTCGAATTTAAATCTTCAAAATTTATTCTAAACATTCCAAAAATAGAATCTGTTTTTTATATTGAGGGAAAATTTCTAAATTTCTCCGGAAAAGAGACCTAAAAGAGTTTAAATTTTGATACATACAATCATAATATTCTTTGTTATTTTCAAAAACTTCATTATATTTTTCACAAAGCTCCTTAAAAATAGAACTACTGCTTTCCAAAAATTTCATCATTTTAATGCTAATTTTTAAACGCTCCCAAGTATTAAAATATAATATACAGTGATTAAAATATTCTATTAATACTCCGGAATATTTTTTATTTGTAAATAATTCAGTTGTTTCTGGGACTTCAAAAATATAAAAATGATTGTTTAATATAAATTCGATATTACCTTGTCTTTCAATGTCTTTTATAATGTTCTCTTTTTCAAAAAATTTAGTATAATATCCAATACTTTTATTAATCACTTCTATAATAGTTTCATTATTATCAACATTCATAAAACTACTATAATATTTAATCAAATCATATAATTGAATTGTATTTTTGATAGTATAATATTCTATAGATTTACTTTTTATCTCTAAACTACTTCCGATACAATGAAGAACATCATTTTTAGATTTATAAACATTAAATTCTGGATAAACTTTTAAAATATATTGAATAAAATCATAAATATTTAAATCCTTTGTAGAATTATAATAAGGAAGAAAATATCTGTTAGAAAACATTCTTCTAGGGTCTTCTTGTGTAAAATAACTTAATAAAACAGAAAATTTTCTATAAACTTCATTATTTTTTTCTATAGTAGATTCTAAAATACCCATTAGAAGAGAATAAGCATCACTTATAACAAAACCCCTGTCGCAATAAATACCTTTTTCTTCAAATGGCAACTGTGATAAATTATTGTATCCAAAACTTTTCTGGCCCCCTTCTATGGAGATTTTAGTATAACTTTTACTAAACCTTGTTATAGTTGGAATATAACCGTAATTTGTAATCCATATTGTTCTATCTCCAAAATCATATTCGACATCAAATATAGAACTTTCCATATCTCTCATCATAATATTATCAACATTTAAATCATAATTAGTATAATTTATATCAGTGTTAGCATTATATAATGAAAAAATTAACGAAAGAAAATAACCCATTATAACAATCCAATTTTCTTTCTGGCATACATCTCTCAAAGAAAAACGGAATATATCTTTATCTATAAATAAATCCTCAGAAAGTGTATAAAAAGTAGATTGTGTTCTCATAATATCATCAAAATCATATTTAGGTGAATCAGGTAATTTTTCTTTACGCTTTGGACTCATTGGATAAGCATTATTTTCTTTACCTTTAATTTCAACAATACCGTGAAAATAAAGAAAATTTGGATTTTTATTTTTTCTTAAAGAATTAAGAGCATAAAGACCTATAAACCCTTCATGAGATGAAATTTGATGATACAACATATTTTTATAATTAGAACCTAGACGAATATCTCGAATCCATTCCATGACTAACTCATAACTTTCAAGTGTTCCAGGAGATGAATTAAAATAGACATAATTTTCAAATATAGAAGATTCTACTGGGATAGAAACACATTTAGTATGAAGTAGCTCTATTTCTGTCTTCTTTTTCCTGATAGCATTTTCTCTACATTCTTGTAGATATTTTTCCTCTGGATTCATCTGAATTTTCAAAAATTAATGGTAAAATCTTATTTTTAAATTTTAAAAACACAAGTTTTTAAAATTATTTTACCATAATTAAAGCTTTAAAGCATTATTTTGAAACAAAACTTTTACTCAAACAATTTAAATTTTGAAACGATGGAATAAAAGTTTTGTTTATTTTCCTTTTCAAATTTTTCCATAAGAATTTTTAAAAATTCTTCATAAGTAATCTTCTTTTCAAAATTACTTATATTTTGAGAATAAATTGTATGTGTAATCATAGCAATAGTATATTCTTCCAAACTTAACTCATCTTTATTTTCAATCTTATCATAAAATTCTTTATAGTAGTTTTTAAGAGAAGTCATTTCTTCTTCATTTATCTCTTTCGAAAAATATTCAATATATAAAGCAGAAAGAGGTTTTTCTTTAGAACAAACCTTAGTTTCAGAACAAACCTTAGTTTGTTCTAACCATTTAATTTCGGGTTCTTTTTTACCACTCTTCTCATTTTGAGAACGAATAATATCATTAATCTGTTTAAAATGACCGCACCCAAAAAATCCACGCGAAGCAGAAAGTCCAGAAGGATGAACCGCTCTTAGAATATTTCGAAATCCTTTTTCAATCATTGTTTCATATTGCTGAGCTTCCTTACCCCAAAGAACAAAAATAACATCCTTATTTACAGTGCTTAGATATTTCAAAAATCTATCAAAGAAAGGCAACCATAGCTTATATTTATTATGAGAACCAGGTTCTCCAACACGGCAAGTTAGACAAGCATTAAGTAGGAAAACTCCCTGAGAAACCCAATGACTAATATCACCATGAGAAGGAATAATTGAGTCAGGGTAATTATTCTTAATTTCTTTGTAAATATTATGAAGAGAACTTGGAATAACATCTTCATTAGAAACAGAGAATGAAAATCCAAGAGCACGAGGTTTTCCATTTGATAGGATTTGAGGATAACAATCTTGACCGAGGATAACCACTCGAATATTTTCAGGTTTAGACATATAGAAGACCCGAAAAATGTTCTCCATATCAGGTAGAATTCTTATACCTTTCGATTTTTCTTTGTCCAGAAGACTACTTATTTGTTTAATCTCCGGGTCAGCTATACGAAATAGCTCTTCCCATCCTTCCGGAATATTCTGTTTTGTATAAGTATATAAATCCATAGAAACTCGGTGAATTCAGAAACTTAGTTTCTTACTGAATTTTTAATCTAAATTTAACTTATTAATCATAAATCAATTTTTTAAAATTGAATTCAAATTTTAAAAAATTCAAAAAACTCAAACCTTCAAAAATGAACGAAGTTGCTTACATTATCGATGGTGTCAAATATAATAACGATGATCAAATTATTAAAAATATTAGAGAGGATAAAACGGAATTAAAAAGGTTGGATAGATTTTTTAATAAACTTAACAAATTTACAAATGAAGATGTTTCTGTTAAGATTGTTAATATGGTGAAAACAAACGGATTTGTTGAAACTCTAGTTTTTAGTTTAAAGATTGAAGATGTTAAAACTGCTTATCTTCTTTCAACAATCGGAAAAGAGATAGAATTTTATAAAAAAGCTATTCAGAATAATATGTCTACATTGATTATGGTATCACTTTCATCACCTCTTAGTATGAAGATAGCTCTAGATTTAGAATCAGCGGTTTATCCAATTCCAATGTGTGGAAGGTTGAATGATGAGATGGTTGTTTGTCTTTATAGACACGCGATGGTTTTTCCTAAAAATAAAGAAATTTGTATGGGGTGTATTAGAAGTTATAATTTTGAAGAGTCTTTTTTGTTTAGACCTTTTTTCTTTTTTCAGGATGAAGCTGAAATGGTTCGTAAATATTTTACTAAGGATAAAAGTGTTAAAAATATTATTTTTAATAATACAATTGACCACGGTGCTATTAATATCATGGATAAAGCTATTAAATATTATAATCAAGATATTAAGGTTATGGCTAAATTGAGTCTTCCTATTCTACTTAAAAATACTAAAAAGTTCTCAATATATGAAAACAAAAAAGAAATTATTCAAGAAGTTATTCTTGACACGAGATGGGATTTTTTACCTTTTATTTTTGAGAACTATAAATTTGATATCACTGATTGGGAAAAAATAAAATTTCCTATATATCAGGGAATGGCAACCGTTCCTTTTGTTCAAACTTTATTTTATTTGATGAAGAAACATGATATTGATTTTAATAAGATTTACGAAGAAGGGAGAACAGTTTTCTGTTCTTTAGATGTTTGGCAAATTTTTAAGGATTTTGGTATTGAAAATAATTTTAAATTTGAAACTAGAACTAAATTTACCCGCATTATCAATTCTTATGTTTCTAATATGTTTGAATTTTATCTAAATGATGATTCTGAAATGATAGTAGACCAACTCTTTATTAGTTATGCTCATAAAAATAATCGTTTTATGGAAGAAAAGGAATTTGTTCTAAATCTAGTTAATGAAGATAAGTTAGGATGGACCAAAGAGATTAAAAATAAGTTTTTGGAATTTAATAACTTTTGTAATGAATTTTGTCAATATCTTTCTTGGGGAGACCTGTTGATTTTGGAATATAATTCTTATATTTCTGTTTCGTTAAATCTTCCTCATATGATGGGTATCAGATTTTTGAATAAAATTTCAAGAATTATTTATAATATCAAAAATGAATTTCTGAAGAAAGAATATATGACTATTATTATGAGATTTGAAGAAGAATATTGGAAAGTTATGTCTAAGGTTCGCGATGATATTGGACTTGGATATCTGGAAGAAAGAGAGATTTGGAAACTACCTGAAAACCCAACTCTAGAGGAATTATTTATTGACTTATATCAGCACAGTATGTATAATTATAGAAATGATGAATATTCTCATGCTAATAAAATTGTCGAATCTCTAAAACAAAGAGAAATGTATAAAATTGCTAGCGAAGTTGAAATGGCTATTGCTAGTTTAATTCCTAGTGAAGATATTGAACATATTCTGAAAATTAAAAATATTACGTTTGATTTTCAAATTTGAATGTTTCGATTTTTTAAATCCTTTAGGGTTTCGATTTTTAAATCCTTTAGGATTTAAAAATTTAAAGATTATAAAGTGATTAAAAATTTAAAGAGGGTATCCAACAATCAGTTGTCTCAGATAACTATTGATAATTTCTAAATCTTGCTCCTGTTTTGAAGGAGTAAAAGAATTATCATATATAATTAAGGAGACTATACTTACAAGTATAGAGACCAGTAAAATCACCAATAAGGCAAATAAGTCGTTAGATAAAAAATTCATTTTTTAATTATAAAATTAAAAAATGTTGAGTTTATAAATTTTGAAATTTATTTCGATTTGATTTATATATTTCAAAATTTATTTCGATTTAAAACGAAATCGAAATAAATTTTGAAATTTAAAACAAAATCGATGAAACATAATTGGATTCAATTAAATTATTTAATTTTGCATTGTCATCTATAATTTCGTTAGCATTATCACTAAAATAATTATTATAAATATATACAGAAATACCAAAGAAAGTTAAAGAGAAAATAAAAAGAGTAATAGATAATATCCACCAAAAATTAATACTATTTTGAATTTTGGAAATCTGTTTTGACATTTTTAATTTTAAGATTAAAATTAAAAAGTTTATTTTACGAATAGATTTTTAATTATTTTTTCATTCTTATCTTTATTTTTAAGAACTCTACGATTACCATTTATTATTTTAACCATATACATAATAGATAAAATAATAAAGATAACACAAATAAGAATTACATAAGTAAGAAATTTTTTTTGATAAGATTCAAAATCTTCATCTTGATAAAAAGTTTTTGTTCCGGATGCGTTATATAAAGTTTTACCTGTAAAACTTACACCGGAACCAACAGCACGAGCACCGAAACTTAAAGTTCCACCTGTAGATGCGAGAAAATTTCCAAAATTTCGACCATAATCTATAGCTCTTTGAAATCTCGGACTTCTTAGTCCCTGATCCCCAACAGGGATAGGGGGATCATCAGGATCATCATCCATATTAAGTTTATTAAATTATTCGATATTTAAAATAATTAAAGATGTATCAAATGTTTATTTTTTAAATAACTTATTATAAAACTTTTCGGGATTATTTCGAAAGTTTTAAGATTTAATTAGATTTTTGATTATTTTTTCATTCTTATCTTTATTTTTAAGGAATCTACGATTATCATTTATTAACCTGACTATATAATATATTCCAAGGATTAAGAATAAAATACAAAAAGATACAATTCCAAACATAATCCATTTTGCGATATTTGAAAATCCCTCTTCGGTATAATATTTTTTAATTGGTTCTGAAATAGTAGTTGCTATTGTTTTAACACCTTCTTTTATTTTATAAATTGTCGATTTTTTAGCAAGTTCAGCTTCTAACACTTGAATTCTTTGAGTAGCTTGATTAAGTTGATTACCTATTTGTCCTACTTGATCAAGTTGTTCTCTCAAACCTCCTCCTTGAACTCTTAAACGGTCTTGTTCTTGTTGTAAACTAGCTCTATCTGCTTGTAATCTTTCTCTTTCTTGTCTAGCAGCTTCCAATTGAGCTTGTAATCTTTCTCTTTCATCTTGTAATTCTGCTTCTATTCTTTGTCTTATAACAGGTCTATCATTTCTACCTTGAAATTCAGATCTTAATGCTCTACCTAATAAGACTTTATACAATATTTCATTTCTTTTGATATTTTTAGTTCCAAAATTTAGTAATTTTGTAAATTTATAATTAGGTAAATTATTTTCAATATCTTCAAGTTCAGGTATTTCTTGACCTTCTTGTGGTTCATCAAATTCTTCAAATCCTTCTAAATTGTATTCAACACCTTGTAATTGAATTTCTGTTATTTTTCGACTAATACTGCTAATGATATTTTGAGAATCTCCTAAATCTTCATCTTGATTTAATCCTAGATATTTCTTAATATTATTTTTTAAATTACCATCACTTCCAAACTCTATATTTTTAAATTGTAAAAAATTACCTTCATTTTGTTGTTCATCTCCATCAGCAGGAACAGGAGCGGGTACTCTAGGAGGTGTTAAAATTCTCTTAAATTTATTATATATAGCTGTTTTATCTCTTTCTTTTTGTTGAGATTCAATTCTAATATTTTCTAACTGTCTTGTTGTATTTAAAAGAGTAGCTTCGGCTCTGGCTCTAGCATTTTCATTTTCGAGTAAACCTATTTGAGATTCAATTTGAATTCTTTCGGCTCTTTCAGCTCTTTCAGAATCTAGATTAGATTGTTCTCTACTTTGATCTCTTTCTCTTGTTAATCTTTGATTTTCTCTTTGTTTCTCTGATATCTCACTTTTAACTTTTGCTTTATATTTTTTTACAACATCCTCTACATATGTTCTAATTCTATTACCACATACCCCTACATCATCATCAGGGTTACATTCGGTATCATTAATATCAAAATTATTTATATTTGCTATATCTCTATCGTTATCATTTATTGGATTTTTAATACTTCCATCTTGTGTTAATTTACCTTTAATTAATTCTTTAATTCCCATAAGATACCTTTTACCGTTATCTATAGCTGCTTGTTTTTGAACATTTGTTCTTGCTATTTCTACTACCTGTATTTCTCTTGCTTGTTCTGCTTCTCTTCTTACTTGAACTAATTCTGCTTCTCTTCTTACTTGAACTAATTCTGCTCTTCTTGCTTCCTCTTCTACTCTTGCTGTTTCAGATCGTATTTTTCTTTTGGCTAATCTAACAGTTTTATCATAAATAGATTTATTCCTTGATAATAAGTCTCCTACATATCTATTAAATTCACCTACTTTTTCGCTTACTAACCCATCTAAATTAGCATCTTCAAGGTCAATTACTAAATTAATCTGTGGAGATGCTGGAATTTGAATATCATCTTCTATATTTTCACCTTCTTCCGGAGTAAAAATATTCTCAGGGACATCATCGGTTAAAATATTTTTAACCTGATTTGGTGGTAATATTGTAGTTTTTAAAGTTGATAAATTATTGATTCTATCTCTTTGAATTTGTTGTTTTTCATCTAATAATTGACCGATTCTTTGTCTTTCTCTACCTACAGTTGCTTCAGATGCTATTCTTCCTCTACGTTCTTCTAATATTTTATTCTTAGCTTTAGCTAGAAGTTTATTATAAACTTTAGTATTATATTCTATAGCTTCTCCTGTAAATTTTCTTAGATTAGTTTCATCTTCCACAAATTGTGGAATATCTCCTGGTTCTGGTTCCACGATATCTACTCTTCTAATATCTTCATCCAACTGTTCCGAAGTATCTTCAAGTATAATACCAGGAGAAGCTTCTCCAGCAGCTCCGCCTCCAACTTTTGGAACAATTAAATCTTTTTGTTCATTATAAAATATTTCTCTGTCTTGTTTTTCTATATCTTGATTTATCCCTTTTTCACAGTTTTCTGCTCTTATTCTAAATGCCTCAGATTCTGCTTTCTTTGTAAGTAGCTCTATTTCCTTTTTTTGTAACTTTTGACTTTTCTCATTTAATAATCTTTCCCCCACCAAAATATCAGCAGATAGCACTTTAAATTTATTGTCCAGTCGTAATTCTGAAGCTCTATTTTTAAATTTAATTGTTTCCGAATCTGCTTGTTCTTTAATATCTTTAGGTAATGATATAAAAGAATCAAAATCTTCATTTGATTTTGTTCCACCTCTCTTAGTATATTTTATATATTGAGGTGGCGGAAAAGGTACAGCAGCACCTCCAGCAGCGCCCCCACTAGACATCTTAAAGTTAAAATACAAAAGTTTCTAAATAATAAATTTATTAAAATATTTCAAAATATTTTAATAATGTTTAATAATATTTTTTAAAAATTCAGTGTTCGCATCGGCATCATTTGCGGCTTTACTAACAGTATTATAATTAGCAGATAAGAAAATCAAGGATATAAGACAGAAAATAAAGGTTAAAAGTAAAATTATACCTATTATAATTTTTTGAGTTTGGAATTTCATTTTTATATTCTTTAATTTTTATATTCCTCAAATTTTTAATTTTCTAGGATTTTTATTTTCGTTATTTTTTGGCATTCAAAATTCTTTTAATTCTTTAGAATTAAAAGAATTAAAAATCTTAAAAGAATCTAAAGATTAAAAACTTCACTTTTAAGATGAGAAGAACCTTCAAAAGATTCACCGGAGCTATTCGTATATAAAGGAACCTTAATCTTCTTTTTTAAAGAATCAATCTCAACTTCATCATGAATATGACCACAAACCCATCCCTTAATAGTGCTCTTATGTAAATCGATAAACTTATCTACATGATTGACTTTAATCTTCTTTCCATCCTCGTCCTTAATATAGAAAGAAGGATTTTTCATCTCAGTTTCCGGAGGATAATGAGTGATAACAATTGCTTTATGTTTGGTATTTTTGATATAATTTCTATCTTCGATAGCAAAAAGAACTTCATTTAACCATTCCAGATTATCAATATACATTCTTCTATAAATATCCATATTTATAAAAATATCTTTATCTTGTTCTTTTAACTCCTTCCATTCCTTAGAGTTGATATAAGACCATAGTGTACAGCCAACAAAGAAGCAATCATCAATCATACATACTCCTTTATTTAGATAAATGACACCTAGCTCTTTACATTTCTCTTTTAACATCTCTTCGGTAGTAATGAAGGTTTCAAAGCTACGAATTCCATGATACTCCGTGTTTCCAGGAACTAAAATAACAATGTTCCATCTGCTCTTACAATACTTCAGGAGCTTTTCCATATCTTTAGAGAATCCTCCATTCTCATCTACAACATAACCTAAATCTCCAGGAAGAACTAACACCTCTTTTTTATCATTTTGAGGGATTCTTTTTTCGATTATTTTAATTAGTTCTTCAAAATTAGGATTTTTCTTATCACGAAGTTGGTCGTATTTACCGTTATAAGTTTCTAAATGAGTATCACTTAAAATACGAACTTTCGGCATTTTAAAATTATAAGCTTATAATTTATTTTTAATATCCAAAAATAAAGATATTAAAAATAAATTATAAGATTACAATTTTAATAATTTATAATTTCAAAAAATTACGAAGAAGTTTTTCAATATTATTATTCCAAGATAGATTTTTAGATTGAAGAACCATAAAATGAATTGGGTCTTTTAAATGAACTAATTTATTTTTTGTTCCATCATAAAACGGAAACTCTTCAAAAACTTTATGAAATACATTATATTCAGAATTAATCAATTCGGTAATAATAGGTAAATCAGAATAAGTTTTTAAACTATACATTTCTCTAGTCTTAATATCCCAAATTGGAAGAACTATAAAAAATCTTAAATTTTTATTATCTTTTAACCATTCTAAAACTTTTTCACCTGAAACTTTGATATAAGAAGCTTCATAAGGAGGATTAACAAGATAACCTTTAATTTCTTCAGAATCACTGAATTCGTTCTTAGATTTTTGAATTTTAAAATCAAAGAAATCACTTTTACATCTTGGAGCTTCTAGGTCTGGGAATAAGCAGCAATAACTTAATAAAAAGTTTGTGTTAAAAAAAGAACCAAACATTTCATGTTTCAATCCAAGTTTCGTAAGATTTATTTTAATTTCTTGTGGAACCGATAAACTTATATTATTTAACGCGCTAATTAAATCATACCTAATTAAAAGAGAGTCTTTTTTATTTTTAATTAATCCAAAATCATTATTTTTATAATAAGGATACTTTTTATAAATATTATCTAATCTTTTCTGATAATCTTTTTTAATTTGATTATATTCTTTTTCCGAAATATTCCAATCAATTTCTCTATATACTTTTTGAATAGCTTCGAAACCTCGAGGTTCCCATATTATCTTTAAAACCTCTTGTGAAGTTTTATCATTTACAAACAAATCATAAAAATAATATTCAAATCTTTTATCCATTTTATTTTAAATATAAATATAAACATATTTAAAATAAAATATGTTTATATTTAAAATGGCGAATCAGACTTAAAATTTAGATAATAAAAAAATTTATAATGATAATGTTCATTATAAATTAAATTTAAAAGGTTTCGGTGGTTCCAGTGCTCAGCTCCCAGCTGGCCCAGGTGAACAGACCAATTACCACCAGCAGAGGCACTACGGTGTAGGCAGCCAGGCGGTCGCCAGTGCTCCACAGTAGGAAGAACTGTAGCAGTAGCAGTACCAGCAGGGCTACGGCGATGAAGAAAGGCAGGCGGTTTCCGTAGCCAGTGTACACGTAGTTGGCGCTGGCACCAGGGTCAGTGGCGGGCACAAAGGCGTTCACCTTACCGTTACGGTAGAACTGGTAGAACCAGATGATTACCAGGGTTACGATGAAGGCAAACACAATGTTCAGCATATTGCGGCTGGGTTCAGTGGTGGCAGCCACATATCCGCGGTACATACCGTACACAAACAGTACACCCACGATGGAAATAGTGAAGTAAATGAACCAAGGATTATCCACAAACCCGGGAACACCTTCGGGACGGGTGCCAATGTATTGTTGAGCATCAGCTTTGGCCGTAGCAAAGAAATAGAACACCACAGCCAGAAGCACTAGACCCAGAATTAGGTAGGTCCATAATACACGACTGCACAGCTGCTCGCGTAGGTTAGGTAGATCGGGTAGAATTCTACCAATATTTAGTTCAATCTTAGGAGAGGCAGCCCTCACGGGACTGGCTGCGGCGTCGGCAATCTGCTTAATTGCGGATGTACTAGACATTGTTTTTATTCGACGTTGAAAAAATAAAAAAATATTTTTTTATTTTTTCAAATTTTGGAAATCAAAAATTACACTTCTGTTTTTTAAGTTTGTATAAAAAGATAAAAACAAATAAATATAATTTTATTTTTAAATTAAATGTTATGAACGCAGTAAATCAATTTTTTGACGGTTTTAATCAACTAGTCCAATTAGCCTTTGGTTTTGCCCTTGGATTGGCATTTAGTCAATCTAATATTACGGTTGGTTGGATTTTCTTTTGGATAGTAGCATGGGAATTTGGAGCATATTGTATTTTAAGCAGAGGTCAATATTATGACCCATTTTTTCGAATAGCTTATAATTGTGTATTTTTATTATCAATTCTTATTGGACAGTATATTTATTTTGGTAAAACTACCTTTCAGGATTTCTTATATCCAAATTCAATCGAAACTAAGAAAAGTTTTTCAGGTGAAAAATATCAAATTATGGATAAATTAGAACAAATGTTAGAAGATTTTTTAAACGGTGAAGAGAAAAATAATAAAAAGAAAAAGCTTAAGAAGAAGTATAGATTCTATTTGAGTTAATAAATTCTATACTTCTTCTAAAATATAGATTCTTTTTAAGTTAATAAATTCTATTTTAAATTATTTTAGAAGGTTCAAATCCAGGAATTCTATCATACCAACATTTAATTAAAATGTAAATTATAGCAATTAAGGGAGTTATAATTTGTATGACTATATAAATAGCAGAAGCAGAAGTTATAGATTCTCCATTAGGAGACCAAGGTGTAATTTGGGAAGGAGAACATATTACATTCAGTAAAATTTGTCCTAAAAGTAATGTAAGAACTAAAGCTGACCATATTTTAATTCTTAAATGAATACACAAAGCAAATATAAATATAACAAAAACTAAATAAATTAATAAAGATTGTGCTGTCGTCATTTTTATAAACTATATATTTAAGATTTTGAAAATCTTAAATTTGATATTTTAAGTTTTTATTTTCGTATTAATTTCGAAAATTTAATTAAATGGATTGCTTACATTTTTAAAATTAGTATTATTTAGTCCATGATAATTGGTGGATACACCCATTTGAATCTGTCTAGCAAAAGAACTATAATTGATAAATTGTGTATCAGAAGCCACACCATTACTCAAAGAATTTATATTAATAGTATCAGTTATATATTGTTGACTATCGCTATATCTTACTAAACGAGTAAAGACATTATTAGAATTATTATCATCATAAACACAATCATATCTTAAATCTATAGATGAACTTTGTCTAAAAGGTGTTAAAATGGGTTTGTTATTAACAATATTAATAGAATAATTATTTACTAAGTAAGTCCATATAGAAGAACTATTAGGGTCAGGTAATAGAGTCAAATCTGGAATATAAACAATCTGTTGAGGAGACATACCAACAGGTATATTAGTTATAACCTTTCCTGTTCCAGGACTACCAAAAGATGTAGGATTTGTTCCAAAATAACAACTAGATACAGTATCATCGTCGTTTATAGTTAAAGGAACATTTGAACTACAATTTGTAGCACCTGGGTTATCATTACAATAATTAACAGTCTGTTCGAAAAAATAAGAATTTACAGTTGGTAAAGTATTAGCATTGGTTACGTTTTTAGGTGTAAATTGAGTAGTAAAATCACTTTGATTATAATAGATACCTAAATTAGCAAAAGAATTAAAATTTGTAGTCTGAGTATTTATAGAAGGATTAAAAGTTTGATTTTGAAGCAACCAATACACACCTTGTCTTCCCGGGTCATAAGCTGGATTTATTAGAACTAAATCAATACTACCATAAGATTTATTTCCAAAATTGTCCTCTACTAAATCATAGTTATATATTGGGTCTTTGAAATCGTAATAAAATCCAGTATTTCCAGAAATATTATATGGTATTTGAGGTAGCTTTGGTGCTAAATAAAATCCAGTATATCTATGGATAATAGCAGCTACAGGTCCCTTATCATCTTGGGTTAAATTGCCGGAACTATCAACAGTGTATCTAACTGTTCTAAATATCTGAGTAGATTGGGATAAATTACAGGTTTCTAATCCTGTGTTGTAAATTCCTGTCCCTGTTAGACCTTGATACCATAACCCAGCTAAACATTGATTAGGACTAGGGTCTGTATTTGGTGCTTTTTGAATTTCAAAATTTGGTATAACTAATCCTATATTTCCAATACAATAACTAGAGTTTCCTTTGTTATTGTTTAGATTAGCAGGAACACAAGGAGTATAAAGAGGATTTACTTCTCCTTCAACGAAACCATTTGGAACAAAATCACCGGCTTTGTATGGAGGAGTATCAACTGTTAAAATACAACCAGCTCCAGCAGAGTCTCCAAAAGCATTAATACAACTATGTTTTATGGTTTGGGAAAAAATTTGGTCGCTATCTATACATATAAAATTAGGGTCGATATTTTCAATTAAATAATCTCTACCTCCAGAATTTAACTTAGAGTAAGAAGCTACAGCCGGTGTAAAATCTCCGGCAATAAAAGTATAAATATTACAAGTATTAGTTCCTGTAGAACCGTAAGGTTCAGGCTTACTCCAAGTTGGACTTGGTAAATTTACATTACTTGGAAGATTAGCCTGTTGTTTTTCTATAGTTAAACCTTTATTTGTCGTCAAAGCTTCTGGTGATTTAAACAATCCACTTTTATCTATCAATATAGCTATAACTATTAATAAAATTAAAATAATTAAAAATACAAGTAATGTATTCATTTTTAATCTTTTTATAATTTTAAATAATTTATCTAAAATTTTAGATATTAATAACATAAATGGTTTAAGAAGTTGTTAATATTAAATCATTTGGATATTAATATCAAAAAATGATTTTTTATGAAAATTGAGTTGTTAAAAAAAGTATCTTTCCTATTTTAAAATAGGAACTACTAAAATTAATGAAAAATTATGGACCATGCTCTAACAGAGATAATCCATAAGTATGGCAACGTTCCCGGAATTCCGGCCGCTACATACTCAACTTTATATGGTATCAAAAGCAAATTTACAGTTCCTGTAAATTTATTTGGAGATTTTGTCGAAAGTTATTGCGAACTAGCATCTAACGATGAAAAAAAAGATGATTGTGAAGGTATTCCTCCGTATAATCTTTTTTTAGGTGAAGTAATAGATAGTAAGAGTAGTATTCCTTTGATTGGAAATTTTAAATTTAAATTTGAAGTAGAAGAAGGTGAAGAGGAAAGGTCTTATTATAGTGTAGATTTACCGATGAGAATTGTGAAATGTTATCAAAAGGCAATGTCTGAACTTCTTAATATTAGTTCCGGGATGTCTGAATATATTTGTTGTGTAACGGAAGGTCATTCTTATCGCAAAGGTGAATATGTCATTATTGATATGATGATTCAATTTCCATTTTGTCAGTTAGATATTAAATATACAAAGAAGACTTTTAGACCTTATATTGAGAAAATTCTTCGACAAAATAGAGTAATTGAAGCATTTGATACTACACCAGTTGGTGATTGGAAAGACCATATGGTAGATATCGGAAATGTTATTCCACTTTATCGTTCTTCAACTGAACCAAATATTCCCCATCTTCTTCTTACTCAAGTTTATGGATTAGTTGAGGATTCTCATATTAAATCTATGAACGGTCCAAATATTAATTTATCTAGTATTTTTTCACCTGGAAATTATTCGTTTATTTATAATGGTAAAATTCCATCCGAATCAATTCCTTCTGAACCTGAAGAAGATGAAGAAGATGAAGATTTTGCTAGATATTGGCTTCCTTTGTTTCTCTCCATTTATTTTTGGGCGGGTCAAACTTTACCGATTGAAACAAATAAAAATGACGGAGAGATTAAAAAAGGTCCTTATACAGTTGATGAAGGAGATTCAGAAAATCCTTTAAAAATTGCTATGAATCTTCTTCCTCTTCTTTCAACCGAGAGAGCTAATAATGATTATTCTTGGCTAGATGTGGGGAGAGTTTTATATAAGATTACAAAAGGAACCGAAGAAGGTTTATCAATGTGGATCAGTTTTTCAAGTAGAGCAACCGTTCTAGGAAGAGATAAAGGTATCTGTGAACTAAAATATCCAGATTTTAAGGATAATATTTTGAGTGTAGCAACTATAGCCTGGTATGCCAAAAAAGATAATCCAGCAGGGTATGAGGAATGGCATAATGCTTGGTGTAATAAATCACTTAACGAATGTCTAACCATGACCCACGCAGATGTATCAAAAGCTCTTTATCGAGTTTTCTGGTTAGATTATGTATATTCCGGTGATAGCCAAATCTGGTATCAATATCGTGAGAATCATTTTTATAAAATAGGTAAAGAGCCTATTGCTCTTCGTAAAGAAATTACATCTCGTTTTGTTCGCATTTTCGATAAAATGCGACATGGTATGACAACTAAAACAACAGACGATGATACATCTTCGGGTAGTAAAGATTTAGATTATAAAATTAAAGCTTTAACCGAGTTAGTACTAAAACTTAAGAATGAAAATTATCGTTCTACAATTGTGAAAGCATGTAAAGACCTTTTCCATATTGAAGAATTTGAAAGGAAATGTGATAAAAATCATTTCCTTACAGCTGTATCAAATTGTGTTCTCGAAGTTGTAGATAAGAAAGTGAGACCTCGCCCGGGAAAACCGGAAGATTTTATTCTAAAATATTCTACAATTTACTATCCTTTTGATTATACTTGGGATAGTTATTGGGTGAAAGAGATTCTTCATTGGATTGACCAAATTACAGCGGGAGATAGAGAATTTAAACATTATTTTCTCAAACGTATTGCTTCTTTTCTAAGAGGTCTAAATCCAGAGAAACTTTTTGACGTCTGGACCAACTCCGGTAATAACGGTAAAAGTATGTTTGTCAAGACAATGCAGAGTATTTACGGTGCTTATTTTGTAGATTTCCCGGTGTCTCTACTTTCTTCCGGAGGTAATAAAAATAGCTCTAGTGCTACTCCAGAGCTGGCTCAGGCGGCTAATAGTCGTGCAGCAATTCTGGCTGAACCTGATGACCGTATGTCTCTCAGTAGCGGAACTATTAAGCGTCTGACTGGTGGAGATAGAATTTTCACACGTGCTCTACACGATAACGGAGGCTCTATGGAACTTACTTTTAAAACTATTATGGTTTGTAATCGAATTCCAACTATTGCTTCTGTAGATAGGGCGACTATTAATCGTTTTGTTATTATTCCGTTCCTAGGAACTTGGACTGATGATGCGCCTGAAACTGAAGAGGAGCAGTTTAAACAAAAGAAATTTAAACTTGACCCTTTCTTTGAATCTAAAATTCCAGAGATGGCTAAGGCACTTCTATGGGTAAGTGCTCAATATTATACTTATTATGCCACCGAAGGTCTTTTATTCCCTCCAATTATTAGGGAATATATTAAGAAGCACTGGGATGATAATGACCATTATCTACAGTTTATTGCTGAGAAAATTGAGTATGCTTACAAAGACGGAGATAAGAAAGAAGTCGATGTGGATGTAAATATTAGCGCACAAGAACTTTATAAGTTTTTTACTCCTTGGTTTAAAGATTATTTCCCTGGTATAAATGTTGCAACGCTACAGGAATTTCGAGATGATATTTCTATGTCTGGAAGACTTGGACCTCAACCGAAACGCGGTGTTTGGTTAGGTATTCGTTTAAAGAATATAGTCCCAGAGCTTGGAGGAGGAGTTAAAATTTAAATTTTTTAGAATTATTAATTCTAAAAATAATAAGTTAGGTTTCAGAATTATAATTCTTAAAAATTAGAAATGTTAAAATTTATTTTCTTTAAATAAATTTTAAATAATATAAAAAATTGAAGAATTCAGAATGGAATGTAAGCCGTGTAATGCTGTTCTACCTCTTTTGATTCCTATAGGTGGAACCTGTTGTGAAGAGACACCAAAGGAAGTCGAAACCGAAAAGTGTTTAAAGAAAACCAAAAAAGTTTCAATTAAAGAAGAGGTTGTAGAAGAAATAGAAAATAAGGAACTAAATGAACAAGATGTAGAAGAATATCTACAAAAAGACAAAGATAATATTATCCTTGTCTTTGGACATAAAATCTACAGTGCTCATCGTTCCGTAATTAAAAAAACCATTAAACAACCCGAGAATATTTTTGTTGATGATGTCGGGAAAATATATTATCAAATTCTTGGAAGACATTTAGTTGACGAGGTAGAAATTAAATGTCTAACTAATAAGAGACTTTCTATTTTTAACATTTCTACTCTTAAGAATGTTATCAGGGCACCAAATAAGGCTAGCCCTATGATTCATTCTAGAAGCGTATATTCTGTAGATGCTTATACCCTTGAAGAATATCAAGAAATACTGAAAAATTAATAATTCAAATTTTTCAACTTTAAATTCAAATTTTTCATCCTTAATTTAAGGATGAAAAATTCTAAAAATTAATATACAATATCGGCAAGAATCACTTGAGCTTTTTTCATTTTAATAAACTTAAAATGATTATCAAAATTATGAGGTATATAGAATAGACCATCTTCTCTAGGATTTAACCAAGTTCCCCACCAAGAGAACAAAGAATTGCTACAAATAACACCTTTACATCTAGACATAAAATATAAATCCAAGACTTCATCTTTTGTTTCTGTTATCAAACTAGGTATTCCTTGAAGAAAAGGATATATTTTATAAATTTTCTTAGTATCCTTTTCATCACTCACAATAACGAATTTTACAACTGTCATAGTATTTTGAATTTTAATTATACACTTTCTATAATATTCATTGAGATTTATAAAATGTTTTTTAGAACCAATAAAATTTCCTAATCTAACATGAATAGCTACGGTGTTATCATATACATCTCCTAGCTTATTCAAAATATTTGTAATATTAGGAGGTTCTCTAAAGAAATAAAGAAGTTCATCTCTATAATCTATAAAATTTTCTTCATTTTGAAATTCTCCATTGAAGATATATGTAAGATTTTCATCAATTTTTGTAGATGAAACATCAATTTTATCTATATATCTACAATGATTAATTGGAATACCTTTATAAGCATATATACTTTGTTTTGGTTCTATGATAACATCAAGAATTTTATTTGTCTTAAGTATAGGATAATGATGTTGTAAATGATTAGACTTTAAAATTCTAAAAAAATCTAGATAGTTTCTCTTAGCCTCTATATTATTATCATATTCTAAATCAAGACAAGAATAAAAAATTCCAAATTTACAATTATTTTTTCTAGCTAAGGAATAAATAGAACTAAATTGAAACATTCTATTACCTAATCCATTGTTAAGAAAAATTAAAAATTCCTTTTCCAATTTATATAACCTTGAAACTATTCTATTTTGAAGATAAAAATTATTTATAAAATGTAAATCATATGGTAAAATTGGTATATGATTATCAAAAGTTATATTACTATCTCGATTCATATTATGAATATCATTAAGTATAACCATATTTCTATGGTTTCTTTCCATATATTCTTTATCTTTATCAATATTACTATTATAAGTTTCTAGTGTATTAAATAAAGGAATTAATAGTGTATAAGATTCTAAATATCTATAAATCATCTCTTCTGATTTACATAGTGGATTATCTAGATTAATTTTCAGATTTAAACCTTGAATCTTATAATTTGAAATATAAAATTTATTTTCATTCAAAAAATTTGAATCTTGAGATTCAAAACTTGAATCTTGTAAAGTAAAATTGATAAATTTTTGAATTCCTTTTTTACTCATAACATAACAAGCAGCACTCATAAAATAACCTTTCATTATTTTATTAATACAAGGTTGATTCTGATTTAATCTTTCTATAATTTGATATAATAAATTAGGGTCGATTATATGAAGTTGTAAAACATCCCAATCTGAAGGTAGTAATTTTACAATATTATGAATATCATATATACTATCATTGATAATTACATCATCTTCCATAAATAAAACATATTCATCTTTAGAAATTTTTTCGGAACCTTTGGTTCTAAGATTTATATATGCTTGGTATATCATTTCTATATGAGATAAACAACATCCTATATGCGGAAGATTATGGGATTTAGCAGGGACTCTTTGATGTTGTATTTCAAATTCTTCAAATTTTTTAATCATATTTGTTCTTCTTTCCTCATCTTTCTCTAGATTTATCCAATATGTCTTAAAATTCATTTTAATTTTTAATATTAAAATTTATTTATTAGGAATTTTTGAAATATAATATTTCAAAAATGTTTCTTTCCTGAGGGGTAATCTTACACCCCTCCATCTCAAAAATAAGATATTATTCATTAAAAGATACTATTTTTCAGAGAAATAATTTAGTTGTTATTTTAAGTCAAAAAACTTAAAAATATAGAATTTTTAAGTTTGAAATTTTTAGGTCAAAACTCCTATGATTAATTTTATCGATTTTATTTTAAATCAACAAAATTTTATTTTAAATCAAAAAAATTGGACTATTTTTCAAGTAGATTCTTTAAATAAATTTCATATGCTTCTTCTATAATTTTATTAGTTATTATTTTCTCACTTTTAAAATTATTTTCTTCAAACATTTTATTCATATAATCCCTACTATAAATCATTTTACAATTAAAACATAATTTTTCAGTATCTCCTCCGTAATTTTCAAACTTCTGAAAATTAATTTTGAAAAAGCTAACTATATATTTTTCATCTTCAATTTCCCAACCATTATTTTTTAATTGATTAATAAATATATTAGATAAACCTTCGGGTGTATATCCTACTAAATTAAAAATTAATTGACATCTTCTAATTAATCCGGGTTGTGCTTTGAAAATGCTATTTTTAAGTTTATCTTCATAACCGGTAAAAATAATAACTACATCTCTTGGATGTTCATCCATGTATCTGTTTAAAACTGTAAGAGCTTCCATTCCAAAATTATCTGCCTCGCTCATATAAAGTAAATATGCTTCTTCTATTATTATACATTTACCTCGACAAGAATTTAAAAAATTAAGAGTTTTAATCGCAGTTTGACCTGTATATTCTGCTACAAAATGTTCTCTCCCGGCAATTACAACTTGACAATCTTTAGATGAAAATATATTTTCATCTGAATTTATTTTTTCAGAATCTATAGATTTGATTGATTCTTTAGATATCTCATTTAAAGAATCTTTAATCTGATTCCATAGCTCTTCGTTATTTTTCCACATATTTTTACAATCCTTAATTTTTGACTGTAAATATTCCTCGTATAAATTTAAATATAATTTTCTAAGTTTAATTATATCACTTGTTAATGAGAATAATTTATCCATACTTAAATTATTCATATTCGAAAAATTAGATTCAACTTTTAAATCATGGCAGCATTTTATAATACCTAAAGATTTCCATATTCTAGTTAATATTTTTGCTGTCTTACTTTTTCCTACTCCAGGATGACCATAAAAAACTGTATGAAGCATATGTTCATCCAAAATATTTGTCTTATTTTTAAGATTTAATACAATCAAAGCTTGTATATGACTTATAATGACAGATTTAACTTCATACATTTCTACTAAACTATCTAATTCTTCAAGTGAAGAAATTAAATCAATTAAATTTACAAATGATTTAATTTCTTCATTTCTTTCATATATTATTTGAATTTTATGAATAAATTCTTTAATTTCATATTTAGACATATTTTTAAACTTTAAGGAAGTTTAAAAATTATAATTATCAAAAATTAATAATTACTAATTGTTGTAATATTTAGTTGAGACTTTATAAACCGGTATATTATTACTCTGATATTTATAAGCAAATAAAACTATAACAAATACTAATAATATAAATAAACAAATTAATCCGAACTTCCAAGGTATCTCTACGTCGGGTCCATTTCCTTTTGGAAGTGTATCAGAACAAGCAACTGGCACGAATTGATTTGTATAAGGGTCGACCCTATAACATTGAGAATTGGGACAATACTGATTAAATTTAGGTTGAGAATTTAACGCTCCTTCTCCATTTTCTCCCTTTATAGAAGGAATTGTTGTATTAAATGTAGCATCTATAATACAGATACAGTTTCCTTTTCCATCAGCACAAGCTGGACAAACCTGATTAAAAGATGGAACTATACCAGAACTAGCAATAGAATTAATTATAACGTTATCAATAACACAAACATTAGCATTACATTCATTAGTAATACCTGTAGATGGATTAGCATATTTAATTGTATCTAATCTATTACATAATGGGTCGCATACAGGGTCAAAATTTTGTAAATCAGAATTATAAAAAGTATCACCTGTTGTAGCAGAAGAACTACACCCGCAAAATTTAGTTAATGCTGTATTAGCATAGATTTGTTGTCTATTACAAGTTCTACACATATAATCTTGGGTTTCAGAACAAGCCCCGGGAATATTATAACAAGCATCTAAAAGAGTATCGAGAAAACTTTGATATCCTTTTCTACCCGGAACAGTAATTGTATTGGTCGAGTTAATCCAAACATTACAATTGTTATCAGCATTAGAAAATTTTCCTCCTATTTGATACCAATCTCCAGTTTCTCCTTGATTACTATTATAAGAGTTATAAGTAGATAGATATTCATTACCTGTTAAACAAGGATTAAGGTTGGCACTCGTAGGTCCGCTCGCTCCAGTGTGCCCAATATATTGTGTATCCGGGTCTTGATTAAAATATCTAGAAAACATAAAATTAAAATCTTGCTGGACCATCATAAAATTTGAACTGGAAAAAGCCACTGTAGTTTGGTTAGAACCATAACCTTGAACTATTTTACCAAATAAATTTAGACAAGAACCATCTTCCCAAGATTTAGACCAATCGTCTAAAGTTTTATAAGAAGATGTATATCCGGTAATTTGAGAAGTATCTCCAGAAGAAACCACAATTGGAGTGTATGTGATTCCCATACAATCATATTCAGTGGCTGCTGTATCACAAATCCAAGTATTACATGGGTTTATAACTTCAGTGGAAGGATTTGGTATATAATTTAATCTATTTATTTGACGAACAGGAATGTCATTTTGAGTAGAGGAAGTGAAATATTGAACACAAGATTCTTCATCGCTCATATTTAATTTGTAAAATAAATTAAATTTTAAATTTGTAAATTATAATGATAAATATCTTTTTATCATTGAATTAAAAACTAAATTTTTACAAATTTAAAATAAAAAGATTAAAGATATCTTTAATCTTTTAAAAAATGTCTAATTTTTGGGACCAATTTCCAAAAAGTTCCGGTCATGAAGGAATTATAACTTTACAAAGACCTTTTAATCCATCAATTTTAAAACCTGAAAATACTACGCTTAAAATTGACGAAGAGACTGAAGTATCTTTAATTTTAAATGAAGAATTAAATCAAGAAACGATTCTTTTTGTAGCTTATAACGGATTAAGTCCTTCGGGTAATTCTTATATTATTGGTCCTAAATCTACTAAAGGTCGAGTGAGTGTTATAGTTAAAAACAAGGATAAGGAAGTTTTAGGATTTGTTCTTTCTATACCCAACACGATTAGAATGAATGGAACTTTAATTAAAAGCGGTTTAACAACTCACAATTGTGTATCTTTAAATTATAGACATAAAAATATAAGTAGTTCTCTTATATCCGGTGTCATAGAATATGGATTTGAAAATGAAATTTATACTGGGTATCATTTTATTTCTGAACCTAAGACTGATTCGACTATTGAAGTTTATAATTTTTTCCGTCCATTAAATGTAAAACTTGCCAGGGAATGCGGTTATATGTTCCCTGAAAAGGATTATGGATTAAGTAGTCTCCCAGATTATCAAATTAGTAATGCTAAATATGACGAGCTGGTTCTTATGTTTAATAATTCAGAAGTGAAAAGACACCTGAATCTTTATTTAACTAGAGAAGAATATATAAATCATTTGATTGATTGTAATATTAAATGTATAACTTATAAAGCTAAATTGATAGGAATTTTTATATATAAAACTATGTTAGTTAAAATTGCTAAAAAAGGAAAAATTTGCCCCGTAGCTAGACTAGTTTATATGGAATGTGTTGATAAACATACAAGAAATGTAATGTCTAAAATTATTAATCATATTTCTGAAGATAAGAAACATATAGTAATGTCGGGTGTATGTCTCGGAAATTTGACTAATGAAGATGTTAGAGATAAACTAGGTATGTTTGTATCTGGTAAATCTTATTTAGATTTTTACAATATTCATATTAACAAAGAATTTTGTACACCCGAGAATGTAAATCTTCTTTATGTTTAAATTTTTTAATTATATATTTGATTTTAATACAAAAATCGATTTTTAAGTTCAAAAAGAACTTAAAAATTTAACCTTAAAAGTCATCAGCATACATAGCATACAAATCATCATCGTTAAAGAAATCATCATTAAAACTTGGAACTTCAGTTAAAGCAGTAGAACTGTTCAAAGATGTATTGAAACTGGGAGGAAGAACTAATGTTTCCATAATTCCCTCAAGTTCTTTATCTTTAGTTGAACGAAGTCTATCAGCTAGACCGTCAGTTTTGTTTTGAAGTTGAGTCATAGAAATCTTACCTAAAGTTTCTTGAGAACTTACAATCCAAATTGTTTTCCGTGTCCGTGTAATAGCCGTATATAAAAGATTAATATTTAGAAAATTACTAAAATTTCTATCATCAGGGATAAATAGAATGACATAATCAGCTTCAGAGCCTTGACTTTTATGAACACTAATAGCAAAAGAGTGAATTAAATCAGAGGTCAAAAGTTCCTCTTCTTCATCCTTCTTATCTTTTTCAGGTTCGTCTTCTTTATCTTCTTGTTTCTCTTCGTCAAAATTAAATGTATAAAGTGTATCTTTAAAATTGACTCCAACTCCAGTATTTGTGATACTCTGAATGAAACCTTCTTCACCGTTCATAACATTGATAGTATAATTGTTTTTAGTCATCATTACTCTATCACCAACACACCAGAGCCTTTTTCCAGTCTTAATATCTTGACGGAATCGGAAAGAATCGTTTAGATAAGTTTCTTGAACAATAACATTTAGGTCATCAAGATAAGCCTTATAAGGACATAGAATCAGTGTATCATTAATATTATAACTTGCTTTGTAAAGCTGTTCGATAATCTGATTGACTACCATAATATTACCAGGGACTAGATAAAACCCCGTCCCTTGGTTAAAATTCATTGGCTTTCTAACGCTTCGACTTCTATCAATCAGATTATTAGCATTTTCAAGAATAAACCTATCAGCAGAATTCGAACTTGTAATAATACGTTGATTTGTGGTTAGATAGAAAAGTGGAACTCGATTGCTATTCATTAGCTCTCTCATAAAATTTCCCCATCCAATCGGAGGAAGTTGATTACAATCTCCTACAATAATAAAATTAATCGTTCTTCCATCTATTGCTTTCATTAAACGAAAAAATAGTTCAGTGGTAACCATTGAACCTTCATCAATAATAACAGTAGAAGGAATTTTAGTAAGATTTTTATAAATATTAAGAATTAACCTATCAATTGTCGTTGCTTGTTTATTGTTCATAACTTGATGAAGACGAGAAACAGCTTTTCCTGTAAAAGCACATACAGCATAAGATTTCTCACGAATTTCAAGATTTCTTGTAATTTCTTTAATAACAAGGGATTTACCTGTTCCGGCTCCACCTGTGATAATACTAATCTTACAATTTAGAGAACCATCAATAGACATTTTCTGTTCATCTGTAAGAGTTTTACAATAATAAAAACTCATTTGCCCTTCAGGTTTAATTTTGGGAAACTTATTTTTATCCCTATTCATTTCTGTAGCTGTATCTTTAATTAACACATCTACATATTTGGAAACTGCTTCCTCAATTTTATAGGTTTTATCTAGATATACATTGATATCAAATTTAACAAGTTGATAGTGTTTATAAAGACTTTCCGAATACATATCATAATGAGGAAAATGCTTTCTAATTAAAACTTCAGGGATACAACTATATCCCTTACTATGAACATAATCAAAAACAAAGCGATTAATACGACCACAAGTTCTCATCTCTTCATTTGATTCTTTACGAAGAGATGAAAGAATACCTTGGCATTTTTCATATTTTACACTTGGAACTCGATAAGGATTATCAATACAAATATTATATAGCTTATCAAGAGCAAGACCCGAACCTTGAATTTCTCCTTTAGTTAATCCTAGAAGATATAGTTTTCTCATAGAACGTTTATTATACCATTCTCCAAGAAGTTTTTTAGCTTGAGCCATATTAATCCCGCTATTTAGTTTGTTTTCCATTGTGGAACCAATTAGAGAAGGAATTGTATCTGTATAAGTCTCTACATATTGAGCCGCCATTTCGCTAAGAAAAGGAGAAACTCCATCTCCGAGATACTTTGATTCCATATCAACAGAAAGAGATTCAAAATCTTCTCCAAATTCGGGTTTAAACTTTTCACCATAACTATATTCTTCAGCTAGTTTAACTAGAAAATCATAAAGTCGATTAGCAGTGATAACACCAAAACCAGTTCCTCGTAGAGTCTTAAGAAAATATTCTTTGATTTTATCTTGGTCAAAAGGGATGGCTACAAAAGGTTGAACCGCAGCTTTAATCTTAGAGAATCCACCTACAATATTTTCTAGCATAATACATTCAGAAATAAAAATAATATCGTGTTCCTGAACCGGACAGAAATAAGAACAAAGAACTTGATATTTCTTACCATCAGTGGATTTTACATTAAAGATAACATTATCCTTATTTCTTGCTACCACATTCGCGACAGTTCCTTGAATCGGAAACTTCTCCATAATTAAGAATTCCGATTAATTAAGAATTTAGGAATTCCGATTCTAATTCTTAATTCCTAATTTTTAATTTAATTCTAAATGGTTAGATAAATTTCAAATTTTAAAAAATTGAAATTTCATATATTTTAATGTATTAATTAAAATATCTACATTTGGAATTAAAACTTTAATTCCAATGAGCAAGATTTTCAAAGTATCACTTGTTCTAAAAGACTTTGATATTAAGAATTTCTCATATTTTTATTCTAATTTTGATAATTCTATCTATGGACCTCGTTCTCTAAGTTCTGATACTATTGATAAGATTATTTCTGAAAATGATAAGATTGTATCAATGATCGAAACTATAAAAGATTTAATTCCGGGTCAAGTTATTCTTCATCATTATGAAAACTCTAAAATTTATTTTGTTCTAAAAATGGAGAAGGATACAACTTCTGAGGATATCGAAAATATCTTTAATGGTATTTCTCAAAATAAATCTTATATTAAGGATATTCAATTCCTATCAGCTTTTGAACATAAAGTTAAGAACTACAAGTATGATAAATTTATTAGTTTTAATCCTAAGAAAACTATTATTGAAGATATAAGTTCTAAACACAAAAATAAAATCTTTAAGATTAAAATCAGTTTATTTTCAAATGAGTTTAATCACGAAGAACAAGATAGCGAATATAAGAAATATCTAAAAGAAATTAAGTTTAAAAAGTCATCTGATAATTATACAATCGATGAACATATGATTAAAGATAATCATTATCTAGAAGTTATTGAACATCTAGAAGGAGGTCAGATGGGTGAAGGGAAACTTATACTTGCTCATTACGAAGATGAATCTATTACTTTTGTAATTAAATTTTACGAAGAAAATAACATTAAAAATATCAAAGAAGCAATTATGGAAGATTCTATCGAAGATACTATGTATTCTGCTGACCCGGGAACTACTCTTCTAATTCCTTATAAGAGTTTCTCAGATGTTATTTTCGCTGAAATTGATTATCGAAATGAAAAGAATATTCAAGTTGAAATTCTTTAAATGTGATTTTTAATTTTTAAAATTGAATATTTAATTTACATCTTATTAATCTAAAATTAATAAGATAAATCAATATGGAAACAAAGAGTAAATTTTTCTCAATTTTGATAGATTTAAAATCTATTGAAACAGAGAAAATTGAGGAAACTGAGAAAATCAATATTCTTGAAGAAACAGAGAATATTTATGAAAAATTTATTCAATATGTAGCAGCTGATATTCTTAATTCTGAATTAATTCTTTCTAAATATGAAAATGATATTATATCTTTTTTTGTTAAATTTACAAAAGAAAAATCATTAACTGAAATTAATGAAATTTTAAATGATTTTTCTTTTGATAATATCGAAATTCAAAATAATCCATTTTTAGCTCCTAAAAATGAAAATCTTAAATTTAAAATACAAGAAATTCAAAGTGATAATTTATTTCTTGTATCTCTCACTTTGGAGTTTCAAGAAACCGATAAAGATCATTTTCTTGAATATGAAGATGACGAAGATGACGAAGATGACGAAGAAAAAAAAGAAAGGAAGAAATTCCTTGAATGGTTATATTCTGATGAAAATAATTATAACGAAAACGAATACTCTTTAACTGAATATATGATTGAAGACAATAGATATGAAGGATTAATCGATTATTTTTTGAGTGGTTCTATAGGCGGAAACTTATTTTTCTCAAAATTCGAGATGAAAACTGAAACTATTCATTATATTGTCGAAACTTTTGAAGAAATTTCTGAAGAAGAATATAAAGAAAATATTTTATATGATTCTTTTGAAGATGCTTTATATGAATCAGGTCCGGGAACTTCGGCAGTTATTCCTTATAAGAAATTCCCCGAAGAAGAATACGGTCTTATTGATTGTAGATCAGAAGATTGTATTAATGTCAGGAAATTATAATAACTTAATTTCCTAAAAATATAATAACTTATTTTTTTATAAAATCATTTAGATTTTATAAAAAATGGAGATTGATAGAACACAAAAGATTTTAGAGATATTAAATCTTTTCTTAGTTGATAGCCAACGTAGTGAAGAACCCGCGGCTCCCTTTAAGGTAAGAGCTTATACCAATGCTATCAAAGCAGTTAAAGATTACAAGAAACCTATCACAAGTAAAGAAGATGCTGATTTTTTTCTTAACAATAAACTTATAGGTAAGAAAATTTATCTTAAGTTAATTGAAATTATAAACACCGGAGAATTAGAGGAAGCTAAAACTTTAAAGAAAGTAGAAAGTGTCAGAGAACAGCTATTGAACATTTATGGAATTGGACCTGTAAAAGCTGATGAGCTAATCAGAGATTACAATATTAAGATTTTAGATGATTTAAGAGAAATTGTTCTTAATACACCTGATTTTTTAACAGAAGCTCAAACTCTAGGACTTGCTTTCTATTCTGATTTAATTGAGAGAATTCCTCGTTTAGAAATGATAGAACATGAAAAATATATTAGAAATTTCTTTCAAGAAAGAGTCCGTGAATTTAATATTACAATTGTAGGAAGTTATAGAAGAGGAGAAACGACAAGTGGAGATGTTGATGTTCTAGTATCTTATCACAGTCTTAACGAAGAAGAAGCTAGAGAAAAATTTAAATCTATTATTGAAGAATTTATGGAAGATGAATATTGTGTTGGAACTCTAAGCAATGGTAAAAATAAATATATGGGAATTGTTCAACTCGATACTTTTTCTTTAGCTAGAAGATTAGATATTTTATTGACTAAACCTCAAGAATTTATTTTATCTCTACTATATTTTACTGGGAGTCAAAAGTTTAATATAGCTTTTAGAAGAGAAGCAAATATAAAAGGTTATACATTAAATGAACATAATCTATCTAAACTTTCTTGGGATAAAGATAGTGTTTTTCCAAAAGATAGAGAAAATCCACCTATATTTCATACAGAAGAAGATGTCTTCAATTTTCTAAAAGTTAAATATTTAACTCCTCAGGAACGGATAGGTGAAATTTCGATTAATTAAAAATTTCACCTAAAGATTTTTAATACTCAAAGTATTAAAAATTAATTAAGATTCTTAGAATCTAGAACCCGAAGATTTAAGCGCGGGAGGCCTTGTACATCTCGTGTCCCACCAGGCCGTAGGCCTTGATGCCCTGACCGGCCATTCCGCGGCGCGCCACCTCGGCGCTCACCTGAGCAGCGTGCTGCTTGAACCACAGATTGTAGGCGTTCGGCTTGGGGGTCTTGCGCACCTTGCCAGACTTGGTCAGCTTGGGGGTCTTGCGGCTCCTGCGCTTCAGGACCACACGGGTTCCCTTCTTGCCAGCACGCAGGGTGTAGCGGCTGGGGCTACGGCTGAACAGGGCGCGCAGCTTCTGCTCGGCGCTCTGGCTCAGACCACCGGCCTTCATCTTGCGCATAGCAGATACGCGGGCACGGCGCACAGTGGAGGTCTTGGGCATCTTAGGGGCCTTCTTACCCATAGCCACTAAGCCAGCATCAGCGGCCATCTGCTTAGCCACCTTGGCGTAATACTTAATGAAATCATTACCGGTGTGACCCATAGACTTTACCTTAGCGGTAATCTCATCCTTGTGATCAGACTTCCACTTCTGGAGATCGGTCTTGGGACGAGAGGCACGGCTCATCTTGCGGCTACCACGAGGACTCATCTTGCGGCTACCCTTGCGGGCGCTCAGACGGCGGGTCATTTTACGGGGGCTCTTGCTGCGCATCTTACGGGCGGGGCTGCTGCTTTTGGAGGCGGGGCTCTTGCTCTTGCGAGCAACGGGCTTAGAACGGGTCATGCGGGAACTACTGCGACTACGGGATACCATTTTTAGTTATCGGAAGAAAAAAAAATATTTTTTTTTCTTCTTTTAATTTTTTATTTTTTTAATTTTAACAACTGATATTTTAATAATCAAATTTTTTAAAAAAAATTTTAAAAAAATTTTAATAATATAAGATATTTTTAATGATTTTTGAAATATAAAATCTTAATTTCAAAAATAAATATTTAACTTTAAATTAAGGTAGATTTATTTAATTAAAGCAAAATTAAAACTTTAATTAGAAATTAATTTCTAATTTTAAATTAAAAACTTAAAGTTCTAAAATGAGTGAAGAAGAAGGTTCTGATATTACTTGGAATGATAGATTAGAGGAATATTTTGCATCTACGGGTGAAAAAGCCCATTGTTTAAGTTGGCTTCATAAAAAAGCAGAAGCTTTATATTCTTTTCGAACAATGTTTATCGACCTTCCGGTTATTATTCTTTCCACATTAACTGGAGCAGCCAGTATAGGAAGCAAAGGACTTTTTGGTGATTCTGAAATTGCCCCTGTTGCTTTAGGAATTGTTTCTCTGTTTGTATCTTTGTTAAACACCATAGGAACTTATTTTTCTTGGGCTAGACGTTCGGAATCACATCGAGTATCTTATCTTCAATATTCTAAAATGTATCGTTTTCTAAATGTAGAAATGTCTTTACCTAGAGATGAACGTATGAAACCTAGAGATTTACTTAAGTATGTCAGAGATGAATATGAGAGACTAAACGAAATTTCTCCTCTCATTCCTCCTAATCTGGTTAAAATATTTAACGATAAATTTGGAAACGAAAAAGAAATTAGTCAACCCGAAGAGGTTAATGGATTAGAGAAGATTACAATTTATAATCCTCCTCCCAAGAAAGTCGAAGTTGAAATACAGGCTGCTGTAGATGAACCTCCACCAGCCAATGAAGAATACAATTTAGAAGGTCCTCCTCCTACAGGTCCGAAAGCTCCTCCTAGAGTTTGGAAATAAAATATTTAAATATTCAAGAAATCGTTTAGATTTCCTATAGGATTAAAATCTTCTCTTCCACACATTAAACTAGGATTCTGATTTAATCTTAAAGAAACTAATCTACTTTTAACATCTGATAATAAAGTTTCAAATGTGATATCCGGAGTTAGAGCCTTGAGACAAGATACAAAAGAATAACTTAAAGCTCCACAAGGAGCTCCATTATTGGATACCATTTCGTAACTATATTCATCATCTTTACAACCGGAAAGAGAAACAATTTGAGAATCCGTTTCAATGTATTTATTATTAATATATTTATTATAACGAGCAAATAGATTAGGGTTATTACCAACTTTTTGTTTTATAAAAGGTTCAGACTTATAAGAAGTATCAAAAAGATTACATCTTAAATCACACACAGAACCGGAATTACAAGAGTCAAAAACCGCAAAAATTTTAGCATTGGAATTATCATTTTCCATATAAATTTGTCTAATTGTATCGTCTATTATAAGACCATTAGTTCTAACATCTAATGGAACGATAGTGCTATCTTTTCCAGAAATTTCATCACCATTAGTATCTGCTACAGAAGAACCGTGGCCGCTATAATAAATGAAAAGACAATCACCATCTTCTGTTTGTTGAATTAAATCTCTAAGTTTATTAATAATATTTTGATAAGTTGGTTTTAAATCACCGGAAGAATAATCAGTCATTTTAGATATATTATATCCCCATCCAGAAAGAACACTTTCAATTGTATTTACATCATTAATACATCCAGAAAGTTCAAAAGAAGTTCCTATATAATTACATCCTATTAATAAAGCTCTTTTGGCTCCAGATGAACTTCTAAGAGTATAAGGTGTTTCTGAAACATTAACACCTATAACAGTGTTATTAGGTTTATAAACCGTAGAAGAATCATTAGAAGAAGGTTTGGAAGAACCGCTTCCCATTTTTATATTTAATTTAAAAGTAAATATAAAATTATTTTCTGGAATTATAAATTATAAAGTTTAGAGATTTTTATAGTTTATAAAAATTGAAAGGATTATAGTTTATAATCCTTTTTAAATTCGTCCAAACTCATAATTTTGATTCCAAATTCTTGAGCTTTAGCTCCTTTAGTTTTTAAATCATCTAGATTTTTAGCCACTAAAATTGTGGTAGTTTTATTAATAGCAGAAACTACCACACCTCCATGTTCTTTAATTTTATTCTCAAGCTCTTCACTTCTAAATCCAGTAAAGACAATTTTCACACCTGATAGATTTTGATTAGAACTTAAAGATACATTTGAAACTTTAATTTTAATCATAGGGTGTTGTTTTAACCACTTTACAAATTCAGGGAGATAAATAGCAAAATCTTCAGACATTTTATCAAATCCTTCAATTTTTTGAATTAAAGAGATTAGCTCTTTGGAATCTATATTTGACATTTCAAGAATGTTAGGATATTTCTCCAGAACTAGTTCCATTTTCTTAACACCAAATCCAGGACCAAAAACACCCGAAGCAGCCATAACTTTAGCAAGAGGTGAAGAGTTAATAACATTATGAATGTTATTATAAATTTGGTCAGCAGATTTAAATCCGAGACCTCCAATTTCAGAAATAAAGTCAGGTGAAGTATCTAAGAGTTTATAAATAGTATTAATTCCATTATCAAAAAGAAGAGATACACGTCCAGGTCCTACATTTTTAATATCCATAGTCTTGATAAAATATTCAATACGTTCTTTCTGAACTGTAATATTATCATTTATATTTTTAAGAACAAATTCAATATTAGATTCATTCCAGATATATTCAGTATTTTCACCAGAAGGGAGTTTAAGTTTTTCTTTAGAAACTGGAGTAATAATTCCTACAATATCTGGAATAACATCACCAGCCCGGGTAATTAGGATTGTAGCACCAGGTCCTACGCCGTTATTAACAATGAATTTGGCATTCTTACCGCTAGCACGTGTCATCTTAACACCCGACATCTCTACCGGTTCATAAATAACAACAGGTTTAATAACTCCATCTTTGCTGGCTTCCCAAATGACATCAACAACCTTAGTCTCCATAAACTTATCAACTTTAAAAGCGACAGAATAACGAGGATTTCTTCCTGCTTCTAGTTCATAAACTTCATTATTAGTAATAACCAGTCCATCAATTTCATAAGGAGCTTCAAGCCTGCGAAGCTTTAGAGCCTCTTCTAAATTAGAAACTTTCAATTCTTCGGCTATAATATTCCAGGGAATATTAAATTTTAGAGCATTAAGATATTTCATTTGAAGTTCTTTGTTAATTCTATCATAAGACCAATCAACGATGTTGTAACCATAAAATTTGATTAGTTTAGCAATTTCAACATTAATTTCTTTTGAATTAATTAGACCAGAAGCAGTATTGCGAGCATTTTTAAACCCGGTATTAGCATCTTCAAAATCCTTTTGAGGAATAATCAGTTCTCCACGAACTACAACATCAAAATCAGGTATAGGAATTTCAATATATTCCAGAAGATGAGAAATATCAGTTCCTACAATACCATTACCGCGAGTAAAAAGTCTAGTATAAGTTTTACCGTTGATATGATTAACCGTGTAAAGAGCAGAAATTCCATCCATCTTATCTTCGACTATCCAAGGACCAGAATAAGTTTTCATCCATCGAGTTAAATCAGTTTCGGCAGTTTTACCCTTAAATTTATCTAAACTTCCCATATAATAAGGAAGAGTGATTTTGGTTCCTTTAGGTTCAGCTCCTACTTCCTTAAATTTTTTACCTGAAGATTTCTCATAAATACTTTGAAGAGTATCAAAGGTGGCATCATCAATCTCTGGAGTTCCACTTTCATATGCTTCTTGAAAATTTAGAAGAGTTTCAAACTGTTCATTTATATTTAACTTAGAAAATTCAGATACAATCGACATAGAATCTTTAGATTCTGGTCTTTAGATTCTGGTCTTTAGATTCTGGTCTTTAGATTCTGGTCTTTTATATTATCTTTTTATTTTTAAATCTCAAAGATTTAAAAAATTTTCATTTTTAAAGATTAAAATTTTCATTTTTAATCTTTAAAAATAAATTAAACGTAAAACATCATCATCATATAACTTTGAGGAGAATTAGCTTGAAGGTTAAAAACCTGTGGAGTGTTGTTGATTGTTGTATTAAAATTAACTTGAATGTTAAAATAAGAACTCCCTGAGTTCGTAGATTTGGTTATAACAATATTATTAACTCCATCTTCTCTAATTAAAAAATGACCAGTATTATGATAACTTTTTCCTCCTCCGAATGGTGTTGTTGCTCCATCTCCAGATAGAAAGAACCAAAAACCTGTCATATTGGATAAATATGTGCTATTAAATTGTGTATTTTTAGTAATTTTTAATACTCTAATATAAGGATGAGATGTATTAATATAATGAGCTATAGCATATCCCGAAGAACCATTTCCACCTGAAATATCACTTGTTCCTATTTCTTGAGAACCACCTCCTCCTCCGCATCCATACCCTTGTGCATTTTTATCAGTTGAATTATATAAACTACCATTTAAAGTTCCATTTCCACCCCAAAACCCACCACCCCCACCACCCCCACTTTCATCATCGTGTTTAATATCATCAAAAGGTGCATCTCCAAAAATATAAGTGCCTAAATATGATACACTTCCTCTTCCTATCCCAGCAATTCCACTATTTGAAATTCCAGCAACACCTTTTCCTTGTTGTCCATTATAAGAGTACATATTAGTATAACTTGCACCGCTATGAGAATATGTAAAAGTTGACCCGCCATCATAACCACCAACACCGCCACCGCCACCATAATATCCAGGACCACCCGAACCTGCATTATTTGGTGGAGAACCGAAAATATTATTAAAAATACTAGTAAGTCCACCAGCACTTCCACCAAATGAAGTAATATTATTTAATGTTGTATTTCCACCTGTTCCACCTATCGAACTTTGACCACCACCTGTTCCACCTGAACCAATACTAAAATTTAAAATTTCATTTGATTGTAAAAATCCATTTATGAAATCACCGCCGCCACCGCCGCCACCACCAATAGCATATCCGCTATTAGTTCCAGTCCATCCTCCACCTCCTCCACCTCCTCCATTTAAATTATATAAAACTAAATTACTCGGACCTGTAATTCCGGTATTCCCATTTATAAAATAACTATCTAAGAAAAAATCATTAGGAATTAGAGAAATAATTCCATAGCCATAATTTGGTGTTGTATAATATCCACTTGAATAACCATATGAATCACCAGTATTACCATTATTACCGTAAAACCCAGCTCCTCCTAAAACATTAGTTAAAATTTTCCCGTAAAGAGAACATATATTTCCACTTGAATCATATCCTGTGGAACCAGAAACACCCGTAGGTCCAAGAAATAGATTATTTCTTTGGTCATATGATTTATATACATTTGAATTTGAATCATATACTTGATAATATAAAGAACCTTTATAATAACTTGTTTGAAAATACTCTTCCGATGTAGAACTGATATCTTTAGTTCTACTTAATACAGCTGTGTTGTCCCAATTATCTGTGTTTTCATAAACCAAATGTGTATTATCTACATTAATTACAATAGGATGATTTCCGTTAGTAGGGTCTCCTATCAAATTAATACTTAAAGATGTATCTATTGTATTAGTTGTTAAAGATACATCTAGAACCTGATAAGGAACTTCTAAATCTATATAACCAGAATTAACATAACCAGCACAACCACCATAATTTAAAACTGTTGCATTTGAAAGACCTGATGAAACAGCTCCTCCATTTCCTCCAGGACTTGAAAGATAATAAAAAAATCCATTATAATTTATTAAATCAGAAGGAAGTAGAGTTAATGATGGATTTAATCCATTAACTATATAGGTTTTAATCTTATTACTCATTTTAAAATTGTTTTAAAATGAGTAATAAGATTAAAATTTTCTAATTTTTACGAATTAATAAAATTTATAATTAATTCATAATTATAAATTTTTAAGAAGAATTGTTTGTATTTCCAATATAACCCCAACCATGACTACTAGAACCGGAGATGCTTTGATATTGAGTTAAATTAGCGTTTAATATATTTTGAACACCTTTAGGAATTGTAGTTGAATCCTTCGGTTTCCCTGTATCAGGGTCTGGTTTTCCGTTGGGGTAATAATAATCGGTATCATCTCCCTTAGCAGGTTGGGCTTTATAAGGAGCAAACCATGCTTTTCTAGTCGCATATAAAACTACATTTAAAACCAAAATAATTACGATTAGAGAGATGGTTATAATGGCACCCCAAATTAAAAGTTTTCTATTAATAGGTGATTGTAATTTTTGGGAATTCATTTTTAATTTAAGAATAATAAATTCTTAAATTTTTTAAATAATTATTAGGTTTTATCATTTAATCTATACTCATTGGTGATATTTATTTACGGCCCTGTAGCAGCACCGGCAGAGGCACCACCAGCGGCAGGTCCAGCACCACCACCGGGAGGA
>JACCDX011690220.1_pt1 | contig 45662 bp, 32 predicted proteins | sample 7449681 | NCBI WGS metagenome assembly JACCDX01 (sample SAMN15323450, study PRJNA562643) | freshwater metagenome | isolation source: river surface water | place: USA:Blue River Watershed | collected 2017-08-18
CCCCACCCCCTATCCCCCATCCCCTATCCTTACGCCCTCAACCCGGGCTTCGGTTCCGGCATCTGGTTGCCCGACGGATAAACGTAGGCGCGGTCTTCGAAGTTACGCAACTCGACGATCCCATCGTGGATGGCCTGGACGTATTCCGGATTGATCGGCACCTTCCCGCCGCCGCCGGGGGTATCGATGATGAGCTGCGGCACGGCGTAACCGGTCGTATGGCCGCGGAGCGCCCGAATGATATCGATGCCCTTCTGGATCGGCGCCCGGAAATGGGTCGAGCCCTCGATGAGATCGCAGGCGTAAAGGTAATACGGACGGACCCGCATCATGAGCAGGCGATGCACGAGCGACAGCATCACCTCGGGGGTGTCGTTGATCCCCGCCATCAACACCGATTGATTGCCCAAGGGAACACCGGCCAAAGACAAACGCTCACAAGCCTCGGCCAGTTCGCGGGTGATCTCCTTCGGATGGTTCGTGTGGATGCTCATCCAGATCGGGCCGTGCTTGCGGAAGACGGCGGCCAGCTCGGGCGTGATGCGTTGCGGCAGGAAGACCGGGATGCGCGACCCGATGCGGATGAACTCGACGTGCGGGATGGCGCGCAGGCGACCGAGGAGCGCGTCGAGCTTGGCATCCGACAGCAACAGCGGGTCGCCGCCGGAGAGGAGCACATCGCGGATCTCGGGATGCGCCGCGATGTATTGCAGGCCCTGCTCGAGCTCGGGATGGAAATCGTAGGCTTGGGCGTTGGAAACCAAGCGGCTGCGGGTGCAGTAACGGCAGTAGGAGGCGCACCGATCCGTGACCAGGAAGAGGACGCGGTCCGGGTAGCGGTGGACGATGCCGGGGACCGGCATGGTCCCCTCTTCGCCGACGGGATCGGCGGATTCGCCGGGCGCGACCACCGACTCATCGATGTGCGGGATCACCTGCCGGCGCACCGGGCAATGCGGGTCCTTCGGGTCGATGAGGTTGAAGAAGTGCGGCGTGATCGCCAAAGCCAACTTGTGGGCGGCGAAGAGGCAGCCCGCCCGCTCCTGGGGGGATAGTTCGAGCAACGTCTCCAGCTGGGCCAGGGTCGTGATCCGGTTACGCAACTGCCAGTGCCAATCGTTCCAATCGGACGCAGGCACGTCGGACCATCGGCCTTGTCCGGCATGCCAGTTATCGCGTCGATCAGCGGGATACATCTGTGGAAGGCGTTAACTTACCAAGAACCGCGGCTCTGGCAAACGGGTAAGTCAAAACGACCCAAATAACCGGCGCGAGGGCCGCCTGCGCAAACAAAACGCCCCGGGGGACCGGGGCGTTCGCGGAGCTGCTGGCGACGCTTACTTCTTCTCGAGGACCCACATGTTGCGGAACTCCACGGGGTCGCCGTGGAACTGCAGGCCGATCGGCAGTTTATCGGCGTGTTTCGCGTAAGGAGGGTTCTTCTTGTGGCTGCTCGGACCGATGTACTCGACGTTGTCCTGCACCTTGACGCCGTTCATCACGACCGTGATGCGGGCCTTGGAGAGGACCTTGCCGTCCTGATCGAAACGAGGGGCGGTCCACTCCACGTCGTAGCTGTTCCATTCGCGGGAAGGGTTGCAGGCGTTGAACAGCGGCGGCGTCTGGCCGTAGATGGCGGCGGTCATGCCGTCGGCGTAGGTCTCGGTCTTGGAGCAATCAAGCACCTGGAGCTCATAGGTGCGCATGAAGAAGATGCCGCTGTTGGAATTGCCCTGCCCCTTCTTCTTCTCGTTCTTGTCGTAGCCTTCGGCGGAGCGCCATTCGACGTGGAGCGTCAGGTCGCCGAAAGACTTCTTCGTGTGGATGCCGTTCTTGCGGGCGACCATCGAACCATCCTTCACTTCCCACGTCACGCCCTTGGCGCCGTTATCGGCTTGCCACTCGGCGGCGGCATCCTTGCCGTCGAAGAGCACCACCGCGCCGGCGGGAGCCGCGGTCGTCGTGCACTTCAGCTTCTCCTTGTCCGCGCGCGGGGGCTGGGGACGGGTGGAGTCGTGGACGTGCCACTGGGTGCCGGGGATCAGCGGGGTATCGAGGTAGCCTTCGGCCAAGAGGCTGGAGGCGGCCAAAGTCAGGAGAAACAAGGAGCGCATGGTGGGGTGAGGGTTCTGACACTCTGTCAGACGGTTGGTTCGTGGAAAAGAGCGAAAAACGACGTTTTCCAGCCTTGGTCGGACCTTCCCGCCCCCTATTCCCGTTGCCCTGCGGCCTAAAAATCCCCTATTTAATCCCCCATGTCTGTCACGAAGCCCCGCTTCACGCTCGAGTTCGAGAAGCCCATCCGCGAACTGGAGGATAAGATCGCCGCTCTCCGGGCGTCGTCCGAGTCCGCCGGCATGGATGTCACCAAGGAAGCCGTCTCCATGGAGGCCAAGCTGGCCCAGACCCGCCGCGAGGTCTACGGCAACCTCACCCCTTGGCAGCGCGTCCAGTTGGCGCGCCACCCCCGCCGCCCCTACTCCCTGGACTACATCGGGATGATCTTCGACGACTTCCAGGAGCTCCACGGCGATCGCCTCTACATGGACGACGAGTCCACCGTCGGCGGCACGGCGTTCTTCGAAGGCCAGCCCGTCATGGTCATCGGCCAGCAGAAAGGCCGCGACACCAAGGAAAACCTGCGCCGCAACTTCGGTTGCCCCAACCCGGAAGGCTACCGCAAGGCCCTTCGCCTGATGAAGATGGCGCACACCTTCAAGCTGCCGATCATCACCCTCGTCGACACCCCCGGCGCCTTCCCCGGCATCGGCTCGGAAGAACGCCACGTGGCCGAAGCCATCGCCGTGAACCTCCGCGAGATGAGCCAGTTCGGCGTCCCCATCATCACCTTCGTCATCGGTGAAGGCGGCTCCGGCGGAGCCCTCGGCATCGCCGTCTCGAACAAGGTCTTCATCCTCGAGAACGCCTACTATTCCGTCATCTCGCCCGAAGGTTGCGCGGCGATCCTCTTCAAGGACCGCGCCCACGCCCCGAAGGCCGCCGAAGCCCTGCGCCTCGACGCCCCCAACCTCCTCAAGCTCGGCGTCGTCGACGGCGTCGTGAAGGAACCCCTCGGCGGGGCCCAGGAAGACCCGGCTGCCACCGGCTCGAACATCCGCAAGACCCTGCGCGAAACCCTCAAGGAACTCGCCAAGTCCAAGCCCGAGAAACTCATCGCCGACCGCTACGCCAAGTTCCGCAAGATGGGCGTGTACGCCGAGTGAGCCGCAGGCTTCACCGAACGAAAAGGGCGTCCCGCGGGACGCCCTTCTTCTTTGTTGGCAACCGGACTCAACCGCCGTTCGCCATCAGCTTGATGTAACGCGTGTAGTTGCGGCCGTACTGGTTCACGATGCGCTTATAGTCGTTGTCCGAAGGCAACTTGAGACCTTGGGCCCCTTGGGCAGCCGTCAACTTCTGGAGGGCGCGGAGTTCCTTCGAGCCTTCGGGCGTGAGGATCGTGAGCGAAACCTCCACGGCCTTCACCGAGTAAGGCAAATAAGGCAGGGACGTCGCGGTGGCGGCATTGTTCGGCCCGAGGGAGTCGGGATACATGCGGTCCGAGTAGATGCGGAGACGAGCGCCGTAGACGTCGAAAGGATGCGTCGTGGTGACGCCCGACACCGGCAGGGTCGATGCACCGCTCGGCGGGCCATAACGGAGCGGCGCCGCATTGGTGGTCGCGCCCGTAGTGTTCGTGGTGTATTCCCCGAGGTAACCACCGTAGGTCTGCGGGCCGAACTTGAAGGCGTCGGCGGAACCGACGACCACCGGGCGCAACATCTCGGCCGGGCGCTTGAGCGGATCGACCAAGGCGCCGGTCACGGTGGAGGAGGCCGGCAGCGAAGACTTGCACCAGAAAGTCAGGTGCATGGAAACCACGTTGGAGGCGATGAAGTTCTGGTCATCCAGCGTCCAGCAGTAGTTGGAAGTCGCCCCACCCGTCTGCACCAACCCCTGGTCGATCAGGTTGCGGGTCTGGAAACCGCCCGACGTGGCGGAGACGGAATAGTTCGGGACGAGGCGCGCCCCGTTCCAATAATTCCACGGCGACGTGGGCGTGGTCGGGGTCGAAGCGAAGATGATGGGCAAGGCGTCGCGGAAGGTGGCTTCCGGGTCGATGATCGTCCGGTAAATGCCGTAGACTTGCTGGATAGGGTCACCCGGGGCATCGAACGGCGAACGCTGGCCGATGCGGTAGGCGACGGCACAAACGTCGCCCTTGAAGGCCGTCCGCGGATTGGTCGCCACGGGAGACCAACGGGGGCGGTCCGGGGGCGCCGAGAAGAGCATCACCATGGGATGGTCCGCCGGCTGCAGGTTCCCGACCGCCTTAGGGACGCCAGTCGGGGTCGTGGCGCCAGGCAGGATGACTTCCATCCAGCAACGCCCGTCGGGACGGATCACCGCGGTCTGGAAATCGTTTTCCAAGGCATCGAGGGCGCCACGCGCCTCGGACTGCGTCGTGAGGTCGGCGACCGCGCGGTCGTAGGCCTTGAAGGTGTCGGCCGCGATGGTCACCACCGCGAGGACGATGACGATCATGATCGCCGTCGCGACCATGACCTCGATCAGGGTGAAGCCGCGGCGGGCGGCGCGAAGGAGGGAGGTTTTCATCGGCTGATGATGATGTTCTGCACGAGGATGGGCGTTTCTTCGCGGACCTTGAAGACTGAGGAATCCACGTAGTCGTGCGGGAAGAACTCCGCGACCACCGGAAGGTAGGCCAAGGCGTAAAGGTTGGGGTCGGCCGGCAAAGCGGTCCCCGTCGCCCACTTCTGCACGCTGGGCTCGCCCGTGGCGGTATCGATCTGGTAGCGCTGGCCGACGAGCAGCTTCGAGAGCGTCAGGCGGACGCGCATCGGGGTCCCGACGACGTTGCGCGTGTTGGCGGCGATCGGACTGAAGTTGTCGGAATTGCCGGCACAGGAAGCCACCTCCATCGCCGACGGATTCGAGTAGAGGTTGTAGTTCACCGACGAGCCCGCAGGCGCGGCGTCCGCCACGGCGGTCACCATCTTGCGGTCATACACGTAGAGCCAGACCGCGTTGTTGGCGGTGTTCGCCGAAGCCAGCAGACGGTAGGCGATGTCGAAGTTCGAAGCCGCCACCGTCGGCAACGGATCCAGCTTCGCCTGGAGGCCTTGGTGGATGTACTTCGTGTTCGCCGGATTGCTGTCGGCGCTGGCGTCGAGATAGACGATGGAACGAGGGTTATCGAGGGCACCGATGAGGCGGGTCACCCCCGACAGGGCCCGGTTGGTCTGCATGATTTCGTCGACCTGCTGGAAGGTCGAGCCGAGGATGCCGACGAGCGAGAGGATCGCCATGCCAAGGATGCCGATGGCGAGGGTGACCTCGATCAACGAGAAGCCGGGGCGACGGCGGGACGCGGAAAGGACGGTGTTCATTACTTCAGGAGATTGGTGTTCAGTTCATCCGGGTCGGTGGTCATGGCGACGTCACCGCTCGGCCGGAGCGATAGCGCGGCGAACTGGTTTTCGTTGGCCAGGTCCAACTGGACCTTGTTGGTCGCCGGATCCAACCGCAGCACGCCATTGGCGAGCACGAGGACGACGCGACCGAGATGATTGGAAGTGCCGCCGGTCTGGAGCTCGACGTAGTACCATTTCTTGGGGTCGAGGCCCGACATCGCGCTCAGGCTGGTGGGGGCCACCACGCCCTGCGACGCGAACATCATCCACGGCGGGCTGCCGGGATTGTCGTTCGAGTTCGCCGTGGCGTTGTCGGCGATCTGGCCGATGATGCTGGCGCGACCGAGCCAGGTACCCGTGAAGCCCGGGGGCTTGTTGACCACGGTGGAGGTATCGCTGGTCGGCGGCACGAAGTAGACGCCGCTGGGCAGCAAAGTCGGGGCATCGGGGGTGTACCACTTATAACGGTTGTCCGACGTGCTCGTGACCGTGGTCGGGTCGACGCCCGCCGACATGGTGCTGGTGTCCACGCTCCCGACGGCGATCATGTACTTGTGCAGGTGGTTCACCGGATCCGAAGGGTCGTTCAGGATGAGCAGGCGGTAGCGGGCGTTGTAGCTGACACCCGTGCCTTGGGCGCCGCGATTCATCAGGGCCATCGCGCGCACGGAGCGGATCGAAGACCCGACCATGCGCTGCCCACCCATCAGACCACCCCCGTCGCCGGAGGAGATGTTGAGGAAGAGCGCCGAGATGAGGAGGATGATGGTGATGACCACCAACAGCTCGATCAGCGTGAAACCGCGGCGGGCGCGGGACAGGGCGGAACGGGGACTCACTGGATGGCGATGATGTCGGCGACGTCGTCCGGACCAAGGCTGCCGTCGGTCGAACCGACATCGCGGATGGTCGTGAAGATGATCACGCGGGCGGGAATGCCGGTGGGGCCGTTGATGCCGTTGGGGTTCTTGGTGGCATCCAGGTCGTCAGGCAAAGCGGTGGAGATGCCCTTGATCGTGCCATTGCCGTCGGTGTCGAAAACGACCCGGATATTGGTGTTGCCGAACTTATCCACGAGCTTGCCGGCGGCGTTCACGTTGGCGTCAAAAAGTTCGTAGTCGTCCTTGCCGAAGGCGCAGAATTCCTCGGCGTTGCGGTTATACTTCGCGCGGTCGCCCGTGGCGGCGCCGGAGAGCGGCGTACCCGTCGGATTCTTGCCGTACAGCGCCTTCACGAAGGGGATGCCAGGGCCGGTCTCGAGCTTGTGCAGACCATCGGCGGTCGTGGTGTAGGCCGTACCGATGTTCGGGTAGAAGCCGTAGACCGACTTATAACGGGTCACCCCGGCGCACCACTGCTGGAAGGTCGTCTGGCCCGTCGAAATCTTGGCCTTTTTTCGCACCGAATTAATGGCCGGGAAGAGCGCCGCCGCCAAGATGCCGATGATGGCGATGACGGTCAGCAACTCAATGAGCGTGAAACCTGAACGGGTACGGGAACGCATAGGGTAAAGGGGCTAGACTTAGGGGATTGGAAATGTAGCCCCGCCCGCATCGATTGAACAGTCAAAAAGGTGGTCCAGCACCCCCCTACCCCGCCCAGCGAACCAAGGGGGCTACCGAATGCAGAGGAAACAGGCGACGGCCACCGCCGTGGGCAGCAAAGCCCAAAGAAACAAGCGCCCAGCGGACACCCCACCCTCGAAATATTCGCCTAAAATGGCCTGTCCCGCCGGGTTGGGGGCATTGGCGATGACCGTGAGACCACCCCCCGCCAAAGCACCCGCCAAAACGGCATGCCTCAAGGCGGCCGCCGCCGGCTCCGCCAAAGCGGGGACCTGCGCCGCCAGGTAAGTGATCGCGGCATTGTCATTGAAGGCCGTCAAGCCAACGGCAGCCCACAGCAGGGACGTCTCCCCCATCTGCAGGATGACCGGACCGATCCACCAGCCTTGCAGGCCGCCGAGGACGACCAAACCGGCCAAAAAGAATCCCACCATCAAGGGGGCCCGGAGCCGCAGCGGGGACTGCCAACGCGGGGTGGCTACGCCAAAGGCCAAGAACAACAGAAAGCCGCCAACCATGAGGAGGGCGTGGTGGCCCGACAACATCACGACCGTCCAAGCGATCAGCGCGACGTGCACCGCGGTCACCCAGAGCGGCACCGTCGGCTCGGCGGGGGAATCCGCAGATGCATCGGGGGTACGCAGGGCAAGCAGCTCGCGTCGGAACCAGAGGAAGTAAGCGAGGTTGGAAACCAGGATGGCCGTCAACGCCGCCCAGCCGAACTGGCGGAAAACCTCCGCCGTCCCCCACCCCCAACGGGTCGCGACCATGACCACCGGCGGGGCGGCGAAATGCGTCAAAGCACCACCGACCGAGACGTTGACGAAGAGCAAGGCGAGCGTGGCATACCGCAGGCCCATGGATGGTTTCAGGCAATAGAACTGGGCCGACAGGAGGAGGGCCGCGATCGTCATCGCCGCCGGTTCCGTGATCAGCGAGCCGGCCAAAGGCGCCAACGTCAGCACCACGAACCACCGGGCCGCCGGACTCCCGCCGAACCAGCCCGCGACGGCGTTCATCACCCGCCGCGCGGTTTCGACGATCGGTCGCGTCGAGGCCATGACCATGACGATGAACACGAACAAGGGTTCCAGGTACTTGAAAGGCCCGGCGTAAGCACGGCCCGCGAGGGCGGCGGCGTAGTCGCCGGACTCCAGATAGGCGACGGCGAAGGCCCACCCTTTACCGGGCCAACAGACGGCCAACAGCAACATGAGGACGGACCAAAGGCCGAAGACCGCTTCGACTTCACCCAAGAGGTGGAGCAGCGCCGAGCGGAAGTCGGCGCGCTTCGCTTCGCGGCGGTGGGCGGCCCGGGCAAAGATCGGCGCGCAGAGGGCATGCACGACCGCCCCGAGGAACAAGGCCGTGGCCGCCGGCAAAAAGGGATCCTGCGCCGCAGTCCCGGCGAGCGCCTGCATCCATGAGGCCGACATCAACATGACGCCCATTGAGCCTCACCGCGGGCCCGTGGCGAGTCTGTTAGTTCGCCGCGCCCCGAATCGGGATTGCCTCAGCTCTCTCCCATCAAAAATATGCGAGCATGCTCAAGCACTGGACCCTTCTGCTTCTCGGCACCCTCCCCCTGCTGGCCAAGGACGAAGCCCCGAAGCTCGTCTACAAAGAATTCCACGGGCTGTACGCCGACGACCCCACCGCCCTCCTTGGGCTCCGCAACCCGGAACGCGGCTTCCGGTTGGAATGCCCCATCGGCTTGGGCGACGGTCAACTGATCGTCCAACGGGCCGACGGGCGCATCGTCCGCCGGGCCGCGCCCGCCGCCAAAGACGAGAAGCCCGTCCCCTTCCTCGGCGTCGATGTCAGCCGCAACGGCTGGACGGACCGCCAGATGTTCGAGGCCCTCAAGGCCTGGGAACAGAAAGGCATCACCACCCACCTCGGCATCTGCTGGCTCGATGAATACCACAACCGCGTCCTCGACCAAATCCTCTTCCAACGACTCGAGAAATCGCTGGATACCTTCCGTCGGGCGGGGTGCAAACTCGAGCTGCGGTTCGCCTACGAACTCGACGACAGCAAGTCCGGCGGGCCCGACCTCGCGATGGTCAAAGGCCACTGGGCGCAACTGAAGAAGCTCCTCGCCGCCAACGCGGACGTGCTCGTCGCGGTCCAGCTCGGGTCCATCGGCCGCCGCGGCGAAGGCGCCAACGCGACCAAGATCCCCGAGACGCCGGAAGCCCATGGCGCCATCCTGAAGGAGGCGTACGCCAGCCTGCCCAACGACCGCAGCCTGCTGATCCAGTCGCCCGACATGCGCGAAGGTCTCTGCAAGCAACTGGGCTGGCCCTTGCGCATCAACCAAGGGAACGCCTTCGAGAAAGGCAACCCGACCGCCCGCCTGGGCACGCACAACACGCGCTTCCTGTTCGACCTGACCCACGACGCCACCTTCGACAAACCGATCGGCGGCACCAACGAGGATTGGCAGAAGTTCTGCATGGAGAACCTCTTCGTCCCCTACGACGCCGAGATCACCGCCAAGACGGCGACGCAACCGACGGCGGCGGATGGCTGGCTCGTCGCCCAAGTGGCCGCCAATGAGCGCGCCTTCGCCCTCGGCGTGGCCCACGGTTGGTCCGAGGCCGACCCGGCGAAGGCCGCGGGCCTCGTCGATGGCTGGAAGAAACAGCTGAAAACGCAGGCCGAGGTCACCCAGTTGGGGCTGCCCATCTCCGACGGCTACTTCACCGACACCAAGGGCAACGCGGTCAGCCGATCGGCCTTCGACTACCTGCGTGACCACGTCGGCTATCGCTACGAACTGCTCAGCGCCTCCTGGCAGAACAAGGTCAAGCTCGGCGCGAAGTTCGACATCAAGATCCGCATCTCCAACCGTGGTTTCGCCCCCTGCCCCACCCCGCGCGGCCTCGACCTCGCCTACGTGGACAGCCCGACGAAGTACACGCTCTCGCCCGGCGAAGGCGAAGCCTTCGACATCCGCCGGTTGCCGCCCTACGTGGTCCTGCAGAACAAGGAGGCAGGCTACGAAATCACCATCAAGGCCACCGCGCCGAAGGACATCCAGCCCGGCAAATACCAGATCTGCGTGATGTTCCCGGAACTCGAACGCGCCAAGTACAAGCAAGACGCCCGGAACATGGTCCGCTTCGCGAACCGCGATGCCCCCTACTGGCAGTCCAAGGACGGCAAGTTCGCGGGCAACCTGATGGGCGAGATCGAATTCGCCCGCTGACCGTCGGCCTACTTCGCGGCCGTTTCGACGCGCGCACCGCCCAAGGCCTTGATCAGGTCCACCTGCGCGCCGATGCGGTCGTACCGCACGCGCGCGACGGCGGCCTTCGACTCCGCCAGGAGCCGACGCGCCAGCAGATGCTCCGCCAAGGGCAGCTGACCGACGGCCGCCCGGGCTTCAGCCACGCGGAAGGCTTCCAAGGCGGCGGCTTCGCGGACCTCGGCCGCACGCGCGGCGGCGATGGTCTCGCGCACGTCCGTGAGGGCGTCGCGCACTTCGCGGAGCGCGTTCAGCACGGCTTTTTCGTAGTTGGCGGCGGCTTGATGCTGGACGGCGACGGCGCCTTCGACCCGCGCGGCGGTGCGCCCGAAGTCGAAGAGCGGCACACGCATGTCCAACCCCAGGTTCGTCGTCCCGCTGGACGCGCTGAAGAGCTGGGCGAAGTCGCGGCTCTCGTTGCCGAGCGCGCCGGTGAGCGTGAAGGTCGGGAAATAGGCGGCCTTCACGTAACCGATGCGGGCGTTGGCGGCGACGAGCGTCTGCTCGGCGGCCACGACGTCGGGGCGGCGGCGCAGCAGGTCGGAGGGCAAGCCCGCGGCGGGCGGCGGCGGCATCGCCAACGTGGTCTTGCCGGCGTCCGGCAAAACCAGCTCAGGTCGCCCGACGAGGAAGCCGAGGAGATGCTCGGCGGCCGCGCGGGCGCGTCGGGCGTCGGACAAGGTCGCGACGGCGGCGGCGAGGTTGACTTCGGCCTGCGCGCGCTCGGCGGCATTGGCGGAGCCGACGGCGAAACGCTCGCCGACGAGGCGGCGCTCTTCCGTGCGTATCGCCACGAGTTCCTCGGCCGACCGCTGCTGCACGGCCGTGGACTGGGCCAAGGCGTAGGTGCGCACGATGGAACTGGCGACGGCGAGCTCGACTTGCGCCCGGGCTTCGGAACTGGCCAGGAGCTGGGCGCGGGCGGCTTCGCTGGCGCGGCGCAGCTTGCCCCAGAAATCGAGTTCGAACGAAGTCGCCAAACCGGCGCGGTAAACCGTGCGATCCCGGCCGTTCGTCGAGTTGATCGGCGTGTAGCCGTTGTCGCTCACCTTGGACTTCGCGGCACCGGCCGTCCCGTCAATCTGCGGCAACCGGGCGCCCGACACATCGGCCAAACCGGCGGCGGCTTCTTCGACGCGCGCCACGGCGACGCGCACGTCGACGTTGTCGGCCAAGAGGTGCTCCACATAGGCGTTCAGCTCGGCATCCCCAAAGCCCCGCCACCACTTTTCGGAAACGACCTCACCACCCGCGCTCGCCTCCGGGAACGCCGCAGGCATGGGCGTCGTCGGGCGGGCATAATCGGGGCCCACCGCGCAGGCGGAGAGCAGGAAGGTCAGGGACAACAACAGCGAGACGGAGGTTTTCATGCGCGGGGCTCCTTCCGGTCACCGGTCAGGATCTTGAAGAAGAGAGGGATGAAGAGCGTAGCCACAAAGGTATCCAAGAGCATGCCTCCGAAAACCCCGGTGCCCATCGAGCGCCGGGCCCCGGCCCCCGCGCCGGACGCGAGCACCAGCGGCATGACGCCGAGGACGAAGGCCATGGAGGTCATGACGAGCGGACGGAAGCGCACCCGGGCCGCTTCGACGGCGGCCTCGGCGGCGGACTTGCCGGCATCGCGCGCCTTGACGGCGAATTCGACGATCAAGATGGCGTTCTTCGCCGCGAGCCCGATGAGCGTCACGAGGCCGATCTGGAAGTAGAGGTCGTTCGGGCTACCCCGCACCCAGATGGCGACGAGGGCGCCGAGCAAGGCGAACGGCACGGTCAGGATGACGCCAATCGGCAGCGACCACTTTTCGTAGAGCGCGGCGAGGATCAGGAAGACCATCGTCAGGGCCATCAGGAAGGCCGGCAACGCGGAGGTGGCGGAACGCTTCTCCTGCAACGCTTGGGCCGTCCAATCGAGCTGATAGCCATCGGGCAAGGTGCGCTCGGCGACATCCTCCACGATGCGGAGGGCCTCGCTGGAGCTCAAGCCGTCGGCGCCGCTCCCCATCACGCGGGCCGCGACGAACCCGTTGTAACGCTCGATCTGCTCGGGCCCAGAGGAGGGCTTGATCCGCACCAAGGTGGAAAGCGGGATCATCCGGCCGTCGGCGCCGCGCACATGGATGCGCCCGACATCGGCGGGATCCATGCGCTCGGAGGGCTCGGCCTGCATGAGCACGCGATAGGTGCGACCGGAGCGATTGAAGTCGTTGACGTAGGCGGCGCCGATGGTCGCCTGCAGGGCTTCGTAGACATCCGGCAGCGGCACGCCCAAGGTCATGGCCCGGACTTCGTCCACTTCGGCGGCATACTGCGGGACCGCGGTCCGCAGGAACGAACGCAAGCCCACGATGAGCGGCTTGCCGTCCTTCGTCTCCTTGCCCAAGGCCGCGATCAGTTCATCGGTGACCTTGCCGAGGCGCACGGGATCGTCGTCGTCGCGGGCCTGGAGGTAGAACTCGAAGCCGCCGGCGGTGCCGATGCCGCGGATGGGCGGCGGATTGACGATGAAGCACATGCCTTCGGTGGCGTGCGCCGTCGAAGCCATGAGGGCGCCGGTCAACTGTTCCGCGCCGATGTCGCGCTTCGACCAATCCTTCAGCGGCAGGAAGATCGTGCCGGCGTTGGTCTTCTCGCCGCCGCCGATGAGGTCGAAGCCGCTGATCGCGAAGGCATGGAAGACGGCGGGCTTCTCGGGCGGCACCTGGAGCAAGGACGGCACGATCTTCGTCATGTAGTCGCGGGTGCGCGTGACGCTGGCGCCATCGGGCAAGGAGACCATGGCCAGGACATAGCCTTGGTCTTCCGAGGGCAGGAAGCCGCGGGGGCGTTCCCAGAGCAGCGCGGCGTTGGCGCCGAGGATGCCCAAGAAGATGAGCCCGGCCGTGCGCGGGCGGTCCAGCAGCCATCGGACGGCGCGGCCGTGCCAGGCCGCCAAGGCCTGGAAACCGCGCTCGAACCAACCCAGGAACCCCGTGGTCGGCGCGTGGGTGCGCGGCTTGAGGATCATCGCGCACAGCGCCGGCGTGAGCGTCAGCGCGACGAAACCGGAAATGGTCACCGAGATGGCGACGGTGACGGCGAACTGACGGTAGAGCGTCCCGGCGATGCCGCCGAGGAAGGCCACCGGCAGGAAGACGGAGACCAGGACCAGCACGATGGCGACGATGGCGCCCGAGACTTCATGCACCGAGGCCAAGGCGGCCTCGAACGGGGTCAACCCCTTCTCTTCCATCAGGCGCTCCACGTTCTCGAGCACGACGATCGCATCGTCGACCACGATGCCGATCGCGATGACCATCGCGAAGAGGGTCAAGGTGTTGATGCCGAAGCCGAAGACCCAGAGCCCGGCGAAGGTCCCGATCAACGAGACCGGCACGGCGATGATCGGGATGAGCGTCGCGCGCCAGCTGCCGAGGAAAAGGAAGACGACCAGGATGACGAGCAGCCCGGCCTCGAGCAACGTGTGCTCCACCTCGCGGATGGAGGCGGCGACGAAGAGGGTCGTGTCGAACGGGATTTCGTAGTCGATGCCGGCCGGGAAACGCTTCGCGAGCTCGGCGACGCGCGCCTTGACGGCGGCGGCCACGTCCAAGGCGTTGGCCCCCGGGGCCAGGAAGATACGCGTGCCGACGGCGGTCTGGTTGTCGAGGCTGGCGCGCTGCTCGTAGCTCTGGGCGCCGAGCTCGACCGTGGCGACGTCGCGCAGGCGGAGGACGCCCTTGGCGCCATCGGCGCGGAGGACGATGTTGCCGAACTGCTCCGGCGTCGCGAGCCGACTGGGGGTGATGATGGGGATGACGACGGCTTGGCCGTCGGTGGAGGGCTCCTGCCCGAGGCGGCCGGCGGCGTACTGGTTGTTGGAGACGCGGATGGCGCGGGCGACGTCGCCCGGCGTGACGCCGAGCTGGGCCATCTTGTCGGGCCGCAACCAGACGCGCATCGAGTAGTCGCGCGCGCCGAAGATGCCGGCGTCGCTGACCCCGGGGACGCGCTTGATCTCCTCGACGATGTTCACCGAGGCGTAGTTGCTCAGGAAGACGGAATCGCGGCTGCCGTCCTTCGAGATGATCGAGATCGACATCAGGATGTCGTTGGTCCGCTTCTTCACCACGACGCCGAGGCGACGGGCTTCCTCCGGCAGGCGCGGCTCCGCGATCTTGACGCGGTTGGTGAGGTTGATGACGGCGAGGTCGGGATCCGTGCCGGGCTCGAAGGTGACGGTGATCGTGAGCAGGCCGTTCGAGGAGGAGTTCGACGAGAAGTACAGCAGGTTGTCGGTGCCGTTGATCTCGTCCTCGATCGGCGCCGCGACGGTGCGCATCAGGGTCTCGGCCGAGGCGCCCGGGTAGGAGATCGCGATGGTCGCGGTCGGCGGCGCGATCTGCGGGTACTGGGCGACCGGCAGCAGGCGGAAGGCCATGAGGCCCGCCATGACGACGACCAACGAGAGGACGGTCCCGAAGATGGGCCGGCGGATGAAGAATTCCCAGGACATCGGCGTTACTTGGCGGCCGGAGCGCGCGGAGCCAGCGGAGCGCCGGGGCGGATCTTCACGAGGTTATCCAAGATGACGCGGTCGCCGGCCTTCAGGCCGCCGGAGACGATGGCCTGCGGGCCGATGATGACCTCGAGCTGCACGGGGCGCATGGTGGCGACGTTGCCTTCACCGAGGACATACACGAAACGGCCTTGGGCCGACTGCAGGAGGCTGGCGGCGGGGATGACCACGGCGCCTGCGAGGGGCTTGCCCTCGAGGCGGACGCGCACGAACTGCCCCGGCCGCAGCTGGCCGGTGGGGTTCGCGAACTCGGCGCGCATCGCGATGGTGCCGAGGCGGGGCTCCACCTGCGCGGAGACGAAGTTGACCTTGCCGGCCAAGGGCAACGGCTGACCGGCCGCATCCAACACCGCGACCTTGGCCTGCGTCGCCTGGGTGGAGTCGCCTTGGAAGAGCCGCGCGAAATCCTGTTCGGAGACCCCGAAGCGAGCCCAGACTTGCGCCCGCTGGACGACGGTGGTCAGCAAGCTGTCGGCGCCGGGCGAGACGAGCGAGCCTTCCGAACGCGCCAAGCGGCCGGTGTAGCCGTCGATGGGGGCGCGGACTTCGCAGTAGGAAAGGTCCAGTTCGGCGCCACGCACCTTGGCGGCGGCGGCGTCGCGGGCGAAACGGGCCGCCATCGCGGCGGCCTTGGCGTTCGCGGCCTCCATGGGACTCGTGGCTTTTTGGCTGAGGAGCTTGTCTTGGCGAGTGGCCTCGGCCTCGAGCTGCTCGAACTTGGCCTGTTCCTGGGCTTGCTGCGCCTTGGCCAGCGCCAGGGCGACCTCATAGGGAGCCGGGTCGATCTTGAAGAGCAGGTCGCCGGCCTTCACCAACGCGCCTTCCTGATAGGATTGCGCCAGCAGGATGCCGGTCACGCGGGCGCGCACCTCGACCTCCCGGGTACCCTCCACTTGGGCGGTGAGCTCCACCGTCTGCGGGAACGGACGGACCTCCACGACCAGGGTGTTGACCGGCAAGGGCGGCATCTTGGGAGCCTCCGCCGGCTTGCAGCCACCGACGGCCAATCCCACGACGGCCAAGAGAAGGACCTCGACACGCAACGTTTTACATACAGACATGTATGTAAAGGTATCTGTACCACCATGGCTCGCAAGACGAAAGCAGAAGCGGAACAGACTCGTCACCGCATCATCACCTGCAGTCGGCAGGTCTTCTGCCGCGCCGGCGTCACCAACACCTCCCTCGAGGAGATCGCCAAAGAAGCGGGCGTGACGCGGGGGGCGGTCTACTGGCACTTCAAGAACAAGGCCGACCTCTTCCTCGCCGTACGCGCCGAGACCGGGCGCATCCTCAAGCTCGAACGCACCGGCCCAGGCGACGCCTTGCAACGGCTGGAGCGCGGCTTACGGGCGGCCCTCCAGCGGCTCGAGGATGACGCCGAAGCCCGGGCTTCCTATGAGGTGATGCTCTGGAAGTGCGAGTATGTCGGCGAGTTCTCCGCCGTGCGCGACGACTTGATGGGCGCCGGCGTGGCCTTCCTCGCCGACGCGAAACAGATCTACCAGGAGGCCAAGGTCGCCAAGCTGCTGCCGCCTTGGCTCGACCCCGAGGTCGCCGCGCTCGAGACGCTCTGCTTCTACACGGGGATACTGAAGCTCTGGCTGGCGGACCCCACCGGCAAACTCTGCCGTCGGCAGGCCGCCGCCGCGATCGCCCAACACGTCCGGGGACGGCGGGCCGTTGGCCTTAGAAGCGCCAGCGCGAAGCGTAACTGAGCAAGGCGCCGGGCGCGAGGTCGTAGGTCGTCTCGACGCCGCCGAGGTCACGGCGGGCGCGGGCGCGGAAAGCCCACCCCACGGTCAACTCATCGCTGCGCTCCACGCCGGTGCGGCGAAGGCCGAAGACCGCGGCGACGCGTTCGCTTTCATAGGCCTGCGCGAAGCCACCCAAATCGGCCAAGCGGGCTTCCTCCTGCTGAAACGCCAGCGTGAGCGAAGCGCGCCAAGCCTCGTCGAGGCGGCGCTCCAAGACCAAGGACTTGCGGCCCGTCCCCAAGGACCAAGCGGGCGCGAATTGCCACCGGAAGGTCGGAACGACGAGCACCATCGGGGAGCGGACGGCCCGGGTTTCCGCCAGGAAGAGGTAACCCAGCGTCCAGGTTTCGTTCAGGCGCCAGTCGGCCCCATAAAGGGCCTGCACGGTCAGCGCATCGCCGAAAGAGGCCCCGTTCGCGGCATCGGCATTGAGCTGCAGCACGGCGTAGCGCGTCCGCCCGGCCTCGGTTGCGGCGTAACCACTGAGGTTCAAAGAGAAGCCATGCACCGCGGAGAAATCCACGGGGGCGTTCGTCCAATCGTGGCGAACCTCCGCGGCGCGGAAGCCCCAATCGTAACGCCAAGCGCCCACTTGGGTCAGGGCGAAGTTCCCGGTCACTTCCACGCCGGTCGAGCGATCCTGGGCATCGCTGGAGCCGCTCGCGGTGGCGGCGGTGAGCCGGACGTTGAGGCCTTCGAAGCCCGGGCGTGGCCGCGGGGCTTCCGCGTGGACCGCCGCAAAGACCAACACGGGAAGGAGGCTTTTCGTCATAGGGTTAACTTTGGCAGGCGCCCCCCGATGTCAAACGCACGGATGATTGACCCCTCCACGACGCCTGCTATCACCCATCCCATGCGGACCCTCCCCTGCCTCCTGCTGCTGGCCACCGTGGTCTTCGGCGCCGAGGCGCCGCTCACGCCCCCGCAGACGCCGCCCATCGTCTACCCGCAACCGGTGGCGCAGTGTTTCCTGCTCCGCATCGATAGCCGTCGTTACGAATTGGACAACCAATTCAAGGACTCCGTGGCCCAGCTGGTCGGCAGCGCCAACTACGCCCAGACCAAGGCCCTCTTCGAGGCGCTGAAGCGGACCATCGCGGAACGTGGCCCGATCGAGGCCGCGGTCACCCGTGCGCAGACGGTCCTCAACCTCGCGACCGCCAAGGTCGAGAAAAGCCGGGTCAACCTCGACCACCTCAAACAGATGCGGAACACCTACCGCTCCAGCGACCGGATCGACCTGCAGGAACTCCTCCGCATGGACAGCGCCATCACCAACGAGACGCTCAACCTCGCGCGCTACGAAGAGCAGGAAGAGAAAGCCCAACTCAAGTTGGCCGAAGCGCAGAAGGCCGTGATTCCTTACAACGAGAAGGTCCAGCTCGCGCAGGATAAGTACGTCGCCGCGCTCAAGGACTACGAACGCACCCTCGGCGCGATCCGCGCCATCGCGATCGCCAACGGTAAGGCGCTGTAATTCGCCGCCCCGGCGGAAGTCCTTAACACGGCCAAGGCCTGAAATATGGCACTTTAGGCCCTCCAATGGGGCCTAAGGCGTATATTTCTGGTTTTTTCATGCGAGCCCTTGACACTTCGCCCACATCGGCGAATAGTAACGCCAGTCAATTTCAACTCAGGTAACGCCTCCCTTATAAAGGACGCCACAAGTCGCGAGGGCGACTAACGGAACTAGGATTAACAACTCTCCGTACCCGACCCCAGAGCTCCGTAGCTAGAGCTCTGGAACACTTTGTCCGGAAAATCACCCCTCCCTCTCCCTGCCTCAATCGGGGCTTGGAGGGAAATGGCGGGCTGAGCTAAAAAGATTACACCCCATGAGACCCCTCATCCTTTTGGCGTGGTGCCTGAACGCCTGCGCACTCTGGGCCCAGCCGCCGGTCACCCATGACGTCGTGGTCTACGGGGACTCCGCCGCCGCCGTCGCCGCGGCGATCCAGGCGAAACGCCAAGGCCTCGACGTGGTGCTGGTCAATTCCACCGACTTCCTGGGTGGCATGACATGCAGCGGGTTATCCGCGAGCGACATCTTCCATCGCGATGCGGTGGGCGGCGTCGCCCGCGAACTCTATGGCCGGATCGGCCAACACTACGGGAAAGCCTACGTGGATTACTTCGAGCCGCACGTGGCCCAAGCCGCCATGGATGCGATGGTGAAGGATGCCGGCGTCACGGTTCACCTCAATGAACAACTCGACCGCAGCGCCGGTGGCGTGAGCAAGGAAGGCCCCCAGGTGAAATCCTTCCGGACGCTCTCCGGGAAAGTCTTCGCCGCCAAGGTCTTCATCGACGCGAGCTACGTAGGTGACCTGATGGCCGCTGCCGGCATCTCCTACGCCGTCGGGCGCGAGCCGAACGCGCTTTTCGCCGAGACGTTGAACGGCGCGCAACGGGGCGACGACAAGCCCCGCAAACACTACACGCAAAAGGACAAGGATCATTTCATCAAGGACGTCGACCCGTACGTGAAACCCGGCGACCCCACGAGCGGTCTGCTGCCATTCGTCTTCGCCGAAGATCCGGCAACGGGCGCAGGCGACCACCGGATCCAAGCCTACAACTACCGTCTCTGCGTCACGACGGACCCAGCCAACCGTCTGCCTTTCACCAAGCCCGCTGGCTATCGCGAACTCGACCACGAGATGCTGCTGCGCAACCTGGAAGCGGGCGACGTGCGCTTCCCCGCCCTGCTCCATAAGCTGCCCAACGGCAAAACCGACTGGAACTCCATGCACGCGGTCGGGACCGATTACGTCGGAGCCAACTGGGCGTACCCCGAAGCCGACTACGCGACCCGCCGGCAGATCGAGCAAGCGCACGAGCTCTATATCCGCGGCCATCTCTGGACGCTTGCGAATCATCCCCGCGTCCCCGCGGATATCCGCTCCCAAGCCGCGGCCTATGGACTCTGCAAAGACGAATTCCCGACCCGCGGCGGTTTCCCGCCGATGATCTACATTCGCGAAGCCCGCCGCCTGCAAGGGACCTACGTCATGACCGAGCAGGACTGCAAGGGAAAGCGCACGGTGGATGACCCCGTCGCCTTGGCGAGCTTCGGCTTGGATTCCCACGCCGTCCGCTACTTCGTCACCAAACGCGGCTTCCTGGAACGCGATGGCGTCATCTGGAACGTACCCCCTCGACCCTACGGCGTCTCTTACCGCAGCCTGACGCCCAAGGTCGAAGAGTGCACCAACCTATTGGTGCCGGTCTGCCTGTCCGCCACGCACGCGGCCCATGGCTCCATCCGGATGGAACCGGTCTTCATGCAACTCGGCCAGGCTGCCGCGATGGCCGCCGGTATCGCCATCAAACAGGGCTGCAGCGTGCAGGCCGTGCCCTACGCGCCCGTGCGCGACCTCCTCAAGACAGCCAAACTCCCCGTGGAATGGACGGCACCACCGACGAAGAAGGCGACGCCCGCCAAAAAATAAGGTCGGTGAGTTTTTGACAAAGTCCAAATCTTGGTTTCGCTCTGGCCAGATGCGAGACCCGGAAGCCACCCTGCGCCACCATGACCTCCCGGTCACGGCCCAGCGTGTCTCCGTCCTGCGCGCCGTTTCCCGACATCCCCACGCGACCGCCGATGAGCTCGCCGAGGCGGTCCGGACCGAACTCGGCTCCATCTCCCGTCAGTCCGTCTACAACGTGCTGAACGTGCTCACGGATAAAGGCATCCTCCGTCGCATCCAACCCGCCGACTCCGCCGCGCTCTACGAAGACCGCATCGGCGACAACCATCACCACCTCGTCTGCCGCATGTGCGGCAAGACGGAGGACGTCTGCTGCGCGGTCGGCGAAGCGCCCTGCCTGACCGCACACTCCCACCACGGCTTCCAGATCGACGAAGCCGAAGTGATCTACTGGGGCACCTGCCCTGCCTGCCAAAAGAAGAAACGCTAAACCCTTTGCCATCCCCTCTCCCCTCTCCCCAATCTCCCTCCCTACCATGTCCGACATCTCCAAATGCCCCGTGATGGGCCACCTGGCCCCACAAAACCGCCACACCGCCGCCGCCGCGATGAACAACGGCGACTGGTGGCCGAATCAGCTCAACCTGAACATCCTCCGGCAGAACTCCTCCAAGAGCGACCCGCTCGCGCCGGTCTTCAACTACGCCGAGGCATTCAAGAAGCTCGTCCTCGAAGCCCTGCGCAAGGACCTCGCGGCGCTGATGACGGACTCGCAGGCCTGGTGGCCCGCCGACTACGGCCACTACGGTCCCTTCTTCATCCGCATGGCTTGGCACAGCGCCGGCACCTACCGCGTGACGGACGGTCGTGGCGGCGCCGGTTACGGCACGCTGCGCTTCGCCCCGTTGAACAGCTGGCCGGACAACGCCAACCTCGACAAGGCCCGTCGCCTGCTTTGGCCGCTCAAGCAGAAGTATGGCCAGAAGATCTCCTGGGCCGACCTCATGGTCCTCACCGGCAACGTCGCCCTCGAGACCATGGGCTTCAAGACCTTCGGCTTCGCCGGCGGCCGTCCGGACGTCTGGGAACCGCAGGAAGACATCTACTGGGGTCCGGAAACGGAATGGCTCGGCGACAAGCGCTACACCGGCGACCGCCAACTGGCCGACCCCCTCGGCGCCGTCCAGATGGGCCTAATCTACGTCAACCCCGAAGGCCCCAACGGCAAGCCCGACCCGCTCGCCTCGGCGCGTGATATCCGCGAGACCTTCGCCCGCATGGCCATGAACGATGAGGAAACCGTCGCGCTCATCGCCGGCGGCCACACGTTCGGCAAGGCGCACGGCGCCGCCACCCCGGTCGGTCACGTCGGTCCGGAACCCGAAGGCGCCCCGCTCGAGGAGATGGGCCTCGGCTGGAAGAACACCTTCGGCAAGGGCAACGGCGTCGACACGATCACCAGCGGCCTCGAAGGCGCTTGGACGAATTCGCCGACCCGCTGGTCGCACGAATACCTGAAGAACCTCTGGAACTACGAATGGGAACTCACGAAGTCCCCGGCCGGCGCCCATCAGTGGACGCCCAAGGGCGGCGCCGCCAAGGACACCGTGCCCGATGCCCACGACCCGTCGAAGCGCCATGCGCCGATGATGTTCACCTCGGACATCGCCCTGCGCACCGACCCCGCCTACGCGAAGATCACCAAGCGCTGGCTCGACCATCCGGCCGAGTTCGCCGATGCCTTCGCCAAGGCCTGGTATAAGCTCACGCACCGCGACATGGGCCCCTACGCCCGTTGCCTCGGCCCGCACGTCCCGCCCGCCCAGCTCTGGCAGGACCCCGTTCCCCCGGTCGACCATGCCCTGATCAACGAACAGGACACCGAGTCCCTCAAGAAGACGCTGCTCAACTCCGGCCTCACGACGGCCCAGCTTGTCGGCACGGCATGGGCTTCCGCCGCGACGTTCCGCGGCAGCGACAAGCGCGGCGGCGCCAACGGCGCCCGCATCCGCCTCGCCCCGCAGAAGGACTGGGAAGTCAATCAACCCGCCGAACTCGCGAAGGTCCTCGCCGTCCTCGAAAAGGTGCAGGCCGCCTTCAACGCCGCGCAAACGGGCGGCAAGAAGGTCTCCCTCGCCGACCTCATCGTGCTCGGCGGTTCCGCCGCCGTCGAAGCGGCCGCCGCCAAGGCGGGCGTGCCGGTCAAGGTTCCGTTCACCGCCGGCCGCACCGACGCGACCCAAGCGATGACCGACGCCGAATCCGTCGCCGTGCTCGAACCGAAGTACGACGGCTTCCGCAACTACCTCGGTCGCAAGCTCGACCGCCCCGCGGCGGAGAACCTCGTGGACCGCGCCCAGCTCCTCACGCTCACGCCGCCCGAGATGACCGTGCTCGTCGGCGGCATGCGCGTGCTCGACACGACGGTGCTCTTCCCGGGCCTCGGCGTGCTGACCAAGCAACCGGGCGTGCTGACCAACGACTTCTTCGTCCACCTCCTCGACCAGTCCGTGGTCTGGGAGAAGGCGAAGATCTGCGAGCACTTCTTCGAAGGCCGCGACCGCGCGACCGGTCAGGTGAAGTGGAACGCGACGGCCGTCGACCTCGTCTTCGGCTCCAACTCGCAGCTCCGCGCCCTCTCCGAGGTCTACGCCAGCGCCGACGGGAAGACGAAGTTCGTCCATGACTTCGTCGCCGCCTGGACGAAGGTCATGAACCTCGACCGCTTCGACGTCGCCAAGAAGTAAGCCGGCCTCCTGCTCGGCCTTCAGGCCCGCCAGACCCGTCTGGCGGGCCTTTTTGTTGGGGGCAGCCCGGTCACCGCCGAAGAACGGGCTAATTGAGCGGAAAAGGTTGGCTCATTTTCACCCCAGAAAAGGAACAAGGGGTTGGTCAAAGGCGTCTGCTTCCATACACCTGCTAATAGAAACGGTACCCCGCCCATGCTTCGACCGACCCTTGCCCTGCTCCCCCTGCTCACCACGGCCGCCTTCGCCGCGGACACCGTGGAGTTCAACCGCGACATCCGCCCGGTGCTCGCCGACGCCTGCTTCCATTGCCACGGCCCGGACCCCGGCACGCGCAAAGCCGGCCTGCGCCTCGACACCGAAGCCGGCTTCTTCGCCGCGCGGAAGGATAAGGACGGCAAGGAAGAGCCCCCGACCATCATCAAGGGCCAGCCCGACAAGAGCACGCTTTTCCAGCGCATCATCTCCAAGGACGAAGATGAGGTCATGCCTCCGCCCGAGACCCACAAGGCGCTGAAGCCCGCGCAGGTGGCGAAGATCAAGGCTTGGATCGAACAAGGCGCCCCGTGGCAGCCGCACTGGTCCCTCCTCCCGCCCGTCGCGGTCACGCCGCCCGCCGATCCGACCGGTTGGGCCAAGAACCCCATCGACGCCTTCGTCCTCGCCAAGCTCAAGGCCGCCGGGCTCACCCCCGCCGCCGAGGCCGATGCCCGCACGCTCATCCGCCGCCTGGCGCTCGATGTCACCGGCCTGCCGCCCTCGCCCGAACTCCTCGCCAAGTACCTCCCCAAGGACGGCACCCACCTGAAGGATGCGCAGGTCCGCGCCTTGGTGGACGAACTGATGGCGACGCCGGCGTACGGCGAGCACCGCGCCCGCTATTGGCTCGATGCGGCGCGCTACGCCGACTCCCACGGCCTGCACTTCGACAACCCGCGCGAGATGTGGCCCTACCGCGACTGGGTGGTCAAATCCTTCAACGCGAACCAACCGTTCGACCAGTTCACGGTCGAGCAGATCGCCGGCGACCTGCTGCCGAATCCGACGGAGTCGCAGTTGATCGCGACCGGTCTCCAGCGGTGCAACGCCACGACCAATGAAGGCGGCACCATCGTCGAAGAGAACCTCGCCAACTACGCCGCCGACCGCGTGCAGACGATCGGCTGGGTCTACCTGGGCCTGACGACCAACTGCGCGCAGTGCCACGACCACAAGTTCGACCCGTTCACGGCCAAGGATTTCTACGCGCTGTCCGCCTTCTTCCGCAACACGACCCAGCCCGGCCTCGACGGCAACGTGAAGGATGGCCGCGGCCCCGTGATCTACCTGCCCGCCGACGCCGACCGTCCGCGCTGGAACGCGCTCCCGGCCGAGATCGAAGCCGCCAAGAAGCAAGCGGCGGAACGCCGCGACGCGGCCAGCAAGGACTTCGAGGCTTGGTTCGCCAAACTCAAGCCGGCGGACCTAGACAAGGACATCCCGACCCAAGGGCTGGTCGGGCGTTTCGCGCTGAACGAAGGGGCCGGCGTCCCGGCGCAGACCAAGCCCAACGGCGCCGAGCCGACGTGGGTCAACCCTGGCCGCACCGGCGCCGCCATCGCGCTCAAGAAAGGATCCAACCTCAACCTCGGCGACGTCGGCAACTTCGACACGAAGAAGCCGTTCTCCGTCGGCGGTTGGTTCCGTCCCTCCGGCGTCATGGGCGCGCAAGCCCTGGTCGCCCGCATGGATGACCCCAAGGCCGCCCAAGGCTGGTCGCTCTTCCTCGCCAACGCCAACTACGGGTTCTACCTGATCAGCCAGTGGCCGAACGACGCCATCAAGGTCACGACGACCAAGGCGCTCGCCAAGAAGGACACCTGGCAGCACGTGCTCGTCACCTACGATGGCAGCGGCAAGGCCGAGGGCATCAGGCTGTACGTCGATGGCGTGATGGTGCCGCTGAAGCTCGAGATCAACACCCTGAAGACTTCCAGCCAGGCCAAGACGCCGACCCGTCTGGGCCAACGCAGCGCCAGCGAATTCTTCACCGGCGCCGCCCAGGAGCTCCGCTTCTACGACCGCGCGCTCAACGGCACCGAAGCCAACATCCTCGCCAAGGTCGACGAACTGCGGGCCCTGGTCGCCGGCAAGCCCACCCCGAAGGCCAAGGAGAAGCTGCTGGAGTACTACGTCGGGGTGAGCCGCACGGACGTCCAAGTCGCCGCCGCCCGCCAACAGCAGCTCGAAGCGGAACTCAAGGCCATCAAGGACCGCAGCCCGCTCACGCACATCCAAGAAGAGCGCAAGGACATGATGCCGACGGCGTACGTCCTCCTGCGCGGCGAGTACGACAAGAAGGGCGAAAAGGTCGCCGCCGAAGTTCCCGCCGCCTTGGGCAAGCTGCCCGCCGACGCGCCCAAGAACCGCCTCGGCCTCGCCCGCTGGCTGGTCAGCGAACAGAACACCCTCACCGCCCGCGTGACCGTCAACCGCATGTGGCAAGAGCTCTTCGGCCAAGGCCTGGTCAAGACCTCCGAAGACTTCGGCATCATGGGCGCGCTCCCCACGCACCCCGAACTGCTCGACTGGCTGGCCGTCGAGTTCCGTCGCTCCGGCTGGGATGTGAAGGCGTTCTACCGGCTGGTGCTCAGCTCGGCCACCTACCGCCAAGCGGCCGTGCAGACCGCCGGCAAGATCGAGAAGGATCGCGACAACAGCCTCTTCAGTCGCGGCCCACGCTTCCGCATGGATGCCGAGATGATCCGCGACCAAGCGCTGGCCGCCAGCGGGACGCTGTCGCCCCGCATGGGGGGACCGGGCACCAAGCCCTACCAGCCGGAGAACATCTGGGAAGTCGTCGGCGTCGGCATCCAGGTCTACCGCCCCGACAAGGGCGAGAACCTCTACCGTCGCTCGCTCTACAACTACTGGCGACGGATGGCGCCGCCCGCCAGCCTCGAACTCTTCAACGCCCCCGCGCGCGAGGTGAGTTGCGTGCGCCGCGACCGCACCAACACCCCCCTGCAGGCGTTGGTGGTCTTGAACGACCCCCAGTACATCGAGGCGTCGCGTCAGCTCGCCCAGCGGACGCTCGGCGCCGGCAAGGATGATGACCGCCGCTTCCAATTCGCCGCCGAACGCCTGCTCGCCCGTCCGCTGAAGGACGCCGAACTCGCCGTCGTCCGCGGCAGCTTGGCCAACCTGCGCAAGCATTACACCGCCCAACCCGCCGACGCCGAAGCGCTCCTGAAGGTCGGCGACTCGCCCGCCGATCCCGCCCTGCCCAAGCCCGAGCTCGCCGCTTGGACCATGCTCTGCAGCCAACTCCTCAACCTGGACGAAGTCCTCAACAAATAATCCCCATGTCGATCCTCCACGAATGGAATAGCCTCCAGACCCGCCGTCGCTTCCTCGGCCAAGGCGCCAACGCCCTCGGCGCCGCCGCCTTGACCAGCCTGCTCGGCCGCTCCCTCGCCCACGCCGCGCCGGGCGCGATCAGCACGCAACACCTGCCGAAGGCGAAGCGCGTCATCTACCTGCACATGGTCGGTGGGCCTTCCCAGATGGACCTCTTCGACTACAAGCCGGAGATGCAGGCGATGTTCGACAAGGACCTGCCGGCCAGCATCCGCAACGGCCAACGCCTCACGACGATGACGAGCGGCCAGACGCGTTTCCCGATCGCCCCGTCCAAGTACAAGTTCAGCCAAGCGGGCAAGTGCGGGCTGTGGATGAACACCGAGCTGCTGCCCAACCTCGCCAAGAACGCCGACGACATCTGCTGGATGCGCTCGCTCAACACCGAGGCCATCAACCACGAACCCGCCATCTGCGCGATGCAGACCGGCAACCAGATCACGGGGCGTCCGTGCCTGGGCGCCTGGGCTTCCTATGGCCTGGGGTCCACCAACGATAACCTGCCCTCCTTCGTCGTGCTCATCGCGACGCCGACGAACCGCGACCAAGAGCAGGCCATCTCCAGCCGCCTCTGGTCCAGCGGCTACCTGCCGGGCGAACACGCGGGCGTCTCCTTCCGCAGCAAGGGCGATCCCATCCTCTTCATCAACAACCCGCCCGGCGTCCCCAACGACCTGCGCAAGCAGACCATCGACGGCATCAACCAGCTGAACCGCCTCAACTACGAAGCCGTGGGCGACCCCGAGACGCACACCCGCATCAAGCAGTACGAGATGGCCTTCCGCATGCAGGCGAGCGTCCCGGAACTCACCGACCTCACCAAGGAACCCGAGCACATCTTCAAGCTCTACGGCGAAGAAGCCCGCAAGCGCGGCAGCTTCGCCAACAGCGTGCTCATGGCGCGTCGGCTCGTCGAACGCGGCGTCCGCTTCGTCCAGATCTACCACAACAACTGGGACCACCACGCCAACGTCAACGGCCGCATGCCCAGCCAGTGCAAGGACGTCGACCAGCCCTGCCATGCGCTCATCGAGGACCTCAAGCAGCGCGGGATGTTCGACGACACCCTCATCATCTGGGGCGGAGAATTCGGCCGCACCATCTACAGCCAAGGGGGCCTCACGAAGGACAACTACGGCCGCGACCACCATCCGCGATGCTTCTCGATGTGGATGGCCGGCGGCGGCGCCCGCGGCGGCCAGATCTACGGCGAGACGGATGAATTCAGCTACAACATCGTCAAGGACCCGCTGCCCATCCGCGACTTCCACGCCACCGTCCTCCATCTCCTGGGGTACGACCACGAACGCTTCACCTACAAGTATCAAGGGCTCGACCAGAAGCTGACGGGCGTCTTGCCGACCAAGATCGTGAAGGCCCTGCTCAAGTAGGGATGCGCTCCTTCCTCGCCCTACTCTGCGGCACGCTGGGCGCGTGGGCGGCCGAGGCATCGCCGACGCCGGCGACCGATGCCGCCTGGCTGCAGGCGAAAGGGACGCTGCTCTTCCACGATACCTTTGAGCGCGAGGAGACGGGCAATGGGCTGAAGGCCATCGGCAATGGCTGGGAGAGCGCCACGGCCGACCGGGTACCGCAGCTCAAGCAGGCCGACCTCGACGCCGGTATCCTGAAGATCACCAGCGCCACCCCGGAGGCCGGCCATGCGGCCCACATCCACCACGATGCGGGCTTCGCGGACGGCGGGGTCATCGTCCGTTTCAGGTTCCCGGGCCTGAGCAAGGGCGAGGGGCTGCAGCTGGGCTTCGTCGACCGCGAGGTGAAGGATATCCACGCCGGCCACCTCTGCTACGCGATCCTATCCCAGTCCAACGCGACGCTCATCGACCACAAGACGGGCGTGATGAACCTCGCCATCCGCAGGCAGCGCGAGGCTGCGACGGCCAACAAGACCAAGGTGACGCCCGCACTGGAGGCCTTGCTCAAGACCAAGCAGGTCGTGGTGCCCCTGAAGGCCGACACGGAGTGGCATGAGCTGACGCTGGTCACCGAGGGCGATGAGATGCGCTGTTCGTTGGATGGTAAAGTCGTCGCGCGGCACCGCTCCGCGGGCTTCGCCCACCCGATGAAACGCTGGTTCAGCTTCCTCGTTGGGTCGACCGTCTGGATCGACGACGTGAAGATCTACAAAGTTAAGTAGACCATGCTGCGCACCCTGCTCGCCCTCACCCTGCTGCTCGTCGCCCTTCCCGGGGGCGCCAAGGAAGCGGAGGTCATCGTGTATGGCGCGACGCCGGGCGGATTCTGCGCCGCCATCGCGGCGGCCCGGGAGGGAACGCGGGTCATCCTGCTTGAACCGACGAGCCACGTCGGCGGACTCAGCACGGGCGGGCTGAGCCATTGCGATTCCAATCAGATGCGTCGCGAGGCGCTCACCGGGTTGTTCGAGGAATGGCATCGCCGCATCGCCAAGGACTATGCGGATCGCGGCCAGCCCGCGCCCTATGACCCGAAGGACAAGACACCCGGCGTCCGCTGGGTCTTCGAGCCGCATGTGGCGCTGCGCGTCACCCAAGCCATGCTCAAGGAAGCGGGCGTCACGGTCGTCACCGACTGCCAGCTGGCCAGCGTGGAAATGACCGGGGCACGCATCGCCAGCCTCCGCACCTCCCAAGGCGCGTTCACCGCCAAGACCTACGTCGACGGAACCTACGAGGGCGACCTGATGGCTGCCGCCGGCGTCTCCTGGGTCATTGGCCGAGAGGGCCGCGCGGAGTACGGCGAAGCCCTCGCCGGCAAACGCTACCCCAAACCGACGATGGCCATCGATGGCTTCGACGCCTCAGGCCGGCCGCTCCCGCTGATCACCGGGGTCGATGCGGGCGCCGAAGCAGTGGGCGACCGCAACGTGATGACGTTCAGTTTCCGGCTCTGCCTCACCCGCGACCCGGCGAACTTCGTGCCGATCCCCCAGCCGGCGAACTATGATCCCGCGAAGTTCGAATTGGCGCGACGGGCGCTCAAGGCCGGCGTGCGCGGCATCGGGTTCGACCTCTATCCCCTCCCCGGGAAAAAACTGGATGGCAACAACTCCATCTACGGTCAGGTCTCCCTCGGACTGGTCGGCGGCAGCACCACTTGGCATGCGGCCGACGCCGCGGAACGCGCCCGCCTCTGGGAGGCGCATAAGCAATACACGCTCGAGTTCCTGCACTTCCTGCGGACCGACCCAGCCGTCCCGGCCAAGGCCCGCGCCGACTACGCCGCCCTCGGCTTCTGCAAGGACGAGTTCGCGGCGACGGGCCACTTTCCGCCCGCCCTCTACGTCCGCGAATCCCGTCGGCTCCAAGGGCTCTACGTCCTGAGCCAGAAGGACATCATCGATGCGCCCAGCAAGGATGACCCCATCGCCATCTCCTCCTTCCCGATCGACTCCCACGACTGCCAACGCGTGGCCCACAAGGGCGGCGGCGTCGTCAACGAGGGCACCATCTTGCCGGTCCGCGTACCCGGCACCGGCGTCGGCTACGCCTATCAGGTCCCGTATCGCGCCATTCTGCCACGGCCCGAGCAGTGCGGCAATCTCCTCGTCCCCGTCGCCCTCGGCAGCACCCACGTCGCCATGTCCTCGCTGCGCATCGAGGGAGCATGGATGGCCATCGGGCAGGCCTCAGGCGTCGCCGCGGCCCTCGCCGCCAAGCGCGGCCTTAAGGTGCAAGACCTGCCTTACCCCGAGCTTCGCTCCCGCCTACTCGCCCAAGGCCAGTCGCTCGAACTCCCCGCCCCACCCATCCGCAAGGCCAACCCGAAACCCGCCGAGCTGCCACCGGCCACCTCCCCGGCAGGGCTCATCCTCGACGACCAAGTCGCCGAGCTCGAAGGTGCTTGGACCCCTTCCACGAATTTCAAACCCTACATCGGCAAGGGCTATGTCCACGACGAGCAGCGTTCGGATGGCAAATGCCGGGCGACCTTCCGCTTCAAGGTTCCGGCGGAAGACGACTACGAGTTGAGCATGGCCTACTCCGCCCACGCGACGCGCACCACCCGCCTGCCCATCACGATCGCCGGTGGCGGCGTCGAACATCGCCTGACGGTCGACCAGACCCAGCCGCTGCCCACGGGCGAATCCTTCCGCCCGCTGGGTCAATTCCGACTCCGCCCCGGGGTCGACTACACGCTGACGCTCTCCAACGAGGGCACGGTCGGCTTCGTGATTCTCGACGCTTTTCAACTGCGCCCCATGGGCACGACAGGCCCCAAGCCGCGCTGACGCCGGCAACTACTTCTTCGCGGGCGGGAGATAGCGGACGACGTCACGCAGGGCGACGACCTTGCAACCCGAGTCCTTCAGCACCTGCATGTAAGCGGCGAACTTGACCGGGTCGGTGTTGACCCACGGATGCTTGATGTCGGGCACTCCATGGAACGTAAGCACCGCGATCTTGCCGTCGCGCGCCTGGGCGATGGCGGCCTTGAACTGCTCCAGGGTGCTGTCGGGCTTGCCGTCGAAGGCCTGCGGTAAGGTCAGCGGGTCGTCCTTCGCGGGATCGAAGACGCGGGCGCCGCCCGCCCGGGCCAAGCGGTAACCGCGCGCGCGCAGTACTTCGGTCGCCGCCGGACTGGTCGCGTACCCGGGATAGGAAAACGTCGTCGGGACGGGAATGCCGTTTTCGATGCAGCGCTTCTCGATGTGCTCGAGGTCCGCCGCGATGTCCGCCGGCTTCTGTCCGCTCACCGCCTTGTGCGCCTTGGTGTGGTTGCCGATCTCGAACCCCGCGACATGCAGCGCCTTGATCTGCTCCCAGGTCAGGTAGTGCTCCTTATCCTTCAGGAATTCAAAGCCTTCCGTGATGTAGAACGTCGCCCCGAAGCCATGCTTCTTGAGTAAAGGCGCCACGTAGGTCGCATGGCTGGCGACGGAGTCATCGAAGGTCAGCACGACCAGGCCATCGGGGGCCTGCGGGACCGACGGGGCCTCGACCGCGGACAGGACCGCCGTACAGGCGAACAGAACCGGGAGGCAAAGCGAGGTGAGGCGCATGGGGGTATGGTCCTGTAGCCCGCGGAGCCGACCCAGACAAGCCGGATAGCCGCACGGAATGGATTTGCAGTAAGCCGGACGGAACCAAACCTACCGAAACCCCCTCTACCCCTTTATGCGCCTGCGTACCGCCATCCTCGCCGTTCTGGTGCTCCCTTGCGCCCGGGCAGAGGAACCGATCAGCTTCAGTCGCCAGATCCGTCCGATCCTGTCCGAAAACTGCATCGCGTGTCACGGCCCCGATGACAAGACCCGGGAAGCGGGGTTGCGGCTCGACGACGAAGTCTCCGCCAAATCCGACCGCGAGGGCGACATCGCCATCGTCCCGGGCAAGCCCGAGCTGAGTTCCATCATCCAGCGGATCGAATCCAAGGACCCGGACGACGTGATGCCGCCGCCGAAGCAGCATAAGGTCATCAGTCCCGAACAGGTGGCTTTGCTGAAGACGTGGATCCGCCAAGGCGCCCGTTGGGGAAAGCATTGGTCCTATGAACCCGTGGCGGCGGTGCAGGTCCCAGCCAACGGCGAAGCCAACCCGATCGACGCGTTCCTGCTCGAACGACTGAAGAAGGAAAAACTCGGCTTCGCGCCCGCGGCCGAGCGGGGCCTTTTGATTCGTCGCATCGCCCTCGACCTCACGGGCTTGCCGCCGACCCCCGCCGAGCTGACGCGCTTCGCGCAAGCGACCCCCGCGGAGATCGTCGACCATTACCTGGCGCAGCCCACATTCGGCGAACACTGGGCCCGCGGTTGGCTCGACCTGGCCCGCTACGCCGATAGCGCGGGCTACCCCAGCGACCCCGGACGGACGATCTGGCCCTACCGCGACTGGGTCATCCGCGCCTTCAACGCCAACCAACGTTTCGACCGGTTCTCCGTCGAACAGCTCGCGGGCGACCTCCTGCCGAACCCCACGCAGGATCAGCTGATCGCCACGGCGTTCCACCGCAACACGATGACCCAGAACGAGGGCGGCACGAACGACGAAGAGTACCGCACCGCCGCCGTCATCGACCGCGTCAACACGACCTACGCCGTCTGGATGGGCACGACCATGGCGTGCGCCCAGTGCCACACCCACAAGTACGACCCGATCACGATCACCGAGTACTTCCGCTCCTACGCCCTGCTCAACCAGACCGCCGACTCGGACAAGGCCGACGAACGTCCCACGATGGAAGTCCTCCCGCCCGAGCAGAAGGCCGCCCGCACCGCCCTCCAGCAACGCCTGACCCAGGCGGACGCCGCCTTGGCGCAAACCAAAACCGCCTGGCTGACCGGCTTCGATGCGTGGCTGAGCACCAAGGCCGCCATTCCGGAGAAGAAAGTGGCCACCTTGTTCGCCCTGCCGAAAGACAAGCGCACCGCGGCCCAGCTGAAGCAGCTCCAAGATTATTACGTCCGCAACGTCGCCCCGGAAACCAAGACGGAACGCGCGACCGTCGCCCAGCTCCGCAAGCAGTTGGCGGACCTCAAGCCACCGACCGTCCCCGTGATGGAGGAATTGCCCATGGCGAAGCAGCGCAAGACGTTCGTGCAGCTGCGGGGCAATTGGCAGGCCCTGGGTGATGAAGTCACGGGCGGCGTCCCCGCGGCCTGGCACGCGGCCCCCGCCAAGGGTTCGCTCAATCGCCTCGCTTTCGCCGAATGGCTCGTCAACCCGCAGAACCCCCTCACCGCCCGCGTGCAGGTCAACCGCCTGTGGGAAACGGTCTTCGGCGTCGGCATCGTCCGCACCAGCGAAGAGTTCGGCAGCCAAGGCGACCTCCCCGTCCATCCCGAACTCCTCGATTGGCTCGCCGGTGAATATGTCCGCAGCGGCTGGGACACCAAACACCTGTTGCGCCTGATGTTCACGAGCCGGGCCTATCGCCAGACTTCCGCCAGCTCCGCCGCCCTCAACGAGCGCGACCCCGACAACCGCCTGCTGGCCCGCGGCCCACGCTTCCGCCCCTCCGGCGAACTGCTCCGCGACCAAGCGTTGGCGGTCGCCGGCCTGCTCAGCCCGAAGATGTACGGCCCGCCCGTCCGCCCGATGCGCCCCGCCTCCGGCCTGAGCGCAGCCTTCGGCGGCAGCAACGATTGGACCACCAGCCCGGGCGAGGATGCGCATCGCCGCAGCGTCTACACCGATACCCGCCGGAACAGCCCGTACCCGAGCTTCACGACCTTCGACGCGCCGAACCGCGAGACCTGCACGCTCCGCCGCGGACGTTCCAACACGCCGTTGCAGGCTTTCGTGACGTTGAACGACCCGGTCTTCGTGGAAGCCAACCAAGGCCTGGCGCGCCGCTTGCTGAAGGAAGGCCCGACCGACACGGCGGGTCGCCTGCAGTTGGCCTACCGGCTCTGCGTGGCCCGCCCCGCCGACGCCCATGAGATCAAAGCCCTGGACGCCCTCCTGCAACGCTCCCTGAAGGCCTATCGCGCCGACCCCGCCCTCGCCGCCAAGATGGCGACGCAACCCATCGGCCCCGCCGACAAGGGCGCCGACCTCGCCGAGCTCGCGGCTTGGACCGCCGTGGCGGGCGTGGTCATGAACCTCGATGAATTCCTGATGCGCCGCTAATCCGATGAACCCTCCTTCCTTGCATCCGGTCCGCGCGGAGCAGCTTCGCCTGCAAACCCGCCGACAGTTCCTCAGCAGCGCCGGACAGTTCAGCTTGGGCGCCATCGCCCTCCAGGCGCTGCAAGGCAATGCCTTCGCCGCGCCCGCCGACGCCGGGCACCCGCTCGCCCCGAAACGCCCACCGCTCAAGGCACGCGCCAAACGCGTCATTTACCTGCACATGTCGGGCGGTCCGCCCAACCTCGACATCTTCGACCCGAAGCCGGCCTTGGTGCAGCAGAACGGCCAACCCTGCCCGGACTCCTTCCTGAAGGGACGGACCTTCGCCTTCACCAGCGGCGTGCCGAAGCTCATGGGTTCACCGCGCACGTTCAAGCAGTACGGCCAGGGCGGGCTTTGGATGAGCGATGCCGTACCGAACTTCCACACCGTGGCCGACGACGTGACGCTCCTGCGGGCGATGCATACGGATCAATTCAACCACGCGCCGGCCGAATTGCTGCTCTTCACCGGCCACGCCCGCCAAGGTCGCCCGTCCCTGGGCTCTTGGGCCACCTACGGCCTCGGCACCGAGAACCAAGACCTGCCGGGCTTCGTGACCTTGATCTCCAGCGGCACCCAGCCCAGCGGCGGCCAAGGCTGCTGGGGCAGCGGCTTCCTGCCCTCGGTCTTCCAAGGCGTGCAATGCCGGAGCAAGGGCGACCCCGTGCTCTTCGCCAACGACCCGGCCGGGATGACCCGCGACCTGCGCCGGGCGACCCTCGACACGCTCAAGGAACTCAATCAGCGCCAACAGGACGAACTGGGACATGCCGAAACGGTCACGCGCATCGCCCAATATGAACTGGCCTTCCGCATGCAGACCAGCGTGCCGGAGGTGATGGACATCTCCCGGGAATCCGCGAAGACCCTCGAGGCGTATGGCGCCAAACCCGGCGAGGCGAGCTTCGCCAACAACTGCCTGCTCGCCCGTCGTCTCGTCGAGAAGGGCGTCCGCTTCGTCCACCTCTTCGACTGGGGCTGGGACTTCCACGGCACGAATCCCGCCGAAGACATCCGCGATGGCCTCACCAAGAAGATGGCGAAGACGGACAAGCCCGCGGCGGCCCTGATCAAGGACCTCAAGGAGCGCGGCCTGCTCGACGACACCCTCATCGTCTGGGGCGGCGAGTTTGGCCGCACGCCCTTCCGCGAAGGCCGCACCGCGGGCGGCGCCGTCCTCGGGCGCGACCACTATCCCGACTGCTTCAGCGTCATGCTGGCCGGTGGCGGGGTGAAGGGTGGGTTCTCTTTCGGCGAGACCGACGAGATGGGCTTCGCCGGGGTCAAGGACAAGGTCCACGTCCACGACCTCCAAGCGACGATCCTGCACTTGCTGGGTTTCGACCACGAACGGCTGACCTACCGCTTCCAAGGCCGCGATTTCCGCCTGACGGATGTCCATGGCCACGTGGTGAAGGCGGTCCTGGCCTGACGGGGCTCCATTTGCCTCGCAACCGGAGGGCTGAAGGCTTGTCTCAAAGGCAAGCCCCACCCCACCCATGCGCCCACTCCTTGCCATGCTTGCCGCGACCGCGTCCGTCGGCGCCGCCGAGGTCGCCTTCACCAAGCAAACCATCACGAAGGACTTCGTGGCCGAAGGCTGCGCGGTCGCCGACTTCAACCGCGACGGGCAGCTCGATGTCGCCGCCGGCCGCTTCATCTGGCTGGGGCCGGACTTCAAGGAAAAGGTCAGCTACACGCCTGAGCGCCAGAACGCCAGCGGCCCGAGCAAGACGCCCTACAACCCTGCGACGGGTTACTCCGACTACTTCATCCAGTTCGCCTACGACTTCACCGGCGATGGTTGGACCGACCTGCTCGTCTACGGCCTGCCGGGCGAACCGGCCTACGTCTTCGTCAATCCCGCCGGCAAGGCCGGCGACTGGGCCCAGCATAATATCTTTGATGTAGCCGATGGGGAATCACCCGGCCTCTGCGACATCAACGGCGACGGTAAGCCCGAACTGCTCGTGCACACCAGCGACCTGGTGAAGGCGAAGAACGCCAAGGGCGGGAAATCCGGCGGCCAGTTCGGCTACGCGGAGATCGACTGGAACAACCCGCTCGGCAAGGCCCGCTTCCGCCCCATCACCCCGAAGTCGCCCGCGAACGACCAGAAGATCTTCAAGTACACGCACGGGTACGGTGCGGGCGATGTGAACGGGGACGGGCGCGTCGACATCCTCGAAAAGGATGGCTGGTATGAGCAACCCAAGGACACGACGAAGGACTCCGATTGGGTCTTTCACCCGGCGAAGTTCGGCCAAGGCGGCGCGCAGATGTACGTCCTGGACGTGAATGGCGACGGCCGCAACGACGTCATCACGAGCCTCAAGGCCCACGGTTACGGCCTTTCCTGGTTCGAACAGAACGCGGATGGCTCCTTCACCGAGCGCAAGATCATGGGCGCCACGCCCGCGGAAAACCCGCAAGGCGTGGTCTTCAGCCAGCTCCACGCGATCCAGCTCGCCGACGTGAACGGCGATGGTCTCCTCGACATCGTCACGGGCAAGCGCCGCTGGGCCCACGGCCCCAAGGCCGACGATGAACCCATGGCGGACCCCGTGGTCTATTGGTTCGAACTGAAGCGCGACGGCCAGGGCGGCGCGCGCTACGTGACGCATCAGGTCGACCGTGACAGCGGCATCGGCACCCAATTCTGGACCGGCCCGCTCCGCCCCAAGGCCAAGCCCGCCATCGTCACCGCCAACAAGCACGGTGTCTTCGTCTTCCAGCAGCAGTGATCGCCCATGCGCGCCTTGCTGTGCCTGCTGTTCCCGGTCGCCCTGCTCGCCGCCGACCACCCGCCGAACGTCGTGATCATCCTCGCCGATGACCTCGGCTACGGGGATATCCGCGCCTACAATCCGGCCCGCGGAAAAATCGCGACGCCGCACCTCGACCGCCTGGCCGCCGAAAGCATGCGCTTCACGGATGGTCACTCGTCGTCGGGGGTCTGCTCGCCTTCCCGTTATACGCTCCTCACCGGACGCTACCACTGGCGCACGCGCCTGCAGTCCGGCATCGTGGGCGTCTTCGGCGAACCGCTCATCGCCCCAGACCGTCTGACGGTCGCGAGCTTGGCGAAGCGCCAAGGCTACCGGACCGCCGCCATCGGCAAATGGCACCTAGGCTGGGATTGGCCGATCGGCGAGGCTGACAAGGGCCTCTTCCGCAATTACAAGGAAGCCGACCGCACCTCCCCCGAAGCCGATAAGGCCACCTGGAAAAAGGTCTTCGCGCAGAAGATCCCGGGCGGGCCGACGACCCGCGGCTTCGACACCTACTTTGGGACGGACGTTCCCAATTGGCCGCCATTCTGCTTCATCGAAAACGACCAAACCGTCGGAGTCCCCGACCAAGCCCTGCCCAAAGGCTTGCTGGGGAACAACCAAGCCAGCCTGCCTGGTCCGGCTTTGCCCGAATGGAAGCTGGAACGCATCCTGCCCACGCTGACCGCACGGGCCTGCAGCTTCATCGATGAAGCCGCCCGCAAGCCGGAACCGTTCCTGCTCTACCTGCCGCTGACGACTCCGCACACGCCCTTGGCCGTCAACGAGGCATGGAAGGGCAAGAGCGGACTGAACAACGCGGCGGCCGACCTCATCATGGAAACGGATGCGGCGGTCGGCCAAGTCCTGGCTGCCCTCGAAAAAAGCGGCGCCGCCGGCAACACGCTCGTGTTGTTCACCAGCGATAACGGTTTCGCCAGCTACGTCGGCGTCAAAGAGCTCGAGCAGCAGGGCCACTTCCCCAGCGGCCCGCTCCGCGGCTACAAGAGTTCCGCCTTCGAAGGCGGGCATCGGGAACCGTTCATCGTGCGGTGGCCAAGCAAGGTGACCGCTGGTTCGACCTGCGACCAGCTCGTCCATCACGCCGACCTCATCGCCACCCTGGCGGAAATCTGGGGCACTCCCCTCCCTCCCGAAGCCGGCGAAGATAGTTTCAGTTTCCTGCCCCTGCTCAAGGGCTCCACGCAGCCAACCCGTGAGCATGCGGTGAGTTGCGCCGCCGCAGGCACGCCGAGCCTCCGGGTCGGCAACTGGAAGTACATCGCCACCCAGCCCGCCCAGTTGTACGACTTGGCGACCGACCTCGGTGAAACCAAGAACCTGGCAGACAGCCAAGCCAGCCGCGTCACGGCCATGAAGGCTCAGCTCGAAAAAATCATCACGGCAGGACGCTCGACGCCCGGCTCCCCGCAGAAGAACGACATGAAGGTCCGCCGCTTCCCCGCCACCGGCAAGGACGCCGGTACCACTCCCACCAAGTAAACCCACCCCTTTCCATGAAAACCACGCTCACCCTGCTGACCGCCGCCCTCGCCCTCGTCGGCTGCCAACACGAACTCCCCCTGCCCCGCAAGCTGGCGGTCGGCGCCAACCCCGAGAGCGTCACGCGCGGTTTCGACGGCGACTTGTTCGTCTCGGTCATGGGCCCGACCCGCAAGGCGGGCGATGGCGACGGCAAGATCGTCCGCGTCCACGGCGAACAAGTGACCGACTTCACCACCGGCCTGAACGACCCCAAGGGGATCGTCTTCGCCGGCGGCAAACTGATCACGGCCGACTTCGATACCGTCTGGCAGATCGACGCCCAGGGCAAGAAGACCGTCCTCGCCGGCCCGAAGAGCTTCCCTTTCCCGCCCGCCTTCCTCAACGACGTGGAGGTCTTGCCCAACGGCAAAGGCGTGCTGGTGACCGACATGGGCGACGTGGGCGCGATGCGCGACGCCAACGGCCAGCTCTGGGCCCGCAACAGCTCCAAGGCCAAGGAAATCAAGGTCATCGCCCGCGTCTACCAGGTCACGCTCGACGGCAAGGTGACCGAGGTCATCGCGCCCCACGCCCGCATGCTCAACCCCAACGGCGTCGATGTGCTCAAGGACGGCCGCATCCGTGTGGCCGACTTCTTCAGCGGCGATGTGCTGGAGTGGCACAAGGGCCAGTGGAAGGCCATCGCCAAGGGCCACCGCTCCGGCGACGGCATCGTCCATGACTCCAAGGGCAACTTCTACATCTCGGAAGTGATGTTCGGCAAAGTGACCCGTTATGAACGCGGCAACCCGACCGGCAAGGTTCTCTCCGCAGGCCTCGGCCTCAAGGCCGCCGCCGACATCTACGTCGACGAAGCCCATGGCGCGCTGATCATCCCGGACAGCAAGGCCGGCGAATTGGTCTTCATCGCGCTCTGACCTCGATGCGCCTCCTCCACGTTCTCCTCCTGCTGCAACTGGCCACGCCGACCTTCGCCCAGGACGGCTTCACATCCCTCTTCAACGGCAAGGACCTCTCCGGCTGGGACGGCGAGCCGGGGCTCTGGGCCGTCGAGGACGGCGTGATCGTCGGCACGAGCGTGGTCGGCAAACCGAAGACGAATTCGTTCCTCATCTGGAACGGCAAGGCCAAGGACTTCGAACTCCGCGCGACGGTCAAGGTGGTCGGCGACAACAACTCCGGCATCCAATACCGCAGCCGCCGCCTGCCCGAGGTGACGCCCTGGACGATCCTCGGCTACCAATGCGATGTCCACCCGACCGACGTCCATACGGCGATGACCTACGAGGAACGCGGCCGCGGCATCTTTGGCTATAACGGCGTCGACGTGGTGATGGACCCGACGGGCCAGCGCTGGCAGGTCGGCGAACGGCCACGGGTGCAGGCCGACATTTCGCGGTACAATGAATTCACGGTCATCGCCCGCGGCAATCGCCTCGAGCACAAGGTCAACGGCCAGACGACTTCGGTCTTCATCGACCATGACGAAAAGGCTCGCGCCCTCGAAGGCCTCATCGCCATCCAACTCCACGCCGGCAACCCCCATAAGACCTACGTGAAGCAGGTCTTGCTCAAGGTGCTGGCGGACAGCGCCGTCCTTCCCTTCGACGAGGCCACCCTCCCCGCTGGGTCGAAGAAAATCGACAAGCCCAAGGTCGTCAGCGCGCAGGGCAAGACCGCGCCCACCAAGAAAGCCGCGGGCACCCCGCCTAAGAAGTAAGCCTCGCACTATTACCGCATAATAGGGTCAGACCCTACTAATGGGGTCTGACCCTATTTCCGTCTTTGCACCGGCTGGGCTTTCGGCTGAATGTATCCTTACCCCATGCGACCCCTGTTCCTCCTGCTTTGCGCCACCCTCACGGCCCTGGCCGCCCCCCAGCGCCCCAACGTCGTCCTCATCCTCGCCGATGACCTCGGTTACTCCGACCTCGGTTGCTACGGGGGGGAGATCGCGACGCCGAACCTCGACGCACTGGCGCAGCAAGGGCTCCGGTTCACGCAGTTCTACAACACGGCACGCTGCTGGCCCTCGCGCAGCGCCCTGCTCTCCGGCTACTACGCCCAGCAGATCCACCGCGACGCCTTGCCGACCCTCGGCGGCGGCGCCCTCGGCGTCCGGCAGTCCTGGGCCCGGCTGCTCCCGGACTTCCTCCGCCCCGCCGGCTACCGCAACTACCATAGCGGCAAGTGGCACATCGACGGGAAGATCCTCCCCACGGGCTTTGACCGTTCGCTGAACATGCAGAACCAAGGGAACTTCTTCACCGCCCGCGGCAATGCGATCGACGATGTCCCGGTCAAAGTCCCCGCCGACGAGAAGGACTACTACGCGACGACGGCCACGACGGACCATGCGCTCGATTGCCTGAAGGACCACGCCGCCAACCACAAGGACAAGCCGTTCTTCCAGTACGTCGCCTACATCGCCCCGCACTTCCCCCTGCACGCGCTTCCCGAGGACATCGCCAAATACCGAGACAAATACCTCGAGGGCTGGGAGGCCATGCGCGCCGCCCGCTTCGCCCGCCAACAGAAGATGGGCCTGACCAAGACGACGCTGTCGCCGCTCGAACGCGAGGTGGGGCCGCCGTATGCCTTCCCCGCTGCGATCGAGAAGCTGGGCCCGGGCGAAGTCACCCGTCCCTTGCCTTGGTCCGAATTGACCGCCGAGCAACGCCGCTTCCAAGCGACGAAGATGGCGATCCACGCCGCCATGGTCGACCGCATGGACCAGGATATCGGTCGGCTGATCGCCCAACTCAAGGCGATGGGCGCGTACGAGAATACGCTCATCCTTTTCGCCTCCGACAACGGCGCGAGCGCCGAGATCATGGTGCGCGACGGCGGCCACGACCCGCAGGCCCCGATGGGCAGCGCCGCCAGTTACCTCAGCATCGGGCCGGGGTTTTCCAGCGCCTGCAATACGCCCCATCGCCTCCACAAGACCTGGGTCCACGAGGGCGGCATCAGCACGCCCTTGGTGGCACATTGGCCCGCGGGCATCGCCGCGCACGGCGAACTACGCGAAACGCCGGCCCACATCGTCGACATCGTCCCCACCTTGCTCGAACTGACGGGCGCGACCAAGCCCAAGGAGTGGCAAGGTCAGCCCATCCCGGCCGCGCCCGGCAAGAGCCTGGTGCCGGCGCTGGCCAAGGACGTGACCATCGAACGCGAGAGCCTGTGGTGGCTGCATGAAGGCAACAAGGCCATCCGCGTGGGCGATTGGAAACTGGTGGCCGCCAAGGACCAGCCTTGGAGCCTCTACGACCTCCGCACCGACCGTGCCGAGCAGAACGACCTCGCGGCCAAGATGCCCGATAAGGTCAAGGAACTGTCCGCACTCTGGCAAAAGCAGACCGACGACACCATCGCCCTCGCCCAATTGACGCAGAACGAGCAGCCGCGCGCCAAGGCCAAGGCGGCGGCGAAGAAGGCGAAGTGATCAGCTCCTTCCGCCCAGTCCTCCCCCTCGCCCACCCGTCGACCCCACCTGCCATGCGCCTACCTTCCCTCCTCCTCGCCTGCCTTGCGCTCGGCGCATCGCTCCTCGCGGCCGACCTGCGTCTCGCCGCGCCGCTGTCGGACCACATGGTCCTGCAGCGCGAGAAGGCTATCGCCGTCTGGGGCTGGGCCGACGCGGGCGAGGCCATCACGGTGACCTTCGCCGGGCAAACCAAGGCAGCTACGGCTGAAGCCGACGGGCGGTGGGCGCTCAAACTCGACGCCCTGCCCGCTTCCGCCGAACCGCGCTCCTTGGTCGTCACCGGAAAAGGCAACCGCCGCATCGAAGTGCAGGATGTGCTCGTCGGCGAAGTCTGGCTCGGGTCCGGGCAATCCAACATGGCGATGAACGTCCAGAGTTCTAACAACTTCGCAGCCGAGAAAGCGGCGGCGAACTTCCCGCTGATCCGCCACTACCAGGAGTCCTCCGCCACCGCCGAACAACCGCAGGCCGAGGGCAAAGGGCAATGGCGCGCCTGCACGCCCGACCGCGTCGGGGGTTTTTCCGCGGTGCTCTACTTCTTCGGCCGCGAGATCCACCGCGAGGTCGGCGTACCCGTCGGCCTCATCAATACGTCCATCGGCGGCACGCCGATCGAATCGTGGGTCTCCGCGGAGACGCAACTGTCCGACCCCGACACGAAGAAGAACTATGAAGCGAGGATGAAGGCGTACCAAGGCTTCAACCCGGTCAAGGCCAAGGAAGCCTACGAAAAGCACCTGGCGGACTGGAAGGTCGCCGCCGACAAGGCCAAGGCCGAGGGTAAGGAACTACCCCGCAAGCCGACCGACCCCGTCGCCGACCGTAAATACAAGGGCGGGCCCGCCGGGCTCTACAACGGCAAGGTGGCGAACCTTGCCCCATACACGCTGCGCGGGATGCTCTGGTACCAGGGCGAAGGGAATGCCGGCAACCCGGGCCTGTACGCCAAGCAGCTCACCCAACTCGTGACGAGCTGGCGCACGCTCTGGCAGGAGGAAGTGCCCTTCGCCTGGGTGCAGCTGCCCAACTACCGCGTCTCAAACTCCGAAAGCTGGCCGCGCCTCCGCGAATCGATGACGAAGGTCCTCGCCCTGCCCAAGACGGGCATGGCCATCACCCTCGACATCGGCGACACGCGCGACATCCACCCGAAGAACAAACAGGACGTGGGTAAACGGCTTTCGTACTGGGCGCTCGCCACGGTCTACGGCCAGCCAGTGCCCGCCATCAGCGGCCCGCTCCCGGCCGCCCACCGCATCGACGGCGACGCCGTCCGGATCACGTTCTCGCACGCCGCCGGACTGAAGACCCGCGATGGCGCCGCCCCACGCGGCTTCCTCATCGCCGGTGCCGACAAGATTTGGAAGCCGGCAACCGCCGTCATCGAGGGCGAAGCGGTCGTGGTCCGCTCAGCCGCGGTGCCCGTCCCCGTGGCCGTCCGTTATGCCTGGGCCGAGAACCCGGACTGCAACGTGGTGAACGGCGCCGGCCTGCCGGCCTCGACGTTCCGCACCGACACTTGGCCCGACGTCTCCGCGAAGTAACGCTGCGCCTTGCTACCGTGACCTGGAAGCACCTGAGCTTGCTCTTCATCACCGCAGCCCGTCTCGCGGCGGTGTCCGAGCAAGATGCGGCGTATTACAAGACCGAGATCCGGCCGATCCTGACGTCGTTCTGCCAGGAGTGCCACAAGGCGGGCAAGGAGGTCGACTTCCTGTCGGTCAAGGAGTTGTCCCAAATCCATTCCCAGCGGGGCAACCTGCGCAGCACGGTCGCCCAGCTGCGCAACCGCACGATGCCCCCGGCCAAGGAGGAGCAGCCGAGCGAGGAGGACCGCCGCAAGGTCGCCGATTGGCTCGAGCGCGTGCTCCGCGAATCGGCCAAGGAGATGGGGCCCTACGCCGGCGCCGTGACGGCGCGCCGGCTCAACCGCCTGGAATACGACAACACCATCCGCGACCTGCTCGGCCTGAAGTTCAAGTTCTCCCAGACGTTCCCGTCCGATGGCGGCGGCGGCGAGGGCTTCGACAACAACGGCGAAACGCTCTACCTGCCGGTCATCCTGATGGAGCGTTACCTCGACGCCGCCGAGGCCATCCTCGACGAGGCCATCTTGGTCCCCGCGACGCAGCGGGCCTTCAAGCCGGCGGACTTCGAAGGCGGCGCCTCCGCGCAGCTCAAGGCCGGCTCCGCGGCGTCCGTGTTCTTCCCGGTGACGATGACGGCCCCGCACACGGTGACCGTGTCCGCCCGCTCCCCCCAAGGCCAGCCCGCCACGCTTGAGCTCAAGGTCGACGGCATCGCGGCCCAGCGCTTCACGGTCGACAACGCCCAAGCGACCCAAATCCAACTGCAACTCTTCCGCGGCTCGCATCGCCTCACCCTGGCCTCCACGCAAGGCGAGGCGGAGATCACCGAAATCCAGCTGGCCGAGAAGCCGAAGAAGATCACCCCCGAGCGCCAGGAGGCCCATCGCCGCCTGTTGGGCGACGTCAGCACGGCCTCGCTCGCCGGGAAGAGCGCCGCGGAGAAACGCCAAGCCGCCGCGACCCTGCTCCTGAAGTTCGCCCGCCTCGCCTACCGCACGCCGGTGACGACGGCCGACATCGAGAAGAACCTGACCCTCTTCGACCGCTCGGCCAGCCGCGGCGAGAACTTCGAGACCTCCATGAAGCTCGCGCTGAAAGCCGTGCTCGTCTCCTCCCGCTTCCTCTTCCGCATCGAGAAGGACCACACCGAACCCGGCATCCGGCCCGTGACGGACCACGAACTCGCCGCCCGGCTCTCCTACTTCCTCTGGAACAGCACGCCCGACGCCGAACTCAACGCGCTGGCCGACGCCGGCAAGCTGAACAACCCGACGACGCTCAAGGCCCAACTCAAGCGCATGCTCGCCGACCCGAAGTCGGGGTCGTTCCTCAAGGGCTTCACCGAACAATGGCTGGGCACCAAGGCCGTCGGCGAAACCGTCCCCGCCTCGCCGGAAGCCAAGGACTCCAAAGGCATCTACACGAAGGAGATCGGCGACGACCTCCGGGCCGAAGCGCTCGCGCTGACGAACCACGTCATCAAGGAAAACCGCAGCCTGCTGGAGCTCATTTCCGCCGACTACACCTTCCTGAACGCACGCCTCGCCAAGTACTACGACATCCCGGGCGTCAAGGGCGACGCGTTCCGCCGCGTGGACATCACCGACGGCCGCCGCGGCGGCGTCCTCGGTCTCGGTGCCGTGCAGATGCTGACCTCGCCGGGAACCCGCACCAGCCCCGTCCTGCGCGGCTCCTGGGTCCTCGGCACGCTGCTCGGCACGCCCGTTCCCGCCCCGCCGCCCAACATCCCCTCGCTCGACAACGCCGGCGGCGGGAAGAAGGGCCAGCTCTCGCTGCGCGACAAGCTTGCGCTCCATCGGGCGGACTCCACCTGCGCCGCCTGCCACAACGTCATCGACCCCATCGGCTTCTCGCTGGACCACTATGACCGCATCGGCCGCTGGCGCGACGTGGACGAGAAAGGCAAGCGCATCGACGCCTCGGGCCAGACCGCCGAAGGCAAGCCCTTCGACGGCATCGCGGGCTTCAAGAAACTGATCCTCGAGCGCAAACGGGACTTCGCCCGCCAGGCCACCAACAAGCTGCTCGGGTACGCCCTTGGCCGCAGCCTCGGCGACCGCGACGACGGCACCATCGAAGCCATCGTCGACCGGCTCGAAGCCAACGACTACAAGGCCCAGACGCTCCTCGAGGAGATCGTCCTCAGCACCCCCTTCCGCAACCGCAACGAAGTCGACACCGGCTCGGCCGCCAAGAAGCCGACCAAGCCGGAGAAGAAGGAAAAATAAGACTACTTGAAGTCAGTCATCGGACATGGGCTCCCATGCCAATCGACCTATCGGGAGGGATATGTCGATTTCTAGGGTGTAAATCGACATATGGCTTTTGACAGGTCCGGAGGGTGCGGCTGAGATGGGGCATGGGGAAGAAGCCCGCCAACGTCTGGAAGCCAACGGAGCCCTTCAACGAGCTGCCGCCCTTGCCTCCGTCGGAGTCGCTCGAGAGCCGGGCCGTGCTCAAGGCGACGCTGAAGGCCCGCGCAGCCGTGGCCGACCTGGACCGCCTGGCGGCCAAGTTGCCCAACCCAGGC
>JACCDX011889271.1_pt1 | contig 45625 bp, 39 predicted proteins | sample 7449681 | NCBI WGS metagenome assembly JACCDX01 (sample SAMN15323450, study PRJNA562643) | freshwater metagenome | isolation source: river surface water | place: USA:Blue River Watershed | collected 2017-08-18
CATATAAGTGGCTGTAGGTATGCGCCATGAGCTCGTTGCTTTTTTTGCTGGCTGCATACAAGGACAAAGGGTGATCCACGTTGTGGTGGGTTGAAAACGGCATCTCGGTGTTGGCGCCGTACACGCTCGAGCTGCTGGCATAGACCAAATGCTCCACCTCATGGTGGCGACACCCTTCCAGCACATGGGCAAAGCCCACGATGTTGCTCTGAATGTAGGCCAAGGGATGGTCGATGGAATAACGCACACCCGCTTGTGCCGCGAGGTGCACCACCCGCTGGGGTTTGTGCTGCGCAAAGAGATTCGCCATGGTCTGCTGATCCGACAAATCGGCGCGCACGTGCGTGTACTGGGGGTGATGCGCAAACTGCTGCAGGCGCGCCTCTTTCAAGGCGGGGTCGTAGTAATCGTTGTGGTTGTCCAACCCGATGACCGTGTCGCCGCGCGCCAAGAGACGTTGGGCGACGTAAGAGCCGATGAAGCCGGCCGTGCCGGTGACGAGGATGTTCATGCGGTGGATGCGGCCAAGGCCTTGGCTTCGGCTTCGTTTTCCAAATGGATCCAGTCGACGATGTCGTCGCTGGGGGTGTAGCCAGAGACCAGCTTTTGCATCATCAGCCGAATGACGCCCACATCGTTGACGTTCAAGGCCATCTCGAGGGCTTGGAGCTTGGATTCCAAGTCTTGCCAAGGGATGAACTCCTCATGGGCTTTCATGATGCGCGTGTGCGAAGTGGGCTTGGGGTTGTCGCCAATGAGCAATTCTTCATAAAGTTTTTCGCCCGGGCGCAGGCCAGAGATGGCGATTTCAATGTCGCCATCTGGATTTTCTTCGTCTTTCACCGTCAAACCAGACAGCTCAATCATGCGACGTGCCAAGTCCATGATCCGGACCGATTCACCCATGTCCAGCACAAACACATCGCCGCCCTTGGCCATGGCACCCGCCTGAATCACCAACTGCGACGCCTCCGGGATGGTCATGAAGTAGCGCGTGATTTCGGGGTGGGTCAGTGTGATGGGACCGCCATCGCGGATTTGCTGCCTGAATTTGGGCACCACAGAACCCGAAGAGCCGAGGACATTGCCAAAGCGGACCATGCTGAACTTGGTACCCGGGTTGGTCGATGCAATGGCTTGAAGTGCCAGTTCAGCCAAACGCTTGCTCGCCCCCATGATGTTGGTGGGGCGAACTGCTTTGTCGGTGCTGATCAGCACGAAATCAGTCACACCGTTGCGCGCAGCGGCTTGTGCCGTTCGAAGCGTGCCCAGGACGTTGTTTTTGATGCCCTCAGCCGGGTTGTGTTCAACCAGGGGGACGTGTTTGTAGGCGGCAGCGTGATAGACCGTATCGGGGTGCCAGGTCGACATGATCTCGTGCATGCGATCGTTGTCTTGTACGGAGGCCAGCAGGGGAACAAGATCGATTTCCAGCCCCGCGATTTTTTCTTCCAACTCTTGATGAATGGCGTACAGGGCAAATTCACTTTGCTCGATCAACAAAAGCTTTTGTGGGCCGACCGAGAGAATTTGGCGACAGAGCTCACTGCCGATTGAACCGCCTGCACCGGTGACCAGAACCACCTTGTTGCGGATGTTCATGGCCAACAGAATGTGGTTGGGCATGACGGGTTCGCGGCCGAGCAGGTCATCGATATCGAGTTCACGCAAGTCTGAGATGCTGACCTTGCCCTGAGCCAAGTCAGTCAGGCTGGGCAGGGTTCTCACGGCCACATGGGCGCTTCGCATTTGATCGAGGATTTCGTTGCGCCGCTTTTGGTTGATCCCCGGTAGGGCCAAGAGGACATCGCTGATGCCGCGTGTTTGCGCCAAAGTTTCGAGGTCAGCCGGGTTGTAGATGGGCTGGCCATTGAGTACATGCCCGTGCAACCGGTCGTCGTCATCGAGAAAGCCGACCACTTGCATTTCAGGGCTGTTGGCCATGGCGGCGACCAGCTGACGCCCTGCGCTGCCTGCGCCATAAATCAGCACTTTGGTGCGATTGGCCTTCTTCAGGATGTTTTGATATTGGTCACCCAGCCAAACACGGGCAAGGGCTCTGGAGGCACCGACAAATAATAGAAGCAGGATGGGTTGGATGATGCCGATGGTGCGAGGCACCCCGGGCACGCCAATGGCGGTGAAGATGGAGGCGTAAAGCAGACCGTAGATGCCCACTGCCCTGGCAACTGCCAGTAAGGCGGGCCAGCCGCTGTAGCGGAAGATGGCGCGGTAGAGGCCTGAGACGATGAAGATGGGTAACGCAATGCCTACAGATGAGATACCTGCCCAGGTTGCTCCCGTTGACCATTCCGAAGATCCGGCAAAGCTGATCAGCTCACCAAGCCGCAGATAGTAGGCCAGCCAGACGGTCAACACGCACAAACTGAGATCAACAGTCAAGGCTACAAAGCGCTTTGCAAAGCGAGGCATCGCCAAGACCGGCAATGCCAATTGATAAAGTGGTTGTTTCATGATGTTTCTAAATAGGACGTCAAAGCCCGTCTTCTCAGCTCAGTGTGAAACCCCATCCTTGGTCATGACTTTCAATGCGGTCATCCAAAGGATCTTCAGATCGAACAAAAACGACTGCCGGGTTAAATACTCTGCGTCCAGCTCTGCTTTCTTTTCGATGGGCAGTTCGTCTCGCCCATTGACTTGAGCCCAACCGGTCAAGCCCGGCACCAGTTCGTGAACGCCCATTTTTGTGCGCAAGGCAATTAGGTCATCCTGATTAAATAGTGCCGGCCGTGGTCCGATAAAGCTCATGTCGCCCTTCAGGATGCTCCATAACTGGGGCAATTCGTCTAAGCTGGTTTTGCGAAGAAATGAACCGATGGGTGTGAGCCACTGCTGGGGGTCTACTAACAAGTGAGTAGCCACCGCTGGGGTGTCGATGCGCATGCTACGAAATTTGGGCATTTTGAAGATGCGGTTGAAGCGGCCAACACGGTCGCTCCAATAGAGGGCTGGACCTGGCGAAGTCAGTTTGATTAGTAAGGCGATGCACAAAATCGGCAAGAACAACAAGGCGGTTGAGGTGAGCCCCAAGAACAAATCGAACATGCGCTTAATAGAACACATTAAAAAATATCTTCTATGAAACTTGTTTTTTATATACAGATTTCCGTTATTTGATTGGCTCACGGTTGACGCCAAGCATCTCTATTACCCCATCTGTAAATGAGGTTTTAGCTCTCCAGTCGAGTTCACGGTTGATCCTGTCAGTTAAGTAACAAGCAGAACCAAGTAGTCTATCTACAACTTCTGAATTCAACAAAAAAGGGCGGCCCAGTAACGAATCTAAAGCATCGCCAACGCGTCCGCACATGCGGAGAAACTGTTCAGGGATGCGATATCGAGCCGGCGGCTTCCCCAGCACCGCGCGAATAACATCATAAATTTCTCTACCAGAGTACGCACGTGGGCCTGCAACGATGTAGGTTCTGCCTTTGGCTGTGGGCTGCGCTGCAACTAAACGCATGACCTCGACAACATCATTCACATGAACTAGAGACCGGCGATTACCCGTTTCTGGCAACGGTGGAAACCATCCGGCAGCTATACCGCGGGCCATGCGCTCCAAATTACCGCGCCCTCCCCGGCCATAAACCATTGCTAGACGTAGATTAACAACATGCATCCCATACCGCTCGCCAGCATCTAGGACTGCTTCTTCCGCTGCACGTTTAGCCTGACCATAAGAGGAATTCTGCTCTCCTGTCCAATCCTCATCGACGCATGAGGATCCTGGTTCTGCCATAGCCTTAACGCTCGATAAAAAAACGAATCGACGTACTCCGGCCTCTCCTGCTACCTGTAACAAATTGCGAGTGCCCTCGTAGTTAATTCGCCAATGTATATCTGAATTGGATGATTCGAACGTGTGTGCATAGCCTGCGCAATGGAATACTGTGTCAACACCCCGACAGGCGACTTCGAGCGACCCTGGAATAAGGACATCTCCAACGACAGAGTTTGTTATCCCACAGTCTGATCGAACCAAAGCACGATCAGAAGGACTGAGCAATCGCCGCCCAATAAAGCCAGAGGCACCAGTGACTAGCGTTTTGCTATCAGCCTTCATTTGCAGTTACAAGAATATCCGTCGCCATACTTCGGCAAATTGCTTTACGAGAATACTTCTGGATGAAATCCAACCGCGGTCGTGTTGAGATGCTCAATTCAGATAAGGCATTAATGGCAGCATCAACATTGCAAGGAGTAAAAACCGCCGAGTTATTAATCTCTGATTTGATGAAGTCTGCCGAAAAGCCTGGGACGCCCGCCCAGACAGGTTTACCCATTGCGCCGTATTCAAAAATCTTTGAAGGCAAGACTTTAGTAAATGCTTCGTGAGTATTCAGATGTAGAAAAAGAAGATCAGCCTTACTGTACTCTTCAATCAAACAGTCTCTGGATACAGGAGAACGTATTTCTACATTACTTATTCTGAGCATTTTCAGTGCTTGCAAGAGCTGGTTCTTTCTTCCACCATCGCCAAAGAGCCTGAAATGTAATTTCTTGTTCGTTCGCTTGGCCAACTCAGGCAATATCAGATGCATTCCCTGGCCCTCACCAAGGTTGCCCGCATAAACGACCAAAAGTGGGCGATCTTTTTCAAATTCGTGGTCTCGTACAGGTACAACCCTAATAAACTCTTCGTCAATACCGTTAGTGAAATAGGAAAACGAATACCCAGGGTAGCGTGTTTCGAAATACGCTCTGAACCCACCCGAAACCAAATTCACTTTATTCGCACGCCGTATTGTCCAGCCCTCAAGCATAGTGAATATGGGGCTTAAGATAAAGGCCAGAGAGGGCCTAAGTACTTCTTTTATGGTGTCGACAAAAATGTCGCGAATATCGAGGTAAAGCTTCGTCTTCTTTCGAAAAGCGATCCAAGCACCAAGGGCTGCCGTCATCAATCGGCTTGAAGTTGCAAAGACGATATCGTATTTTTCGCAACGAACTATTCTGCAAGACGCTATTGCAAATGATAAAAATGCCTTTGACTGATCAAGCATCCCACTTTGGTGTGGTGGCAATTCGATTCGTCGGATGAAAATTCCTTCTGCTCTTTCCATCATTGGCGCATCGACTGAAAAGGATTGATAGCGGTTAGGTAATGTCGTTACCACATGGATTTCAGCATCCGGGGCGATAGTCTTTAACTCTTTGACAATAGACTTAACTCGGAAAGACCCTGCACTTAGGTCGGGAGTAAAGTAAAAACTCAAAACGAGTATTTTCATTGTCTTAATTAAATTCGGCTACCATTGTAGAGAAAAGTTCACTCGCCCCCTTGTAGCATTGACTTCGAGGCACACATTTTCGTACTTCACGCCGAATTCTGGCGCCCAATATGAACGCTTAGTGACAAAAGAGTTTGCTTGCACCTTCAAGTTAATGATCTTATCTTTCCACAAGGCAACACCATCAGATTCAATGCCAAGTTCGACTCTGATGTCAGGATGGAAGTGGATGCGGGCAATAGCGGAAGCGCAACGTCCCTCAACCACATCCGTTATTTCTAAAGATCTAGCGCTTAGCACCCAGCGACGACGGTGTACCGGACGTCCAGGCAATCGCCGATATCCATCGTGCGCAGCTTCAACTACGACTGCATCCTTCTTGCACTTGACTGAAATATCTATGGGGTATGCACGCCTAGCCACCCTAAATCCCGCCCAAACTTCTGAGGAATTTTCCCCATCTATCGTCAGCGTGGAGTGTGCCTGGGTACTGCGTTCCCATTCACGCACCGGCCCAATTCCGTAGCAAGATGTCCCTGAATTCACAACTACTCTCTGTTTAAACAACGATAACTCAAAACTCAGAGTATCGGCATGTGCATGCCCTGGCAAATAATCTGGTCCAACAGGTGCTGCATCAATTATTAAGACCGCCTGACCAAGCGCAACTCGTATATATCCCGAGGGCTTTAATTCAACGACCGCATCATCGGTCACTGCTGGCATCAATCCGATCCGATTGGCGTAGGAAAACAACTTGGACGGTGAAGGAGCCACTCCAATTGCGGCGTCATTGAAGAATGAGATCTCACCATCAGGATGTACCATGGTGTTGAGCCATTTACCCATTTTGGTAACGATTGCTGGCCATGTAGAAATTGAGTATTTCCGTAGACTTAGGCGCTCAGGATAAGCCTTGGAGAGATTGAGTAAATCGAGCATGTCCTCATAAGCCAAGGCGTGGTACATGGTACTGCGCTCGAAATGTCCACCATCCGCAAGAATCTGCTCTGGAACTTCGTTTTCAAGTATTTCCAAACCCAACCTCAACCAACAATTTGCTTCTTCTCCATCAAAAAAACAGCCTGCAAAGACCAAAGCTTTAGCATTTGCAAACAGGTGGTTCCCCAATAGATGGCGCTCTAGCCGGTGCGTAAGGAATCGAATCTGTATGGCCAGCGAATGTTTCGCTACATCAGTTAGGCTATTGCCAGTCAATGTCCACTTAATCCAATTTGTAATTCGTAACGATAACGGATAAGGTTCCCAACCAGTACCCAAGCCAGGGGGATTCTCTGCAACCCATCGCGCGATGAAATCATTGTGCCATTCGACTTGTTTTGCTGCGCCTTCTGCATTGAGAAAATCAAAATAGTGGAGGTTGTAGAGCCAGAGTTTGGATAGCGTAGTTGAATGCCAGCACGTGAGTTCTGAAACATCATGCGCCTCGTTCAGAAAGTAAAAGCGCGTTGGCGATAACATTGACCCGCGTCTTGCTGCTGGAACCACCCAGCCCAAGGAGGGGTTTCGAACCTCGGGGGGCGGACGCAAGTCCGGCTTTGGCTTATGGAACAAAAATACTATTCGACCAGCAACTTGGGTCAGCTTCAAATGTCGAAGTGTATGGAAAAATAGCTGAACCTTATCAAGAAAGCTCACCACAATTTACTCAAAACAATTAGCTGAGAACACCACAAAAATCCAGAGCACTCGCAGCGTTTAGCCGCCTTTTGATTGCATCACTTGTGAACTGCCGATGCTTCACCAACACGGCGACAACGTCGGCTCTTTCTATCGCATCCTCCAGCGTAGAAAGCCTGAAGCTGTCATGCTGCTCAATATTCGGCTCTACAGCTGTCACATCGTAGCCTTGGTTGATAAGCGCTTCTGCAATGTGTAACGCTGGAGATTCTCTTAGATCATCAATATCGGGCTTGAATGCTAGCCCGAGGCATGCCACATTCGGCTTGTGTCCCAGCCGCGCAGAGGCATCTGCAACAGCAATTTTTATCTGATCTATTGCCCATGCGGTCTTGAAGGTATTGACCTCCCGTGCCGTCCGAATCAATCTTGCAGACTCCGGATTACGCGCCACAATGAACCAAGGGTCGACGGCAATGCAGTGCCCTCCTACTCCGGCTCCTGGCTGGAGAATGTTTACGCGAGGGTGTCGATTGGCCAAGCGAATTAGATTCCACACATTGATGTGCTCTTTTGAACATATCATCGATAGCTCGTTGGCAAATGCAATGTTGACATCGCGAAAACTGTTCTCGGTAAGCTTACACATTTCGGCAGTTTTCGCATCTGCCTCAAGAACTTCGCCACGAACGAAGGATCGATAAAAATCAGCAACGCGCGTTGTTGCTTCAGATGTAAGTCCCCCCACTACACGATCGTTCTCCACCAGCTCAATCATGATCTTTCCCGGCAATACCCGCTCAGGACAGTACGCGATCGAAATCTTTGAGACATCAACACCTGCATCTCTCAAGACCGACGCCATCTGCTCGGTGGTACCCACTGGCGATGTCGACTCCAAAATCACAAGGCTGCCAGGCTTCACAAAAGGAGCAATACTGCGCGTGGCCGCCAACACATAATCAATATTTGGCTGAGGGTTACCCGCCACATTATGAAAGGGCGTTGGAACGCATACGATGAAGATATCTCCCGCTTGCGGCTCTGTAAACGCCTTTAGTTTTCCAGCAGCCACAGCAGAACGGACGAAGGCATCAAGGTCCGGCTCCACGATGTGAATCTTCCCTTGGTTGATCGTTTCAACTGCATGGTGGTTTAAATCGACACCCACCACGTCATATCCCTTACTAGCCAACAGCGCTGCCGTGGGTAAGCCAATGTATCCAAGACCTATGACGCAAACGGTTTGGTTGACCATTCAAACTTTCCTTAGAACCTCAATGATTCGGCTACATGCATTGCCATCACCGTAAGGGTTATGGGCTTGCGACATTGATCTGTATACGGCCTCATCATCCATTAATTCACAAATATTTTTCACAATGCTTTCGCGATTGGCGCCCACCAAGCGCACTGTGCCTGCCTGAACAGCTTCTGGACGTTCAGTGGTATCGCGCATTACTAAAACGGGCTTACCAAGACTTGGGGCCTCCTCTTGAAGACCGCCACTATCAGTAAGTACGACATGGCTATGTTTCAAAAGAAGAACGAACGGCTCGTATTCAAGCGGGGCAATGAGGTGCACATTGTCTAGGCCACCAAGAAAAATCTTGGCCGGTTGTTGTACGCTCGGATTGAGATGTACGGGATAGACAAAATGCACCTCTGGATATCGCCTTGCAAGATCCATAATGCCTTCACAAATTTGTAAAAACCCATCTCCAAAATTTTCGCGGCGATGCCCGGTTATGAGCACAAAACGGGCGGCGCGCCAATTGAACGGCAAGCGCTCATCAAGTATTTTTACTATTAAAGCACAGCGATAGGGGTTGGCTTCAATACGAGAAAGCACCCAGTTCAGTGCATCAATCACGGTGTTACCTGTCACGGTGATGCGTTCCGACGGCACGCGTTCATCTAGCAGATTTTGTCTGCTTAATTGTGTCGGTGCGAAATGCCATCGTGTAACAAGGCTAGTCACTTGGCGATTGAATTCTTCCGGAAAGGGCGCAGCTACGTCATGGGTGCGTAGCCCCGCCTCAATGTGTCCCACGGGCACGTTCGAATAGAAAGCTGCCATTGCCGTTGCGAGTGTTGTGGTGGTGTCTCCATGCACTAGCACAACATCAGTACGATGATGCTGAAAAACCGATCGCATGCCAAGCAAAACGGATGCCGTAATATCAAATAGATCCTGACCAGGCCTCATCAAGTCTAAATCGATATCGGGAACAAGATCAAAAACCCTAAGAGCCTGATCAAGCATCTGCCGATGCTGTGCAGTCACACACAGCCTTGTTTCAAATTCCGGTCTATCTCGAAGCGCATGATACAAAGGCGCCATCTTGATGGCCTCTGGGCGCGTTCCAAAAACCATCATGACCTTACGTGGCGTGCTCATTGGGCAATCTCAATCGCTATTCGGCTTACCTCAAATATCTCGTCCACAGGTATTGGGGGGGGCTTACCCAGTTGAATTGCATCCACAAACGCTTGAGCGGATGGCCTTTGCCCCTTGTCTTGTCGCCAAAGATTAAGCCTACTAAAGTCTGGCCAACCATAGCCAGTGAGTCGCCGAAAATTGTCTAACTGTAGAACCCTACCTGATGCAAATACCTCGAGCCTTTCTTTGGGAAAGGACTTGCTACCGTTGGCAAAGTAGTGGATGGTGCCGACTGAGCCGTCAGTAAACTTCAGTGAAAGCGTCACAGTATCATGTGTGTGCGAATCCATCTCTTGATGTTGCCATTGGGATACGGGTACGCCGGCGAGAAAACGCAACAAGTCGATGAAATGGCAGGCTTCGCCAACAATACGTCCACCCCCCACCTCCTTGTCCTGCACCCAATGCGCTGCCGGAATAGCACCCGCATTCACTGTCATAACAAATGCCTTTGGGCCACCAACGCCTTTCAGCAGTTGCTTCATGCGCTGCACTTGTGGAGCAAATCGGCGATTGAACCCTACCATTAATATCGGAGGAACTTCCATGGATATAAACTGAGATTCAATGCTCGTCAGTTCCTCTAGCGTCAAACATAGCGGTTTCTCGACAAACACATGCTTACCTACCTTTAATGCTTCTTGTACAAGGCGGTAATGACTATCATGGCGAGTGGCGATGACAATCGCGCTCGTTTCCTTATCATCGAAAAGAAGATTGGCATCGGTCGTCGTTTCTTCGAAGCCAAACTTTTTTGCTGCACGCATACCGCTTACCCCAGTACTTGAGGCTACAGTGCGTAAGCGTGCCCCTGTTTCCTTGAAAACTGGGATCAGAGTCGTCGATGAATAGTTGCCAGAACCTATGAAGCTCAATACTGCACGACGACCCTGAGCGAGGCGAGGAGTGTGCAATTGAACCGTACGGCCCTCGGGCTTGAGCTGAATTCCAGGATACTCAAGCAATATACCCAAAGATGACCCTGAGCCGGCCACCAATTCATAGGCTTTGTCTGCTTGATCAATAGGGAAACGGTGGGAGATAAGCGGCTTCACATCGATGCGGCCGTCTGCCATCATGTCCAATATAGCTTCAAAATTTCGCTGCATTGTCCAGCGAACAAAAGCCACGGGGTAGTCCTGCCCCTTTTCTTCGTAACTGGTGTCGTAACGTCCGGGACCATAAGATGCTGACACTTGAAATGTAAGTTCTTTCTTGAAGAAGTCGTCGCGCGACAATTCAAGCCCCGCTACACCTACCAGCACTATTCTTCCACGTTGGCGGCACATCTGTGCTGCCTGATGCATCGGCTCACTGCTCTTAGTTGAGGCAGTGAAAATCACCGCATCCACCCCGCGACCACGAGAGTAGTTTGTAGCTGCGACTAGGGGATCCTGACCGGCCCCAAGATCAACCACCTCCGCACCAAACTGCCGAGCCAACTCCAACCTTACTGGATCAAAATCTACTCCCAAGACCCGACAGCCATTCGCGCGTAATAACTGAACAGTCATTAGACCGATCAACCCCAAACCAGTCACCACGACCGTTTCACCCAGCGTCGGTTGAACTAAACGAATGCCTTGCAAGGCGATTGCACCCAAGACTGTAAAGACCGCTTCATCATCCGAAACCGCATCAGGCACTTTGGCGCACATATTGAATGGCACGCTCACCACCTCTGCATGCTTGCCGTTGGATACCACCCGATCACCCACTTTGAATGTCGAATCGCCAACGCCGACATTTGCTACGCGTCCGACATTGCAATACCCGAGAGGCAAAGGTTGGTCAAGCTTATTGAATACCGCCTCTACCGTTGGCATCACTCCATCGGTCTTGATCTTGTCTAACACCACCCTGACCTTGTCAGGCTGCTGGCGGGCTTTTTCTATCAGATTAGCCTTACCGAATTCGACCAACATTCGCTCGGTTCCAGCCGATACAAGAGTATTCAACGAGCGAATTAACAGTTGTCCTCTTTGTACAGAGGGATACGGCACATCTGCGACATGGGTCGCGCCGCTTTTTAATGACTGGAGAACCTGCTTCAAGGCTATTTTCTCGCTTCTATCAACATGAACAGACCCGCCTTCGGAAAGAGTTTGCGAATTAACTTGCGCGGCCAAATTCTTCTACCGATTGACAGGATGACCCCCTGGTGTCGTTGCCCAGCATCAGACTCGAGTAGGTCGCCATGAGTCAGCACTGTATGAACTCTGACTTCGGTGAAGGCCATAAACAAAGCTTTAGCCTCAGATGCAGAATAAGCTTTGGTACCTGGACTTTCGAGATAGCGGGCATAAATTTCCTTGAGGCTAGTGAACGGTCTCATAGCCAGCAAGGCATAACGCAGCCATAACAGAAGGCCTACCATGCTCCACTTGTGATAAACCATAATTCTGCAGGTGCCTCCAGGCCTCAAAACTCGCCAGACTTCAGATACCGCCAGCGATGTATCTGGACTATGGTGAAGTACTCCCCAAGAATAGACAAGATCGAAGCTTTCATCATCAAACGCAAGGTTTTCGGCATCGCCGACCTCCAGCCTTGATTCAAGACCGAAACAGGCAAGCCGGTCTCGAGTATGAGCCACGGCTCGCTCGGTCAGGTCAATGCCATATAGCTCAGCACCGGCCTCAGAAAATTTTTGGTGATCGGCTCCCAGCCCAACGCCGATTTCCAGCACTTTTTTGCCCCTAGATTCTTCAAACCGCGCAAAATCCAGAATGTAGGGCTCGAGTGCATACCGTTGCCTCAATTGCGCAGCGAATCCTTCGCGGTTCTTTCCGCTCAGGTACAGCGCTTCACCGCACGAGGCCTCATTCCAAAAGGCATGCACCTCCTTCTTCTGATCAGCGTCATTCATCAACGGATCTTCATGTTCGATAGAGAAAAACTTCAAGTAGACGACAGCACTCCTGATCAGGCATCTTTCCCTTACCGCCCTTTCTTAACTGCACGTATTTTCATGAACAAGCCATGATTCTTGAAAAACTTTCTGATGATGAATCGCGGGAGAATAATTCGTGCGACTTTCAGAACAACTCCTTCATGGCGCTGGCCTGCCCGTGACGTTAGTAAGTCGCCATGCGTCAAGTTAATGTCGATTACAACCGTCTCGAACTCCCGGAAAAAGTCTCTAACCTCACCGCCTGTAAACGCTTGCGTTCCCTTGCTCTCAAGATATTCCGAGTAGATGTATCTCAAGGATAGCCAGGGACGCAGGCGCAATAGCGCATAGCGCAGCCAAAGCATGTAGCCCACGAATGACCATTTGTGATAGAGCATTACTATGGCTTCGCCGCCTGGCTTGAGCACTCGATGCACCTCGGAGATGGCTCGATACATATCAGGGCAGTACAACAATACCCCCCATGAATACACAACATCAAATTCCGAATCTGAAAAAGGTAAATTCTCCGCATCGCCAACTCGCAGATCGGAGGTCAGGCCAAACGTCTCGAATCGCTTCTTGGTCCAATTGATGGCGCGTTCGGTGAGGTCAATGCCATACAAATCGCAACCCTGCTCCGCCCACATTTGGTGATCAGCACCAAGTCCCACACCGATTTCCAGTACCTTCTTTCCCTTATATTGCTCAAACTGGGTGAATTCCAAAATCTCCGGTTCCAGCGTATATCGCTGGTTTCGCTGCTCATTGAACTGATCCTTGAGAGATTCCCCCTTCAGGTAGAGATTTTCACCACAAGAAGCATCATTCCAAAACTTGCGGACCTCAGCTTTATTAGGAGTTATCGACATTTCTTATCGCCTTTCTGCATTTCTTAGGAATATCTCAATACAAAGCATAGAAAGCAGCGTATAGCTGCCATCGACCTTCCCGCAATCGTTCGCTTCAATCAACTTTCTGACAGCAAGTGGCTCGAAAAGCTTACGTTTGTTCAGGTTTTCCTCTGACAGCAGATCGCCGACCATTTCCCGCAGTTCGAACCGCATCCAGTGTCGTAAAGGCGCCCCAAAGCCGCTTTTTGGGCGATAAATCACCTCTCGAGGCAAATAGGGTTCCATCGCCTTCTTCAAAAGCCACTTGCCTTCTGACCCCCTCTGCTTCAGGTTGACTGGAACACGGCCAGCAAACTCCACCAGTTCGACGTCCAAAAAAGGAACGCGTGTTTCCACGCCCGCGGCCATCGACATTTTGTCGGTGTAGTTGAGATTGTGGTCGGCCAGGAAAAAGCGCTGCTCTAATGCCAGCATGCGGTCAAGGGGCCCCACCGATTCAGGCAGGGCTTCCAGGAACTGCATCATGGGGGCTTCCGCAGCATGGTCGTTTAATGCCGCCCTGAACTCGGAAGTATAAAAGGCCTTGAGCTCCTCCCGCCGTGCCCAGGCAAAATAGCTTACCAAGCGGGAGTCGCCCTCCAGGGCGGCTCCGTTGAAGAGCTTGGCTAGCTTTCGAAATGTCGAACGGCGCTGGTCCAGGCGCCTGGTCACGGATTCGAGTCCGGCACGTGTCGCCTGGGGGAGCCAGCTCCAATACTGCTCATACTGTACTGCCCTGTGGCGCCGGTAGCCGGTGAACAAATCGTCCCCGCCTGCACCCGAAAGCAGGACTTTAATACCCTGGCGCCGTGCCAGGCGGGCGATATAAAGGACATTAAAAGCAGCAGGATCGGCCAAAGGCTCGTCGAGCTGGTCGACCAGTGCTTCAAAATCGGTGGCAATCAGGGCGGGATCGACGCTGACCACATTCAAAGGAACCTTGAGGTGGGACGCGACTTTCCGGGCATACGGCAGATCCTCTGCAATTCCCTCATAACGGGCTCCTGACGAATCGATCGTGAAACATTGAATATCCGGATTGATCTCTCGCGCAAACGCAACAACGCTGCTGGAATCAAGCCCGCCAGACAGGAAGGCCCCGACTGGCACATCTGACACCATCTGTCGATGCACGGCCTTGCGCAGATACTCTTCCGTTTCGCGAATCGCTTTATGCTCGCTCATGCTCGAAGCAACCGTGCGAAATGCGGGCAACTGGTACCAAGTGAATTTCTGCTCGACCTTTCCTTTGTCAACCCATAATGCTGAACCCGGATCGAGTTTAAGTACATCCGCAAACGGCGTGCCCTCGCCCGGGCAGTAAAGAAAGCTCATGTAGCGATGCAGCGCCGCATAATTCAAGGTGCTTGCTTCAGAAAGCAGCCTCCTGAGAGCCCGGATCTCGCTTGCAAAAGCAAACCGTCCGCCACATTCACTGTAGTACAAGGGCTTGACGCCCAAGGCATCGCGCGCCAGAAGCATGCGCTTCTGGCGGCCATCCCATATGGCGAAAGCAAAAATACCATTTAGAGAGGACAGCATGGCCTCTCCATCTCTCATATACAGTTGTAGCAAAACCTCAGTGTCTGAATTACTGCGAAACAGGCAACCCGTTGACTCGAGCCCGGCACGGAGCTCACGAAAATTGTATATCTCGCCATTGAACACCAGGACCACTTGCCCATCATCGCTCGCCATAGGTTGATGTGCCATAGGCGAAGGATCCAGTATGCACAAGCGACGATGGCCTAGGCCAATGCCCGATTCCGGACTGACGAATAACCCCGAATCGTCTGGACCTCGATGTGCCAATGCGTCTAGCGCCTTATCCAAACCTAGTAACAAGATCCCTTCATGAGACGCCCTCGTTTCGATTTCCGTCAACAGTTCAGTATTTGACCGATCTGGTGGGTATGCGATGCCGATAATCCCGCACATCTTTTAATGATTCCGATTTATCCGCGCCCGGAAGACGTTAAAAGGGGTCAGCAGTCTTGATTCAAGCTGACGTTGACACCCACTGCGCTTAACCGAATTTGAGCGGGTCAGCAGGAATCCCCAATCATCAACCCACCGGGGGTTGACTTGAGGTGTCAGGTCGACATTCCAGCGCATCGCCCTTGGAAAGTACTCCGCCAACATCCTGGCAACACGAAAGTGTGACAGCACGATCGGCCAGTAATTTTCCACGACCAGCCCCGCACACTTGAACCCGCACATGAGCGTTGGATAGGTATAAAAGGCAACATGGGGCGACAGGGAGAGCGTCGACTCAGACGGCCCGCGCTTTCTCGACCTGACCAGCCAAGAAACAATAGGCCTTGCGAGTAGCCGATATAACAAAACCGTAATCTCATAACTTCCATATCCGTTTGGAACCGTCGCAAACAAATATCCATCTGGCTTCACCAATGCGGCGATGTCCTTGAGAACAAAGTCACTCGCATCAACATGCTCAACCACCTCGCTTGCTATCACAAGGTCGAATTGCCTTGCCTCCAGCAATTTCGGGTCGGACACTTTCTCGATGCGCTGCCCCTGCCAGGATGCTGCTTCTAGGGATTCGACGGACACGTCAAACAGGGTAATGTCGATGTCCGGATGATTCTCATTGATGTAGCGAGAAAAGGTATACCCGGTGCCCCCGCCAAAATCCAGAATCGATTTTGGCCGGGTCTTTGCAATCAGGACATCGATCAGCTTTCGCTTCTTGTCGAGTAGGTAGTGATCATAGCCCTGTCCAGCCTCGGTTTGAGGCACTACAGCTTCGGGATATAGACATTCATCGAGTGAGCGGTAAAGTGACTGTCTGATTAAATTGGCATCATGATTCTTTCTGATGAAGTCATGCTGGCGTTCAAGGCAGCCTTGCGCACCGGCCCTATCCTCGGCAAATTTTCGCAGCGCGTCCTGGATGGCGCCGGGGGCGCGGTTCGTTACCACCAGTCCCAGCCTGTTCTGGATGGCCAACCGGATCTGCTCGCTTGCCGGGTCCCCGTAATATAGGACGACCACGCCGGCCGCCAGGTAAGAATAGAACTTCGCCGGGACCGAATACTTAATGTATTCCCTGGAGGCTCCCGTGAACGACGAGGGCAGCAATAACAAGTCAAAGCCCCCCAGCAGCCTGTAAAAATCAGCATCGTCGACAGGGGCCACCCCCACATCAACATCGGCGTACCCCGCGAAACATTTGATCGCGTACTGACAGGTTGCCGGCGTCACATATAAACTCAGTTTGAATTTGCATGTGCTAGCAGACCGGTTCAGGGCTTCAACGGCATTTACTACGTCCTCAATAGGTTCGCGCTGGGAATTGTCTGTAAATGAGCCGACATACCCAATCGACACCACTTTCCTATTCTCCCGTATATCCCCTTTCCGGATCCAAGTGTCTTCAACCACATTGCCCAGAACATGAAAGCGGTAACCATAGCGCTGCTCATAGGCCGATTTCATCCCCTCAGAAATGACATATCTCAAGGATGAAATTCGAAGCAAATCGGCAAACGTTCTCCGAATCAGCCATCCTTGCAACCAAGATAACAAGCCATGATTGTTTTTTGCAACGACCCAATCATCCATGACATGAACAACCACCGGAATCCGCAATTTACGCGACAAATACAAAACGATTTTGTGGACGGCATACGAACCCATCGTCGTGTAGATGACATCGGGGGCGAAGTCTTTCACCCTCCGGTGCAATTCCCATAGCCTAAACGGGAGGGTCGGTTGCGAAGCATCTCCAAGAAAAATGCGCATAATCCAACACACCAAGGATCGGGCTCCCGAGGCACGACTGGTTTCTACTCTGCCCGATTTCAATGCGTCTGCATGCTTCCTGAATCCGAGTCCGAGCACGTAGGGGATGATCGAAATCCTTTTGACCGGGCTCGGGATGAAGTCCTGCTCGGATGAATCAAGGGACAGCAAATTGTCGGCTTTATAGTCCTTGAATAGATTTCTATTCAGGATGGATCCGCCGTTCAAGGAGGAAAATCCATCGTTTGTAACCAGGAGTATCTTTTTTTCTTTACTGATTCCGCTCATATCATTCAGTGCTTACAGCCCGCTCCATCCTCTGCCTGCCGGTGGCCCGCTTGGATTGCCACAGGCATTACCAGACGCCGGACACCCTGCTTATGCATTCGGCAATTTGTCCTTGATCAGATTGCGCACAACATCCGTCATGTAACTCGTTGCTCGCCAACCGAGTACTTTCTCGGCCTTGCCCGGGTCTCCCCGGCTCACAGACAGGTCGGTGGGTCTGAAAAGCGAGGGTTCCTGGATGACATGGTCACGCCAATCCAGGTCGAAAGCGGAGAAAGCCTCGGCCACGAACGCCTCAAGAGTATGGGTCACGCCGGTCGCAATCACGAAGTCCTCAGGCTGGTCCTGCTGCAGCATCAGCCACATGGCCTCGACATATTCAGACGCCCAGCCCCAATCGCGGGCAATATCGAGCCGCCCAAGCACGAGCTTTTCATTTGATCCACTGGCAATTGCCTTTGCGGCATTGATGATTTTTTTGGTCACGAACCGCTGCGGCCTCAGGGGCGATTCGTGATTGAAAAGCAGCCCCGTGCAGGCAAACAACGAATATGCCTCGCGGTAGTTGTCCACCAGCCAGAATGCCGAAGCCTTGGCGACCGCGTAAGGGCTACGCGGATGAAACGGTGTGTTTTCATTGGCCGCCTCAAGCACCGTCGCATCGCCGAAGCATTCGCTCGAGCCCGCATGGTAAAGCCGAACTGGATTTTCCATGAGACGGCAGGCTTCCAGCATATTGAGGGTACCGAGGGTGATGCTTTGTATCGTCTCAGCGGGTTGCTCGAACGAGAGCCCGACTGACGACTGGCCGGCTAGAAAATAAATCTCGTCCGGCACACTCGTCCTCAGCGCCATGAAAACGCTATGGAAATCCTCAGGGTCCATCGACAGCAGCCTGACTTTATCCTTGATCCCTAGCCTGCATAGGTTGTTGAAGCTGCTCCCCTGAGCATCCCTGGAGGTTCCCCAGACGGTATAGCCCTTGCTGTTGAGAAAATGAGCCAAGTAGGCCCCGTCCTGCCCACTTACGCCGCAAATCAGAGCGCTCTTGTTCAAGCTATGCAACCAGTTGGCGGTAAATGTCTAGCGTCTGACCCGCGCAACGCTCCCAGGTAAATTTCGCCTGCCGCTCCAGCCCCATGCTTACAAGCTCCTCGGTTCGCGAAGGGGAATAAACTACGCGTTCGATCGCTTCGGCCATGTCGTGTCCAGATGCGGGATCGAAATATTCACCCGCATCACCGATGACCTCAGGCATGGAACTGGTATTGCTACTGACGACCGGGCACTGGTGCCCCATGGCTTCGAGCGGCGGCAAACCGAAGCCCTCGTAAAGCGAAGGATAAACGAAAGCACTGGCGCGCACGTACAGTTGGCTGAGAAGGTCATCCCCCCCGCTCACCTGCCGCACCCGGTTCGAGTCCAATCCCAGTCTTGCCAATTCCTGCAACTCGGCAGACGTGAATCGGCCGCCGCCAAACGCCACCACATCGAAATCCGTTCGCAGCCTGCGTGATGACGCGAATGCCTGGAGAAAGCCTGTGAAGTTTTTGTGGCCTGGGCGTGCACCGACATAGAGCAAGTAAGGCCGCACTTCCCCCCCGGACGTCACGTCCTTTCCCGCCCCAACGGTTGAACGCTCGGCACCGAGATACACCACAGAAACCTTCTGCGGATCAACGTCATACATTTCCAGCAAATCGTTTCGTGTGCTCTCGGAAATGCAAACGACATGATCAGCCCGGTCGACCGCTACTCGCTTTAGGAGGACCGATTGATCCCAGCGAGATCCCCACTGAGAAAACTTCTCGTGGATCATGTCATATACGGTCAGCACCTTACGGGTATTCCGCGGCGCGCAACTTGTTCCCGAATAGTAGGTCTCGTGCACGATATCCGATCCCCACTTCTCAATCAGGCGCTTTGCCACAATCCGGTTGGGCAACAACATGAGCTGCCCGGTCTTGGGAATGTACCGGCGAACCCCCCACCCGTGGACCAGGGAAGAGGGAAGGGAATTCAAATAATGATTTCGGTGCAAGGGCGCAAACACGCCAACCTCTTCACCCTTTGAAGCGAGCTGGGCTGCAATATTGGCGAAATAACGCGAGATTCCACCTACTGACTGGGCACAAAATATTTGATGATCATAAGCGATCCTCAAAACCCAACACCCTCGCCTTGTTTCCAGCCGTCGGAGCTGAGTTCCCCCCAAGATGCCAGATCACGGCAGGCGCCACTTTCCGGATCAACAAACGGGAGATGGCCAATCAACTTTTGACGAGCCTCACCGCCAACAAATGTCAGCCTACCATTCGCATCCCGTGATTCACGCACAAACGAGGGGTAGGCCTTGATCTCGTCTAGCTCACCAGTTATCCGAGATGCATGGTCATGCCTGACAAAAAAAGCGTTGCACCCGGTGGAAGTGGTGCCGACAAACACATATCCCTTGGACTCACCCAACCTCACCAGCGCGCGAATCGAGGCGCCGAAATAAAGGTTCGAGTGGTGAGCGCGCGTGCGGTAAAAGTCGGCCGCATATGGAATGGTCAGGGGGAGGATATCCCCCAAAACCGCATTGTATTCACAGACAACAATCGCCGGAGAGACGGCCTCGATCGCCTGCCACACCCAATAATCGTTCCCGTCAATGTCAATGCTCAACAAGCCGATCTCACCCTTGAATCCGGATTCGGCAATCAGGCTGTTGATGTTATCCCGGTCTATGAAAGCACACTTGGCCAGCAGGTCGTGCCGCCAGTAAATATCCTGGGAACGGATGTCTTCGATGTGGGCCATCGATCCATCCATCACCAATCCGCGCCAGTTCTGCGACATCAAGAGGTATCGTGTGTTCGACTCCTGGTAGTTCTGGACGCCGAATTCCAAATAGGACTTGCTGATATTGGGGATACGGGAAACTAGCCAATCGATGATCCCGTCCTCCCCCCACTGCGAGAACACGCGAAATTCGGCGTTCCTCAGGCGGACAATCCTGCTTCCTTGGCGTTGATCCGACAGCCATTTTGCATGCAGCAGCATATTTCGCTCCAGCAACTCGGCATCGCACCCCAGAATCGACCGAAGTCGCCTAGACAAGGTTCGAACCACCCTTTTTATTTTATCCATCTGCAATAAGCCCTACTGGAAACGAATGCACTCAATCGTTCTTTAGCCGACGCAATGAAGTCCAGGGCTTCGGCACGAAGCTGAAAAATGGCCGAAACAGCATTCAACTTTAATAGTCTCGTAACCAACCCCATCCTTGACCGCCAAGATAAACCGGGGGCTAGCCGATACGCATAACAGCTGAATTCGTAAAAAGGCATGATCCAGTGCACTGGGCGGCAACGGTAATCTGCCCAGGCATTGGGCTTGCTGCTTACGCCCTTGCTCCCAAACACCGCCAACCCCTTGTCAACGCGGTTCACCTTCCCCGAGGCAGCCAAAAACAGATCAATAGACCAGTCCGCTCCGAAGTAATTGATTCCGACCTCGGTGCATGCGCGCAAGGATTCGGTGCGAATCAGTGAATAAAATATTCCGTGAGAACGCCAGCAGTTGTCAAAAAACGACCTAAATCTCTCTTCTACGTCCCCCGTCAGTGAGAACGTCACCAGATTGACCTTCCCACCCATCTGCCCATCCATGCAGTCAGGGCAAGTGGAGGCCACATAATCCGGGTCTTTTTCCAGAAAACGCGTATTCAGTTCGACAAAGTCGATCGAACGGGTGTCATCCGCCGCCCACCACATGAATAATTCGCCTCTGGCATGATCGAGAATATGCTTGAAATTCCCTGCCGCTCCGATATTGACTGGCTGGCGAACATAAACAATTCTCGGGTCCTTCTTGGCGTATTCCCGGCATATTATTTCCGTCGCATCCGTCGATGCATTATCCGAAACGATCAATTCGAAATCAACGAAGGTCTGGGCAAGCACCGCGTCCAGCGATCGCCTGATCGTATGCTCACCGTTATAGACAGGCATGCCGATTGTTACTTTAGGGGCTGTCAAAAATTGCTGCCTTTTTGATCTTCGGACTGCGCGTCCCTTGGTACAGCGCATTACCGGTAACGCTTTTCACGCAATGCGCTTTAGATAGCCATCCGGCGCAACCGTAATCAGCAGCTTGTCTTGGATGCTTTTGTCGATGACAAATTCCGGATGCGACTCAAGATAGCTCCAGGCAGCCGTTTTAGGGTTATCGCCAGGCCCCCACGGGCGATCCGGGAACACTTCGCTAGGCAAGTCTTCCACCACGGTATCAAACACCACGCAGTAGCTACCGATGCTGACAAGGGGCGCATAGGCTTCAAGCTCGGCCAGGACGTGATCGTGAGTGTGGTTGCTATCCAGACAGACAAGCACTCGCGAATAGCGGGACGCGACGGACCGAACCTGCTCGATTATCTCGGGAGCAATACTGGATCCCTGGATCATATGGATGCGTGAAGCCATCGGATGCGCCTCAATTGCGGCGCGGTTATGGGCACGGATCTCAATGTCCAGGCCCAGCACCTTGCGCTTCGACACCCGTGGATCGATCTTCGCGCCAGATTCGATAGCGTCGCAGAGATCTAGCTGCGCTAGCATAGAAGCGCTGAAGATCAGCGAGCCGCCGTGGGCAATGCCGGTCTCGATGATGAGGTCGGGCTTGACTTCCCAGATCACCTCCTGCATTGCCACCATGTCCTGCGGATACTGGATGATCGGGCGCCCCTGCCAGGCGAAGTTGTAGGAGTAGTGCGCCTTGATGGTGGTTAGCAGAAATTCTAGGGACGCTGCCTGCAGCGCCTTGTTTCCCGGCGCCGCAGCAATACGCGCGTCAACTTCTTTCTCAAAATTACTCATTGTCGATCCCGATATAGTGGTATGCATTGTTGGACATTCGTTTTATCTCGTCCCGATAGTTTGAATTCATGACGAATACAGTAGAACCTGGCGGCAGCTGCGGCAGCACCTGTTCGGGCGATCTCACTTGGATTCCGGTCGCGGGCAAATACTTTCCCTGTTTGGCAGGGTTAATGTCGATGACCGCATCCACTGCGTAGCCGGCCCGGGACTTGAGCAACGTGAATATGACGCCTTTGGAGGCTCCGCCCCAGACTGCACTGCAGCCCCCCGGAATCGGCGATTCGATCTGGCGCGTGAAGTCGACAGGAAAGCGGACTGCGTCGGCGGCATCATAGACCGGTGGGCGCAAAGAAGAAAGCTCCGCCACCACATAGAGATACTGGCCGCCGAACAGACGTCCGCAATCAACAATCTCGCCGAACATGCGGCGAAAATCGGCAAGACGAAAATAGTTCACGTGTTCATAGAAGATATCGAACCAAGCCTTGTGCTCGCAGATCCAGTCGAAGCAGGGCACTTCAATATAGATGCGACCGCTACAGCCATTGGCGTCGCGAAGCAGCTTTAAGAAGCTATAAGGATCCTGCACATGCTCCAGTACATGGCGCAGCACCAGGCCTTCAGCATGGTCGATGGCGCCCGGCTCGTAATACTGACGGAGCACGCGCGGATTCTCACCCTCGTAGGTTGCGTCGAAACCGGTGATATCGATGCCGCACTCTAGTAGCAGCTCGAGGAAGAAGCCCTTACCACAACCCACCTCGACCAGACGCTCGCGCCCCAGATGGTGTTCAACGAGATCTGCCACTGCCTCGAGATGCTGGCGAAAATAACCGCTCACGCCCTGTTCGTTCTGGTAGTTGCCGTCGTAATCCATCAGTTCAGGGCTGAAAGCGGCGTTGTATACCAGCCCGGTCGCACCATCTTCCACCAGACGAATATCACCCTTCGGACAATCCCTGCCTTCCTGTGCGGTGTCATACATCCGGTTCTGGAAGACCGGATAGTCCGTCTGTTCGTAGAGAAGCTTCAGCATAACTCGCTCCGGATGCCGACGACGCAGGGCGGATCGAAATAATTGTCGGCACGCGCGCCAAAACGTAGCAGATCGCGGCGGCCGTATTCGTCGGCGATTTGCTCGGCTAGCTCGCGCACCGTCTGCGCATGTCCCGAGCAGATATTGATGGCGCCATTCGTCGACCCAAGCGCCAAGGCCGCGATTTCGGCGCCAGCGACGGCAACATCGAGATAGTCACGGATCTGCATAGCGCTGGTCAGCTCCGCCGGCTCACCGGCGGAGAGATGGGCGCGCAGATAGGGCACTAGGCGGCGCGCATCCTCGCCCTCGCCATAGAGATAGAAGAGCCGCGCCCACGCAAACGAGATGCCCTGCTCAAGCAACAGGGTAGACAGCGCAAGAAAGGCCGCTGCCTTGGCGCCGGCATACGGGCTGGCGGGACGCAACGGCGTGCTGACTGAAAGATGGCCCACGCTCATGTCGTACTCGGAGCAGGAACCGATGCCGACGAAACGCTGTACCCCGGCCTGCGCGCAGCCAGCCGCCAACTGCAGCGTGCCGACAAGGCAGTCGAGGTTCTTAGGTGACTGCATATACACGCCGGGCTCCGCGTACCAGGCAGCATGAATGACGGTGTCCACACCCTGGCAGACTGCCGCCCACCACTCGGCGCTTTCCTTGAACAGATCGACCGTGCGCACGATCTCCGCCACCCCAATCTGCGGCAGGCGCGATTCGCTGTCGTGGCGCAGCACCAGGCGCAGATCGATGTCGGCCTTCAATAGGGCCGCGAGGATCTGCCGGCCGACGAAGCCGGTTGCACCAGTGAGCAGGACGCGTTTCTTCATACGATCTGGAGGTCCGGCACAGCGGTCACAAGCTGACCCCCCCATTCCTTGATGTAAGCCAGCTGCTGCGTGAGCTCGGTCCTGAGGTTCCAGGGCAGGATCAGGATGTAGTCAGGCTTCGCTGTCCTGAGCCGGTCTTCATTGACGATGGGGATGCGGCTGCCCGGCATGCATTTGCCCTGCTTGGCCGGATTGCGGTCCACTACGAAAGCCACCAGGTCGGGACGTACACCTGCGTAGTTGAGCAGTGTGTTGCCCTTGGCGGCGGCGCCGTAAGCGGCCACCGCCTTGCCGTCGCGTTTCGCATCCAGCAGGAAACGCATCAGATCGTGCTTGATACGGTCGGTGCGTGCCTGGAAATTGCGGTAGTGCTCCGGCTTTAGCATGCCGGTGGTGGTCTCCCTTGCCAGCATGTCGGCAACACTGGCTTCGACTAAGCGCTTGCCGCTTTCGCTGCGCTGGGCAAACACGCGCAGGCTACCGCCATGCGTTGGCAACGCATCGACACGAAAGACTTCGAGTCCGTTAGCGCGGAAGATGCACTGCACCGCCGTCAGCGAAAGATAGGAAAAATGCTCGTGATAGATGGTGTCGAACTGGGCTTCGGCAAGCAGTTTGAGAAGATGCGGAAATTCGAAAGTCGCCACGCCGTCATCCTTAAGCAGCACCGCGAAGCCGGCGACAAAATCATTGATGTTCGGTACATGCGCAAGCACATTGTTGGCGGCGGTTAGATCGGCGCGCTTGCCCTGGCTTGCCATCTGCTGCGCAAGACGCACGCCGAAGAACTCCTCGATGATAGGAATGCCCTTGGCGCGCGCCGCGTCGGCGGTGCTCGCGGTTGGCTCGACACCGGTGCAGGGAATACCACGCGCCAGCACATACTGAAGTAGATAGCCGTCATTGGCCGCAACCTCGACGACATGCGAGTTGGCATTTAGATCCAGCAAGGCGACCATGTCGGTGACGTAGCGTTCCGAATGCGCTAGCCAACTGGTCGAGAAACCGCTGAAGTAGGCATAGTCGGCATCGAACAGCTCATCGGCCTGGGCGAAGTCTTCGGTCTGTGCCAGCCAACATTGCTCGCATACGAGCACACGCAACGGGAACCATTTCTCCGGCGCATGCAGCGCACGTTCTGTCAGATAGGCATTCGACGGCGGAGCACTGCCGAGATCAACCAGCGACAAGTTCAGTTCGCTGGCGCAGTGGCGGCACTTCATAGACGGACCCCCGTGAAGTCTCCGGCAATCATGGGATGGCCGGCATCGCGCGCGGACAGCTCGGCAATCGGCAGCGGCCAGTGAATGGCCAATGACGGATCCCTCGGATTCAGTCTGCCTTCGGCGGCGGAATCATAGGCGGCGGTATGCAAATAGAACATTTCGCAATCGTCGGTAAGGGTCTGAAAGCCGTGTGCAAAGCCCTCTGGAATCGCCAAGGTCTTGCGGTTGTCGGCGCTCAGCAGTTCGGCATGCCATCTCAGGAAGGTTGCCGACCCTGGACGCAAATCAACAGCGACATCGAAGACGTCACCGCGCAGGCAGGAAACGATTTTCATCTCAGCACTCGGGGCGTGCTGGAAATGCATTCCGCGCACGCTGCCTTTTTTTTGCGTCTGGGTACGATTTATCTGCAGCACGTTGCGACTACCCAGCACATCATGCAATTCATCGATACAGAACATGCGCTCAAACCAGCCGCGTCTGTCGTCGATCGGCTTACGCGTCAGCACATTGAGGCCCGCCAACGGCGTGGTCTGGATGTCGAAACGTGCACTCACAGCGGAGGCGTCTCTTGGTATTCGCGGATCTGGGCAAGACTGAAAACCCGCATATCGTCACCACACTTCCAGGCCAGATGCCAGGTTACGGTCTTTTCCAGCGCAGTGTCAAGATCCCAGCGCGGGTGCCAATCCAGCTGCTGCTTCGCCTTGCTGCTGTCGAGCTTGAGTGTGCCGGCCTCGTACGGTTGCAGTGCTGTTTCACGCTGCCAGGTTGCACCGGGTATGCGGCGGCACAGGCTGTCGACGATCCATTCAACGGTGCGGGCATCGCTGTCATCGGGTCCGAAATTCCAGGCCTGAGCAAAACGCGCATCAGCAGCCAGCCGTTCGGCAACGCAGAGATAGCCAGAGAGCGGCTCTAGCACATGCTGCCAAGGACGGATCGCGCCTGGATAGCGAATCATCAGGGTCTTGCCTGCGTCGATGGCGCGCAGAAAATCGGGCAGCAAACGGTCGTCGGACCAGTCGCCGCCTCCGATCACGTTCCCGGCACGGGCGCTCACAAGACCGATTGAGAGAGCATCCATGAAGGAACGTCGATAGGCCGAGGTCACCAGTTCGGAACAGGCCTTGCTACTGGAGTAGGGGTCGTGGCCGCCAAGCGCCTCGTCTTCGACATAGGGCTCGTTCCGTTCGCGGTTTTCGTAGCATTTGTCCGTGGTGACATTCACCACTGCGCGCACGCCAGCAACATTACGCACAGCCTCGAGCAGATTGACTGTGCCCATGACATTGACCGCGTAGGTCTCCACCGGTACCTGATAGGAGTAGCGCACTAATGGCTGGGCGGCGAGATGAAAGACGATCTCCGGTTGCGCTACCTGCACCGCCTGCTTCAACGCCGCGGCATCGCGGATGTCGGCGATGGTGCTTGCGGCGAGACGGTCAGCGATCTTCGCGGTCGTGAACAGATCCGGCGTCGTCGCCGGCGCCAGCGCATAACCATGAACGTGTGCGCCCATGTCGCTGAGCCAGAGTGCTAGCCACCCTCCCTTGAAACCAGTATGCCCGGTCAAGAAAACTCGTTTGCCCTGCCAGAAATCGCGATTTACGCCCATACTTTCCAAGCAGCCTTGCCGGAAGCCCAAAGGTCCTCGAGCAGATTCTTTTCACGCAACGTGTCCATAGGCTGCCAGAAACCACCGTGCTCAAAGGCTTCCAGCTGGCCATCCGCCGCCAATTTCGCGAGCGGTTCGCCTTCCCAAATCGAATGATCGCCGACGATCAGGTCCAGACACTTCGGCGAGAGCACGAAGAAACCACCATTAATAAGCGCACCGTCACCACGCGGCTTTTCCGAGAAGCCGGCTACACGGTTGCCTTCCAGCTTTAGCGCGCCGTAGCGACCCGGCGGCTGCACGGCCAGAATAGTGGCAAGCTTACCATGGCGCTTGTGGAAGGCAATTTCCTCGGAGATATTAACATCAGAGACGCCATCGCCGTAAGTAAAGCAAAAGAATTTTTCATTCTTCAGATATTCCGCCACGCGCTTCAGACGGCCGCCGGTCATGGTGTCTTCACCGGTATCTAACAGGGTCACGCGCCAGGGTTCTGCCTTCCGCTGATGCACTTCCATGCGGTTGTGCTCCATGTCGAATGTGACGTCTGACATGTGCAGAAAATAGTTGGCGAAGTATTCCTTGATCAGGTAGCCCTTGTAGCCACAGCAGATCACAAAATCGTTCACGCCATGCGTCGAGTAGATTTTCATTATATGCCAAAGAATCGGCTTCCCGCCTATCTCGATCATGGGCTTCGGTTTCAAGTGAGTTTCTTCTGATATACGGGTGCCAAGGCCCCCGGCGAGGATAACCGCAATCATGGCGCAGCACCGACTGAATCTACAGTTAACTCTCGACCAAAATGACGATAGTTCATTCGATAATCGCCCGACCGAATAAAGATTTGGAGTGCCGAAATTATTGCGCGATGCTTGTCGAGTGTCCACTCTTGCATCCACTTGCCATAAATAGCGCTTGTAAACTGCTCAGAATAGCCGCCAAGTTCATTTATTACCGAATCGTAACTGTCGAAGAACAGATCAGCGGTATTAAAAATGAAGCGCATAAAGTAGTATTCGTAAACTTGCATTTTATCTATTGCTAAATCGAGATTGTTTAGATCAAGAAGGAGACGGCGATAATCCTCTACATCCATCGAATGCAAATTAAAATTGTACGCAATATGCGGGTTATTTAATGAATTGTTGATTACTGGAATTCCAAGCGCAGCATATTCAAATGCTATAGTTCCATAAACAGTTAAAGCAACATCGATTCCTTCTGCTATTATCTGGTGATGTGATGCCTCAGCTGGAAGCAAGGTGAACCGAGGATAGCGTTTGATAAAGTCTAGTATGACTTCCATCGTTCCAGGAAGATAGTCTGGGTGAGTCTTGATGTACCAGTCATATTCCGTGACTTCACTCATCCGTCCGAGAAAATCTATCCATTCATAGAAATCTGGGAAAATGTTATTTCCATAACTATGGGGACTATCGAAAAAGCAATGCGTGGCTATTAGAATTTTCTTTCGATTGGACTCTTTCAACAACTTCACATCCTGAATGGCTCCATAAGCCGATTTCGTGGAGTATGACATATCTACACCCACTTCACCGGCAAATCGCCGTTCTATCCTACGCTTTGCCTCTTCCATGCCAGCCGTCCTCATACCTTCTGGCAAGGCCGCAAACTGCTCGCGAAAATAAAAGAAGTCATTATAGGCGAAATAATCCTTCTTACTCATACGATAGAGGTGAGTTATGCTAGCCTGAAAAGCTGGTATATTTTTTTCCACTGATAAACGCAAAGGTATGGCGATGTTGTATACACAATGGCTAACGTTAATTGCTCGAATATCGTTTTTGTCAAAGTAGTCTTTCCAAAATACGAACTGCTCAATCGACTCCAGCAGAAAATTTCGGAATTCTTGACTCAATTGATCAACGGTGGCTCGTTTGAACCGCGCTAAATAGGTATCGTAAATTAAATCCCCCACCAGGACACCGTCTATGGTTAGTGCCTCTATTTCCCTCTTGTCTTTAATCTTATCGATAAGTTGCCCATAAACACTCAACGCTCTTTTCTTTTGAGCGGCACTGATTTCAATACTAAAAAAATCCACCGCACCGAAGGATTTATATACACCAAAATGGAATAAACCAAACAACCCAATTATTTTAAAAGCTATGATCTGCCACACTTTCTCATATACACGTGGGGCATAACCTACAACTCGTGCATTGTACTCCATTGCAAGTACATTCGCTAAATATGCATAGGCAATATGCGACGAATGCATTGAATTTAACTCCATCAACACAACGGGCGCCTTGGTGCCCAAACTGCCCACTCTTCCGAAAACCTTTTTGTTGTGTCTAATATAAACCTTAACAATTGAATTCTGCTTCAACCGTTTAAGGTCGCTCATGATTTTTCTATACGAAGCTATGAACATATTGCTGAACCTCTAATCTTGAAGAAATACTGATGCATTATTGATAGTAAATTTAACGAACTGGTGCAGTGATAAACGCATCATATACAGACAGTTTGGATGAGATAGCGGACAAAATACTATCCAGCTTTGTCGAAAAACTCGTCAACTAATATGCCATATTCAATAACGTCTTCCCAATTACCATCCAACCAAAGCTGCTTTCTCCGGCAACCCTCTTCCCGCATACCTAGGGAGAGCGCAAGTTTACGCATGGCACGATTAGTTGCAGCTGTTCCGCAGTACACTCGATGCAAATTTAATTTTTGAAAAGCGTGCTTTAGCAGAACTCGAGCGACGGCTTTTCCAACCCCACGACCATAATGTCTCTGGTCCCCTAAAATTATCGAAAACTCTGCGGATCGATTTATAAGTGATATATCATTCAGGCTGGCATTACCTATATGACCATCTGCATCGCTGCAGACCGCCCATACCAAACTATTCTGGTCACCTGAATTCAGGACAAAATCACGATAGTGTTGCTCGCCGTGTAGCAACTTACCATGAGAATTATATTTACATACAGTCTGGTCTTCGAACCAAGAAATATATCCACCACTTAGATCTGCCTCTCTAAGTCCGCGAACATAATACATATTATTTAAGCGATAAATCATATATATCTTTCAATAAGTTAATGACTCCTACACATCAAGTGTAAGCATAAGGCCCTCTGCTATTACTTGATGTATTTGATTGCCCCATCTAGTCCAAGATTAGCGATCACGTCTACAATTGAAAGTCTTGGAACAAATTCCTGTGAATTATATTGCAAATACACCCTAGGCTCATATTCTTGGAAGAGAAGCTTCACATCCTTGTGTGTGTCAAATCCATCTTCGTACAAATAGTCACTGGAGCCAACAGGCGAAAGATATTCATCGCACCCCAAAGCTCTCACTATTCTTAAAAGGTGCTCTGATCTTGGCCCTTGGCACGCCAAGTCATTTGCATAAACTAACTTAGCGGATATTCCAATTACCTCAAATATTTTTTCAATTATCCTACCATTGAATTGCGCGAGTTTCTCTTCTACAGGCCCCCTATAATGGTCCTCCAAAATATTTACCAATACCTTCCAACCTGGTGTCTTTGAGTAACAAGTAAACAACGTTTTCCAATGGTTCTGCCACCATAGTCCATGACTGCTAATCTCGATATCCCTAATATAGGTGGATTGTGGACTTTTTCGAATCGGAACAGTAAGAAATAATTCCTTGCCATCCATTAGCACGCGATTTCTACACTGCCAAGATCGACGCTCAAACTGAACATCATCAAGAAGCACAAAAACATCGACTCTGCTTGCTAGATTAAAATAACCAGCCCATGGCAGATAAGTCGGTTGCATGATTGCGCACCTCATGCTTGCCCTTTGCATTTAATTTCGATAGATATCGGCAATATGAGAGGTTTTTCGATCAAGTAGTCAAATGGCAATGTGTCCATAACGGTACATGTCAATCAACTCAGGTGGTATACCCCAATCGTACGCACCAACTTGGTCATGGATTCGCTCAAGATCATTGCGATATGCCTGAATCAGCGTTGTTGACATACGCCCTCTGGAAGGATTGTATTCATGCTGGAAAGCGGCACTCATCATGTGCCTCAAAGACTTTGTGATCGCCTCTTCTCTGGTCAGCGAACGAATTATTTTACGATTAGGAGCGAACAATTCAAGCCGAGGATCTTGTGCCTCACCAAAAATCTGTGACACAATAATTTTCGAAAGCAAAGGAGAAAGATGAAAGCCGTCGCGCTTAGTGCCCGAAATAATATACAAGTTTTGTATGTCAGTTTTTCCAATGAGTGGGTAAGTATCTGAAGACACTGGTCTCCATCCGACATTAACTCTTACCAGCTCAGACTTATAGAATTCCTCGTGCACTTGATCCATCCCGGCCTTAAGGATTGACTCAATGCTTGAAGCCCGACCAAATTGAAGAGGTCTTTCCGATATGAAATTTGAAGCGCCAAGCAGAATATGTTTTCTCTTTTCAAAAGGATCCCAGAAATAAGGAACGCTGTAGATACCGCATGCCAATCCACGATTCGGCGTCCTTATGCATTTCGGTTGCATGTGTCCTTCGGCCATCCGTACCTCTAATGATACACCAACACCATAAAAAATACGCTGAATACTGGTCTCAAGAGAGCTGCGCTCAAGCAGTTCCGTGAGTGATGCGCCGACCGCTAGAATGAAATGGTCCCCCTCTAAAGAGACGCCTTTATCTACTTCGACTCTGGAAATTTTCCCTGAGGACATATGCAGGCGTTGCACTTTATCGTCTACAAAGCGTACTCGAGGGGATCTCGAAAGAATCGCGTCAAGCTTTTCAATAAATAATCGCGGGTTATACCAACCCTCTTTATGAATAAGCGCAGCGCGGGTCGCTCGCGATCTTTGAGCAGGACGATAACCAGGAATTTCACGGGGTTGTACAAGCGAATATGGCTCGTTGAAATCCTTCAATGCATTCAATATTGCATCAAAGTTCTCATCATCCAAGTCATCTGCGGCGGTATTATTAACTACATAAGTACCTTCTTGAGCGCAGCCCCCCTCCAATGCAAATCCTCTACAATTTCTACAACCGTATGGTAACGCATCGCCAGCATATTCAATAAGCTCTTTTTCAAAACTTGGCCACATTTGTGTAGCCAAGTGACTCATTTCGAAACGATATAAATCTAATTCTGAGCTTAAGCTCCCCGCCTCAATTTCAGCAAAAGAGTTCAACATTGCACCCGCTGCCGCACTTGCGGAGCCTTGTCTAGCCTTTGGCGCTACAATGGTGATCAAATCGCCATCGCTACTCTTAGTAAGTAAACGATACGCAATAGTCAAACCGATTATCCCGTTCCCTATGATTACTGAGTGCATCAGAATTCTCCGCCTAGTACATTAAACCAAGAATTGTTTATATGCATATTGCATTACGAAACAGATGGCGAACCATTCGGATGTCGGAGTACGGCGGCTATTCTATCAGCTCCTCGCCCATCGATCATCTTCTTCCCATTTTCTGACATAGTGAATCTTCTAGCTGTATCGCACACTAGATCATTCAGCACGACAGTTAGCATACCATCTACTAGATTGCGAAAGTAACCAACGTGGACTGCCACTTCCTTTGCATCATATTGAGTTTGCAGTCGTTCATCGAGTTCGGTAGCCGACAGCAATATTGCCGGCAAACCAAAATAAGCGATTTCATATTTGCTTAAACCCGAAGCCGAAATTGCAACATCAGCCCACTCGTAATATGTTTGTAGCGATTCAGGGCCAAAAATTAACTCATATTGAATAGATAAATTTACCAATAATTCCTCTAAATCGCGACTTCTTTGCCTTCCAAAAAGTTTACCAAGAACAATTCGAGTAATTATTTTCCGATTCGTGGACAGATATTGAGCAATTTGACGAACGACATACTCAGTCAAATGCGCTGGATCACTTTGCCCAAAAGTCAATAGCAAATTGATTTTTTGTTCAGAGGAACCTATTGTGCTAGTAGTTATATTCTTGTTAATTTCATTACTGTAATTCGGCATAACAAAAAATTGCTCGCCATATAGATGACGGAACACACCGCGCACCCTTTTCACGCCAACATAAGGCGTAATGAGTATATTGCACCCACAAGTCCACGATTCGTCCACAATCGCACCTTCACCCCATCCATCAATTACTACGATTGTATTAATATAATTATTTAGTTGCTGTAAATATATCCGTATATCATCCTTATCCCGCAAAGACTCGGCGTGTGTAAAGTCGCAAACGAAAATCTTTGGCCAGCCAAAATTTTGATTTATAAATTCAATTTCATCAGTGTAGCTTATGCAATGAGGCAATACTTTGTGGTTCGGTAGATCAAATGCACGCGGATCAAAAGAACCACACTGTCGTATCAAGAAAGAATGATCGCGTCCATTCAGCTTTTGAGCGATACTCTTGCAGCGAGCATAATGCCCTCCTCCCACATTAACCCCAAGATCCAGGCGAAATAATATCAATGTTAATCCGTATACTTGAGAACAACAGGTTATTTAAAATACTTTTAATTCGATTGAATACGCACCAACAAATACTGATACAAAATTAAATTTAATACTACCGTGCACAGTATTCCAAGCATTTTTCTCTATTTAACGAGGTCTTATGTTCATCATGTTCTCTGTTAAATCTTATATTCATTAAAAACATTTTGGTAAATACCATATTTTTGTATTCGCTTTGGAAGGACTGAGACAACCTGTTTTCCTGCTAAATGAGCAATATACATAGCGTTGTTAGAACAACCATATACTCCTGATACAAGCTCCAAATCTTGCATGAGGTCTCCTTGGACGCTAGCTTCTATTGCCAAGGAACCATTGTTGTAGTATTTAGCATATTTATGCCTCGGTTCATCTGGATGTTGTCTGATGATAATTTTACGAATCGCTGGATCAATCAAATTGATATTTGCAATAAACCCTTCCAACGCCTCATATTCGTCGAAATTAAAGTAGTATTCGTCATTAAAGTACTGCAAGGCATGAGCCCTAATAGGCTCAGTGAGGTACAAACAAACCTCTGAACAACCAATTTTGGGTAGTTTATTAATGCGTGCCATGTAGTATGACCTATCAACTATAACCCGAATATCGCTAGAAAATACACACTTCAATTCATCAGAAATTTCAAGTGAGTGTGTGATGAAGATGTCTGGAACTGTTATAGAGCCATATCTCTCAAACCTCATCCGCATATTTCCACCAGAGTCGACTATTGCTATACTTTTCACATTCGAACTTCTTGCAATTATTAATGCATCGTACTCTGTAGTAGCTGTGGCACTGGTGCCAACAAATAACTCACGATATTTGGGAATATCACTAAGCTGCACGTGTATCAAATCCGAAAAATTTCTTTTAAATATTGATAGTGCCGGACCCGTCAGATAGCAATGAAAATGGATTTGCTTCGCCAAAAGATAACTTGAAACTGCCTCTGCACCTCCGGCATCGTTGCAGACCACTAGTGCTATCATGCCAACTCACCGAAATTGTTCCAAACTTTAGTGAACGCAGCTATAACTTGGTCTATATCCTCCTTTAGGAATTCATAACTGCATATAGCTAAGTCGATGTAGGAATTGTCTGATAATTCCTCAGCAATTGGGCATATACCCTTTTTATAGGAAATTCCTCGATCATCAAAAGTTGACCAAGGAAAGCCCTTAGATCCATATGCAATCTTATTTTGAAATACCGGCAGTAAATGTACGTTTCCATAGGTAGAACCAAGACCGGGTACCCCCTCGGCCTCGAGCGCATCGATGATTCGTTTTCTACTGTGTGAAACAATAGAACTATCAATTTTCATGGCGTACACATAATATACATGCTCGACATCCTCTGGGACCTTGGGAACTAAAAGTCCAGGAAGATTTTCCAACTCTGTTGACAGTCGTCTGGCTATATGCCGGCGCGAATCTGTCTTATTCTGCAGCTTTCTTAGTTGCTCAATTCCAATTGCCGACTCGATTTCACCCATTCTAAAGTTATATCCAATCATGTTGCCAAGCGGAAAATTTGGTAGCGAACCAACGACAGCCTCTGCATGATTTCTAATTAGTCTTAGTTTTTGTGCGTATTCATAGTTATTCGTAAATAAAACCCCCCCCTCTCCCGTATGTATGTGCTTATGAAAATTTAAACTAATTCCTCCGATATCGCCCCTTGTACCTGCGTAGTGATTCTTATACTTGGCGTTTGGCGCCTGAGCTGAGTCGTAGATTACCTTGAGATTATGTCTGTCGGCAATCCGATCGATTGCGTCGTAATCACATGGCATCCCAAAGAGGTCAACTCCTATTATCGCTTTTGTCTTCGAAGTTATATTGGCCTCTATACTTTTCGGACATATACAAAATGTATTTGGATCAATATCAGCAAATACAGGTAGTGCGTTCCAATGTAGTATGGCTGTTGCCGTGGCACACATCGTCCATGGGGTAGTAATAACTTCATCACCTGGCTCTATTCCAATTGCACCGACAGCAGCAATTAGGCCAGAAGTCCAGGAATTCACTGTTATCGCATGCTTAACACCAAAATAATTCTCACAATAGCGTTCAAATTCATTAACCTTGGAACCACCTAAAAATCCGGGGCCATACTCTCCGACAAAATCTGAAAGTACGCCAGACCTAATGACTTGTGTAGCTGCTGCCAGTTCCTCTTCGCCAATAGAGTTGTATTTAATGAATTCTCTATTAATTTGCTTTGGTCCGCCATTGATTGCAAGTTTTTTCATTTAGTATTCCATGTAACTAATTGCTCTTTCGAATGTTGTCATATTACATTCGCCCGTACTATGCAGTCGTATCAATTCATCCCCTACATATCTAAAATAGTATCGATCATCAAGCATCATATTTGTATTAACAAGGGTATCCCGCTCTGTAATGCTTACTTGTCCTAAGATGAAGTCGATATCTATATGATGGGTTGAACATGAAATGCTCATTGTATAGCAGTCCATTCCAGAGATTTCTTCAAGAATGAGTCGACCTGCATTCGTTGTGTATATACATACTCCTGAATTAATAATTTCTTCACGTCTGAATGAACCATCTCCAACTAAAAATAAAAACAAATCTAAAAAGTGAGTCCCAATATTCAAGAAAGTACCTGTGTGCCTGCACGAAATTTGTATGTCCTCGGAATTTTGAATTAGATCTCGAAGCATGCGAAAATATGGATTTACCCGCCGCTGATAATTAACATATGTTTTATTACCTGAATTGCTTAAGGCCTGTGAAATATCACGTGCTTCAATGATATCCAAAGAAACCGGTTTTTCGAGAATGAATATCTTACCTGAAAATCTCTCAGCACAAAAGATCACATTCTGCGCTCGAAATGCCGTAGGCTCACAAAAGATGATGATATCAGATTCTGCCACTAAATCTTCTGCGTCCTTTAAACAGGAATAGGAAGGAACCCCAACCTGCTCGGTAAGCATTGTTCTGCGTGTTAGCAGAGGATCTACACCCGTGATCAGCTGGAATCTGGGGTCAGAAACAATGTATGACAAATGAGTGGTTATACCATCATCCAGTCCAGTAATCCCATCTCCCATGCCAATAGAACCGAGTCCAACTATACTAACTTTTACTCTTGAACCATCTACTCTTTTAAGGTCAACTCTGTCTCCAGGTTCTACATCTATGAGCGACCTCCTATTTACTACGGATTTCTTATACCTTGGATTTAGTCCTCGTGATGGTCTAACTACTGCTAAGCAATCCTCTGTGATCAGTTCGTTTTTAGTTAATGTCTTGGAAAAATACAAACTTCGCCGGCCACGATAATCTGTTTTTACATCCTCAGGTATTGAGTAATCGACTAATCCCAGTATAGACTCAGCTTCACGAATCTTCTCCACCATCACCCTGAAATCGCTAACGCTTGTCGAAAAGAAACTGTCAACACCCTGGTCGTCATCAAGCCTTATGTGCTTTTCAATTATCTTTGCTCCCGCCGCCACAGCCACCACATCTGCTTCGTAGCCAATCGTGTGGTCAGAAAATCCCACAACACATCCAAACCGATTTTCCAAATGACGGATAGTCGCCAAATTCAATTTGCCTAGAGAGGCCGGATATGATGCTAAACACTTAAGAAAAATCAAGTCCTTGAAATTGAGTTTATATGCCAAATTTGCTATTTCAAGGGTATCCGCAAGGTCTGCCACTCCAAGTGAAACGATTAACGGCCTCCCCTTTTTCATACATGATGCAATCAGGTCGTAATGATAGACCTCAGGAGAAGCTATCTTATATGCGTCGGTTCCATATCTTTCCAAAAGTTCAACACTATCTAAGCAAAATGGGCTGGAAAATATATCTATACCTAACCTCCTGGCCTCCTGAAATAATGCTTCGTGCCACGCCCATGGCATTGCTACTCTATCAAATAGTGAGTAGAGTGTTTCATATTCGCTCCACGGACTACTGCTGCAGATGCGGAAGTCATTTTTATCACAGTCTAATGTAAGCGAGTCGGCCCTGTAAGTTTGTAACTTCACCGCATTGGCGCCAATTGCTTTGGCATGCTTAACTAGCTCAAGTGCTTTGTCTATCGAATTATTATGATTACATGATATCTCGGCTACGATATATGCCGGTTTACCCGATCCGATATATGATGAGCCTAATTTTATTATTTTATTAAACATAAGCCCTCACAAAATACTCATATGGCACAATGCTTTCGATATAATAAGTCGCGAAAGCCAACTCTTGCATTAGTTCACTGATCTCATCTTTCGACAAGTGAAAGGCATTTTCAAGTTTATAATCTACTCTATCCGACATTACATTAAAAACAATTGCTAGTGATGTATTTTGCTTTACTGCGATTAGCATCTCTCTCAGAAAACAAACCATCTTATTATGTTGCAGATCAAACTTTTGGGTAAATACTCCGTTCATCACTGACAAATCAGAAATATCGCATATTTTACTCTTTTGATTTAAAAAATCATATTCAATAACTTCTAAATGTGGTCGAGAAGCTAGGGCCTCTTTAACGAGATAGCTCGAGATGTCAAATCCCCGATAATCAATCTTGAAGTTATTATTTCTATTTGTCAAATTTATGTGGTCGTAGAGGTTGCAAAGCCCGCAGCCTATGTCAAACAATACTAGATCTCTGCCAATTATTGATGCGGTTTGAGAGGCAAGGTTCGAAATATATTTATATCGAGCTAATGCTCGTTCAGAGTTATTCCACCCCACCCTTCTTAACTCTTCTCTTTCTTTTCTTGCGATTTGCTCGTATCGCGCAGCAATAATGCTGTAACCTACCATATCGACCAGCCTCCATCAACCGAGAGACATTGGCCTGTTATATATTTGGCATCAGTACTACACAAGAAAAAGGCGGCGCCCCCAAGGTCACCAACCTCAGCCATTCTTCCCAATGGAACATTTCGTACATAGTTTTTGACAAAATTATCAGGTTGATTGTTATAAAACCCCCCGGGCACTAGGCAATTTACTCTGATCTTAGGAGCCCAATACGCCGCCAAATACTTGGTTACATATTGCAGCGATGCTTTGCTAGCACCGTAGTTTATTGGACTGTTTAGGCCACTATCTTCATATATGTAATGCCTAGGACTTTTCTCTCCATATATGCTCGAAATATTCAATATTGATCCGTTATCAGATTTACTTAAATAGGGAAAGCATGTTTTAGATAAGAAGACTGGCACGGTCAAATTTAAATGAAATACCTTGTTCCATGATTCAAGGTCAAAATCTTCAACAGTTGAAATTTTTGCAGTGGCTGCAGAATTTATTAAGCAGTCAATTCCTTGAAATTTAGCAAATGCCTCTTCAACAGCATCCTCCAGGGAACTTAGGTCGGTGTAATCAACTTCAATGCAGTTAATTTGAGGCCTAAAATGCGGAAACTTAGAGTATAGTCGGTCTTCTGCCGCCTCTCTAGAACGTGTTAGCACAGACACGTTACAGTTTTTCTGCAGGAAGTAGCTGACAATATCCGATGAATACTGTTTCCCAGCACCCCCGGAAATGAGAACATTCATTTATAAAAACCTTTGAACCATACTTACTATTTTGGACGCCCTGTTTCTCAAATCATCCTGGTTGTCAAGTACATTTATTGAAAAGGACCATGCTCTTTTGAGAAGTTCATTGCTTCTCTGCCAATCTCGACTCTCTGCCTTGCTATACACCGGGTGATTTAGCCATATATGGTTCCAATATTCTGCCGAATGCCACTTGATTGCGCTGGGAACATTTTTAAAAGAGATGCCAATCTCACTTAGGGCAATTTTCACTGATTCATCAGGAATTTCTCTTTTAATAAAGAATATTATTCCATCATGAAGATACTCGATGTCATTGATTTTTCTGTACACCACATGATCGCGTATTTGATTATCAATAATTTCAAATAAAAATTTATGATTATCATTATACGTGTCGACTATACGATCCAGTTTACCAAGCTGCGCGATCCCAACTGCCGCTTGCATCTCAGACATCCTAAAATTAAAGCCGCAAACTACGGCATTGTCATTCCCTCTATCAACGCCAACTTCGTTAGCATGACCATGATCAATATAAGCCTTGATGACATTCGATAAAGTCTTACTCTTGGTGAATATTGCCCCCCCTTCACCCGTTGTTATGGTTTTACCAAAATCCAAACTGAATACGCCAACATCTGCTACTGTTCCGAGGAATTCCCCCTCGTATTTACCTCCGATCGCCTGACAGGCATCTTCAATTAACCTGGCATGTCTGTCCATGCATATTTTCTTTATGGATGCGTAATCGGCTGGATTGCCTTGCATATCGGTAGCAATCACAGCCTTAAATTGATATTCATTAAATTTTTGCTCAAGGCTGATCGGGCACATGTTTAACGATTCGTCTATATTAACGACGATTGGAATGGCTCCACAAGCGACTACAGCCTCGGCGCTTGCTATGAAATTGTAAGCCTGTATCGCAACATAATCGCCCTGTTGCACATCAAGCACCTTCAAAGCCACAAATAGGGCAGCCGTACCAGAAGAACATACAGCCGCGTAACTCCCAAACTTGGCAGTTAGTTTCTCTTCAAACTCACGGACCTTATAGCATCCGTTGCGCCTTTGATCAAATCCATGCCCAAACAATACGGCGCCTGAATCAAAGATCTTTTTTATTTCTATTAACTCTTCTTCACCAATTATTTCATTTCCAGGCATATTATACTCCTATCACATTGATAGCATCAAGCAGATCCATATATTTATAACTTCTTGGGAGTTGTTCCGCAATTTTCTGAGCTTTCAAGTAGTCGCTCCGCGTATCAACAGTGATTGATACATCTGGCTTCCACTTACCTGGCTCGTCAGGAACAAAATATACCTTCCTGTATTCATTAGTTTTGTTGATAACATCGCACACATGTTCATAATCACTGGCTGAAGTCGCGTTGTTTAGAGAGTATTCCAGTAATTCACTTTTCATGACAACGACGTCTAAGCCGTCTGGATACTTTCGGTTTGGTCCACTGTTGGTCAGATAATCGCATCTACTTGTCAAAAAACCAGATATAGCCTCATCTATCAAATCTGAAGTTACAAAAGGGTTATCACCCGTTAGTAAAACTGACAATTCTGACCCAGCAATTTTATGTGCATCAGTGACTCGCTTCAACACGTTTAACTCAGACCCCCTGAAATGACATACTCCCAACCTATCAGCCGTAGCGACTAGTACATCATCAGCGGTATTTGTCGTCGTAGCTACAATTATTTTATCCACATACTCACTTTCTCTGGCATTCTGAATCAAGTACTCCAGCAAGGAACGGCCATTTAGCATCAAATTGACTTTTCCAGGCAGACGCGACGAAGTCATTCTTGCCTCAATAGTGAGATTTATTCTCATGCTGTTGCCTTGTTGTATCTCAGATTTTCCATATACCTCTCTCGCATTCTCACATCCTCCATTGCATTCTCACCGAAGATGCCTATTGCTACTGCATATCTATGATTTTTACTTGTGTTTGCGTTCGCAAAGTGAATTAAGTTTCCGTGGTGAAACACCACATCACCAACGGCCAATATTGGTTGGAATATTTCATATCCTTCAATTGCACTTTCTTCAATTCCACTGGAAAACCCTGGCACCGACGATGCGTGGTGTGGTAGCACATCGTTTTTATGTGAGCCCAGTGCATACTGAATCCCACCGTTTTCCACTGACATAGGGAGTAACGGAATATACGCCGTCACGAAATCAGGCGGATTTCTGCACGAATAAAAATTGTCCTGATGGGCTGGGGTTACTGTGCCAATATTTGGAGCTTTATTGTGCACCCCCATGGATGTAAAGTAGACTTCTTGGTCGAGTAGATCAGAAGCTATTTGCAACAAGCGGTTTGAATTTAGCCTGTCAAACGATCGTATGTAGGCATTCACATATTGAAAATATTTCAAATATTTTTGATCGCCAATTTTGTCCTGAACAAGATCTCCATTATCTATTGCATTTTGCATCTCATATTTCATCAAGTCATCTAGACATCTCTTTAAGGTATCTATTGGGAAAAATCCACTCAGCACGCATACGCCGTTTTTTGAGAATTCATCTTTATAACCCATTTTTTTTCCTCCGTAGTTAAATTTTACAGTCTGTTCAACTTATTTTGGTAATCCTACTTATGCTTACGACAAGATTAATTAGTTCATAGTATGGCAACAACGATTTCTAAAAGACATGTCCGATCTTGATTTGCGTCTTCTAACAACAGTTACTGGAATGTAAGATCCAATACATTTCGCTCGACCTGTTGACCCATTGGTTAGATTTGGGGATGCTATGTTGCTAGCTCACTAAAGACTATTTTAGCTTCAAGTTGATGGCACAAGAATTAACCATTGACATGGTCACTTACGCTACACACTACCCATCTCGCGTATGGTTAGTTTTCTGTTTTTTAGACATCTTTTGCTTTGGCATGTTAGTAACATAGCGAATGAAATCTTCCCCCCAAATACATGACTCCAAGCTTCAATTTAACTCCCAAAGAGAAGGATTAACCAATTTTGAGTCTTTGTCAACCTGCCAATCCGGCACCACTGGTGATTCAGGCTGTAGCGCATCAATTATCTCTTTCAAATGATTTGCTCCGTCTACCCCTACGACGATCTTGTCAATATCGGGGATTGACATCACAAATGAAAGACAAGCATTGAGTGGACTCGTGTTATTTGCCTTTAGCCAAGCGTCCCAGTTATTCCATAAAGGCAGCCATTGATTGAAGTATTGGGGGCGCTGGGTTGCTTCCATGAGTAGCAAACCTTGCAAAAATACTGAACGAGCATGTACTTCCACTCCCATCAGCTTTAGTCTTGCGGCCCATCCAGAACTGATAATCCGTCTATCTAGAATATTGAGTGGCGCCTGTACAATCTCAAAATTCATACCGTCAAATAGGTCATTAAGCTGTTCTGGGCTGTAGATTGATATACCTATTCGCTTCACTGCACCCTGTTCACGAAGTCTTAGTAGCGCTTCATATAATTCAGCTCCCCGGTCTTCAAGCAATTGATCCGGTCTATGCAGAAGGAGTCCATCAAGTCTACCTATTCCCAGACGTTTCATTGATGCCGCCGTCTGATCGTTGACCCACTTTGTGACATCGCTACAAGCTTCCGGGATCGCGGGTAATTTTGTGATCACTTGCCAGCGTTCTAGCCCAATGGAACCCAACGTCTCTTCACTTTCACCATAGGCGATTGCTGTATCTAACATCGTAATATTACTTCGGTAGGCGAGATCTAGGATAGACCGGGCCTGGACAAGATCTATTCTTCCCACCATATTCGCAACACCATAATTTAAACCGAACTGCACAGTTCCGAGTATCAAACGTTCTTTCATGTATTTGTAATGATATTGTTTAGTAGCCTGTCTGGATTAGATACCCCTAAATATCAGCAATTAAGATTTCTAATTATTTTAGGTATCATTATTATTGAACTATTTTGACTATATTTGACTCTGGTTTTTCTACGAATGTTGTGCCTTTGTCGACTTCTTCAACAACGGTAATCCTAGGGTATTATATTTTGTCAAGGCATCTTTTAGAACTTCAACAACATATTTTTGTTGGTCTGGTCTTAGGTCAGGATAAATCGGAATGCTTATCGCTTCAGAAAAATATCTCTCTGCCTGCGGGCAATAGCCTGGCTTAAATCCCATTTTTCTGTAGTATGGCTGCCGGTAAACTGGAATGTAATGGAGACTTGCTCCAATGTCGGCGCTGTGTAATATGTTAAGTATTTCTTTTTGCCCCCATCCCGCATCCTGACGTGGGACTCGAATGATATATAAGTGGTACGCCGAACAGACATTGGGTTGCCTGAAGGGTAAGGTGATTGGCAAATTTTTGAGCGACAAATCATAACTCTCAGCAATTTCATTTCGGACAGCAACGAACTCATCGAGTTTATCCATCTGACTGAGGCCTAGCGCAGCATGGATGTCGGTCATGCGATAATTGAACCCTAAAATGACCTGCTGATATTGCCAAACTTCATCAGCAGTTTGAGGCAACATCTCATTTGTATCTCGGGTAATTCCATGGCTTCGCAATAGTCCCAGTCGTCTTGAAATTTCGACGTCGTTGGTCATCAACATGCCCCCCTCTCCTGAAGTAATGACTTTCACGGGATGAAAGCTGAAAACTGTAATGTCACTGTACTGACAACGACCAACCGGAACATTAAGATAGGTGCCACCGATTGCATGAGATGCGTCCTCAATGATTTTGAAACCATATTGTTGGCTTAAATGGTAAATGCCGGCCATATCACATGACAGGCCGCCTATGTGCACAGGTATAACGATTTTAGGCAGTTCATTCCGCCGCTCGGCTTCCCTCAGCTTCTCCGCTAGAGAATCGACGCTCATGTTGTTCGAAAGTGGATCAATATCGACAAAATCCACCTCGGCACCACAATAACGCGCACAATTTGCGCTTGCTACAAATGTTATTGGACTCGTCCATACCCTATCGCCAGTTTCAACTCCTAATGCTAGGCAAGCCATATGAAGAGCACTGGTAGCGCTATTAACAGCGACGGCATAGCTTGCACCACAGTAGTCCACAACTGATTTCTCAAAAGCCTGAACCATAGGGCCTTGTGTTAGGTAATCCGAACGCAGCACCCTCACAACGGCTTCTATGTCTTCGGCTGATATATGCTGACGGCCATATGGAATCATATTATTTTGGTCTTCTAATCGATGGGACCCAAAGAGCTTTCATAAAGATTGACTCATCATTGGGATTTTCATAGTGATTTCGTCTTTGCTCTTTACTTCGATCTTTGAATTGTCAGCCAGGTTCGTAGGTCTTCAGCAGTCATCCAATCGCAATTATTTTCAGACGTGTACGTAAAGTCTATGTTTACTTTTACACCTTCTTTGATGCGCAGTGGGTCATCACACCACCCATGGATCGCCGGCAAAATTTTGTAAAATTTGTCATATTCGTAGGTATTCATTGCATCGTCAGGGCCGATCATTTGTTCATGGAGTTTTTCTCCGGGACGGATGCCGATGATTTCATATTTCGTGTCAGGCGCTACGGCGCGTGCGATGTCCATAATGTTCATGGACGGAATTTTCTTTACGTAGATCTCGCCGCCCACCAAGTCTTCGAACGCATGCCAGACCAGCTCGACACCCTGGTTTAACGTGATCATGAATCGCGTCATACGCTCATCGGTGATGGGCAGGACGGCCCCCTTAGCGGCTAGGCTGGCGAAAAAGGGGATCACAGAGCCACGCGAACCCATCACATTGCCGTAGCGCACAACCCCAAAACGCGTGTCTGCCCAGCCCGAGTATGAGTTGCCGGCCACGAAGAGTTTGTCCGATGCAAGCTTGGTGGCGCCGTAAAGGTTTGCAGGGCTACTCGCCTTATCGGTGGAGAGTGCAACGACGCGCTTGACACGACGATCAATGCAGGCGTCGATTAGGTTCATTGCTCCGATGATGTTGGTCTTGACACATTCAAAGGGGTTGTACTCGGCGGTCGGCACGATCTTGGTCGCAGCGGCATGTACGACATAGTCGATGCCGTCGAGGGCGCGGACCAGTCTGTCTTTGTCACGCACGTCGCCAATGAAAAACCGTACTCTTTCATCATCGCCATACAACTTAGCCATTTCCCACTGTTTCATCTCGTCGCGCGAAAAAATGACCAAGCGGCGAGGGTTGTACTTGGCAAGTGTCATGGGTACGAACGTGTGGCCAAACGATCCAGTACCGCCAGTAATTAGGATGGATGAATTTCTCAGCATAAAGCTTTTCCCTGTTCAGCCTGATGATGGCCGACCCACAATATCTGTATAAGAGCCAACCCGATTAATGCGCCCGTCACTCAACTCAACAATCTGGTTACAGTTTCTGAGCGTGGTCAGTCGGTGTGCAACGATCAGCACTGTAAGTTCGCTTCCTAGGCTCTCGATTGCGTGCATTACAGCTTGCTCGGTATCGGTATCCAATGCACTGGTTGCTTCATCAAGAACTATCACATCCGCGTGTTTGTACAAGGCTCGGGCGATACCGATTCGCTGACGCTGCCCCCCCGAAAGGCGTACCCCTCGTTCTCCGACCAGAGTGTCATACTGGTTGTTCCAAGACTCTATCGTTTCGGCGATCTGCGCCTTCTGCGCGGCTTGACGCACGCGGTCAAGGTCAATTCGATCCGACGACACACCAAAGGCGATGTTTTCAGCGATAGTGGTGTCGGCCAGAAAAATGGTTTGTGGCACATGGGCGATGTGCGTCTGCCAATCACGATGGTTTTTCTCTGTGATAATCACACCATC
>JACCDX011797249.1_pt1 | contig 45623 bp, 49 predicted proteins | sample 7449681 | NCBI WGS metagenome assembly JACCDX01 (sample SAMN15323450, study PRJNA562643) | freshwater metagenome | isolation source: river surface water | place: USA:Blue River Watershed | collected 2017-08-18
CAGCACCAAATCCAGCAGCACCATCAGCAAGTGTAACAGCACCAAATCCAGCAGCACCATCAGCACCAAATCCAGCAGCACCATCAGCACCAAATCCAGCAGCACCATCAGCACCAAATCCAGCAGCACCATCAGCACCAAATCCAGCACCATCAGCAAGTAATCCATCAGAAAAAAAACAAGAAATTGCGCAATCAGAAAGCAATGGAACGGTAAGTGACCTAGCAGATGATGAAGAAGAGGAGGTAGATCAAGGATATAAGACTTTATTAGATAAAGAATTCATAGCTGCGGCTGCGCAGGAATATTATCGTGAATCCAACCAAATAGATCCATTGGACGCAAAAATCAGTAAAATATATGAAAAGGAATACTTAGAAAAAATAGCTAAAGTAAACTATGATATATTTTCATTTACTAAAATATCAATTGACTATGATTTAGAAAACGAGTTAGGTGAGGATATTTATAATAATGTAAAACAATATATAGATTTAGTTGAAGTGTTGAATGAAAAATTTCGCTTAAAATCTATAGGTGAAAAGAAAGGCGGTGGCATGGTAGACAGTTTACTTCAACAACAAATGATGCTTATCAAAGACAGTCATGCTCTTATTTCTAAAATAATTAAGGAAAAATCATTAACCAATAGAAAAACCGTGAACAAAAAAATAAAAAATATCAATAATAAGATAACAAGAAAAAAATCTATCGAATCAAATCTATGATAGTTCTTATGTCAAATATAGGTTCTGATAAAGAACTTCCTACGGAAGAATATGGACGATAGCGTCTTAAAAATTGTTGAAATTTTTCCTCGAATCTTTTTTTTTCAATCATAAGGCTACTTTCTTCGTCGGTAAGTTCGTAAAATGCTCTTTCATAATTAGTTGAACCTATCTCTGCTGGCATATTAATTTATATAATATAATTTAATATGTTGATTAAACATTTGATTAAACATTTGATTAAACATTTTTGATTAAACCTTCATTTGACCCTTCTTTTTCATGGTCGCGGCCATTTTGAGAACCTCCTTAAAGGATTTGGATGGATTTGCCTTCTTTACCTTCATCACAAATAAGTTCCATGAACTAAGCTTGCGCTTGCCACTCTTTCTTGTCTTTTTTCTATTTCCTCCCCATATTTCATTTCCTATCTTTTTTTTTACTGAACCAGGAAATATTCCAGCGGTTGAACCAGGAAATATTCCAGCAGTCGTTCTTTTACCTGTTTTCATAATTTTATCCATATTATATATTAAAGAAAGATTTTAAAGATTAAAAATACAAGTTGATAATATACCATGAATGTTTCATCTCTATTTGTTGAAAATTTACGAACAAGTACAATTTATAGTGTAAATGACATTAGGACTTCTCAATTTACATTAAATAGTTTAGGTTCTTATGTGTATGACGTATTGAATAGTTCTACGTTACAAGGATATGCTAAATTAAATGTAAATAATGTGTTTACTTATCCTCCTCAATCTAATGGGCTTCCTAGTTTAACCAATCATCTTACTACAAAAGGATACGTAGATACTTTGGTTCAAACAGGTGAAACGAATAACCATTCATGGTCTGGCGTAAATACATTTTTAAATCCGGTTTCATTGATAAATGGACTTATCACTAATTCATCCACAATCAACATAAGCTCACCGAGACAAATTGGATATACTTATGAATCAGAATGGTCGAATCTAATTTCATTGAATTCAACCGAAACAATCCTTGCCTCTATAGTCTTTGATACTCCTGGTGTATGGCAAATACACACACAATTTGAATATCAAGGAGAGGGTATTATTACGCATCTTGAAGCGGGATATTCTGGTAGTGTTCTTTATAAAGAAGATGCCACCTTGGCGCTTGAGACAAATGAGGTAGTTCAGAGATTTGTTCCTTCTGTTATTATAAATCAAACCGGAACAAAGATGCTTCCTATTGTTTCCTCTATTTTGGTAAATACCGGAACATTTCAGTCACGTTGTAAATATTTTTATGTTAGAATCGCATAATTCATTTCTTAAAGAATAATAAATGGCTACATGTTCTATCATTATTCCAACTTATAATCGTAAAAAATTCGAAAAGTTGATTGAACACAATATAAAATGTCAAACATATCCTTATATTTTAGAAGTCATTATCGCAGATGATGGAGATGAAAGTCAAAAACTTGAATTGAATGTTCCTTATCCGGTTCAATATATTCGTTGTAATCGAATGAGTATTGGTAATAAACGTAATCTATTATGTTCTAAAGCACGTGGAGTATTCATCGCACACTTTGATACAGATGACATTTATTTTCCAAGTTATATTGAATACTCAATTGATAGACTGTTTAAATTAAAAAAAAACGCAATTGGGACATCAGACATGATATTTTTATATAAAGACGGACAAACAGGTATGATGAGAAATGCTCTTTTAAGTATGGCAAATGAGGCAACACTTGTTTATAGAAAGAGTTTCTGGGAGAAAAATGGATTTAGTATACAACAATCCAATGAAGGAATACAATTTTTAGAGGGACGTCACTGGGAAATTGCGCATTCTGATATTTATAAAGTAATGATTTGTCTCTGTCATGATGAGAATACGGTGGATAAAAATGTATGGAGAAAACAACCAGCCGCAATACTCCCACCTTATGATGGTCACCGACCATTTCTATTAGAGATGGGGTTCAAAAATTGACCATCAAATAATATTCTTTCATGAAACAAAAAATGAAGTGCTCTCCTCTTTGTGAAGATAATTTTATGTCAATCTATCAAAAGTTTGACCAATTTGGAGATAGAATGCTTCTATCACTCAACAAAACGAATGTAGAAATTTCTAAAGAAGTAAAAAAATTAGTAGATGAACTGTCACTTGCGTTAATCATAAAAACGAAACTTAATATGCAAAAGATAAGTCATCATCATGCCCGTCTTGAAGCATCCTCGAGGATATTAGAACAAATGGTTCAAATAGAACCGATACAAAATGAATCCATTGTTCGACATGTACATAATGGTTTGAATCTATATCAATTCATAGGGTTAATGATTGTATTTCTATGCCTAGGAATTAATTTTGAAATCATTCGGTCTCGTCGTGAGAAATATACCGAAATTCTTTAGTATAATTGCGATTAAATATGAAATACTTTTTAAGATGAATTAATAATGTATGTTGTATCGTTTCATCCTATTTTTAATGAGAACGGAATGATTTTAGCAAAACGACTTGGGGTTCCATTTATCATGGACTTAACGCCAAAAACAGATGATATTATTATTATTTTTGGAGCACATGAACAGGCAGATAAGTTATATATGATTCAACAGACTTATAGAATTTCTTATATTATCATTCAAACCGAACAATTTGAAAGTAAGGTATTTGATAATAAGTATTTTATGGAATTGATACATAATAATCCAATTATTGATTGGAGTAAGAAAAATGTAGAAAGAATTAAGTCAAAAATAGAGGCAAAGGTATATTCCCTTTATTTTTATGATTTTTTTTCTGTTGAAAACCGACCTTCATTTGAATCTCGTAAAATCGATTTCTTCTTTAGTGGCGCAAAAAATGCGGAAAGAGAACAGATGATAACACAATTTAAAAGTGCGAATCCAAATGCCGTTTTTGAAATTGATTATAGTTATTCTTTTACCAATCCGATTGAACTTACCAAGAAACTTTTAAATGTAAAATATGTATTGAATCTTCCGTTCTACAAGAACAATGCGCTTGAGACCCATCGTATTAATCGTGCTCTATCTTTAGGATGCGAGGTCATTAGTTTACCTAGTGCTGATACTGACATGAACAAAAAATATGAACCATATGTACATTTTGTTTCGAGATTGAGTGAATTTACTACTTTACTTGAAATTGAACCCCGTTCAAACTATCCAAAACTCATGGAAGAGTTTGGAACGAGAGAAATAGAAAACAATATACGTGCTATCCAATATGCGGAAAAGAAAATTCTAGAATCAAGGCAGGAACATAAAGTTGAGACAACCAAACCTTTGGTTCCATTACGTCAACCAGTCTCCACTGATTTTTCAAAATTCTTGGCACAAAAAAAATTGAATGAAAATAAAAAATCAAATACTGAGTCAACAGAGAATGTCGATTCACCGGTTTAAGTGTTCTAAAGAGCTCAATGAAGAAATTATTCATTTTGCACAGGTCCATAAATTTGATACAAAGGAAACCCTTTTCGAACAATGGGAGACTTGGATGAAAACCGATAAAATGATGGAGATTATAGAAAATGAGAAATCTTATTTAAAGCGGCATCATTATAATTCTGAAATCGATGTAAAAATATTTAAAAGCATTAAATATTATTACATTAAAAAATTCCTCAAACCAGATGAGAAACGGGACCCCCTACCTCGATTTGTGAATCGATTGCCAGTTGAAGTAAAGCAAATGGTTCAAGAAGATATTCTAAGAAACTTCGAAGAAGATGAATCATTCAAACCCTCGGATACTTACGAAAGATTTAAACAGACTCTTTCCCCAGAGGTACTTACAAGTGTTTCCGATTCCGCTATAAAAAAATGTTATAAGAACCAATACTATCAAATGAAACATAAAAAATATGCCTCTACTTTAAATGCCGAATAATTTATTAGCATCGGGTGTGTATGGATGTGTTTTTAATCCCGCATATCAATGTAATGGAAAACCAACCAATAAAAAAAGATTGGTAAGTAAGTTAACAAAAGATGATTTTACATCTAGAACTGAAATTGAAATAAGTAACAGAATAAAAAGCATTCCAAACTATAAAAATTATTTTATTGTAATTGAATCCTCTTGTCCTATCAAAAGAAGGAAGATGAAAAAGTCTTCTATGATGGAACAATGTGAATTAATGAAAAAAAATATGGACGTTAAAAATAATTATGTTTTGCTATACGCAAACTATATACATTCAATGGAATTAGCGGATTATTTAGAGAAAAAGGAACATCTAACTCTGTATGACATTATTAAATTTTTTATTGATATTAGAGAACGAATTGATATCATGGCAAAATATAAGATTATTCATAATGACCTTCATTTTGGAAATATATTGAGGTCAAAAGAAACGGGTAATATTTATATCATCGATTTTGGATTGTCCATATGTAGTGAGAATTATTATAAGGACGGCGAATTAGATTATAAGTATTTAGAACAGGTTATTTTTAATTATTCTCCCTCATGGAATTGGTGGACAATGGAATATCATTTACTTGGATATTTAATACATGTGGGCGAGTTGTCTGAAAAAATAATTCGAGATACAGCCAAAGAATACATGGACAATCACCGAATCATTCCACAAATATCGCCAGAATTTGGAAAAGAATTTGAACGCAAATTGATTCAATACTTCATGAAATACGCAAAAATGGGAAAGGAAGAAACTATCAAGGAATTATTATCTTTCAGTCATACATGGGATTACTACAAAACTGCGCTTCACTTTTTAAAAACAATCCAAACCTATCATTTTCATAATGATGTATTAAAAATGTTTTTAATCAATCTCATTTCACCAAATCCAGAAAAAAGACCAACCATGTTAGAACAACATAGAATGGTTTCACAACTGATAAAATTCATGCCTATCATTAAAGAATCAACGCCTATCGCTTCCGTATAAGTTTTTTTGTGGATTTCTTTTTTACATATTTTCTCAAAACACTCATGAAGTTTTTTCTTGATTTTTTTTGAAGTTGTAGAATGTTCATCTTATATTTATGTTTATTAAAAATATGTTTATTAAAAATATGTTTATTAAAAAAATTGAATGAATATAAATACTTGTAGATAAGTTATAAAACACAATGGTTGTCAACAAAACTGGTGGTAAAAAATCAAAAGGCTACGCTCGCAAGGGTATGTCCGATACAAACCGCAAGATTCGTTATGCCGAAGACCCCAACGAGATTTATGCAATCGCCGTTAAAATGCTTGGAAATGGAATGTTCGAAGCCAAATGCGCAGACGATATCACTCGAATTTGTAAAATCCGTGGTAAATTCTCTGGCAAACGCAAAGCAGGTCACTTTGTAAAACCTGGTGTTTGGGTTCTGGTTGGATGCTATGAATGGGAAGCAAATAAGGATAACGGTCAAAAATGTGATTTACTTGAAGTATATGGCGACCGAGACAAGGATTCCCTTTTACAGACAAGCGCAAATCTAATTGTCCTTCAGAAACAAGAAGGAGAATTAAATAATATCGAAGCAGATGCTATTGGAGATATTGCCTTCGAATATGAAGAAGAAGGCGAGATTGATATCAATGATATTTAATTCAATAAACCTATCCTTAATGTGAATTAAGTTTTTATTTATACTCATAAGCACATTTTGAATTTGAATAATATAATAAATTATTATCACCCACTTTTCCATTACACATATTTAGTATTGTACTATCTTTAGTACATGTTCCATTCCCAGAATTATTTTTATATCCACTTTGACATTTATAGGCCGAATCTGAAACGCAATAAGTTATAGTTCCTTTATTAACTGGACTGAAACCGGTTTCACATTTGATTGATGATTGATTTTGAGCACCCTCAAGTAATGGTTTAATAAATATATTTAAGGCAATTCCTAATAACATAATTGAAATTAATAAAATATAAACTCGTGTTGTATTCTTTTTCATTATATAATTAATTTAGATTTTTAATCGTCTTTCTTACAGCTGGTTCACCCACTTTCTTTGTCTTTTTTACCTGTTCACTTGACATCAAAATAAAAACAGAATTGTGATGCTGGAACAATTCAATACTCTCAGGGAACCGAATGGTCTCAACCTGACTGTGGCTAAAAAAGCAATTCATAGGAAGGGTAACAAATTGTTCTAATTCTTCATTGGTAAATTCCGGGCGATAACTATATAAACCGATTACGTTAAATTTTCGACCAGCATTCACACGATATTTAATAATCTCTGACATAAAATCTTCGCGTGTTAAAAGGCTGTCTCCGCGAAGCTCGATTACCTCCTTTTTATATTGGTCGCATGTTCCGTTGACAATGTATAAAAAATAAAGGTTCACAAATTTGTTTTCTGCCATATTGAAATAATTATCCTCACATAATTGTCTCAATGTATCCATACAATCATCTTCCTCTTGCTCTGGTTGCGATGAAAAATTCATTGAATATTTTGGAGAAATTAATTTCCGTAATCTAACTCATCCTCTAGATTATCCTCATCATAGAGGTCGGAGTCTGTCTCGCTGTAGTATTCAGAATCCTCCTCATTCTCTTCAAATTTATCAAACTCAGCACGAGTTCTTTCTGCTTCCCATAAATAAGTATGGTCATTGTCTCGACGGTTGTTGTCTCGAACCTCCATTTCTCTGACAATGTGATTCAAGTTCATTTGGAACATTCTTTCTTCATGGGCATCATCTTCGCGCTTACGGTCCTCCGTGTTTAGACTATCGATGACTCCATTCCAGGTTAGGAGAACCCATCCCGGTTTAATTCTCTGTTGTTTCTTTTTGTACTTTCGATTGAGAGAATTTTTAAACAAAGTTGACAGGGTTGGTTTTGAAGGTGGCTGAACCAATCGAGGTAAAGTTTCCGTATCCTTATTCAAGGAAGGAAACTCTTCTACATATTCCTTTTTCTTAGTATCTACTTTTTTACTTTGTTTTCTTTTTACAGTTGACCATTCATCTTCTTTGGCTTTTCGCAAGTGGGGTGGTACGTAAGACATGTAAGATTCCTCCTTTTATATATAAATCAAGAACATTTTATATTGTTCAATTTTAATGAAATTAGAAGAACTTAGAAAGGAACAAATGGAGTATTATCAATTAAAAACTTATCACCCTGAAAAAATTAAAATCTCGAAGCTGAACATTGATGTTATTATTCCACAAATTTGTTTTATTATTCATTACTTGAATAAAAATTCACTTACATTAACTCATATTTGTTTGAATGATTTTGAATTATCGGATGATGTTATATTTTTAAAAACATTTGACCATGTGACAGAGATAGATTCGAAGCATACCTTCATTTACAAAAAGTCAAATCAAAAGGAGGGTATTTGTTTTCCTTCTAAGGATTTAAAGGATGGACATCGTGCCTCCGTTTATGATACTTATGTCTCAGTTGGATTGTTTGTCTATTATTTTTACTTTAAAAGAGTGATGAATGAATTAACGGAAAAGGATTATGGAAAATTGAAAGGAACCAAGCCTTATTATTTCATTAAAAATACTATGGCGCAACGCCCGTGTTTAGTCTATCTTTAAGTCAAGAAACCTACGGTTTCCTGAGACCTTCCCTTTATTTTAATATTAAAGTATCATATAAGGATGTCAATTGTAGCAATGAAAAGAAAAAGTCAAGCAACGAAGAATTTGTCCGGCAAATCAAATGGAGGGTTTTCTTTGAACAATCCACGCCGAGTCGACGCGCATCATGGAGACACTTCCATTCAAACCCGCATGCGAGGTTTAGGATATGTTGGTCATGGAGGAAAAAATGGGGCCTTTCCAATTCGACCGGTACTTAGTTCTTATTCTAATACTTATGACCCATATACAGGTCCACGTGAATCTGTTAAAAACAACAAGGGAAGAGTATCCGACCTTTTACGTTGCTGCGACCCAGTTGTCCAACAAACATCTGCCTTAGACGGTGAGACCTATATTAGCAATTTAAAAATTAAAACCACAAAACCAGATGTGTGTGATGGACTTGTAAATTCCAAGAGTGGAACCGCAGTAGATACTGACGCATACTCAACCAAGATGTGTCTCAAACAAGCAAATTATGTAAAACCACCGCAAATGGATTATGATGTCTATTACAAAACAGTATATTTGAACAAAAGGGGAATTCCATTGGCACCTGGAAAGGAACATTATCCACCGATGATTTCACGCAATCCTTCTGCCTGTGGGTCGGGTTCGATACCGGGATTTACTTATGAAGAATTCAAGGCAATGAAAACCTGTCCAAGTTAAAAAATAGTCCAATATATTATGACATTGAACACCTTAAAAAAACTGTATAAAAAAAGAAATCTTACCAAAAAGTCGTATCGTTATTTTAAAGATAATCTAACTCGGTTTTTAACTCCAGATGAGATATCTAAAATGAAAACCAAGAATGAACTTTTAAAATATGTAAAACCAAAAAACATCAATCTAAAGAATAAATCCTTGCTTAAGAGTCTACGCAACCATTATTACTATCATAATCAAAATGATATTGCGATAATGGCTGACAAGATAAGGAAAGGGTTTCATTCTTTTGATTTTAAATACAGCGAAGATTCTAACTTTTTAATTCATGGTCACTATAATAAAAAGAGCAGTTATTTACAATTAAAAACGAGACAACAGTGCCATGATTATGATATATTGAATCTTCATGAGTTAGGAAAAAAATTTCCTTTTTTTCAGGTTTCCAAAATGGAAATAAGTCCATCCAATGAAAAGATGCTACTTTCGATTGATTTCATTGGTAGTCAGGTATATCATTTGTTTATTAAAAACTTATATTCGAATGAAATTCACGAGATTAAAATTCCCAAACAGACGATGAAACCTACACACAATGTGCTGGGAAGTGATACAAATTCAACGCAAGAGGCTATATGGTTAGATGATACACGAATTTGTTATGTGAGTATTGACCGTTATTATAATGATTCTGGGGTCTATATGTACGACTTGAATACAGGAAGACATAAGTTGTTGTATAAAGGAAAGCATGGATTCTTTGTCAGTTTGGCTAATGTAGATAGCGGTCTCTATATTTTGATTATTGTCTCCAACTACAATAACGATGAAATCTATGTTATGGACGCAGAGACATATCAAGTAAGAAAGAAGCCGGTATTAAAAAGACGGTTTTCTGTTCGATATCCTTATATGAATCATATAAATGGAACATGGATATTACAGATACAAGATAAAGGTGTAGATAAAATATGTACAAGTACTGATTTGACTCGTTTTGAAACATTATATGAAAACAAAAATCCGTATGAACAAATCATCGACCTTGATTATGGTAACAATACCTTTCTATTCACTCTTAGTACATTGAAATGTCTAAAATTATATGCTCTAAAATGTGGAAATCTTAAATTATTAGAAGAATCAGTAACCGATTACTTTTCTATTGAAGGATTTACCGCAGTTAAAAATGAATTCATTGTTTATCGCCATAAATATACTTGTCCACATAAAGAACAAATTGTCTCAACTGAACCTACCTTGTCTATTACACAAGTCAAAATGAACCCGATGTATACCGAAAAGGAAGTATACATACGTCCCCATCTTCGAGTCACGCTTATCTATAAAGACACCCCTACCAAAAACTCCCCGTGTTTATTACGAGGTTATGGCGCATATAATACCTATGAACATGCGAAATATTCTAATCAATATTTTCCTTTGATTGAGAAAGGATTTGTGATTGCCATCGCACATTTAAGAGGTGGAGGTGAGTATGGTTATAAAGGTTATGACGAAGGTCGTTTTACGAATAAGAAAAATACCTTCCTCGATTTTATCGAAACCGCCAAGTATTTGATTCATAATGAATATACCTCAAAAGACAAACTGGCGATTTGGGGGCGAAGTTGTGGTGGGCTTTTAATCACTTCTGTATTGAACATGTGTCCTGATTTATGTAAAGTAGCATTGATAGGTGTTCCTTTTGTCTCGCCAATTGAAACAATGAAAACCTACAAAACCCCACTTGGAATAGAAACACAATCTGAATTGGGCAATCCTAAAAAGAAAGACACTGAACGATATTTACATAGTTATGCTCCACTTGAACATATTAAATCTGACGGAGATTATCCTCATATGTTTATTTATACAAATTTAAATGATACTTTAGTTCCATACACAGAACCACTTGAATATTACAATCACATGAAAAATGTTGAAGTTTATAAATCAGGTAAAAAAGATTTGTCCTTTTATATTGATTTTAGGTTTGGACACAAACAGGGTACTCTATTAAAAGACCGAGCAGACCATTATGCGTTGCTGTTTACGTATTTGTTGAAGCACATTCAAGGGAACCAAGGTTCCCCTATGACCCCTCCTTGATAAGAGATTTATAATTAATTCTTCAAGACAATATGTAAATAATCACAAAGAAATGTATCTACATTAAAAATTAAAGGAGGGGTCATAGGGGAACCTTGGTTCCCTTATAGAGGGGTCATAGGGGAACGTAGTTCCCTTAAAGGAGGGCACAGCCCTCTTACTTAATTTTTTGGCAAAATCACTTATATAAGAAAAATATATATGCCACAAACAAGACGTAAGAGAGAAAAAAGACGTAGAAATACTTATGTAAATTCCTATAGAGAAACGATGGGAAATCAAATGGGGAGTGGAAAAAAACGAAGAACCCGGAGACATATTCATCGATGGTATTAATGTTTTCTCTTAGACTTTTTAAAATGCTTTCGCTTAGGCTTTCCTCGATGAGTAGTTGGTGGTTTTTTATGAGGTTTATACCGATTTGTGGTTTTTCTAGTTCCTTGTGGTATTTGACAAGGAACTAAATTCTTTAATTTTTCAGATTCTCTATCGTATTCGTCCTTTAATTCTTTTAACGACATCAATTGTTCTCTTGTTAAAGTACGTCTAAAATTATATTTTCTCTTAACATATTCTTCAGATGATTGAAGTCTGGCCTGTATTACAATATCAATCAAAGTATTGATTTGTTGTTGGATTTGTCCTCTCGGAGTTGTCTCATTTTTATTATGAAAACTCGAAAATAATCCGGTAATATATTTATAAGAAATACTATATTCTTTATTATAAAGTAGCACTCCATTTGCGCGGGAACTATTATAAATATAGGACAAAGCCGTGAAATAATCCTTGGTATCATAGGCTTTTTTGATTCTATTTAATTTGATTTCAGCTATCCTTGTAGTTTGACCAAAGTCAATGAACATAATTCTCCCACATTCATCCATCAATCCAGGGTAATAATTTTGATTTCCTGTGGTAGATTTTTGAAACATAATGTTTTTTATATGAAAATCCCCATGATTATATCCCAACAAGGCTAATTCAATCAATCCGGTCATAGTTCGGATGACATATTTTAAATAATCATTTTCACATGATAATTGATTTGGAGACGCCAATAACCTCATTTGTGATTGTTGTTCTACATATCGCTGTTTTATATCAAATAAGGTTTCATATCCATCTAAAAATTCCATAAAAGTAATACCATAGGAAGTAAATCTTTCTGTATTTGAAAAAAATACAGATAATTCTGGATTGCTTACGATTAAGTTATTTACAAAATTCAATAGCGTTCCAGGAACTAATAAATCATTCTTTGGTAATAAATAATAGGAAAATAATTTGGGACATAATGGTTGGGAATTTTCTATCGACTTATCATAAATCTCTTTATGAATTGTATTCTCTCTTTCAAAATCAGAGGAGCTAACTGCCCATATTTTGAAGGATTCAGTTTGAGTTTTAAATAAATGGTCTACATTCCGTTCATCTATTATACATAACTTCATTAATATTTTTTGTTGACCTAGGGTTGATAATTCCGTCAAAGAAGTAATTTCAAATGTAATACCATACGAACCATTTGATACCAAACGAATGGTTGAATTCTGTATAAATTCAATAATAGAATGATTTAATTCTATGGTACTATTCATATAAATTAGTTAAATATTAATTAATCATTATTATCAATATGACAGATAACAATGATTTCTGGGAAGCCAATAGTGACAGTACAGATGAAATGAATCGAGTGACTATGGAAGATATGAAACGAAAACTGAACTCCTACTACGAACCGAATATTGTTCATCGTTATTCATCCGCACTCGATATTCTGGCAAGTTTTATCAAGTCGCAGGCATTTATCTATAATGAATCTTCCGAATATTGTAAGCATCGTCTTAATATGTTAATGTTTCCATGTATTTTTCTATCCACCATTTGTAGTGCCTTTTCTGTTTTCAGTCAAAACTCGCCACAAGGATATTTGTTTGTCTCGGCCATCAATGCTATCATATCCTTTTTATTGGCTATCGTCAATTATCTGAAGTTAGACGCAGCAGCAGAGGCTCATCACATTTCAAGCAATCATTTCTCTCGATTAAAAACACTGATTGAATTTAACTCTGGAGAGACATTACTTTTTGAACATCCTTTATTACAGAATGATGGTATCTATAAGCAAATTGAAAATTGGAATAAAACCCATAAACAGGCTCGGGATTCAGAAAGAGAAGAATTTGAAGAAGAACTCTATCGGCAAAAACATGATATGGAAGAAAAATTGATAACAAAAATACAAGAAAAGATAAATATGATTCGTGAAAAGGTTCTTGAAATCAAGGAAAATAATAGTTTCACAATTCCTAAGAAAATTATTGAATCCTATCCAATTATTTACAGTATCAATATTTTTTCTTTTATAAAAATGGTGGATGATTATCGTATTGGACACATTAATAATCTGAAAAATATTATTAATGAGATGAAATATATAAGTAATAAGACTATCATAGAACCAGAAGAGAAAATAAGACTACAATTTCTATTTGAACAGAAAAACTACTTGGTACATGAACTTATCCTTTTATCCAGTTCTTATTATCTAGTAGACGCAATGTTTCAACAAGAAATTAAAAATTACATTCTTTATAAACAATATTATTACAGGTTTATGTTCAATTGTATTCTAGAATGTTGTAATTGTACACCAAGAAAATTACCCGATGAATATAAAAATCCTTATGATTGTGGATATTTCGATGAAAAATCAAAGCAACCTTTACTCAGAAAAATATTAAATATCTAAGCGGTATATTTACCTATCATATATAATATAGATGACGCATTATTAAAATATGACATGTCTGTAACCACATCGGCTTCATTCATTAATGTAAATTTTTTATCATATAATTCATCACCCGGGGTTGTCATTTTTTTATATATGTAATCATTATCACTTCTACGAATATTTATAGGAGAATATTGATTCATAAGCCCTTCCTTTTTTTTTGTTAAAAAAACAATGAATATAAATAGTAACAATAAACCTACAATTTGAATTAACATTATTATATATTTATATATTTTAATAATATGTCGAATCAAAGTAATTCTATTAGCCTATCTTCAACTACGCCATCTGGTATACGTGGAACTACCGATATAAGTGGAACTACTGGTATAAGTGGAGGTGGTTCAACTGACCCAAAAGATATATCCAAACAAGGCATGTCTGACGCTACAAAAATGACGGATCAGGCGGTTGCATCAACAACTAATATCATTAAAGGATTTATTTCTTCTTTATTTGGGTTCAAAAAGAAATTACCTACCCAAGGAGGGGAAGCTAAAAAAAAGAATGGCTTAGGAAATAAGGACTATTTCATTAGTTATACGTTTCCGTGGATACTTTATTTTTATCCTGATCCTAAAGCAGACCCCAATTATGTATTACTTGAACCAGAAAAGGATAAAATAAAACTTAAAGCAATAAAGAGAAAAATTCTTTCTTTTATTAGTTTTGCTATATTTATCGGATTAATATATTTTTTTTGGAAGAATGGTGCGGTGTTTCCTGCTCTACATAGTATGTGGTTCTTCTTTTGGAGATATATTACATTATTTATATTTTTTCTGTGTTTTATGATTGTAATTGCGATTATAAGAGCATTCCCTTTTTTCATACGTAGAATATTAAAATATATGGAACTTACGATTAATCCATTGAAAAATCCTCGAGTCAATAAAGCATATAAAAAATATGGTTCCTTTTTTAAACCTCTAATTAAAGGTGCTGGTTCTTCTTGGTTCGCATTTTTAACAGTAATATGGATTATCATAACCGTGATTGTTCTTATTCCTTTATTTGGCGTATTTGCGACATTGTGTGGTTTATTACTTGGTAACTTGAATACAACCTATTTCGCGTTTGGAATGGCGGAATATGAAGTGACTGAGACCGGGAAGAAATCAATGCAAAAACGCATGGAAAATGCTACAGGTATAACGGCTGCCAAGGAAAATTTTTCAAGTGGTATTCAAAAAATGCTGGAAACGGAGACAGGCATTTCTGAAAAGATTTCAGGGTTAACGAAAAAAATACCAGACATAAAATCATTATCAAGTGTCAAGTTTAAGCCGTCGTTTTTGAAGTAAGATATAAAATTCGTAGCACATGATTTCCGTATAGATGTTTCATTTGTCGAATGAAGGATACCGCTCGTTCACCAAGACATTTTTTCTTGCGGTATTGTTCAATCGACATAAGGGGTATTTCCTTGACTTGTTTTCGAAGGGACTCTATGTCAGGTCTCATTCGCGATGACTTTTTCATTTCCGCCATAACTGCGATTACCATATTTGCTTTTTGTGAGTTTGCCCAATTCAAAAACTCATAATCCTCTAACTGAAACATGTCGAGTTCGAATTTATGGTCACGGCGATAGATTTTTTCACAATATTCTAATTTTTCGGTATCCACGTGTTTCTTAGGAGAAAAACGGAGATTAGGTCTTACAATTTTTTCATTCTCGTATTTGGCCTGTTTCTTATATTGTTTATCCATACGTTCAATATTGTCATATTCGTATTTATGGCGAGTGATATAATCCATATTATAAAATGTTATTTTATATTATGGACTTATTAAATATACATCAATTGTTGTATATTTTCATTACCAACAACAAAATGATTTTTATTGTTTATTTAATTCTTACTGTACTCTTATATCCGATACATTATGTCAGTATTCCTGATTATTATGGTATGGTAATCAATTCTTTTAAGGACAAAAGGCAAAATAAATTTATTTATTATATCAAAATTCTATTTGCGGCCTATATTGCGTCATGGCTACTTGAATCTGCGATTCTTTGGGCTCAATATAGAATTGTCCCTAATTTCTCTGAGTATGCGACCGGAAGTATTTTTGAATTCATCATGGAACATTATGAGTTAGATTTCGAAAACATTCATACTGGCGAAATTCTATCCAAAATCATTCGTATTCCAAACATATTGTTTGAATACATTGATGTAGTTCGTATTGAGTTTTTGAAAGAGTTGTTTGTTTTATTTACTGCGATGTATAAATTTTATACTGTATCCAATACAGCTTTGTTTGTTTACTTATTTTACGTCGTTATCAACTACATTTTTATTTATATCATGTTTAAAGTTTTCTCAAAGTATAATGTGAAGACTCATAAATTACAAGACCGTATGTATGAATATTTGGTAGATTGTTTTAATAATCTAACCTCGGTGTATAGTTTCAATCAAAAGGAAAAGGAGATGGACCGTTTCCATAATGTAACATTTAAAGACTATAAGGACGTTATGAAACAGAATTGGTTAATGTTTATTCGCGGAGATCTCTTTTGGGGTGGTGTCACTGTCTCCATGTTTGTTGTCATGAATTATATTTTGTATACCGCATACTTAGACAAGAAGATAGATTCGGATAAACTAGTAAGTATGTTCATTGTAACCTTTTCGATTGTACGTTTATATGAAAAATCCGAGACATCTTCCAAGGCAATCGCCAGTGTATATGGTCAGATAAAAGATACCGAGGATTTTTTCAACAATATTTCAAAGTACAATAAAAATGAAAACAAGACCAACAAATATAAGTTTCGAAATGGAAACATTGTATTCAGAAATGTATATCATAAGTACGAGGATAAATTTGTACTTGAAAATATCAACCTTACCATTGAAAAAGGAGAAAAGGTTGCGTTGGTCGGACAGATTGGAAGTGGTAAATCAACCTTGATTAAATTGTTGTTGGGATTCCAGAAAATAGAAATGGGTAGCATTGAAATTGATGGCATTAGTATTAACGATATTCCAAATGACAATTTACGCGAAAATATATTCTATATTCCCCAGAAACCGAAGTTATTCAATCGCACATTGTATGAGAATATTGTTTATGGTTTGAATAAGCCCCCTAGCAAAGAAGAAGTCGTTCAATTGCTTGCGGAATTAAAATTAGACGATATTGCCAAGGTGTTTGAAGGAAAGATGGACGAAGAATGTGGCGTGGATGGAAACTCATTGTCAGGCGGGCAGAGACAAATTGTATGGTTGTTGCGGTCCTTTTACCGTAATTCTCGTATTCTTGTTTTGGATGAACCGACCGCATCGTTAGACCAAACCAATAAAGACCTCATGGTTTCGGTCATCAAGAAAATGTCCGTTGGAAAAACGGTCATCATTGTTTCGCATGATAATATTGACCCCATGTTTAGAAAAATACAACTAAAAAATGGTCGTTTGGTGAGTTCAAGTTATTTTGACTGAAGTATATAATGGAAGAGTATTCGTTTTCAATCTATATAAAGCAATTCCAGGATTTAATCGAACAAAAAAATGCGATAGAAGAAAAGAACGAAGAAATCAGCATAGACATTCTTTGTGGATTTATACAAAAACTGATAGGAGAAACCAATCCAGATTTTACAAAATTTGAGAATTACAATAAATTATTTACAGAAAACAAGAGCGAACAACAAAAAGAATATAATAAGAGGATGGAAGAATTTATTTATAATTTTACATTACAATTATTTAATATCAGTTTATCCAATGAGGATAATAATATCGATAAGGAGTTCTATGACTTGTATTTTTCTTTGTATCCAAAAACGTATAGTCAATTGGGCGGTGCCCAACAATCGCCGCCGTCGAGTGTAACCCAACCATCAAATGAAATAGAAACCCTGCGTAAAGAATTGAATAATGAAGCAGAAGGTATTCGTAAAGACTTAGATAAAATCTATACCTCTTATAATTTTTTAAGTAAAGAACAGAAGAAAAATATCATACAACAATTGAAAGAAGGTTCAGATATATCAACAAGAATTATAGCATATCAAACAAGACTCAAAGCGTTTAATGAGAAATTAAGGGATGCTTTGAGAACCACTGTACAGGGATTACAGGCAGTAGGTACTTCGACCACGGTAGAGGAAGCCGGTAAAGGTTTAAAAGAACTTCAAGCCACTATTGATGCTAATAAAGCAAATATGGAAGAAATGAAAAGTCGTCACGCGGAAGAAATCAAAGAGGCAACTGCTCAATGCGAAGAAGAAAAAAATAAATTATTAGAGCAAATAAAACAAATCGCAGAAGAGATTGGTTCGGATAATGATGCTGAAAATATACTTGAAACAATAAAAAGTCAACAAGCATCCATTGAAGCCAATAAGAAAACAATTGAAGAGGAAAAGGCAAAATTATCTGCAATCGAAAGTAAAATAAAAGAATTTAAACAAACTGGTTCTCCTGAAAACTTACAAAACCTAAATAAACAAAAGGATGCTATCCTAGCCGACTTAGAAACAATAAAAGGAGAAATGGATAAAATGAAGACAATGCTTGCGTCAAGTCAGGCTGCCGCTGCGGAACATACTAAACGGGCTGCTACCCTTACAGAATTACAAACTAAATTAACAGGGTTAGAAAAAGAAAAAGAAGCAGAATTGGATAGATTAAAACAAGGTCACGCGGAAGCAATTCAGGCATTAGAAGGTAAAAATAAAGAATTAAAAGAAAAGGTAGAAGAATTAACCGCGAGTCTCCGGGTAGAGTCTGAGGCAAAGGCTGTTGCAGAACAACAAAAAGAGGAGGCGATAGCTCAAAAAACAGCAGCAGAGGCGATAGCTCAAAAAACAGCAGCAGAGGCTCAAGCGAAAGAAGGGGATGCCAAGTTAAGGGAAGAGTTGGAACAACAAAAGGCCGAACTTGAAACCATGACTCGTCTAAAACCAGAAGTAGATGATTTAAGAGCACAAAAAACACATCTAGAAGAACAATTGGCGGAAAAGAATAGAAGAATTGCTGAGATTGAAGACCAATTGAGACAAATACCTAAGATAGACATTGAATTAGAACCGCGTATTCAAGAGCTACAGGAACAGTTAAATGCTTCAGAATTAAAATCCGCTAATAGAGATGTATTAGAAAACAATTTAAGACAGGCAAAGCATAAGTCACTATTAAATCAAGATACAATATTAGGCTTGGAGAGTAAAATCAGTAGTTCAGCCATAGAAAAATCACGTTTAGAAGAATCACTAAGAAAATTACAAGAGGAAAAGGCTGAATTAGAAAATGAAAAGATTAAACAAGTAGAAGAAAAGTCTGGAGTAGACACACAGGTTCAATCCCTACAACAAGAAAAGAGTAGATTAGAAGAACAACTCAAGGCCTTAGAACAAAATAAAAGCGAACACAATACAGAATTACGAACCAGATTACAGACTGCGTTAGATGAGACACAGGCTAGAAAATTAGAGTTAAAATCAATTACAACCAACCGTGATAGTAAGGCAGCCGAGATTCAAAAACTAGGGGATGAAAAGACTGCGTTAGAAAGTCAGTTAAAACAACAATTAGATTTACAAAGTAGATTAACAGAAACACAGAAAATATTAAGTGAGATATCAGCCAATCGAGACCGTAAGGAAGGAGATAATCAAACATTAAGAGAACAAATTCAAGATTTGAAAGCCAAAACGTCAGCACTATCTTCTAAAGATTCGAGGATAATTCAACTAGAAGAACAACAAAGAATATTACAAGAAAAAATAAATAGTACTTCAAGAGAAGCACAGGAAAAAAAAGCAGAACTAGATAGAATTGCGCCAAATATAGACGAAAAGGCACGACAGGTAACCGATTTGACGTTAGAGAATGAAACATTAAAAAAATCCATCAAACAAATAGAGAGGGAAAAGGCGAAGGTAGAAGCAGAATTAGAAGCAATCAAAAAGGAACATAGCGACAGAAGGGCCGCATTACTTGAAAAAATAAGTCAACCGAAAAAAACTCAATCTCCTGTACAATCATCACTACCATCTGTACAAACACCGGTACAATCCACGACACCACCGGTACAATCCATGAGACCACCGGTGCAACAAAATGGAGAAACAGTAGAAAAAATCAAAAAGTTAATACATTATATTAATCAAAACATCGGATATAGTAAACAATATTTAGATAATCCAACTATAGGAATACAAGGTGAACAATGTAATAAATATCATACCATAGATGAAAGAAATTTTGATTATAAAAAAAACTTACCTATGTTCGATAAAATTAGACCACTTTTAGAATATAGGTATGGAATTGGAATGGCACTTGGGAATAGAGGTGTTGTATTGATGGGGCCTACCAAGTCAAATGATTCCACTTCACTTGAAAGATATGATGCTTCACTGAAAAGGTATAACAATATGACAAGATATTTTTTTATGTATTTTTCAAAGGAGTTATTTTATGATATCGATAAAAAATTAACTGGAAAGAATACCATTGATGATGATATATTATACTTATTACATGATTATTTAAAATATTATTTAGAGTTTTATAACAAGTGTTTACAAGATAAAAGGAATATCACCTTTATACAAATATTAAGAGGATATACATCATCTGATTCTTATAGTTGTAAAGATAAAACAATAACAGATAATTTACTTTCTTTATTACAGTCTTATAGGAATGATATATTTAATACAATTGATGTTAATAGTTTAAATCCGACTGAAAATAGATTTTTTAAATTTTGTGGTCGAAAATTAGTTGAGGATGATAGGAATCGTATTATAAAAGATATTGATTCAAAAGATATTGAATCGGTTGAACCTGCTTCCACTAAACAACACATGCCTCATCAAAGAGATGTAAGGGGATTAAAAGAAGAGGCACAACAAATAACTAAGAGGGGTTTGAAGACTGCAAACATAAGAGCCCAAATTGAGCGTTCACAAGGAACTAAAAGTCCTTAATAAATAATTAGTTAAATTTAAATAATACCCGGTATTCATATGTCTGTCCAATTTGATGGCACCAAGATGTCATTTGATTTCATCCAATTAGACTTGTTTGAGTATGAAAAATATGACCCTGAATTCCTGACTAAAATCGATTACGGGATGTTTGATGTGTGTGACGCGTCGGCAATTGGCTTAGTGTCGGTTGAACAATTGAATGGTCTGTTCTGGTATCAAGTCTTGGACCGCGATCTAAGCGATAACAATGAGACTCGATTTGCGATGTTGCCAGAGAGTTGGCCGGTGTTGAGTTTTAGTAATGCGAAGGTAACCCCCGAAACAGCAATAAGTCGTGCGCGCTACGATATACCCATCTCAGAAGACTTTGTTCGGTCTATCATTCGAGACATCATGGGTGCGCGAGGATTCAATTGCTTGTTCTCGAATTTAGATGAAATGAAGGCGGGGGTCATTGGATTGGATTCCCAGTTTGATATGTTGTTACGCAATAAAATACAGATGGTTGGAGGTACATTTGCGGAACCTTTGACAGAAATGTCTCCGGGGGGTCATTTATGGAATGCGATTATTAATCAAGAGGATGCCTTTGATCCGCGGCGAATTTTATTCATAGAACAGGTAAATCAGAAAACCCAGGCCTATAAAAATATGTATGAGGATACAGGGTTTTATTATTACGGAAATGATGGAGAACATGGAGAGGGATATTATTATCCACTTTATTTGTCTCCGCGCGAAGGAACAGAAAAAATACAATTTCGTGCCGACCAGACATATTATATCGAAACGAGTATCATGCGTCGTGGAGTTCCTTTTGTAGAAATGATGGGATTGGTGGATTATAGACAATATGAACGCCCTTATTTACCGATTGAATTTATGAAAGATGATATCATCAAGATTCGATTGACCTATCATCATTCGGAGCCACAAATTTACAATAAGACCATTTATCCACGAAGCTATATGGTTTATATCAAACTTATTTGAAATTAGGTTTACCAGGCTTGAATATCGCCTTCCATTGATTACGACGATAGTAGACCTGTCCCAAAAACGACAATAAAAAATAAAGAGGGACTTCTTTCAACAATTCAATCATTCTTTCCTCGTTGAATTTTTTATCTAAACGGATTCGTTTTGCCAATGTCTTATATAAATAGATTCCTTCTTTATTCTTTTCTTCTTTCAATGTGGATAGATAATTAATGAATTTTACAATATCATTGTCCACATGGTCTAGATAGACCACGCCTTTTTCATTTAAAATGCTTGTTATTTCTTTGTACAATTCAATGATTTGTTTGATAATTTCTTCTCGGTCATAATCTTCCTCGCAACATATGTCTCCCTGTTTATGAACATAATTATGAATTCGTTTATTTAATTTTGTGGTTTTTTTCTTTCGTGTGCTTGGTATCATTTATATATACAATTATTTTTTTTGTATTTTTATTTCTGGATTGGTAAATTATATGAATGTCACTAACACGATTTTCGATGCCTCCTTTTCCACCGGGCCCGGCTCCCCCTCACCATCATCGAATTCCAGCCAAACCACTACGTCTTTGGAACCATCTTCTCCATCTTCGTCTACCTCTACAGATAATCATACGTTCAACTATGATGCCTCTTTATCGACCGTTTTATCTTCGGTAATACCTTCAGACCTAAGCCAGTTTACGATAGTAGAACCTGGTATTACGATTCAAGGCGATGCTAGAGGCATTACTTTGGATACTTATTCCCCCGTATTACCTGATATCAGTTTTAACATGAACCAAGAAGTATATGTATTTGAAGATTGTAGTGGTGACAAAAGTTTAGTGGAACAAATTCGCATGTATGCCGGACAAATTAACTGTTCCGATTTTCATGGAAAAGGTACCATCGATGATTATGCCGTTTTATTTGATGCCGCATCTAGATTAGTCAATGAAACCAAACACGTTGAATTGGATGTGGAGATTGAAGGTTTCAATGAATTTGCGCAGGCGGCGGATGATTTAAGTGAATTGTTTGCGAGTTTTACCAAACGTTTACAAAGTGTAAATATCATCGAGGATACCGCATTCTTAACCTCGATTTTAAATGCTTTACGCCGAATTGTTCGATTGACGGAGGAGTTCGGTCGTTTTAAAGAAACCATTAAGGCGACCAATACCATTCAGTTATCTGAATCTGTCGGCCAGACAAAACGAATCCTTGAAGGTGTTACGGATGAAATTACTTGCGCGATGAATTATATTACCCATTTTACTTCGCCAGATGGAACCATTGTGCCTAGTGCGGAATTGTCTGCGGAAGATAAAAATGCCATTCAAAGGTCGGTACAAACTTTAAATGCTTGGTCTGAGATATGTAATCATGGCGTGACCATTGCCATGAGTAGAGACCCCGATGTACAATACATTCAACAGACGAATCAACTGTTTATGCAACAGTCTGCGGTTCTGAGACAAGCATCATCGACCTTGCGAGGGAGATATGCGGCCTACTTTTAAGGGGAACGTAGTTCCCCCTATGACCCCTCCTTAGATTTTAAGAGGGCCTTGTGTACCCTTTATTGAATTAAGTATTTAAATAGTATATATGAGTCTCCCTCTTTTTTTTGCCATAAGCGCTCCAGTATCAAGTATGGTTCAATTCTTTCCGCAGGTGTATAAAATGCATAAAACAAAAAAGGTAAAAGATATTAGTGAATATGGTATCTTATTTTTGATATTCTCGGCTTTATTATGGTTGGGTCATAGTATATTTGTAAACGATTATTCGATTATTGCTTGTGAAGTAGTGAATATTTCCGTATGTTTAGTAATGTTAATATTATATTATAAGTATCGTTAATATTTTAGTATAACTGATAATGTTGATAAATATATGTTTATTCAACATTATCAACGAAAATTACGAATACCGGTTATAAAAAAATATAAATTAAATTTAATGGAAAACGAGGTTATTGACAATTTGACTATTATTAATGAAACGGTTCCGGAGGTTATTCCTGAGACTGTTGTAGAGACTGTTCCAGAGGCTGTTGTAGAGACTGTCCCTGAGACTGTTCCAGAAGTTGTTCCAGAAGTTGTTCCTGAGACTATTCCAGAAGTTGTTCCAGAGACTGTTGTAGAGACTATTCCAGAAGTTGTTCCTGAGACTGTTCCAGAAGTTGTTCCTGAGACTGTTCCAGAAGTTGTTCCAGAGACTGTTGTAGATACTATTCCAGAAGTTGTTCCAGAGACTGTTGTAGATACTATTCCAGAAGTTGTTCCTGAGACTGTTGTAGAGACTGTTCCAGAAGTTGTTCCAGAGGTTGTCGTAGAGTCTGTTCCTGATGCTGTTCCGGAGGTTGTCGTAGAGTCTGTTCCTGATGCTGTTCCGGAAGTTGTTCCTCAGGTTATTTCGGTAGAAGTTGTTCCAGAGATTAAGGAAAGTATTTTAGAAGAAGTTCCTCCTATGGAGATTCACATCCAACCTCAAATTCTTTATAGTCAACCAATACCAGTTAAATCCGCAAATTTCAAACAAGTTATTCCACAGTATCGTGCGGGTAGAATGAGCCTATTTCGTTAATTAAGAAACCTACGGTTCACGGCAGTCCCTGCTTATAACCTTGGTTTCCTTTAACTAAAAGGGAAGGTCTCAGGACACAAGGCCCGCAGGGACTGCTTAGAACCTTGGTTTCCCTTAAGTGGTTTCTTGAAATATTTGGCAAATTTTAATCTATACGGAAAGATTATATGTCGGCGGACTACAGTACTCTCCTTGGCGCTCTTAAAGACGTAGATTCAAATGTGAGATCTGAGATTTCATATTTGGACCGCAACCTTTCTAACGGTATTGGTACCGGCACTTCAAGTGTAATTCAGAATAGTGCTGGTCTAGCGGCTCAAACCCGCAATGAGTTAAATCGTACTCAGGATTTTATCTTAAACGATGCTCGTCGTAATGCGGAGACTCTTACTAGTGCGATTGAACGACAAAACATATTCGCACAATCTTTAAACAATGGTCAATTTAAGGATTTGAAGGATGTTGGTCATCGCAATTTCGATTTTGCCTTGAATGATTCTCGAAGAAATTCAGAGTTCTTGAGTAACGCGATTGAGCGTAATGGAACTTCTACCAATCTTGCCGTCCATAATACTGGTGTTGAACTTGCCGGGGCAATTGAGAGAAATAATGTCGCATCGACTCTCAACAGTTTCAACCTCGCGCGTGACACCATGACTGCGGTTGAAAGAAATGGTGTTCAAAATAGTCTTGCTACTGAACGAACTGGAACATCGAATCTTGCTGAAACAATTCGAAGCGCAGGACAGATTCGTGACTTAGTGAATCATCAGTCAAGCGAGAATCGTGCCTCGATTCAAATGCTTGCGGCACAACATGCTCAGATTTCGAAGGAGACTGCTCTCGCTGCCAAAGAGACTGACCTTCGGGTGGCCGAGTCGGCTTTCAAAACCCAACAGCAGACAGCTGCCATTCTTACTGACATGGGTCGCATGAAGAGTGATCTCGAGAGACAGGCTGCTGAGAATGCCGCCTTAGCTGCCCGAGACATGGCTGCCTTGTCTCGGGATGTGTTGATGAGCAAGGGTGAAATCATGAAGACGGTGGGTGACAGTGCTGCCGCCATTCAAATCGAGGCTCTTAAAAATAAGGAATGTTTGTCTGGACAGATTCATGCCAGTTACGATAAGTTGGTCGGCCTTAACACTGACCGCATCCGAGACAATCTGAATGACTATCGCGCTGAGAACATTGGTCTTAAATACGGAGATTGGCATCACCACCGCCATCACGACATCCACAACAACCTCTTCTCGAATCTTGGACCAGAGCGATTTGAACGTGGACCTTTTGGAGGAGGCGGACCACCTGGCCCTCGCTAATTCAAGAAACCTACGGTTTCCTGAGACCTTCCCTTGATTAGTCTATAAGATGAAAATGTTATGATAATTTGTTCGAAAGCAAACTTATCAATAAAGACATTTTCTTATCGATTTTTAGATTATTTATTATAGAATGAATAATAAATAACCAAAATTAGGGAAGGTCTCAGGAAACCGTAGGTTTCTTGACTTACTTACATTCATCTCCTAAGCATTTCAATCCTTCGCAACAAGCCGCATCTTTATTACACTTGAGACCCTTGTCCATACATTTTACTGTTGCTGCGTTAGGATTGTCCATGTTTTCTAAATTAAAATTTCCACGGTAATAGTTTCGGAATTGACGTCTGAAAAACATAATCGTAAACATAATTAAACAGGCTACAATGAAGAATACCCAAAGATTAGGTTGCGACTTTCTTTTCATTTATAATAATAGAGTATTAAAAATGAAAGGAGTGGTTATAAGCCTAACAAAGAATCTATGTTCCTTAAGGGAAGGTCTCAGGAAACCGTAGGTTTCTTGAATTAGAATTCACCGCCCAGTTCACTAAAGAAAATGCCGCCACCAAATCCAAGACCAAAAATCATACCAAAGGCCATGAGAGCATATGCGGCTCCTTTCATACCATCTGACTGCTGTTCCTTTGGCTTCTTTTGCTCGCGCTTCAACAAAACGAATCCTGAGACAAAGAAAATAACTGCTAAAAACATATAAAAAATCAATCCGCCGAACATACCTAAACTAAACCCGAACGCGGGTTTGGCATAATTCATAAGTGATGGTTGCTTCTTTGAACGGGCCATTATAATATACCTTAATATAAATGTATGAATATGGCACATGGAAAAATCTATCCGTATTCAAGGATAAGAAGGGATTTTATGTAGAAAAGTATAATCCTAAAACGGATAAAATCGATAAAAAATATTTAAAGGTATGGAAACAAAATGTTCCTGTAATGAGAACAGTGAAAGGAAAATGGAAAAAGACCACTAGAAAGAAACGCTAATTTACACTGAAAGGAGAGAACCATGGTAACGGGAGGTCATAGGAGGGCAGAGCCCTCTTAGAACCAGTCAGGCTTGTCTCGGCGTTTCCAAGAAGCAAAACTGGCCTTGCTCTTGTAATAGTTACGATAAGACTCAACCGGGTCATCCGTCTTATATTCATCAGGCATAGCGAGAGCAAATGGAGTGAGTTCTTCTTGCTCAAATGAGGATGGTGGATTCTCACGCAACCATTTGGCAACAGTATAAGACTTGTGTTCCTTGGTGTGCTGGTAGCGGTATTGCCATTCTTTATGCATGGCATCGATCATGTCCAAAGTCCACATGTAATTCGCACGAGAGGTTCGAATCCAAATGGAGACAGGATGATTTTTGTGACTACTTCGATAAAGATTATGAAGGGTGAGATGGGGGTCTAACATGCGCTTGGCTACACAAAGCATTTGAACCGCCTCAAGAATCATTTTTGAAATATGTTTATCGATCATGTACATCGCACATTCATCAAAGTTGAGGGCAAGAATAAAGAGATTCATTGGGCATTTTTAGGTCGAGACAAAGGATTTAGGAATGGTTCAATTTTTACAAATTCTTACAACTTATTACAAATTCTTAATATGTCGTATAAATTTTAATCAATAAACTAAATAGAAACGAATCTGGAACTTCGGGGTATTGTTTACAAATTTCATTCCATTGCCTTACAATTTGTATGGTTTCGGGTCGGATTTCAAATAAAATAATATCCGTGGAAAGCATTTGTATCGATTGTTCTATATTAAACAATGAAAGATGTTCTTGATTGGGCGTTTCATTCGTCTTCCAGGCTTTAATGATAGATAGGTCTTCATAAAGCATTGAATAGTCTTCATCGAAGCGATATTGATTCCCTAGATAAAAAAGAGTTGCGGGTAACGTGTCAATTGCGGTAATCAGTTCATATATCATTTTCGGTTTGGAATAGGTTGCGTCCTTACAACAGATTACATTGGTTTCAGGACTATGAAGGTTAATACTTTGTATTAATTCACTCGATTCACCGCAACATAATACATAAGGTGTACTCAAAACATGATGTTTACAATGATGTGTATACGCAGAAAAAATTCGGGATTCGTCAAGGTCATATCCTTCACGTGTATAATAATAAAAATTAACAAATTCTACCACTATATCACGTTTGATAGAATGATTCATACTTGGCCACCATGTTGTAAGTATAGGTAATCCCTGTTCTGTTAAATACTTTTCCATGCCACCTGGTAAGAGAAATCCTTGATTTGTCTCAGAAAAAGAAATGACGTCGACTGGTTTAGGTGTCCGAAGTAATTGATGAATTTGTTTTATTGTAATCGTTTCATCTAAAAAACACAAGTAATCTTCGTCTGGAAATAATTGATTGTCTACAATAAATTTCCATGGTGCCTCGTCGGCAATAATGATAATCTCGCTACTAAATTGTGAATGTTTTGTAAATATAAATGCGTTAAGCTGAATTGCCTTTTCTAATAAAAACAAATCCACGGTCTGACATACAAATATGATTTTCATATATCACTATTTTATCATAATAATACATATGATGCCATTAAACACATTAATCATATGTATTCTTATCATTGTTATTATGATTGGAATTTTTTACCAATATAATTATGATGCGGCTCATTGTAAAAAATGCCTAGAGAACATGACCAATTATACTTATGACTTGGTTCACTAGTTTTTACAAGTTTTACACTGCCCACAAGTTTTACACTGCCCACAAGTTTTACACTAGTTCATATCGATTCTAAAATCAATGCCTACAGGAAACCGCGGGACTCCGTCATCCGTCATTTCCTGATATCTTACCGTCAACATTTTCCCATTATATTCTTCGAAATGGGTAAGATAGTTTTGTTTTTGTTCTTTGCTACATTTCATGTTTACTCCAAAGGTTCGTCCATTTGAAGTAATACAATCGAACACCGCCGTACCACCATTTCCTTCATGAACACCCACCACTTTAAATTCATCATCTTTAAAGTGTTTGTATTTTAGAAGTTCTTTGGAACGAATTTGCTGGCGATAGAGTCCGGATGGAATTCTTACCATAAGCCCCTCATAACCGTCATTCACAAAATTAGTATGATTTGTCTCGATTTCTTTGCGATTGTTTGCCACCTTGGTGGCTACTTTGATGATGGGTTTAGTCGTCTTCAGAGACCGGATGATTTGATAACGTTCCTCGTATGTTTTTTCTGGCATGTATAAATCATACAAATGGTACTCGATTTTACCTAGGTCAGGATGGTCTTTCTTGCGAACAATACTGGTAATTTGTTGAAAGGTAAGCATGTGATTATACAATTCTCCATCTAGAATTAAACCTGGTTTTAGAATGGCTTTAAGTACCGGTTCTAAGTGAGGAAAGGGTTGAAACAAACTATGGTTACGGGATTGATAACATACTTCGCCGTCTTTCAAGTAAATGATACATCGAATGCCATCCAACTTGGGTTGGACATAACAGGGGTATTGAATCAGTTTATCTGTCATTTCATTGGCCAACATAGGAAAATAAGTCTCGGCTTTTGTATTTTCTGTAGTATAACCGGATTTTACCTTCTTGTCCCAGGAAGACTTGGCTACCAGAATCGCTTGTTGTTCGGGGGTTGTTTCATTCTTTTTCCCAATGTTTTTCCCTTCACATATTTCTTCATGTTCAACCATTTTTCCATCTAAAAATCCATGGCTTACAATCACTTTGTTACCCTCAGTACGAACCTCCCATACTTTTGTTTTTCCCGTTGCCAATGAAGTATTGTAGAGTGTTCCGTACATACTCATCTTATTTATGTCTTTCTATACGTTTTTAAAAATAGTTCAATTTCTTGAATTACTATTTGAATTACTATTTGAATTGCTATTTGAATTGCTATTTGAATTGCTATTTGAATTGCTATTTGAATTGCTATTTGAACTCATTCGACTTAAACTAAGTTGATTCAAATCCTCAATTGAACTTTCCGACTCTACTGAATTTTTCTCAGTATTCGGTATGACTTCGTAATGGCGGTCAAGTCCATGAACAATAATATTTGGCGAGTTTTCCGTGGTCAAAGGCAACATTTTTAATATAGAATGAAACGCATCTGAAATATTATTTATTTTTTTACCTCCAGTCCTTCCTTTTGGAGGTATATCATACTGTCTCTTTTTGATTAGTTCTACATTAGGTAGAGATTCAAATAACTTATCCAATACCTGATTACTACCCTTTATTTCGTCTCTCAACATATATAACAATCTTAAATCACTACTTGGATTTGGTGTTTTATAATCAAAATGAAAATAATCCCTTAACAATTTATTAGACACGGCATGCCCAACCTGTTCCCCACAATCTTTTACGATTTTACATAATTTATCATGTATACTAGAAGATTCTTGCGTATAAACACGACCATAATCAATTATCTTTACAAGATACTTTGAATGAAAATCATAACTTTTTCCATTCATATGATAACGAAATTGTATACGTTTATAAGGGCGATAAAGCAGGATATTTTCTGTATGAAGGTCATAATGAACAAATTTATCCTTTAATTTAAATAAAGCGTAATAGATTTGAAACAATACTGGTATAAGGTCGTTATCAATAAATTCACGATTCGACAATAGGCCTTCTAATTTTGTAGAGTTATGTACATATTCAATCAACAAAGCATTTTTAGTCGGTTCTTTAACACTTTGTTGTAACAAATCATTATCTGTTTTTTGATTGTATTTGAAATTATCCTGAATCATTTTTACTGTTTTATATTCCGCATTCGAAAGATGTTTCGCAGACTCATATAATCCATATGTCTCAAGAAAGTTTGGAAGAAAATTTAAATAATGGTTGATTTGACGTCCCATTAGATATTCATATACTAAATTATCCTGACTCGATGATTTTTGTATTTTTAAAATGGCCTTTGTCTCGTAATCATGAATATCATATGTAAGTAAAACAACATCTGAGTTACTACCTCGTGAACCCATCCATGGTACTCCTCCTTTCAATGTAGCCATTGTTTTAAAGTTATCAAATAACCCCTTTATCTTATTACGATGTTGATTGTTCAATAAAAGACAATCTAAACTCGAAGGGCATTCTTGTTTGATAAGTTCAATGGGTACCTTTTTCGGGGTTCTTACTATAGTCAGTTTTATCTTCTTAGGTTCTGGCGAGGGAGAAGATTTAGAAGAATGTATTAATGATTCAAGCATATTAAGGCCTTCTGACATAGAAAAAGAATTTCTAGATTCTCTCGCTAGAATAGGATTTAGTTTTTTTGTAGAAGATGGTTTCTGTATACAACGCCCACTACATTTAGTATTCTTAGTTTCTTGTTTCTTTAAACATCTACCTTTTCGTTCTATAAACCCGGGTTTACATACACACTTTTTCTTCGTATGATTATATTCTTTTCCGAGTGTACATTTTGGTTTAGTTTGAATAACTTTACATGTAACATGATTATCGTTTGTTGTATACCCAGGCTTACATACGCATTTTTTTTCTTTTGGATTGTATAATTTATCCCGAGGGCATGTTGTAACAAACCTTTTCATATATAATAAGTCATTATTTTTTCACTTCTTTAAATTCATAGGGTTTATGAAGTCCATAGACACGCATTTCTGCTCTTTTTGTTCTATATTTAGATGGTATCGTATTGTAGTTTTTATCTAATGACGATTGAACACCATCTGTTAGAGATTTGAATGCGTCAATTACGTTATTGATTGTATTTGGATAACCGGTGATTGGATTGGGGCTGGTTCCCATACCCATATCAGACTTATCTTTTATTTCTTGATTATATATTACCTTACTAAGAATACTATTTATAATTAATTCTTTTGGTTTATAAATAGAACGAATCATATCTAACAATCTTAAATCATGACTTACATTTGGACTATTATAATCCATATAAACACTCTCATAACTATTTTGTAAATTATATCCGCTATATGCGGCATTGTTTCCAGTACATTCCGCGGTAGATATATATTTTTTAACCTCTTTTGAATATTTTTCCATAAAAGAACGTCCATAATCGATTATTTTAACGATATAGGGCGATTTAAATTGTATAACCTTGTTATCAAGATGATAGATATATTCAATATATCCATCTGGATAAGGTTGATAAAGCAAAATATTTTCATCATGTAAATCATGATGTACAAATTTCTCATTTAGTTGAGACAAGGAGAAATAGATTTGAAACAAAATATAAATTAAGTGATAATTAGCAAAACCTTTAACATTACTAAGAATTTCTCTTATAGTAACAGGGTTTTTGACATATTGAGTCATAAGCGCATAAGTATATCCTTTCTTAAACTTATCTATACCAAAAGCAGGTTTACATCCACTACTTAATAATGATTGTAATTTAACGGAGTCATCCAATACAGTTTCATAATCCAGAGGCAAAAGATTTTGTTTTAAATCGTCCACGTTTAATTCATTTGATGGAGTTTTTTTCATCTTGTTTGATGGAGTTTTTTTCATCTGTAAAACAACCTTCTTATAGGTGTTAAAATCATTGAATTCTAACAATTGATAGGTCTCAAGGAAGTTGGGTAGCAAACTTTTATACCGATTTAAATAAAGACCAACCAAATATTCATATATCATATTATCTGGGCCAAATAACGGTTGTTTGATTTTAACTCCTTCAAAAAATTCATGTTTAATAGAATTAAAAGTTATACGTTTAAATGGCGCCGCGATTTTAATCACTCCGTAACTTGTATAATCTTTTTTGAAGAATTTAATCTTGAAAATAGTACCATTTGCGCCTGAATTGATTATTTCATATTGTTTTAAATATGTTAGTTTTCGAAATCCTTCAAAAAATTGGGAAGCAAGGTCTTGATGCTTTCCAATCATCAGGCATTCCGAACTATCCGGGCAAAACTTTGATAAAAATTTAGGTATAAGTTGATTTTTATTTTGATTTGATGCTTTATTGATATTGCTTCTTTGTTTGTTTTCTTCTGATATTTTATTTAGTTTACGTGTAAACATTCGATTAAAATAGGATTGTTGTGTCTTAAGATGATTCTTGTTCTTTGTACCATTTAGTCTAGGTTGATTCTTTGGGCCATTTAAACTAGTTCCAAGAGGTTTATTCTTTGTTTCATTTAGTCTAGGTTTATTCATTGGACCATTTAAACTAGTTCCAAGAGGTTTATTCTTTGTTTCATTTAGTCTAGGTTTATTCTTTGTTTCATTTAGTCTAGGTTGAATCGTTGGAACATTTAGTCTAGGTTGAATCGTTGGAACATTTAAATTAGTTTCAACAGGTTGATTGTTTGTTTCATTTGGTCTAGGTTGATTATTTGGTTCATTTTTATGGTGGGGAGTGATGGGTTGAAATAAACCCTGCGCATAATCATAAGGCTTTCTCATGTAAGACCACATATTACAATATAATCATATAATTTTCAAGTTATTTCTTTAAATTCATAGGGTCGGTCAAGTCCATATACATGCATTTCTGCTCTTTTTGTAAGAGGACCCATATCGTTCTGTCCGTCTGTTAAAGATTGGATGATACCATCCTTCAAAGATTCAAAGGCGTCGGTTACATTGTTAATAACGGTTGGATATCCCGGATTTGGATTAGGTTCGGTTCCAAAATATTGAGGGAGACCTGGAATCCCGACATTGTATTGGACCTTAGAAAGAATATCCAATATTATTTTTCCTTTGTTATCATCAAACGTATAATATAATTTAAGAAAGCTCATAAGTCGTAAGTCATGACTTACATTCGGTTGATTATAATCAATAAAAAATTCATCAAAAATATCGAAAATATTATAGCCGCTTTGTTGCGCAACATAGTAGCCGCTTTGTTCCACATCATAGTAGCCGTTTTGGTCCGCATGATAGTCATAACATTTTAAGGATGAAGTTAATATATGTTCCTTGATTTGTTTTGTATGTATTCCCATATAAGAACGACCATAATCAATGATTTTAACTATATATTTTGATTTGAATTGTATTATCTGATTGTCAACGTGATAGAAATATTCAATGTATCCATCTGGATACGGTTCATAAAGTAAAACATTCCGATCGTGTAAATCATAATGGACAAATTTTTCATTTAATTTTGATAAAGTAAAATAGATTTGAAACAAAATATAGATTAAATGATAATTGTTAAAGTCATGATTACTTAGAAGAGATCTTAGTGTAATTGGATTTTTTACATATTGAGTCATCAAAGTATAGGTATAACTTTTTCGTAATGTATCTATACCAAAAGTATGGGATTCACACCCGCGATCAATCATGTATTTTAGTTCATCTAAATCATTCAATACATTTTCATATTTAAGTGGAATAAGATGTTTTTTTAATTCCATGATGGATACTGGTTTCGTGTTCTGTTTGTCATGAATTTGTAAAAGAATATTCTTGTAGGTATCAAAATCATTGAACTGTAATAATTGATAGGTTTCAAGAAAGTTTGGTAAATATTGAATGTATTGATTTAAATAAAGTCCTACCAAATATTCATAAATCATATTGTCTGGAGATGTTAAATAAAAGGACGATAGAGTTTCATCTTTATAAAAGTCTCTATTAATTTTTATAGGACCATTTATAGGATCCACAACAGAACTATTAATTGGAGATGCTATTTTAATGGCGCCATAACTGTGATATCCATTTTTCATAAAATCTATCTTGAAGATGGAACCATTATCGCCTGAATTAATAACTTCATATTCATGTAAGTATTTTAGATTCTTGAATCCATCAAAAAACTTATATGTAATATCCTTGTTTTTACCAATCATGATACATTCTGAACTATCGGGACAGACTTTTGATAAAAAATGGGGGCGGATTTTTATGTTCAATCTTCCACGAAAAGCGGCCTGTATTTTGGTTGCCATACTTTTTTTAAAAGTAGAACTTTGTGTTTTTTTACCAGGATTTTTTTTAACCCTCTTATGGCTACCATTTGTACCCTTAGGGCGACCATTCACAGGGCCATTTAAACTTGTACCCTTAGGGCGACCATTCACAGGGCCATTTAAACTTGTACCCTTAGGGCGACCATTCACAGGGCCATTCACATGGCGACCATTTGTATTCACAGGACCATTCATATGACCATTTGTACCCATAGGGGCATTTAAATTTGTATTCACAGGGCCATTCACATGACCATTCACATGACCATTCACAGGGCGACTATTTGTATTCACATTGCCATTCACATGACCATTTGTACCCATAGGGGCATTTAAATTTGTATTCACAGGGCCATTCACATGACCATTTGTATTCACATTGCCATTCACATGACCATTTGTACCCATAGGGGCATTTAAATTTGTATTCACAGGGCCATTCACAGAGCCATTCACATGACCATTTGTACCCATAGGGGCATTTAAATTTGTATTCACAGGGCCATTCACATTGCCATTCACAGAGCCATTCACATGACCATTTGTATTCACATTGCCATTCACAGAGCCATTCACATGACCATTTGTATTCACATTGCCATTCACAGAGCCATTCACATGACCATTCACAGGGCGACCATTTGTATTCACAGGGCCATTCACATAACCATTTAAACTTGTACCCATAGGGCGACCACCATTTAAAATTTTACCCTTTAAATTATTCCTTTTCTTAAGACTTATGATACCAGGTTTAATTTTTCTACGTGTAGTCATAATAGAATATATTTATATAATATCTTCATCTTCGCAGATAGATAATGGGTCTGGTGTAGTATAATCTTCCTCTTTGTCTGGTTTATAATTTGCTAACTCAAAATACAATACATCAATGTCGCGCTGTTTCTCATACAGTTGCTTTTTCATCTCTTGAATGGTTCGCATAAGTTCTTGAATGTTTTGTAGATTTTGCATAAGTGGTTGTCTCAATTCCTCATAAGGAACATGTTGTACCAAGTTGATTGCAAGTTCCTCTGGGTTCATGTTTTTATACCGTTTTTATAACATTCTTCCTACGATTATGATTGGTTCAATTTTTTAAGAGGGCGGCTGCCCTCCTATAACCTCCTGCTAATTTAGTAGTTTTCAACTAAGATGAAACACTTTTACGAACATGATGAATGGTTCATAGATGTAAGCGTAAAAATAACCTTAAGGGGAGGTCATTGGATGGGTCATAATAAGAATAACCTTAAAGGGAGGTCATAGGAGGGCACAGCCCTCTTAGAAGGGGGCATAAGTGTAGCGGAAAACGTAGTTTCCTTACTTAGAAACGTACAGACTTTGTAAAATACATCCAAAAGAAGATTCCAATGAATGCTTTTGCTATCAAGTCTAAAATGTTATAGGCAACATTCTTAGTTCTTTCGTCCATCAAATAAACGATTCCATACAAGGACCAAATCAATAAAAAGGAATAATATGTGACTGTGGCACCAAACGTCTTTTTACCGTGGCTCAAGAAAATATTCCAGATATATCCAAACATACCGATGAAGAATACAAAGCCGATGCCATCCGCTAATATTCGGGATATGGTATGAATTTCACCCAAATATCCTACTAGTAACATCAATAGATCTAATAGGAGAACAATTCCGTAGGTACCAATTGTAAAGGGTATTTTTGTCTCATTTGCCAATACCATACACAAGACAAATAACATTAGAGGGGTAGAAATAAACCAGTCTGTGTAACGTATTCCATTTATCTCTGTATAAGGTATTACTTTTGCGTCCTTGATTTTGTCTACAAAGACCGAATAAAAATACGAGGCAATGATGGAAATACATGTCTCGAGATTCATGATATGTCGAACCACTTGGTTGGAGGTTCGCAAGGATTCAATGAAAGTAATAGTTCCGGTTGTAATCAAAAATACGTAGGTTATATAAAATGATTTTGTCACGATTGCTTCATTCATATTATATAATGATAATAAAGATATAAATATAATAAATATATGTCCTTTTTATTCAAACGAAAATCAGACCCCTATATTCCCGATGATATCGAAAATAAAATCATTGAACTTGATGAACTGGAACCTGAAATCAACGAACATGCAATAGAACCATTCAATGAAAAATCATTCAAGCATTTATATGATACTGTGGTCCAGGGTATGTTCATCATGGCAATTTGCGGTTTATGTGCTTGTTTTGGATTTCTGTCGGCCTTATATCCCTTATTATAAAGGAAATACGTTTTCCGCTACGCTTACACCCTGTGACCCCTCTATAAGGGAGCTACGTTCCCCTATGACCCCTCTATAAGGGAACTACGTTCCCCTATGACCCCTCCTCTAAGGGAAGGTCTCAGGAAACCGTAGGTTTCTTGAAAGGGAAGGTCTCAGACCCAAAGGCCTACAGTAAGAACCATAGGTTTCTTGAAAGGAGGGGTCATAGGGGAACCTTGGTTCCCTTAAAAAATTGATTTAATCATAAATAGTATATTATGATTAAAAATATGAAACCTGCGTTGAAAAAATCACTCACCGAAGATAAAATCGAGATTGGTGTCGACGAGGCTGGACGCGGACCTTTGTTTGGTCCAGTTTATACTGCTGCGGTGATTCTTCCGAAGGATGATTCCTTTGATCATTCTAAAATGAAAGATAGTAAACGTTTTACAAGTAAAAAGAAGATTCGTGAAGTGGCTGAATATATCAAGCAACATGCCATTGCATATGCGGTCACCTTTTCTACGGAGAAACAAATCGACGAGACAAATATTTTAAAGGCTACCATGGATTCGATGCATCGTTCTATCAATCAAATTCTTGTGGATGAACAAAATACTCATCTTTTAATCGATGGCAATTATTTCACCCCGATTTATTATGCCTCTGAAGAAGGAATGATGACGGTTGGCTATACATGTGTAGAAAAAGGAGACAATACTTATACTTCGATCGCGGCGGCATCTATCCTTGCCAAAGTTGCCCGTGATGATTATATTGAACAACTCTGTAAAGATAATCCAACACTAGGAGAATATTATGGGATTGATTCCAATATGGGTTATGGTGCTAAAAAACATATGGATGGTATCAAAGAACATGGTGCCACGCAATGGCATCGAATGAGTTTTGCCCCCTTAAGGGGGCTACGCCCCCATAGCAGTCCCTGCGGCCCTTGTGCCTATGACCCCCCTTTAAGTAAGGGAACTACGTTTTCCTCTACACTTACATCCTAAGACCCCACCTTTAAGTATGTACCGTCTTTAATTAAAGTTATTTAATATATAATGATAGACTGTCCCTTGTGTGCCATCAATCCAAAAAATCATTCACTTAAGTTTTTGAAAGAAGAGAATGATGTATTGTATTTTTATAGTTGCCCCGGAGAGGCTCGAATGTATTTTGATGTAGAAGGTATTTTGTATCATTACGATAATGTTTTTTCACAGATTCCCCGAAACAAAGAGTGGGTCTGGGTATTCGATGCGAGCGGTTTCGGTTTAAAACACGTCATGACTCCGCAGGTCGGCACTCGTTTGGCACAGTTGATTACTGAAAAATATGGAGACAATCTGAAGGAGGTCTTGGTATATGGTTTTTCAAGTTATGTCTCGGCGATGTATCGTATCATTAAACCTTTTTTAAGTGAAAAAATACAAGAAGTGGTTGTATTCAAAACCGAACCATATAATAACTTAAAGGAGGGTCATAGGGAGTAAGCGTAGAGGAAAATGTAGTTCCATTAAAAGGAGGGGTCTTAGGGGGGCGTAAGCCCCCTTAAAGGGAAATACCGTCGACATATACTACAGTAAGGAGTACATCGACATTTGATTTGAGAGTAATCATACTCAGTTGTGATGTAATAAAATAGTAGGCCGGTTACAATACCGGTTCCAAACGCAAGCCACATAATAAATACATTATTGAAACCTATTTAAATGTATATCGGTTATGATATTGAATGGATAATATTTTTACAAATGTTTTTGGAAATGTTTATGAAAAAATTCAGGATGTAATCAAGCAATCACGTTATAGACCCTTTATTCGCTAGTTAAAAAAGAATATACTGAATCAATGTCATGATAAGACTCAATATTACTATGTTTGATATTATAACCATTTATAAATTTTTCATGCTTCACATTACATTTGTCATTTTCTTTACAATGCTCCGTTGTAATAAATATACCATTTCCAAAAAAACCAGACATGAATGAAAATGAACTTCCTGTTGAAATCACCGCAGGCGCATAAAAAAGGTCTGAAAAATCTTCAATATTGGTTCTCGTTTCAATCGTGGCTTGATAACCAAGTGATGTAATATAGTCTCTTAATTTATACGCATAAGTTGTACATGATTCCTGTTGTTCATTTCCAGTGTCATGTTTTGTATTTGCCATGATAATTACATGTTTAGATTCTAGTTTATCTAAAGCGGCTTTGAAAAACTTATAGTTTTGAAAGAAATATTGGGGATGTTTTATAAACGGTGTATCCGCACATCTAAAATGAATAATAGGATAATGAATCGTACGTTTTAATCCACTCTTTTGTAAAGCATCATCCAAAATTTGATTTATGGTTGGTTTTAAAATTTCCCACATTTTTATTTTCCAATTATCATCACAATACCAAATACATACATCACAAACGGATTTAACCATTTCACTCGTGATACCTGATTCTTTTAATTGTGAATATATTTCTGGATTATATGAAATAGTGGTCGGGAGATATTTTATGATATCTGAGTTTGAATTGATATTGTAATTAAAATCAGATTTATTCAATACAGATACTACATAATGATAGAAATAACTACATAAATAATTTCCAATGTTTTCAGTAATATTTTCAAAATTTTCATTTGTTCTATAAAAACTCAATTCGGTTATAATGATAAAAAGAATCATAAGTATAAAAAATAACTTCATTATATTTATATTTTATTATAAATTTTTCTTATACATAAACCGATAACATTCTGCGATAGGGAAGTGTTGTTTAATCGATTTTAGATTGGTGGTTTGGTCGTCAATCACAATCAAATCAGTAATACCATCCATGTCCAACTTGTCTCGGACAAAATGACCCTTTGTCATTTCATTGTTAGTATAATAAACATTAAAATAAGTATAACAGATTCCAATATGCGTAAATTCTTGTTGGGTATATTCCTTGGAACATTCATTTCGAGAAGTTAAAAAAATGAGCTTGCTCTTTGTCTCGAGTACCCTTTTCATAAGTCGTATGAAACCATCATAATCAGTTGGAGAGGGCTTACGATTTTTTACATAGGTAGCATAAATATTACTTGCGTGAGTCGTTAACTCCGTTTCAGTAAGTTCTGGAAATGAATGTTTTAAATTTTTATAGAAATAATTTAGATTTCGTTCATAACGAAGTAGAGTATCATCAATATCACAAATGATTAATGTTCCTTCTTTTGTTAAAGGAACATCATCAAATGTATGAATGGTTGACATATTTTGAATTTAAAGGATATTAAAAATAAAGTTAAATAGAGGATTACAAATATATTGTATATATGTCATTCGTAATAGAATATATTTGGCTTGATGGTGCGAATAAAACACGTTCTAAAACGCGGGTTCTAAAATTAAAGGCAACAAACTATGGTATTGCGATTACTGATATTCCTGACTGGAATTATGATGGGTCATCTACAGGACAAGCTGACTCAGATGGAAATACAGAAATGATTTTAAAGCCGTGTATGTTGTATAAGAATCCATTTCACCGTGACGATAAACACTGGTTTGTTCTATGCGATATTACAAACGGACCACGCAAAAGAGCCGTTGAAATATTTGAACAGTTGTCACAAGAAGAACCCTGGTTTGGATTAGAACAAGAATATTTTATATTTTACAAGGACTTTGGGTTAAATATGTTGAATGAAACCCAGGGACCGTATTATTGTGGTGTTGGATATGGAGAGTTGAACCGATTAGACAATCGCAAATTTTTTGAGAGAATCATTGCGGAGGAACATTTGGACGCATGTTTGTACGCAGGGTTAACCATGTCTGGTATGAACGCAGAGGTCGCTTGTCATCAATGGGAATTTCAGGTTGGTCCTTGTGAAGGTATTTCAGCGGCGGATCAATTATACATCGCACGTTATATTTTAGAAAGAATTGCTGAGAAATATGATTGTATCATTGATTATCGACCTAAGTTAAACAATGCGATAAATGGTTCTGGTTGTCATGTTAATTTCAGTACCTGTTCCTCTCGCAAGGAAGGTGGGTTGCGTTTAATGATTGATAAATATATTTTTAATTTGGGGAAGTGTCATTTGGAAGATGTTCAAAAGATGGGGGAACATAATGAGCTTCGTTTGACTGGTAAACATGAAACCTCTAGTTATAAAACCTTTAGTTTTGGAATTGGGACACGAAATACCTCAGTACGTATTGGAAATGAGACTCATCGTGATGGTTGCGGATACTTTGAAGATAGACGGCCGGCAGCAAATATGGAACCTTATCTGGTAACCTCTCTTATTTTTCAGAGATGTTGCTTATAATATTTTTTAATAATTATTTTATAAATTGTTTTTAATGTACAACAATTTATATACAAGTTTTGAATACTTATCCTACGGTCCAAAAGGTGACAAGGGTGACAATGGTATAAAAGGAGACAAGGGTGACAATGGTCCAAAAGGTGACAAGGGTGACAATGGTCCAAAAGGTGACAAAGGAGACAATGGTCCAAAAGGTGACAAGGGTGACAATGGCGATAAGGGTGACAATGGTATAAAAGGTGACAAGGGAGACAATGGTCCAAAAGGTGACAAGGGAGACAAAGGCGATAAGGGTGATACAGTAGTTGCGGTATTTTATGGATTGATTCCTCCTAATAATGAAAATGATATTTTACCAGGTCAATCGGTTGAATTTCCAATGGATTATATTACACATCCAATGATTGTACGCGTTAATAACAAAGCATTTAAACTCATGTCGACTGGAATATATGAGATTAAATTTATTCTAAGCATTACCCAACCTGCTCAATTGGTTGTCTCCATGGACTCAGGGTCCGGTTTCATTCAACAGTTACATACGGTCGTAGGTCGCAATTCTGGTTCAAGTCAATTGATTGGTGATGTATTTATTAAAGTAGATGTTCCTGAATCAATTGTATGTCTTTCGAGTCCAATGGAAAATAACAATCCAATCAAGGTTACTCCAACTGCCGGGGGAACTTTGGCAGAGACATGTTATTTGATTATTTATTGGATAGGATAAAGACTCAATAAGGGAAGGTCTCAAGACCAAAGGCCATGAATCGTTAAAATGGAAGGTCTCAGGACCAAAGGCCCGCTGCCGTGAACCGTAGGTTTCTTGAAAAAAATATCAATAATATATATAATGTCTCATTCTGTTGATTTCTCCGGTAATAACCTTTACTTCCAGTTATTGAATCTGGATATAAGTAGTGCGTTGGCAATTGACCCCAGTTACATGGACCTATTCTTTGTTCCTGGTTTCTCGGATTACAACGCAACTGCTAGCATGAATGTTCCTGTAGATAAGTTCAGTAAATTATTTTGGGTAAACGTGAAATTTCAAGACTTGGTGGACAATTCCTTCAATGATCTGAAATATGCCATGGATTCGGCGGGATGGAATGGTGGTTCAGCGCTTGCGTTTAGTTCTGCGCTTGTTAACAAAGTCGATTCCATCAATCCCGCGATTGACATTACCAAGCAACAAATTAAACAAGATGTGGTACGATTCTTTTTGAAAGAGATTACAGGGTCTAATAACATGAATAGTTTATTTCGTAATAAGAATCAGTTGGTCAATGGAGTAGTTTCCATGGACTATGACTTCCAAACCAAAATCGTAAATGCTCTTACGAGTTCCGGTGGAACGTTCGAGTCGCCGCTTGACAACAGTACTCAAAACCCAGTACATATTATGATGAATAGTATTTTAGGTGAAGACGATGATGGAGTGGATAATTTCAATGACGCACGAAAGGCTACCCTTGTCAATTATTTCAAAAACAAATTAAACGATATGTATGCCCAGGTAAAGAGTGGTAAGTATTACGCATATGGTAATGCTGAAAATGGATTAGGATGGTATTATCCTTTATACATTGATGCCAGCCATTCGGATTTGTCGGGGGTTGCTTATCATACTCATCAATTTAATGGCGCGTCGAGTTTATCTACCACAGGAGTAAATTATAGAGCTGTTGCGCCAGGGCCGTTGGGAAATGTTATTTCTGTTCGTCATCAAGTAGGGGGTTTAGGGATTTTACGTTTTGATGTAGACAACTCAAATCGCAGAGATTATCGCATGATGTGTCGGGTGGATACAGATGATAATCAAATTGCGTTTAATACGATTATAGGCGAACCGGGTTATACTGACGCAGACATGTCAGGCATAAGCGGTTGGTATTCTGGTGCGTTTGATTTCTCAGGATATTATCATCATCATTTTGCGGGACAGCCTATGCAAGCGGAGTCCATGAGTGAATTTGGTATGGCTTTAGGTCTTACCGGTAAAAGTGGTAAAAAACTTAAAGCCGTTAAGCTTGCGTTTGATGTTTGGCATGACGCAAAATACGCCGCATGGGCAACTGACTCAAGATATACGAGTTCAAGTAGCGGGTTTGTTGTACCCGTGACACTTAATTTTTATACAATTGATTCAGAAGGTGAAACAGGTAATAAGTTGGGAACCATTACATCCAATATTACCATGGATTGGGTGCCAAGTTATCGTGGGCCTTCGCCTACTGGTGACGGTTATAACGGCTGGGCGTTTACTCGAACGGTGGATGTAAGTGGGTTGAACATTGTGGTACCTTCTAGCGAGAATATCATCATGACCGTTGTTTATAACACTCAATCGTATGGTCCAAATCCGATTGGGTTGGCGGGACCTTATGACTCACTGAACATTGGTATGATGGAGAAGGTGGAATCAGGTGTTACTTATGGTACTTCCGCTGGTTCTTTACCTAAGGATAATGGTTTCTATATTAACTCTTCTAGCGCCGGATTCTATGCGGACAATTGTGTCAGTGTACCTCTTCGGGCAATTCGAGTGGATAACTCCATTGTTGTGGTGGGCGGTAACAATGGTTCGGGTATGAGTACTTCTACAGGAACTTTGACAGCTGCCGCAGTGATGGCCAAAGCATCTGACATTGTTGTTGCGGTTGGTAATGAGACCATTATTGAAACCGCCGCCAAAAGTTTTTTAAGCGGTGGTTCAGGAGCCTACGTAGGTATGACATTTTATATGCCTAATACAGGTGGAAATCATGCGGTAAATCCAAAGCCAACCTTCGATGCGTCGTATACAGATTATTCCGTCGTGGATAGTTCTTTCATTCCTATTCCTTTTTATTATGGAGATCAGTTGTCAGTTAAATTGACATATAAGCCAAAATCGACCAGTATCGCCGGAAAATCGATTGGGAATCGTTCTTACAAAATCAATCTGATTATGGGTGTTGAAAGTGTAACTTCAGTAGCATACAATCCTCTTGGAAATGGGTCAGGGCCCTTGATTGTGGGTTATGATAACACACTTGGAATGAACTATGCCCAGTGTAATGGTATTAACAAGGGGTTCTTGTATTTAGTTTGGAATGGCCTAACCACGCCTTCCGCAAATCCATTCGTGTCTCCGGTGAATTATTATCCAACCCTAAACGATATTTCGAATGTTCAATTACGAACCTATTGTAGCCCGTCTGAATCTGCTGCCAACAATAGTTGGTTCTGGGCCATTTACACCCGTCCTCGTCCAAGCGGGGGTGCTAGTTGGTATGGTACGCGCATTACGGGCTTACCGAACGCAGGTCCAGGTAACACATGGTCTTTATTCAACTTTAGTAATACAACCTTTATGAATGTTTATACCAGTTGGGGAAATTGGCAGGGAGTGTTAGACCATCCTATTGGAGTTACAACGGCTTATAATGGATATGTTGAGACATGTGGACAAGAACAAATTCTAGGAATTGCTATCAGTACGGATTCATCTACACCCACCTTCACAGGGAAAATCGCCGATTTTATTGTAACATTTAAGGATGGCCGTGTAATGAAGTTTGTCTAATTTTTATCATCTAATACTAAATGGTTATTTTAGTATTAGGTATTATTGTTTGTGTATTTGTTGTGATTGTTTTTATTTTAAGAAAAACTCATATCGAACCTATGGGTAATTTAGAAGAAAATGAGTCCCATTGTAAACTTGTCTCAAGTCGTGGAATATTAAAAAGTTGTACCTTTCATTCTCCGGAACCTAAGTCGAGTCAGGCCTTAGATACAGGTTATTTAACCGACATGTTAAACGGAGACAAAATGAAGGATGGTATGAGTATTTATGTTTGTAGTGAAACCTTGTCTTATTTTGTAGATAAAGTGTTACCTATTTTAAAAAATAAGTTTGTACTTGTGAGTGGTGATTCCGATATGATTATTCCAGACGACGCTTTAAGTGAACAACAGACTGATAAGTTATTGACACACAAATTATTAATTCGATGGTATGCCCAAAACTCGATAAAACAACAAGGTAAATTATTTCAGATGCCAATTGGTTTAGATTATCATACGGTTTCAGAAGACCCGAAACATAAATGGCTTTTGCCTGGTGAGGGAAATACTCCTAAGGAACAGGAAGAAACTTTAATACGGATTGCGGATGAAAGTGAACCCTTTTATTCGAGACAACTTAAGATATATGTGAATTATACTATGACCAATGATAAATTTGGACAACGTGAAGAGAG
>JACCDX010168533.1_pt1 | contig 45620 bp, 39 predicted proteins | sample 7449681 | NCBI WGS metagenome assembly JACCDX01 (sample SAMN15323450, study PRJNA562643) | freshwater metagenome | isolation source: river surface water | place: USA:Blue River Watershed | collected 2017-08-18
AGCTTATCTGCTCGACTGGGCCAACCTGCTGCTGCGTTGGCTGCACGTCATCACCGCCATCGCCTGGATCGGATCGTCGTTTTACTTCGTCTTCCTCGACAACAACCTGCAGCGCCCGACCTCGCCCGACCTGCTCGAAAAAGGCGTGGACGGCGCCATGTGGGCGGTGCACGGCGGCGGTTTTTACAACCCGCAGAAGTACATGGTCGCGCCCAAGAAGAGCCACACCAAGCTGCACTGGCTCTATTGGGAAAGCTACTCGACCTGGCTGTCTGGCTTTGCCCTCTTCACGGTGCTCTACCTCTGGAACGCGGGCACCTTTTTGGTTGACAAATCGCTGATGGACTGGGCGCCCGCCACCGCCGGCCTGGCCGCCGTGGGTTTTCTGGTCGCCTTCTGGTTTGTTTACGACGCGGTGTGCCGCCTGTTTGGCTTCAAGAAAAACGGCGAACTCATCGTCGCCGGCCTGATGATCGTGGTGGTGGCCTTTTCGTGCTGGCTGGCCAACCAGCTCTTTGCCGGCCGCGCCGCCTTCTTGCTGGTGGGCGCCATGATCGCCACCGCCATGAGCGCCAACGTGTTCTTCTGGATCATCCCCGGCCAGCGCAAGGTGGTGGCCGCCATGACCAGCGGCGAAAAATACGACGCGGCCGCCCTGGCCATCCACGGCAAGCGTGGCAAGCAGCGCAGCGTGCACAACACCTACTTCACGCTGCCCGTCATCTTCGCGATGCTGAGCAACCACTACAGCTTTCTCTACACGCACGAGCAGCGTTGGGTCTTGCTGTTCGTGATGATGTTCGCTGGCGCCCTGATCCGCCAGTTCTTTGTGCAGCGCCACGCCTACCACCTGGGCCGCGCCCGAAACCCCTGGCCCTTTGCGGCCGTGGGCACGGTGCTGATCCTGGCCGTCATCGTCGCCCTCAAGCCCGCGGCCGTGGCCGCGCCCAGCGCCAGCGCCGCGCCGGTCAGCTTCGCCCAAGTCCAGCCGGTGCTCGCGCAGCGCTGCTACATATGCCACGGCGAAGCCGCGCAGATGAAAGGCATCCGCCTCGACCAGAGCGATGCCGTGCGTACCCATGCGCAAGGCATCTACCAGCAGGTGGCGGTGACGCGCCAGATGCCCATGAACAACGCCACGCAAATCACCGAAGACGAGCGCCAGCTGATCGCCCGCTGGTACAGCGCTGGCGCCAAAACCGAGTAATACGCAAAGCTTGGTACCTTGGTGCTGCCGTTATGTTGTCGTGATTGACAACACCCAGCCATGTTGGCATTATTGTCAACATGGCGGCACAGCTCATATCCCGATTCAAAGATGTCGCGCCCGACGGTGCGATCATGGAGTGGGTTGTTTGGCGCGTGCCGGAACCCGTGCCGCCTACCGATCACGGGTACAAGTACCGCGCTGTCTACATCGTCGATGGGCAAAGAGTGGTCGGATTTGACAACGAGCGTGGCAAAGGCGATCACTGTCATCTCGATGGGCATGAGTTGCCTTATGAGTTTCGAGGCATAGAGCAGCTGGTCGAAGACTTCATTGCCGCAGTGGAGTCACGAAGGAGGGCATCATGAGTGCGCGTTATCTGACAATCACTTTGCAGCCGGACTGGAAGGGCGCCTTGAGGGCTGCTGCCATGGCCAGTCAGCAAAAAATCTACCAGGGCGAAGTGCTCAACTTTGAAACCCCAGCGCAATTTTTCAGTCAGCTTTCAGACAAACGCTGGGAGCTTGTTCGCAAGGCACAGGGCAAAGGCCCGATGTCCATCCGCGAACTGGCCAGAGTCGTTGGCCGTGATGTCAAACGCGTGCATGAAGACGTGGTCATCTTGACGCAGCTGGGTTTGCTTGAGCGCACAGAGGACGCAGGGGTCGTGTGCCCTTACGCATCCATGCACATCGACATGCACCTCCAGGCGGCCTGATGAACGCTACCGAGCAAATGAGTTTGGGGTTTGACAGCGCACCGCAAGATGTCGCTAAAGCACCCGATAAACCCGCTGCTGTCAAAGCGTCCAAGCAATCCTTTAAACCCGTCACGCAAAACCTTGTCAGCACGACCGCGATCCTCTCCCACGACGCCATGGCCCAGGCGCTCGACGCGCACCCCGACTACAAAGTCCTGCGCCGCCTGGTGCCGCGGGGCGACTGGGGCCCGGTGCCCGCCAGCGGCACCTGCCGCGTGATGGTGCTCGACACCGAAACCACCGGCCTGGACGCGCGCAGCGAGCGCATCATCGAGCTGGCCATGCTCTCGGTCGAGGTGGACACGGCCAGCGGCCAGCCCGTGGGCCCCGTCACCACTTACGAATCCTTCGAAGACCCGGGCAAGCCCATTCCCGCGCTGATCACCGGCATCACCGGCATCGACGACGCCATGGTGCGCGGCCAGCGCATCGACGAGGCGCGCGTGGCCGAACTGGTGCAGGCGGCCGACCTCATCGTGGCCCACAACGCCGGCTTTGACCGGCCCTTCGTCGAGGCACGCCTGCCGGTGTTTGCCAGCAAGGCCTGGAACTGCTCGTTCGCCGGCATCGACTGGAAGGGGCAGGGCAGTGGCTCGGCCAAGCTCGAATTCCTGGCGCACGAGCGCGGCTGGTTTTACGACGCCCACCGCGCCCTGGTCGACTGCCACGCGCTCTTGCAGGTGCTGGCCGCGCCGCTCAAAGGCGGCGCCAGCGGCCTGGCCTGCCTGATCGAGGGCGCGCGCCGCACCCGCTACAAGCTGCGCGCCACCGGCGCGCCCTTTGAGGCCAAAGACGCACTCAAGGCCCGAGGCTACCGCTGGGACAACGAGCAGCGCGTCTGGTGGACCAGCCTCGCGGGCGACGAGGCCTTGCAGGCCGAAGCCCAGTGGCTCAAGGCCCAGGTCTATGCGGGCCGCAGCGCTCAGGTGCAGCTCGAGGCGCAGTCGGCGCTGGAGCAGTTCTCCACCCGCGCGGGCACTGTTCAGGCGCTGCCCCTCTAACATGCCGCCCACCCGCCGCCAGACCCACCGACAGCGCCTGTGGCGTGTGTGTGTCTGGGGGGCGCTGCTGCTGGGGCTGAGCGCCTGCTCCAGCCAGTCGCGCAAGACCTCGGTCAACCTGGACCCCACGCACCCGCGCTACGCCAGCCGCGAGTGCCAAATGGCCATGAGCCGAGCCCAGCTGCACGACACCCTCAAGCAGTCGCGCCTGATGGCCAGCCCGGTGGCGGTGCTGCTGACGGGTGGCGCCTGGTTCCTGCCGGTGCTCGCCGTCAATGCGGGGCTGGACGCCGCAGACCACCTCGAGGCCTCCGACATCTCGGTCGACTGCGGCGGCCCCGAAACCCCCAACGCCACCATTGCCAAAGACGTGTTCATGGGCGTGGGCTTTGGTCTGGGCGTGGGCAAGTGATGACGGGCCCTTGCCCACCATGCCCAAACTTGTCGCAAGTCAAGAATGTGTCCGGCGGTGAATCCATAAGGGTTCAAAAAGTGGCAAATCTCAGCGGGTAACCGCCGGATTGATTATAAAAAATACATAAAATGGTGCCTGTTCGCCTCTGCAAAGGCGAGCTTCGCGGGTGCCTCCAAAGCGCTTCGCTAACATAGCAAGCTTGCCCACGGCCCATTCAGCGCAGCGGGCATTGCGGTAGCCTGCCCGGCCTTTTTTTCTGATCGGCTTATGACCCTCTATTTCCCCCGTTTTCACCGTCTGCTCGGGGCCACAGCCCTGGCCCTGGCCGCTTGGGCCGCCGTCTCGGTTTCTGCGCAAACCTTGCCTGCAGGCGCCGCGCAACTGCTGCAGTCGGCCGGCGCCGGCGGCCTGGGGCTGGGCTTGGGGGCCTTGCCCGCCGGCGGGCTGAGCCTGGGCAGTTCGGCCGCGCCCACCATCGGCCAGTGGCCCGACCTGGGGGCGGAAGACAGCGCCAACACCAGCCTTGCCGGCCCCAACGACCCCAGCCGCCAGACGCTGCGCAAACCGCAGGCACCCACCCAGTTTCAGCGCTTTGTGCAAGAAAGCACGGGGCGCCTGCTGCCCTACTTTGGCATGGAGTTGTTTGAGCGTGCCTTGCCCTACACCAGCCAGCCCTCGTCGGCCACGCCCGCGCCGGCCGACTATGTGCTGGGCACCGGCGACCAGGTGCGCGTGCGCCTGTGGGGCGCGGTGGAAACCTTCAGCACCCAAACGGTGGACCGCAACGGCATCATCACCCTGCCCAAGATCGGCTCGATCGCGCTGGCCGGTGTGCCGGTCAAAAACCTCGAAAACGTCATCCGCGATCACGTCGCCAAGGTCTACACCAACGTCCAGGTCGACGCCTCGCTGGGCAAGCTGCGTGGCGTCACGGTGTATGTGGTGGGCCATGCGCAGGCGCCGGGCACCTACAACCTCACCAGCCTCTCGACCCTGGTCAACGCGGTGTTTGCCAGCGGCGGCCCGAGCGCCAATGGCAGCATGCGCAGCATCGCGCTCAAGCGCGGCGGCAAAACCGTGGGCACGCTGGACCTGTACGCCTTTATCGCCAAGGGCGACAAAAGCCAGGACCTGCCCCTGCAGCCTGGTGACGTGATCAGCATCCCCGCCGCCGGCCCACGCGTGGCCATCACCGGCGCCACCGACCACGCCGCCATTTACGAACTCAAGGACGGCACCACGGTGCAAGAGGTGCTGGCCATCGGCGGTGGCGTGCCCGCCCTGGCCAACCCCCAAAAAGCGCTGATCGAGCGCATCGACACCGCCAAACCCAGCGCCCCGCGCCAGGTGCACAGCCTCACCCTGCATGCCGAGGCGCTGGCCCAGCCCATGCGCGACGGCGATATCCTCACGCTCTTGCCCATCAGCCCGGCCTTTGGCAACGCCGTCACGCTGCAAGGCGCCGTGGCGCAGCCGCTGCGCCACGCCTGGTTTGCCGGCATGCGCGTGTCCGACCTGATTCCCGACCGCGAAGCGCTGATCAGCCCCGACTTTTACAAGCGCCGCAACCAGCTGGTGCAAAACCGCATCGCCACGCTGCGCGCCCAAGGCTTCACACCCGAGCAAATCCAGGCGCTGCAGCGCGCCGAGCAGTTGCCCGAAGACATGGCGCTGGCCACCGAGCTCATCACGCGCAACCCCTTGCCGCCTCAGCCGGCCGCCGGGCCCGATGGCAAGCCCGCTGCGGGCCGCAGCCCAGCCGCCAACCCGTTGGCCGCCGCACCCAATGCGGCCACAGGCAGTAACCCGGCCAACACCCTGAACGAGCAAGAGCTGCTGGCCATTCGCGAGCGCCAGGAGCAGGCCCGCAACCCGGTCGAGCGGGTGCGCGGCTTTGCCGAGCAAATCAATTGGGAATACGCCGTCATCCAGCGCCTGAACAAGGCCGAGCTCAAGACCGAGCTGATCCCCTTCAACCTGGCCAAGGCCGTGGTCGACAAAGACCCTGCGCACAACCTGCAGCTGCAGGCCGACGACGTGGTCACCATCATGAGCAGCGCCGACCTGCGCCTGCCCGTGGCCAAGCAGACCCGTTTGATCCGCCTCGAAGGCGAGGTGGCTTCGCCCGGCGTCTACCAGGCGCTGCCGGGGGAGAGCATTGCGCAACTCATCGAGCGCGCGGGCGGCCTCACGGCGCACGCTTACCTGTACGGTATCGAGTTCACCCGCGAAAGCGTGCGCAAGCAGCAGCAGCAAAACCTGGACCAGCTGATCCGGCGCCTCGAAGCCCAGATGCAAAGCGCCAGCGCCACACTGACGGCCAACCTGACGGGCGAGCGCGCCCTGCAGGCCAATGCCCTGCAACAGCAACAGCAGCAGCAAATGCAGTCTCAGATCAACCGCCTCAAAACCCTGCGCAGCAAGGGCCGCGTGGCGCTGGAGCTGGACACCTCGGTCAGCAAGCTGAGCGACATTCCCGCGCTGCCCTTGGAAGACGGCGACGCCATCCTGATTCCCAGCCAGCCCGCCTTCGTGTCGGCGGCCGGCAGCGTCAACAACGAAAACGTCATCATCTACAAGCCCGGCAAGACCGTGGGCGACGTCATCAAGTCCGCCGGCCTGACCGAAGACGCCGAAGCCAGCCAAGCCTTTGTGCTGCGCGCCGACGGCAGTGTGCTCAGCCGCAGTGGCCGAAGCTGGTTCAGCAGTTTCGAGGGCGCCAAGATCATGCCCGGCGACACCCTGGTCGTGCCCCCCAAGGTCGACCGCGAGAGCACCTACAACTTTGTTGTTCGCGGCCTGCGTGACTGGTCGCAGATTCTCAGCAACTTCGGCCTGGCCGCAGCCGCCATCAAGACCCTGCGCAACTGACGCGAGGCCACCCACATGACCGATACCGCCCAAGCCTTCCCCGAAGACGACGAAATCAGCCTGCTCGATCTGCTGCAAACCGTGGTCGACAACCTGCGCCTGCTGGTGCTCGGCCCCCTGGCCGTGGGCCTGGCGGCCCTGGGCATCAGCTTTCTGATTCCGCCCACCTTCACCGCCAAAACCCAGTTCCTGCCGCCTCAGCAGCAGCAAAGCAGTGCCGCCAGCCTGCTGCAAAGCCTGGGCTCGCTTGGCGGGCTGGCGGGCGCTGCCACCGGCATCAAGAACCCTGCCGACCAGTACATCGCCTACCTCAAAAGCGTCACTTTGCAGGACGCCTTGGTCGAGCGCTTCAAGCTGCAAGAGCGTTACAACACCAAGACCAAAACCGACACACGCCAGGCCCTGACGGGCGTTGCGCGCACCACTTCCGGTAAAGATGGTCTGATGTCCCTCGAGGTCGACGACAAGGACCCTCAGTTCGCCGCCGACCTGGCCAATGCCCACGTCGAAGAACTGAGCAAGCTGCTGGGCCGCTTGGCCGTCACCGAAGCGCAGCAGCGACGCCTTTTTTTTGAAAAACAGCTCCAGCGCAGCAAGGACAATATGGTTGCCGCCGAGCTGGCCCTGCGCGCCACAGGCGTGTCGGACGCGGTGCTCAAATCCTCACCCGCCTCGGCCGTGTCTGCTGTGGCCACCATCAAAGCGCAAATCACTGCGCAAGAAGTCAAGCTGGGCAGCATGCGCAGCTACCTGGCCGAAAGCGCCCCAGAGTTTCGCCAGGCCATGGCAGAGCTTGCCAACCTGCGCAACCAGCTGGCCAAGCAGGAAAAAGACGAACCCGCCCAGATCAAAAACACCGAAGGCGACTACATCAGCAAGTACCGCGAGTTCAAGTACCAAGAGACCCTGTTCGAACTCTTTGCCAAGCAGTACGAAGTGGCCCGCGTGGACGAAGCGCGCGAGGGCGCTGTTATTCAGGTGCTCGACCCTGCTCAACCGCCCGAGCGCAAGAGCAAACCCAAAAAGGCCCTGATCGCCATCATCGCCACGCTGGCCACTGGCTTTGCGCTCCTGCTGTTCGTGTTCGTTCGCCAGGCCCTGCGCAATGCGGGTGATGATGCTGAGTCGGCAGGCAAGCTCGTGCAACTTAAGGCCTCCTGGCGCCGTGCGCTGGGCAGGGCCTGAATATGGCCTGAGCAGGGTAGGGCAGGCATTAGCCCGATATTGGGGTTTAGCTGGTTTTGCCCTTTGACTAAAGCAATAATAATTTATTAAAAAATTTGTAAATTAAATTCTTTAGGAATATTTTTTTGAGTTTTTCCTCGGCATCCATAACCCCTGTCGTGCTCTGCGGAGGCTCTGGGACTAGGCTTTGGCCGCTCAGCCGTAAGCTGTTCCCTAAGCAGTTTGTGCCCCTCATTGGTAACAAGAGCCTTCTGCAACTCACGCTAGAGCGGGTTTCGTTGCTTAGCCAGAGTGTTATTTGTGTTGCGTCTGAAGACCACCGTTTTCTGGTGTCCGAAGCTATGCAAGCCGTCAAGGTGCAGGGCACCGTCTTGCTGGAGCCCATTGCTCGCAACACCGCTGCCGCGATGACCATTGCGGCCTTGGTATCTCAGCCCTCAGACCTGCTGCTTTTCTGCCCGTCAGACCACCACATCCCAGATGCTGCTGCCTTTGCGCAAGTCGTCAAACAAGGTCTTGCCGCAGCGCAAGAGGGCGCCATCGTGACCTTTGGCATCTCGCCTACCTTTCCCAGCACCGCTTACGGCTACATCCGCCAAGGCAGCGCCCGGCCAGACGGCGCATTCAATGTCGAAGGCTTCTCAGAAAAGCCACCCCAGGCCATTGCCGAGGCCTTGCTGCTATCAGGCGGTGCCCTCTGGAACGCTGGTATTTTTTTGTGCTCTGCCCAAACCCTGCTCAGTGCCCTAGGTCAACATGCTCCCGACATCATGCAAGCCTGCCGGCTTGCCATGCAAGCCGCCGTTCGTGACGGCAGCTTTGTGCGACCGCAAGCGCAAGCGTTTGAAGCCTGCCGCTCAGAGAGCATTGACTACGCCGTCATGGAGCACTATGCCAACGTGGTCATGCTGCCATTTGCTGGCGCCTGGAGCGACGTCGGCAGTTGGAATGCTGTGGCAGACCTCACCCCAGCAGACGCTCAAGGTAATCGCCTACAAGGCCAAGGCTTTGCGCTGGAAGCCAGTAACACATTTGTGCATGCGCCCTGCCGTCCGGTGGTGGTTTTGGGAACGCAAGACCTGTTGGTCATCGATACCCCAGACGCTTTGCTGGTATCGGCCAGTAGCCATGTCGAGCAGGTTAAGCAAGTGGTAGCACGCCTGGACGCAGAAAATATATCGCAATCAGTCCAGCACCGCAAAGTCGCCCGCCCCTGGGGTACCTATGACATTCTGGACCTGGGGGAGAGGCATCAAGTCAAGCGTATTACGGTGTCCCCGGGCGCAAAGCTCAGTCTGCAAATGCACCATCACCGCGCAGAGCACTGGGTCGTGGTTAAGGGTACGGCCCTTATCACCAGGGGCAGAGAGCAAATTCTGTTGACAGAAAACCAAAGCGCTTATATCCCACAGGGAGTCAAGCATCGATTGGAAAACCCCGGAATGACCGACCTAGAGTTGATTGAGGTGCAGTCGGGTAGCTACTTGGGCGAAGACGACATTGTGCGTTTTGAAGATACCTATGGCCGGGGCTGATTTTGGTTTTGACCAGTGGTGCAAAGCGCGATACAGAGGTTTGGGGGGGGGTGGTGTATTGATATCTAAAGTATGCAACTCACCCTCATTATCGGCACCAACTACGTAATTAATCTAGACCAGCTAGAGTTCGGCAAGTGAAAGCAATTGCGACAACCGTCACCCTCCCAAATTTACTGTTGCGCCTTTGGCATCACCTCACCAGGCGCCGTCGTCGTCAATTCTTGCTTTTAATAGGCTTGATGCTGGTCAGTGCGTTCGCAGAAGTAGTCAGCTTGGGTGCCGTGCTGCCCTTTCTAGGCATACTCACTGCACCCGATCTGGTTTTCAACCACCCTATCGTAGTGGATGTTGCGCTGGCATGGAGTATCGGCTCTGCCGATCAGTTGGTGTTGCCCCTAACATTCGGGTTTGCTGCGGCAGCCCTGATCGCGGGAGCAATCCGCATACTCTCCTTGTGGGCTAGCAACCGGCTCGCATTTGCCAGTGGTGCGGACCTCGGCATCGGGGTGTATCGCCGCACCCTCTACCAGCCATATCGGGTGCATGTGGCCCGCAACAGCAGCGAGGTGATCAGCGGCCTCACAAATAAGGTAAACGGCGTCGTGTTCGGGGTGTTGCTGCCATTGCTGACGTTGGTCAGTTCAACCGTGCTGCTGGCGGCCATAATGCTTACCTTGGTCGCCATTGATCCGCTGGTGGCCTTGGTGGCGATTGTCGGTTTCGGTGCTTGTTACGCGTTAATCACCTGGATGTCCCGCCGACGGCTGCATCGCAACAGCCAGCGCATCTCCCGCGAACAAACACAAGTGGTTAAAGCTCTGCAAGAAGGCTTGGGCGGCATCCGCGATGTTCTGCTGGATGGCACGCAGCCCGTTTACTGCGACATCTATCGCCAGGCCGACCACCCCTTGCGTAGAGCGCAGGGCAACAACGTCTTTATAAGCCAGAGCCCCCGATACATCATGGAAGCCCTAGGAATGGTGCTAATCGCCGCCTTGGCCTATACCCTTAGCAGTCAGCCCGGAGGGATTACTACAGCCCTGCCCGTGCTCGGTGCATTGGCGCTCGGCGCTCAACGCCTGCTACCGGCCCTGCAGCAGAGTTATAGCGCCTGGGCTAGCATTGCCGGAAATCAAGCCTCACTTGCCGATACTATCGAACTGCTCGATCAGCCCCTGCCAGCGGAGCTACTTGAACCAGCTCCCGCGCCGCTACTTATTCAGAACTCCATTCGTTTCGAAGCAGTTCGCTTCCGCTACACTTGCGACGGACCTTGGGTGCTCGATGACCTTAATCTGACAATACCCAAGGGCGCCAGGATCGGCTTTGTCGGCAGCACCGGCAGTGGCAAGAGTACTGCGCTTGACCTGTTAATGGGGCAACTGACGCCAACCGAGGGCGAACTTCTGGTGGATGGTCAACCCATCAGCGGCAACCGTCTCAGGGCATGGCAGAGAGGCATCGCCCACGTGCCGCAGAGCATCTACATAGCTGACGCCACGCTGGCCGAGAATATCGCCTTCGGTGTGCCGCCAGACAACATTGATCTTCTTCGTGTGCAGCAGGCGGCACGCCAAGCGCAGATTGCTGATTTCATAGAAAGCAGCCCACAAGGCTACCAAGCCTATGTAGGAGAGCGTGGCATCCGACTCTCCGGCGGCCAACGCCAACGCATCGGCATCGCCCGCGCGCTATACAAGCAGGCTAAAGTGCTGGTGTTCGACGAAGCCACCAGCGCCCTCGATAACGCGACCGAACAGTCGGTGATGGCTGCCATCGAAGGCCTCGGCAGCGATCTCACCATCCTGCTTATCGCCCACCGGTTAACCACAGTGCAGCGCTGCGACACTATTGTGGAGCTGGAAAACGGACGGGTGGCAGCGCAAGGCACCTACGAACAACTACTCGAGCGCAGCCCCAGCTTCCGCAGAATGGCCAAGGTGATATGAAAAAGTCATGCATTTTTCAATAATTTCAACAGCCTTCTCATACGGCGAAGTCCGCCATACAGCCTCTAAAAGTTGATTTCTATACATGCTTAACAACCAATCCATCCTCATCACCGGGGGCACAGGCACATTCGGCAAAGCCTTCGTCAGAACCATCATTGAGCGTTATCCCGAGGTTAAGCGACTCGTAGTTTTTAGTCGCGACGAACTTAAACAGTATGAAATGACCCTGCAGTTTCGAGGTGCCAAGTACTCGGCCCTGCGCTACTTTATTGGCGACGTTCGTGATGCTGATCGGTTGCGCAGGGCGATGGAAGGCATAGACATCGTCATTCACGCTGCCGCGCTCAAGCAGGTTCCAGCCGCCGAGTACAACCCCTTTGAATGCATCAAAACCAACGTGCTCGGTGCCCAAAATGTCATCGAGGCCACTCTGGATACCGGAGTTAAGCGCGTGGTGGCTCTGTCTACCGACAAGGCAGCTGCCCCCATCAATCTTTACGGTGCCACCAAACTCTGCTCCGACAAGTTATTTACCGCAGCTAACAACATCAAGGGTCACCGTGACCTACGTTTTAGTGTCGTCCGTTACGGCAACGTCATGGGAAGCCGCGGTTCAGTGATTCCCTTCTTTTTGGAGCGTCGTAAGACGGGCGTGCTCCCTATCACCGACCCGGCCATGACCCGCTTTAACATCAGCCTGCAGGATGGGGTGGACATGGTGCTGTGGGCGCTCGAAAAAGCGCAAGGAGGCGAAATCTTCGTACCCAAAATCCCCAGCTATCGCATTACCGACTTAGCTAAAGCGATTGGTCCAGACTGCGAATACCCCGTTATTGGCATTCGCCCCGGTGAAAAGATTCACGAGGAAATGATCACAGGCAGCGACAGCTTCAATACCGTTGATTTGGGCAAATACTTCGCCATCCTGCCTTCAGCCGGGGCTTACTCGATTGAAAGCTATTGCGCGGCCAATGGCGGCAGGCCTGTGCCTCCAGGCTATGCCTACGACAGTGGCAGTAACTCTGATTTTCTGACGGTTGAGCAGTTGCGCCACCTTATTGCCGAGCATGTCACCGAAATTGAATCGAACCTCACATGATTCCTTACGGTCAACAAGAAATCACCCAGTCAGATGTCGACGCCGTCGTTGCGGTGCTGCAGTCCAACTTTCTGACGCAGGGCCCCATGGTGCCCAAGTTCGAACAAACTGTTGCGGATCACTGTAGTGCCCAACATGCGCTCGCTGTGAATAGCGCGACTTCAGCTTTGCACATAGCCTGCTTGGCTCTTGGACTCGGCCCCGGTGACTGGTTATGGACGAGTCCAATCACTTTTGTGGCATCCGCCAATTGCGGTTTGTATTGCGGGGCACAGATCGATTTTGTCGATATTGATGCCAGAACTTACAACATGTGCCCTCAGGCATTAGAGCGTAAGTTGATTGTTGCGAAACGTGAAGGTCGCTTGCCCAAAGTCGTTGTGCCCGTTCACCTGTGCGGCCAGCCTTGTGACATGCGGGCGATTCATGCGCTAGCCCAACGTTATGACTTCAAGATAATTGAGGACGCTTCGCATGCAATTGGTGGTAAGTATAAGGGCGAGCCTATCGGAAACTGCCGTTACAGCGACATCACCGTTTTCAGCTTCCATCCGGTCAAGATCATCACCACTGCTGAAGGCGGCATCGCGCTGACCAACAACGCCGATCTAGCCAATAAGATGGCGCTTTATCGAAGCCACGGCATTACCCGCGACCCAGGGAAAATGACCCATGAATCTGACGGCCCATGGTATTACCAGCAGATCAAACTTGGCTTCAACTACCGCATGACCGAGCTGCAGGCCGCTCTTGGGGTCAGTCAGATGGACCGGCTGGAAAGCTATGTAACCCGTCGACATGAACTGGCAAACCGTTACGACGAATTCTTGGCTAGCCTGCCCGTGAAAACACCTTGGCAACACCCTGACGGCTACTCCGGCTTTCATCTGTATGTCATTCGTCTACAGCTGGACAAAATCAGACACAGCCACCTGCAGGTGTTCGATGCATTGCGTGACTTGGGCATCGGTGTCAACCTGCACTACATCCCGGTGTATACCCAGCCCTACTACCAGCAAATGGGCTTTAAGTCAGATGATTTTCCTCAGGCCCAGGAATACTATCGCGAAGCTATTAGCCTGCCCATGTTTCAGACCTTGACTGAAGCCCAGCAAGATAAAGTTTTGACTGCCTTAGAAATGGCGCTAACTTAATGAAGCTGGCACTCGGCACCGTCCAGTTCGGTCTTGATTACGGGGTGGCCAATCAATCCGGTCGCATTTCTTTTAGTGATGCCAAGACCATCATTGAACAGTCTGCGATAAGTGGGATTGACACCATGGATACCGCTATTGCATATGGAGCTAGCGAAACAACGTTAGGACAAGTTGGTGTCGAAGGCTGGCACGTAATCACAAAATTGCCTGCGTTACCGGATGACTGCCAAGGGGTCGAAGCCTGGGTGGCAGGCCAGATCGAGCAATCAATGAGTCGGCTTGGAGTTATGCAATTGCAGGGGGTATTGCTTCATCGACCAGATGACTTGCTTGGTGAAAACGGGCGCAGCCTTGTCAAGGCGCTTGAGAGGCTCAAGGCTGAAGGGCTTACGCGACAGGTCGGCGTCTCAGTCTATGCGCCTGAAGAGCTCGAAGAGTTGACTTCTATCATGGCGCTTGATCTAGTTCAGGCGCCACTAAATATCTTGGATCGCAGATTGGTGACCTCCGGTTGGGCCAGTCGGTTGAAGGATCAGGGCACGGAGGTGCATGTCCGTTCAATCTTTTTACAGGGGCTACTCTTGATGCCGTCAGGCCAGCGTCCCGTCAAGTTTGCGCGCTGGTCTGAAATTTGGCTTGAGTGGTCACGTTGGTTGGAACGAACTGGACTCACGCCTATTCAGGCTTGTATCTCCTATGTGCTAGGTGCTGTTGATGTTGACAAGGTCATTGTGGGTGTTGACAGCCTCATGCAGTTGAATGAGATTTTAGTCGCCACGCAGATTGTGTTGCCAAGTCTACCTAATTGGCCGCTCTCCATTGATTCGAAACTAATCAATCCATCTTTCTGGACTCAGTTATGAAAACCGTCGCCATTGTTCAGGCCCGCATGGGCTCAACTCGTTTGCCCAACAAGGTTATGAAGCTTATCTGCGGCGTGCCAATGATTGAACTGTTGCTTGCGCGTTTGGCGCGTGCCACCGAAGTCGATGAAATTGTCGTTGCAACTTCGGAGGATGCCCGCAACCAACCATTGGCAGATCATGTATTGGCACTTGGCTATCGCTGCTATCGCGGAAGCGAAAACGACGTACTTGACCGTTATTTGCAAGCAGCAAAAGTTGCCGACGCCGATGTTGTGGTTCGGATTACGGGCGACTGCCCACTCATCGACCCAGTATTGGTCGATAAAGCCATTTGTCGTTTCAAGGCGGCGAGTGTCGATTACCTCAGCAATATCTCGCCACCAAGCTATCCCGATGGGCTCGATACCGAGGTATTCACCTTCGCAGCGCTCGAACGCGCCGCGCGCGAAGCCGAAAAAGCTTTCGACCGTGAGCATGTGACGCCTTTTCTGCGTCAATCTGGCCAATTCCGCCTAGATGCGATGCAGAATGATGAGGATCTGTCAGCCCTTCGTTGGACAGTCGATGAGCCAGCCGATTTTGAAGTAGCAGCCAATGTGTTTCACAATTTCGCCCCCGACATTCACTTTACTTGGCAGCAGGTGCTGACGCTGCAACGCAGTAAACCGCAAATGTTTGCCGCCAATCAACAAATAGTTCGTAACGAAGGGGCAAGCTTGGGCACTGGCCAGAAACTTTGGAAACGCGCCAAACAAGTCATACCCGGCGGCAACATGCTGCTGTCCAAACGTGCCGAAATGTTTCTTCCCGAGCAATGGCCCGCTTACTTCAGCAAGGCCAAGGGCTGCAAGGTGTGGGACTTGGATGGCAACGAATACATAGATATGTCCATCATGGGCATTGGTACTAATATCCTAGGTTATGGACACTCGGAAGTAGATGCCGCTGTACAGCAAACTGTGGCTGCGGGCAATATGTCAACCTTCAATTGTCCCGAAGAGGTTTACCTGGCCGAGAAACTAATTGAAATTCATCCATGGGCCGACATGGTCCGCTTGGCGCGCACAGGCGGTGAGGCCAACGCATTGGCTATTCGCATTGCCCGCGCTGCATCGGGTAAAGACAAGGTGGCCGTCTGCGGCTACCACGGTTGGCATGACTGGTATTTGTCGGCAAATCTTGGAGACGATGAAAACTTGGCGGGACACCTGTTACCAGGGTTGGAGCCCAAAGGTGTGCCTCAAAACTTGCGTGGTACGGTCTTCCCCTTCAATTACAACAACTACGTCGAGTTGGAAACGCTCGTGAACATGCACGACATCGGCGTTATCAAGATGGAAGTTGTACGTAATAAGGGTCCAGAAGACAATTTTTTGCACAAGGTGCGCAAGCTCGCCACAGATCGCGGCATTGTCCTTATTTTTGATGAATGCACCTCGGGCTTTCGTGAAACCTTTGGTGGTCTGCACAAGATGTACGGTGTGGAGCCCGACATGGCCATGTTCGGTAAAGCGCTGGGTAACGGTTACGCTATTACCGCCACTATTGGCCGGCGTGAAGTCATGGAGGCTGCCCAATCCACCTTCATCAGCAGCACGTTTTGGACCGAGCGTATCGGACCAAGCGCCGCATTGAAAACGCTGGAAGTCATGGGGCGCCTGAAATCCTGGGACACCATCACTAGCACAGGCCAACAGATTCGCCAAGGCTGGCAGAAGTTGGCGGATAAACATGGGCTGCTGGTTGATCACTGGGGGTTGCCAGCGCTTACAGGCTTTACCTTCCAAAGTGCTAAAGCGTTAGCCTATAAGACGCTTATCACGCAGGAAATGCTCGCCAAAGGCTACTTGGCAGGCAACAGCGTTTACGTCTGTACGGAGCATACGCCCGAGGTGGTAGCTGGCTTCTTTGAAGCGCTGGACCCGATATTTGGCTTGGTCAAGGAATGTGAAGAGGGGCGAGACGTCATGAGCGTGCTCAAGGGGCCTGTTTGCCATGGCGGATTCAAGCGCCTTAATTGACCGATCGATGAAAGCTGTCTTCCGCGTTGATGCTTCTTTGCAAATTGGCTCTGGCCACGTCATGCGCTGCTTGACGCTGGCTGAGGCGTTGCGGGCGCATGGCGCGCAATGCCACTTCATCAGTCGCGAGCATCCCGGTCACCTGCTGGAGCTGATTCGAAAGCGCGGTTTTGCCGTTAATGCCTTGCCTGCAAAACTCTCCCCGCCACCCACCAACACGCAGGTCATCAGTGAGCACCCCAAAGAGCCGGTTCATGCTCCATGGCTGGGCTGCGACTGGCAAACTGATGCAGAGGAAACCCGAGCCATGGTGGAAACGCTGCACCCCGATTGGCTAATGGTGGACCATTACGCCCTCGACCAGCGGTGGGAAACCGCCCTGCGCACATCGGTCGAGCGCATCATGGTTATCGACGACCTGGCTGACAGGGTGCATGACTGCGATCTATTACTCGACCAGAATTTGGTGGCACAGATGTCCACACGCTATGCCGACAAAGTGCCCGCAGCGTGCGGACTATTATTGGGGCCTCAATATGCCCTGCTGCAACCCATTTACGCTGAGTTACATAATCGTATTCCTCCGAGGGAAGGTCAGATCCAGCGCATCTTCATCTTTTTTGGCGGGGCGGACAGCGACAACCTGACAGGCCGCAGCCTCGCCGCTTTTCTGAGTCTGAACCGACCTGACATCGAGGTCGATGTCGTCATCGCTGATAACTGCCCACATGCGGAGGCCATCAGCCAGCAGGTGGCGGGGCATTGCAACATTCACCTATATAGTGGCTTGCCGACCTTGGCGCCGCTGATGGTCAACGCCGATCTGGCTATAGGTGCCGGCGGGGCGACGAGCTGGGAACGCTTATGCCTGGGGCTGCCAACTCTTGTAGTGACCTTGGCGGAGAACCAGCGCCCCATCGCTGATGGACTAAGCCAACGTGGACTGATTCGCTTGCTGGGGCACCAAGATGCGGTGGACGAGTCGACTATAGCGCAGGAGCTTGGCAAGCTACTTCAGCAGGACCTCGATGGAGATTGGTCGTTGCGTTGCCTCGCGGCGGTTGATGGCAAGGGGATTGATCTAGTTTGCACGGCCTTGACAGTATCGGCGACCACACCCCTGCGGGTGCGCCACGCTAGGTTGGAGGACGAAGCAATGTTGCTGGAGTGGGCCAACAAGCCTAGCACCCGCTGCGTCACATTCTCCTCGAAGTCAATTAGTGCTGAAATCTACACAAACTGGTTTCGTGCATGTTTGCGAGACTTGGAGTCTTGCCGTTTATACCTTGTGGAAACTGAAGAGAGTGTCCCAGTCGGGCATGTGCGGTTCGATCTCACAGACCAGAAATGGAGTACTGACTGCGCTATTGCGCCTCATTTCCGCGGGAGCGGTTTAGGTCCTCGCTTATTGGAAGCTGCCCTTCTCAAGTTGCGTCAAGAAGAGTCCGGTGCGTTAGTCTTGGGGCAAATGAAGGACAACAATCAGCCTTCTTGCCAAGTGTTCGAAACCCTTGCCTTCGGCGCTCAGATCAATGAGGGTGGACGGTGGAATATCGGCGTGTGCTCTGATAAAACAAGCTGGATAAATGCATACATTCCGGAAATGCTATTTAGTCTGTTGGCGGAAGGTCATCAGGTGAGTTGGGCTCATGATGCCGCTGCGCTACCACCCGGGGACATCTGTTTTTACCTGAGTTACGGGCGAATTGTCGCCCCTGAGCTTCTTGCTCGCTACAAAAACAACCTAGTTGTCCATGAGAGTGATTTGCCAAAGGGGCGTGGCTGGTCGCCATTGACCTGGCAAGTATTGGAGGGAAGAAATGAAATTCAAATTACGCTCCTTGAAGCGGCTTTAGGTGTAGATAGTGGAGATATATATTTGACTGACAAAATGACATTTGATGGGACAGAGCTGATTAAAGAATTGCGTACCTTCCAGGCAGAAAAAACAATTTCGCTGTGCAAGAAGTTTGCATTAAATTATCCCGAAAGTGTTTCATGGTCGAGACCGCAGGAGGGGGGGGCAACATACTACCCCCGTCGATCTAAGGAAGATAGCGAGTTGGATTCAGCTAAGACGCTAAGGGAGCAATTTAATCTATTGCGTGTGGTAGACAATGAAAAATATCCAGCATTCATAAAAATAGGCGGCAAGAAATTTATTATAAAAATTGAACAATTGCATGAGTAACAGATGTGCTTGGTGAGTTAGAAATCCGGAGACTAAATTGGGCGATGTAACGAGTTATGCAATTGCGACAAGTAAGAGTTGGCGGCTTAGTCTTGCACAAAATGTTGGCCTACGAACAGGCGCCAAGGTTTCTCTCATCAGAGACAAAGAGAGCTTGACGACGGATTATCTCGATGCCATTGGAGTAACCCGCATATTCTTTCCGCATTGGTCACATATCATTCCTGCAGAAATATATGAACGTTACGAATGCATAATTTTTCACATGACAGATTTACCATTCGGTCGTGGTGGAAGCCCGCTTCAGAATTTGATTTCGCGTGGAATTTATGAAACCAAAATTTCTGCTCTACGTTGTGTTAAGGAGCTGGATGCAGGTCCGATTTACATGAAGCGACCTATTTCTCTTTATGGAACTGCCCAAGAAATTTATATGCGAGCTAACGCAGTCATCGAAGACATGATTATTTCGATTATTAAAGACAGACCAGAACCGAAAGAACAAAGCGGTGCACCTGTTACGTTTAAACGGCGCAATGAACGTGATGGTGACATAGCTTCTTTGGTGACTTTGGAGCAGGTCAACGATTTCATTCGCATGTTAGATGCTGATGGATATCCGCGCGCATTCTTGGAAACTGAGAGTCTCCGCTTTGAATTCAGCAGATCATCGATTCGGGCAGACCACATCATTGCAGATGTGATCATCAAAGGAAAGCCAGATGGAAAATAAAGTGGTAGTAATCGTGGCTCATCCAGACGATGAGATTTTAGGTTGCGGCGGTACGATTGCTCGACATATTCGGGGCGGGGATGAAGTTCACGTTTTGATCATGGCTGAAGGACTAACAAGTCGGGATCAGCAGCGTAACCGAAGTGCGCACTTGCCTGAACTTTCAGGGCTTGCCAAGGCTGCACATGCCGCAAACAATATTTTGTGTACAACATCGCTAACGTTGAAAGATTTGCCGGACAACCGAATGGATTCTCTGGATAGGCTGGACATTATCAAGATAATTGAAGAGTTCATACAAGAGCACACTCCGAACATCGTTTACACACACCATATAGGTGACGTAAACATAGATCATCGGAGGATTCATGAGGCGGTCGTTACCGCGTGCCGCCCGATTCCAGGTCAACCAGTCTCCACCCTGTTGTTTTTTGAGATTGCATCTAGTACTGAATGGCAGCCACCTGTATCGGCTGCGGCCTTTTCCCCAACCTGGTTTGTCGATATTTCAGAAACTTTAGATTTGAAACTCAAGGCGTTGAGCGCCTATCAATCGGAAATGAGACCGTGGCCGCATTCCCGATCTGTCGAGGCGCTTGAAAATCTTGCTAAGTGGCGGGGTGCAACAATTGGGGTCTGTGCTGCGGAGGCTTTTATTTTGGGTAGAAATATATTAAAACGCACCCAAGAAGAAGCCGTCCATAGCGTAAATAATGGACGAGGAAAGTAAAATGATTGAAAATCGGTTGAATAACCATTCCCGTAAACGATTGCGATTTACTAAACACACGTAGAGTTGTTTGGCAAATCGCGAACCTGTGTTGTGCTTCCAAAATAAATGCAAAATTCCAAGACCTGACTCTATACAAATGAAATAACATATGCTAACTAACGCCCCTCCCGTCCCAAAATGTGGTGCTTCGGACCAGCGCAATATGGAGTATGAAGCAAACTATTCGCCAAAAAAATTTTTTGATGCACTTATAGATAACTTTTGCTCGGTTATTTTTGACGTTGGTGCTCATCGAGGTGAGTCGATTGAATTTTTCCGCTCGATCTATCCTGGATCAACAATCTATACCTTTGAGCCAAGTCCTGAAAACTATAAAGAACTTCTTCTAAAAACATCTTTATATGAAAATGTATTCCCATTTAACTTGGCCTTAGGAAATATAGACTCTAAGGCCATTTTTTACAAACAGGACATCACGCATTTGGGCGGACTTCTTCCCATAAATAGGAACTCGAAAGATTCACTAGGGTATGCCAAAAAAGCGAAAAATGAGCCAATATCCGTTCCGGTGAATAAGTTAGATACTTTTTGTCTGGCGCATAATGTTTCTAGCATCGACATCCTAAAGATCGATACACAGGGTTATGAGCATGAGGTGCTTCAGGGTGCAAGCCAGATCTTGCAAAACACTAAGTGCGTGACGGTTGAGGTCTCGCTCTATGACTTTTACGAGTCTAACAATAGGTCTCCATTGTTAGACATCGAACAGATTATGTGTGATAGCGGTTTTTCCTTGTGGGATATTTCAAAAATATCTAAAAATCCTAAAAGCCTACGAACTGATTGGATAGAGGTTGTGTATAAGAATATTAAACTAGCTCCACCGCAGCCCTAACGACTGATAGTCGTAAATCGATGTTGCGTTGTGCAGTCGCAATCTGGTTGTGCCCTGCTAATGTTATAGGGACGCGCACGCTTGCGCCCTTATCTTCTGATGTGGTCACCCACTACGCTGTCCGCTTGGTAACTTAATTATACGGGCGGTACGGGATCACAGGGTCAAGACCAATCGGATTCTGAATATCCTCAGAGGTGCTCGGTCAGTTGCGACGCCGTTTTGAACTTTTTGCTTGAATTTGATGAGGCCGAAATTATGAGCATAAATATTGCTAACAGACAGGTTGGTGCTGACCAAGCCCCATTTGTTATTGCCGAAATGTCGGGCAATCACAACCAATCCTTGGAGCGCGCACTGGAAATTGTTGAAGCTGCGGCGAAGACGGGTGCACACGCACTGAAAATACAGACTTATACAGCAGACACGATGACGCTAGATCTGGATGAAGGCGATTTCTTCATTTCCGATCCTAACTCTTTGTGGAAGGGTAACTCTCTTTACAAACTCTACCAAGAAGCCCATACCCCTTGGGAATGGCATAAGCCTATATTTGAGCGTTGCAGGGAGCTGGGAATTATCGGTTTTTCTACGCCGTTTGACGACAAGTCGGTGGACTTCCTGGAGACATTAGACGTGCCTTGCTACAAGGTTGCTTCGTTCGAGAACACCGATTTGCCCCTTATTCGCAAGGTGGCTTCAACAGGCAAGCCTTTGATCATCTCTACAGGCATGGCAACGGTTGCCGAGATGGATGAAACTGTACGCACGGCACGCGAAGCAGGTTGTAACGATTTGGTTCTGCTCAAGTGCACGAGTACCTACCCCGCCACTCCGGAAAACACCAATATTTTGAGCATCCCGCATATGCGGGAACTGTTCAATTGTGAAGTTGGCTTGTCCGATCACACCATGGGAATCGGTGTTTCGGTGGCAAGTGTTGCACTCGGGGCGACAGTCATCGAAAAGCATTTCACCTTGAGTCGCGCAGATGGTGGGGTAGACAGTAGCTTTTCGATGGAACCTGAGGAAATGAGTGCGCTGGTGCTCGAAACCGAGCGGGCCAGGCAATCTCTCGGCTGCGTTAAATACGGAACGAGCGAAGCTGAAAAGAAGTCACTTGTTTTTCGGCGGTCGATTTATATTGCTCAGAACATGAAAGCTGGTGATGTACTGACGCCGGACAACTTGCGTTGCGTTCGACCGGGGATGGGCCTGCCGCCTAAGTATTACGACATGTTGCTGGGACGTCGAGTGAATCAAGACGTGAAGAAGGGCTCCCCAATGACGTGGGGGCTGGTAGGCTAATGTGCTCCTCATATGCGGGATTGCCTTTTGATGTGTTAGAAGTCATCAAGGCGGCTGATGTGAACGCTATCGCCCGTGAAGATAACCATTTGGCATGGGATCAGACCCTGGAAGCTCTGGCGTATATTCCGGTTGCCTATTCCAGTGCAGCAATTGACTATCAATTGGCTTATCATCGCGGTCATGGCGGAGATTGGTGGGATATTTCATTGATTCTTCATCACGACAGACGCCCATGCGGTGTTTGGCCGCTGAGTTTTTCAGTTAAAGAATGTGTTGGCTCTATATCCTCTCATGGTTTGCCTGTGTTGCCGCCATTATTTGTAAAAGGATTTCCTAATAAATCCCGAAAAAAACTAGTCAAGGCATGCCTAGATTTATTGAAACAGCTCTGTGACGCTTGTGAGGTTTCGAAATGCGAGTGCGCCGAATCATTCGCAGGACAATCGGAATTAGGCTTGAGTGAATGGCATAGCCAATCCATGGCGGCGGGATCGAGAGTTAATTTGAGGCATGAGCTCTTCGTAGATCTATCTCTTGAGCTTACAGATATAAAGGCTTGTATTCGAAGAAGTTACAAGTCTCTAATTATTTCCGGAATGCGAATCTGGCAGACGGATGTCATGACAGCGGCGAACCAAGAATTATGGGATGAGTTTCGTGAATTGCACCTAAAGGTAGCTGGACGTGTAACACGATCTACCGAAACCTGGGAGTTTCAACATCAAGCAATTGATGATGGGGATGCATTTCTGGTCTATTTGCGTAACGATTCTGGAGGTATGGTGGGCGGTGGTTTTTTCAGCATTACTCGTGACGAAGGGGTTTATGCTGTCGGCGCATATGACCGCTCGCTCTTTGATAAACCTTTGGGACATGTGGTCCAGTACCGTGCCATTGAAGAGATGAAGATGCAGGGGTTACGCTGGTACAAGATTGGTTTAAGACCCTTTCCAACTGATCTCCCTGCACCTACCAAAAAGGAGATCTACATCGGTGAATTCAAGCAGGGTTTTGCATCTCACATATTTCCACAATATGTCTTTCAACAACGTACTGATGACATAAGCCATGCCTAATCAGATTTTAGGAGTGCTTGTTTGAAAGTCTTTCTTCTTCACCATAGCGATGACCTAGACTGGGTTCGCCGCATCCATGGGCCGGATGCTCAGGTTATGGCCCATGAAGACTATCTTCCAGTGCTACTGGGGGAAGCTATGCCCTACTTTTTTAACCATAGTAATTACCCAGTCAATATTGATGAAGAGATCAATTTCATCACTCACAACTGGCATCGGGACGATACGGGCAGAGATATCTGTGTGAAGGGGGGGCTATCTATCGCGGAGGCATTTTCAACGGGGCTGTGGATCACCGTTGCCGGCCTCTGCCGCGAATACTTTGCCCTAAAGCACTGGTGCGACCGCTATGACTGCGTTTACGTCTCCTGCAATGAACCCATCAAATTTCTGGATATTGCGAAAAGATTCCCAGGTCGTGTTCAGGTCTACGATCCTGGACATCGCCAGCTTTCTCTGCTGAGTAGCTTTAATGAGCGCGAGCTAAACGCTTGGCCGTTGATCAGTCGGCGATCGAGGTTCCTGAAAAATCTTCGAGTCAATTTTATAAGAAATCTACAAATACCGTTCCTGTGGCTTGTGCGCAATAAAACCTTGGCGTTATGCAATTGGACCTTGGGGAACTTTGTGTCTCGTCAGAAGGGGTGGATTTTAGAAAACTCAAGAAGACCTTGGAGGGGTGCATATTCTCGCAACCCACCACGAAAATATTTGGCGGATGCGGAGTGTCGCGTTCCGCGGGACTTTAATGCCGAATTCAACCCGGCTCGTTTGGCCGATGTTCTTGGGCGTATAGAAACGCGCTGGGATGATGATTTAGTAGGATTGCTGTCTGTAATCATGTCCGATCGCTATCGTCTCTATCGCGATTATTTTGTAGAGTGCACGGCCCAGTTTATGGATATGCTAGATGCCTATCGCCCTAGTGAATTGGTGGTGCCCTCGGAGTTGTACGAGCCTCATAATATCGCGGCGCAACTTGCAAAGGGGAAGGGGATAAAAACTTCCTTCCTAGTCGATGGATATCCGATGCTCGACATCAGCAGGCGCATTGGTAACTCGTCGATCGCGTTTGCGTTTTTTGATCGTGTTTATGCTGTTGCTAACCAGCAACGTCTGCGCCTATTCAAAAACAAGCCTGAGGCGCAAGAAATATTGACTCTTTTTCCTCCAATTTTGGAAAGTCATCACCAACCTGGAGAAGTAGAAAAAGACTTCGACGTAATCATAATGACTTGGATTCCGCTTGATCTAGGTATCAATGGGCGTTGTGGATCTTGCCCAAATACATTACTGGATGCTTTGAGAGTCGCGACGGAGGTGGGACTTGATCGGTTGGCGATCAAGAGCAAGCATCACTCTGAGAAAAAATGGCTTTTACCTTTGCTTGAGAAAGCGGGTTATCTGGATAAGGTGACCATACTGGAGGGGCCATTTTCTGGCCATGTCACACGAGCCCACAAGGTTATAGGCGGCATAAGCTCCGCTGTAGCAGAGGCTGCCTACCATGGCATTCCTTACTGTATTTATGAACCAATTGCCAACGGCTATAGTGCGGAACAGATTGCCTCAAGCGTTATCATTTCAAAGGGGGCCGTGGCACGCACCCCCGCTGAGTTGCTTGAGTTGCTGAGCAACTCAAAGGGTTCAGTGGTAAATGATCAGGCCCTTTTATTCGGTACTGATTGCCCGCATGCTGAATGGACCTGGGACCAAACCCGGGAGCTTTACACCGGCTGGGCAGCCGACTGGGCTGACGGCTCGGGCATCAAAAACGCGCTGCAATGGCGAGGATTTCCTCTTTGGTGGTCAACCAACCTAGTCGCAAAAGACACTGCAGTTGACTTCGGCTGGTACCAGGCCTTGCATGAAAGACTGTGTGGACTGCCAAGCAAGCAGATCGCCTCACGCAGCCATGTCAGTGTTTACGCTGGCATCTTTAAGTGCCTGTTGAAGGAGGTGGGTAAATGGCTGCTTTTGAAATTGCTACCAAAGACGCCAGTTCCTGTTGGTGACCGCGTGTGGTTCCACTGCCTCGAATATAACTTCATCAATGCGCGCGAAGGTTTTTGTGACCGGATGTACGCGCAGACTCCACTCGATGACAGCAAGCATGGTTTTACGTCGGCGTTTATTGTTCGCTTGAATTTCAAGGCCGCGGATTTCTTTCAACCCTTGCGTTGGCGCAAGAAGGTCAGTAGTTTGGCGCAAAAATTGCAGCGCGAAGTCGTAATTCTTGACAGGCATTTGCAATTGGGTGATATATATCAAGCACACGTTTCGTTGATCGTTAATTATTTCAGGTTCACCAAAATTGCCAGCAAACTGAAGCAGCATGGCGTGCGCATTGGGCATGCGGAGTTTGGCGATATCTTGGTATCGGAAATGCAAAAGAGCTTTACAGGCATGCTGCCTTGGAGCCTGAGCTATTCGGCCATGTTTGAACGATGGCTTCAGGGGGGCGGTGACAAAGCCTTGGTGACCTATGGCGAGACCCTTGCGCCCATGCGGGCCGTTTATTATTTTTCCAAAAAGAACTCATTTAATCATCGATGGATCTCCATCCAACATTCAACGGTTTATAAAAATAAATTGGGGTTTTATCATCGTCATTCGGAGTTTAATAGCTTAAGCCCTGAAGATGGGCGTAGCATTTCGCCAATGCCCGACTATTACTTCGTGCATGGCGCACAGTTTGCAGATATTCTTACTGACTTTTATCCTTCGGAGCGGATTCGTATAGTAGGTTGCCTGAAATTTGACGGCCTCTATAGGCTGTATGGGCAAGCACACGCGATGCCTCGCCGGAGGGCAACTGAGCGCATCATTCTTCTTGCCCCTTCTGTTGGCGATGTGGAAAATATTCTTAGAATATTTACTGGCCTGGAGGCTATACCGGGGTGGCGCGTCATATTGTCAAAGCACCCCGCGGTTAGTCAAGGTCGGATTGATGAATTGATACGCTGCAATTCGATCAAGCTGAATATAGGCTTTGATGCGACAAAATCCACCACCCAGTTAATCGAAACAGCGGATTTGGTAGTGTGTGGCAATTCGAGTATTGCATTGGAATCTTACTTCGTTGGTGTACCTTCAGTGCGGGTGTTGAGCCCGCAACTGCCCCCCCTCATTGATGACGAACTAGGCATCAACCAAGTGACGACACAACACGAGTTTCTTCAGTTCATTGCCGCATTAGAACTATCTGCTGAACCTTACGGCATCACAAACGAAGTTGCCAACACTTTGCAAAGGTATTTTTACAAATTTGACGGGCAGGCATCTGATCGATTTTGGGCTGAGTTGGCTAAGCTTGATGACCTGCCAGGCAACCAGGTATCAAACATATGAATGCTAAAGGGCGCATTAAAGCTAAGCTATCTTCGTTCAATGTCGTCAGGGCCGTCTGGGCATTTGCGTGTCATATTCAACACGATTTACGCAGTGGCAGATTTCGGGGGGTGCTGTTTATTGGCCTCGGAAACTTGTTGCCAGATCTTTTGGCATTCTCGATACTCAGGGCAGTTTTGTGGCGACTGGCTGGTGCCCAATTTGCCAACTACTCAACGACAATTATTCGTGCCGGAGCTTTTACTGAGTACCCAACCAACCTGGTTGCAGGTGAAAACTTTCAGATCAATCGAAATTCTTATCTGGGTACAAACGGACGAATTTTTATTGGGGACCATGTCACTATTTCATTTAACTGCAACGTGGTAACTATTTCACATTCTGGCCTGTACCATGAGGTAGATGTTGTTGAGCCTGTCATCATCAAAAGCCATTGCTTGATATATGCAAACTGCACAATCTTGCCTGGATCGGTGTTGGAAGAGGGTGTGGTACTTGCTGCCGGCTCCGTTCTTAAGGGCACGACCGAGCCTTGGTCAATTTACGCTGGAGTGCCTGCCAAGTTGGTTAAGGCACGCAAGCGTTCCACTGAGCCAGTCGACCGATAGTTAACCCATGCCTAAAATACAACTACCATTGGGAGTCAGAAACCAACAGGCATGGCCAAAGCAGTTCGTCACCATACCTTTCGGGTAGTAATTTTTGCTATTGGTAACTTCGCATTCTCCTTGTAAATCAAACCAAAAATAAATAATTGAAAGATTGAAGATGCTTTTTCATATTGATTGCACTTTGCGTGATGGCGGATATTACAACAATTGGGACTTTTCACGAGAGTTTTTAATAGATTATCTTGATGCTATGAATGCGGCATCCGTTGACTATGTCGAGCTTGGTTTTCGCTCGTTCGATGTTAAGGGTTTTAAGGGCGCTTGCGCATACACTACGGATGCCTTTTTAAATAGCCTGCCGATACCTGTAGGACTGTCAGTTGGCGTAATGGTCAATGCCGCCGAGTTGGTTGGGCATCCTGCCGGCCCTGTTGAGGCGGCAAAACTCATGTTTGTTCCCGCTTCGCAGTCACCCGTGACCTTGGTGCGCATTGCTTGTCATTTGCATGAGTTTGAAACCTCTTTGCTAGCATGCGCGTGGCTAAAGGAAGAAGGTTATCAAGTTGGCATCAACTTGATGCAAGTCGCCGATCGTACCGAAGAGGAAGTTGAGCGTATTGGCCTAATAGCTAATAATTACCCGCTTGATGTTCTGTACTTTGCTGATAGTATGGGCAGCATGGGGCCTGAGCAGACCGCACAAATCGTGCGTACTCTACGCCGGAACTGGCGGGGTGCGCTGGGTGTGCATACACATGACAACATGGGCTCTGCGGTTGCGAATACACTTCGCGCCATTGATGAGGGAGTCACTTGGGTGGACAGTACGGTCACAGGTATGGGGCGCGGGCCGGGTAACGCGCAAACTGAATATATAGTGATCGAACTTGAAAAAATTACCTGCAAAAAGATTAACCTGACACCTCTCCTATTTCTGGTTCGCAAGCATCTTGGTCCGATGCAGTCCAAATATGGCTGGGGCAAGAACCCTTACTATTACTTGGCTGGAAAATTCGGTATCCACCCGACTTACATACAGGAAATGCTTAACGACCCCCGTTATGGGGAAGCGGAAATTTTGTCTGTCATCGAGCACTTACGTCAAGTGGGTGGCAAAAAGTTCAGCACTGAAATACTTGACGCGGGTCGCCAGATTTACGGCGGCGAGTCGGATGGTAGATGGGCGCCGGCTGAAATGATTGAAGGGCGAGATGTGCTGATTGTAGGCGCTGGTCCCGGTGTGGCGGCGCACCGGGATGCACTGCAGCAGTTCATTCGAATAAATAAGCCATTCGTGATCGCACTCAATACTCAGACCAATGTGGACGCCGATTTGATCAATGTTCGCGCCGCTTGTTATCCGGTAAGGCTATTGGCAGACTGCGACAAGTACAGCGCGTTGCCGCAGCCATTGGTAGTGCCTGTGGCACGGCTGCCTAGGATAGCGCTTGAAGCGCTGAGGGAAATAAAGCAACTAGACTTTGGCCTTGAGGTTCGGGCTGGCGTTTTTGAGTTTCATGAGACTTCAGCAGTGGCGCCTTCATCTTTGGTGATGGCATATGCCCTTGCCATTGCCACGAGTGGCAAGGCTGTGCGTATTCTGCTTGCGGGTTTCGATGGGTTCGGGCCAGATGACGCTCGAACCACCGAGATGGAAGAGCTGTTCAACATATACCGGGCTGCTGCCGGAAGCCTGCCTATTCTGTCAATCACGCCGACACGCTACAAGATTGAATCAACTTCAGTTTATGCTATTTGAGGATTAAACATGCGCTACATAGTTGTTATTCCAGCTAGGTTCCAGTCAGGAAGACTTCCTGGAAAGCCCCTTGTGAACTTGTGCGGTGTGCCGATGATTGTGCGCACATATCTTCAATGCATCAAGGCAGTCCCAGCGGAACAGGTCTATGTTGCAACCGATAATGACGAAATTAGGGCTGTTTGCGAGGAACAGGCAATTCGTGTCGTCATGACGTCTAGCAACTGCCTCACCGGGACTGATCGTGTAGCCGAAGTAGCCCAGACAATTGAAGCGGACACTTACATCAATGTGCAGGGTGACGAGCCCGTCTTTAACCCAGATGATCTCAGTGCTTTAATCAAAGCAGCCGCTATGCATCCACAAGACGTGATTAATGGTTATTGCTCAATCAGAGATGAGGAGTTATTTCGCAGCAGTAGCGTACCGAAGGTTGTGATGCGGCCGGATGGGCGTCTTTTGTATATGTCTCGTGCACCGATCCCCACTACCAAGAGATTCGGCTTCGATAAAGGTTGGCGACAAGTATGTGCTTATGCATTTCCAAAAAGTGCATTGGAAGCATTTGCCTCAACAACATTAAAGACAGAACTTGAAACTATTGAAGACATTGAAATTCTTCGCTTTCTGGAGCTGGGTTGGGATGTACGCATGGTGCCAATGAGCGATTTGTCGGTAGCGGTCGACAATCCCGAGGACATTGTGCGCGCCGAGGCTGCGATCCGTTCGCTGGGCTATGCATGATTCCAGCGTCGATACCGCAACCCTGCAAAACCTTAGTATTTGATTGCGATGGCGTCATTCTTAATTCCAATCGAATCAAAACGGAGGCCTTTGGTCACGTCGCTATGCAGTTTGGCACACATGCAGCCGAAGAGTTGGTTCGTTTTCATAAGCAAAACGGAGGCGTTTCGCGCTATCGAAAATTTGAGTACCTGCTAGTTAGCATCCTCCAGAGGGCCTTAAATGTCACAGAAATTGAGAGTCTCGCGTGCCAGTATGGCCTACGCGTACGCGAGCAGTTATTGCTTTGCCCTATGACTCTAGGGCTGAAGGAGTTACGAAAAGCGACACCTCACACTAATTGGATGGTGGTATCTGGGGGCGATCAGGCTGAGCTTGAATATATTTTTGCCGAGCGTGGTTTGACATCTCTGTTTAACCGGGGGATTTACGGAAGCCCGGCAACAAAAGACGAAATTCTAAGTCGCGAAATTGCCTCTCGGCGCCTTGAGCTTCCTGCCCTTTTTCTTGGTGATAGTCGCTACGACCATGAGGTGGCTCAGCGTGCTGGACTAGATTTCATTTTTATACACCAGTGGACTGAATTTTCGGACTGGCGCGAATACTGCGAAGTTAATGATATTCCAGCAGTAAAAGGCATACAAACCTTGCATCTTACCGACTTCTGATGAAGCTATGATCAAATGGGAATGATTTCCAAGACTTGGCCTACCGAAGACATGGGCGAGTGGATGAAGATTCGCGAATCGTTTGGACTTTAAGCTCTGGAATCCTTTTGTGAAATCCCTTTTCAACGCCCTCATCAAACTGGTAGCGGCGCTGCGCGTTGGCGTGGGCAAGCGCGCCCAGTGTGTGGAGCGCCTCCTGTATTCGCTGCGCGTTATGCTGGCAACGGTTTGGACGATCCTGCGGTTTGGCCATTATTTTGAGCGGCTCGGTGAAGGCGTACGGTTTGTTGGGACGCCAGAATTCGATCCCGATTTTCGGGACGCGCTAGTTGTAAGTGTGGGCAGTGGCGGCGTTTTTTACCCGCGTGTCAGCATTCGGGGACGCGGCCGCCTGACGATTGGTGATGGCTGCAGCATCAATAGCGGCGTTATCTTCGGGTTGACTTGTGATCTCACGCTGGGAGCTCATGTGATGATTGCTGATAATGTCTCATTTCGCACCGCCGACCACGAGTATGCAGATCTCTCGGTGCCCATGATGCAGCAGGGCGAGAGGTCTTTGCCCATCCATGTGGGTGACGACGTCTGGATAGGGGCCAATGCAACCATCCTTCGCGGTGTCGTTGTGGGCAAGGGTTCTATCATTGGCGCTAATGCCGTGGTGGTGCGGGACGTCATGCCTTATGAAATCGTCGGTGGTGTGCCGGCCAGAACGATAGGTAGTCGATTGAAGTCTGATTCAAGGGTGGATGTATGAGGATTGCAGTATGGTGGGAACAGGCTTTATGGGGGGGGGTCGATACTCATCTACTAACGCTCTTGCGCAACTGGCCCGACAAGAGCGATCAATTTATCATTTTTTATAACAGTGGAAACCAAGGTATGAGGCGCATCTCGGCGTCCCTCAGTCAACTCGATCAGGTGACGATCGTGTCTTTTCCCGATTCATCGAGTTTTCTGCCAGAGCCGCTCGCAAAGGTTGTCCGCTATTTTTTTCTGCCGCTCCGCTTTCTGTTGATGAAACGTCGAGCGCAGCGCCTGCTTACCCGACAAGGGCCCTTCGATGTGCTATTCGCTGACAATGGCGGTTACCCCGGCGCATGGGGCAGCCTTGCTGCACTCTGGGCCGGCGCTGCCTTGGGATTACGTACCAGGCTGCTGTTGGTTCACCATGAGGCGATGGCGCGCGGCCCTTTACGCTATAGCTTTGAATCGCTGCTTGATCTTGGGGTGCAGTATTGGGCCACTGACTTGGTGGCCGTGTCGCGCGCCACCCGGACCACTCTGATTGAGCGCCGCGGCTTTTATAACTACCTGAACCCGATCCGTGTGATCCACAATGGCGTGGATCCGTCTACCGAGGACGAGATACATGCGGTGGATTTGTGCGCGCATTTTTCCATTCCTGCCGATAGCTTCGTTGTCGGCATGGTCGGCCGTATAGAGCGCTATAAGGGTCACGAGGATCTCATCTTGGCGCTAGGTGAATTGCCCTTCAATAAGCTTTCGCAGGTAGTCGTAGTGTTCGTGGGCGGTGGGGATCCTGCCGAAAGAGAGCGGCTTCAGGTTGTCGCGCAAAAAATCGGAGTGGCCTCGCAAATCAAGTTCGCTGGTTATATCGAAGGGAACATCGGCACACTTATGCGCCAGTTTGATTTACTCGCCATGCTTACCAAGGATTTCGAGGGGTTTGGACTGACTATCGCCGAGGCTATGTGGGCGGGAACCCCGGTTCTGGCGACCATGGTTGGCGCGGTGCCCGAGTTTGTGACAGAGGATTTCGCAATACTGGTTCAGCCAGAGGCGCCAGACGAAATTGCTGCTGCGCTGCTGCGAGTCATGGGTAATGGCGAAGACGCGCAACAGCGGGCAAATAGAGCTCAGCAGCATATCAGCAAATACAGCAGTCAAACCATGGCAAGAAAATTCCACCGCCTGCTGCTGGTTTCAGGAAGATGAACAAACGATGAAAGTAAATCTTGGCGCAGGTACAGATCTGTTGGTGGGCTATGTTAATCATGACCTAACGGCGTTGCCCGGCATTGATATTGTTCACAACCTCAACCAGTACCCTTGGCCTTGGGCCGACGACTCCATTGCAGAAATCAAAATGTACGATGTGCTGGAGCACCTAGACGACTTCATGAAAGCCATGGAAGAAATATCAAGGGTGCTGGCACCTGGTGGACGCTGCCATATCAGCGTGCCATACTGGAATAGCTGGTGCGCACACGCCGACCCAACCCACAAACGGGGGTTTCACGAAATTACCTTCAGGTTTTTTGACCCGGAATCGGTGTATTGTCAAGTGCGTCCCTACTATACTAGAGCGCGTTTTAAGGTAGTGTCCGAGCAATTTATTCTGGCACCATTCGGCCCCTATTTTGCCCTGCCCGGTGTTGGCGAAGTGACTATCAGTCGCCCATGGAGCAAAAGGATAGTTGGGTTGATCGGCAACTACTTTATCTCCAACCTAATCCATGATTTGCGCTTGGTTCTTGAAAAGCCATAAGACATCCCTTTAGTTGAGCAGTGGAAAAAATGAAAACAATCATTTTATGCGGCGGCCTGGGCACCAGGTTGAGCGAGGAAACCCATATTAGACCTAAGCCCATGGTCGAGATTGGCGGGCGCCCCATGGTCTGGCACATCATGAAGCTCTATGAGCGCCACGGCTTCAATGATTTCACTCTCGCCCTTGGCTACAAGGGCGAGGTGATCAAGGATTATTTCCTGAATTACCATGCACGCCAGAGCGATTTGACAGTTCATCTAAAGTGCGGCCAGGTAGATTACAGCAAACCGACCGCCGAGGACTGGCGGGTGTCACTGATTGATACTGGGGCCAACTCCATGACCGGAGGTCGTCTGCTACGCCTGAAAGAGCATGTTCAGTCGGCCGGCACCTTTATGGTCACGTATGGAGACGGTGTTTCAGACATAGACCTAACCGAGTTGCTGGCTTTCCATCGCGCCCATGGAAGGCTGGCGACGGTGACTGCGGTACGCCCCTCGGCGCGGTTCGGCGGCATGCATGTGATTGATGGTCAAGTGCTTTCCTTCAAGGAAAAGCCGCAGTCTAGCGAAGGTTGGATCAATGGCGGTTTCTTTGTGTTTGAGCTTGGTGTGTTTGATTACCTGACAGATGATGCCACGGTGCTTGAGCAATCGCCTCTCGAGAACCTAGTACGGGATGGGCAGTTGATGGCTTATAAACATTCGGGCTACTGGCAATGCATGGATACGATACGTGACCGTGCCGCGTTGGAAACGCTCTGGCAGAGTGGCCAAGCTCCGTGGCTGAAAGGCGCGCGCTGATGTTTGCCGGTGTATATGACGGGAAGCGGGTGCTGGTGACCGGGCATACTGGCTTCAAGGGAAGCTGGCTGACAACCTGGTTGCTGAAGTTGGGGGCGGAGGTCATCGGCGTTTCCAAAGATGTCCCGACTCAACCGGCAATGTTTGAAGAGCTTAGACTGGCGCAACGCATACGCCATCATCAGGCTGATGTTCGCGACTTTGCCGCGATGCATGGTTTGATTGAGAGCGAGCAGCCAGATTTCATTTTCCATCTCGCCGCGCAGGCGATTGTTTCAAATTCCTACTCCGATCCGGTGGAAACGATAACAACGAACGTCGTCGGCACGATGAACATTCTGGAAGTCCTGCGCACATTCAAGCGTCCCTGTGTTGCGGTGATGATTACCAGCGACAAATGCTATGACAATGTGGAGTGGGTATGGGGTTACCGTGAAACCGATGGACTCGGCGGCAAGGATATTTACAGCGGCTCCAAAGGTGCCGCTGAGTTGGTTATCAAATCCTATCTGCATTCTTTCTTTCAGGGCGGCCATCCGGTCAGGTTGGCGGTTGGTCGCGCGGGCAATGTAATTGGTGGTGGCGACTGGGCGCGAGACCGCATTGTGGTTGATTGCATGCGTGCCTGGAGCGAGGGGCGTAGCGTAGAAATTCGAAGTCCCTTGTCTACGCGGCCCTGGCAGCATGTTTTGGAACCTCTAAGCGGTTATCTCTCTCTCGGTCAAATAGTAAGCACGGAGGCCGGGTTGCATGGCGAAGCTTTCAACTTTGGCCCGCGCGCCGAGCAGAACCGCAGGGTAGTAGAGTTGATCGATGATCTGGGCCGGCTCTGGGGGCTTGACAATCCCGATAAGGCTTATCGAGTCACAGCCAATATGCCATTCCATGAGGCTTCTCTACTCAAGCTCAATTGCGACAAAGCTTTGTTTCATCTCAAGTGGGAGGCCAATCTTGAGTATGCCGAGACGATCAGTTTGGTCGGTGATTGGTACGCAGCTTATTACCGAAAAATTAGCAATATGTATGAAATGACTCTGAATCAAATTGCAGCCTACGAGCAGATGGGCATTGAGAGAAGCCGTGCGTGGTCTCGTTAATGGATAAGATTTTGCCTGAGATTACGATTACTGGCGTGGTTCTTACCGAGCTATGCCAAATAAGTGATGAGCGCGGCGGGGTGTTGCACCTGCTGCGTAGCGATGAGCCTGACTTCACCCGCTTCGGCGAGTGCTATTTTTCCGAGGTGTTGCCGGGTGCAGTCAAGGCGTGGAAGCGCCACAGTGCCCAGTCCCAGAATCTGGCGGTGCCGGTAGGGCGAATGCGCATGGTGATTTTTGATGGCCGTGAAGCTTCTTCAAGCAGAGGGGTTGTGCAGGTGCTGGAGCTTGGCCGCCCGGATGCATACATGAGGCTGCAAATTCCCCCTGGGCTCTGGTACGGGTTCAGCTGTATCAGTAACATTCCGGCGCTGATGGTTAACTGTGCCGACCTGCCGCACGACCCGAATGAGAGCGAACGGCGCTGCATAGATGATCCAGAGATACCATACAGATGGGGAACTCAGCAACCATGATTTATAGCGAGCCAGAGAAGATCATCAGGCTTTCCAAGTCCTCTATTAGTTCTGCAGAAAAAAAAGCAGTGATGGATGTGATGGACAGGGAATTCTTGGGTATGGGTGCCGAGGTTCAACAGTTCGAGCAAGCTCTTACCGCATTTTTTGGCCGGCCGGCAGTGTGTGTGGTAAACGGAACTGCGGCCGTACACTTGGCCGTCCAGGCCTGCGGCATTGGCCCTGGCGATGAAGTGCTGATTCCTTCTCTAACCTATGTGGCCTCCTTTCAGGCAGTTTCCGCAACCGGTGCCACTCCTGTAGCTTGTGATATTGATCCTGCAACCTGCGTGTTCGACTGGCGCGATGCTGAGCGGCGTCTTACCCCACAGACGAAAGCCGTTATGCCCGTGTATTACAGCGGTGGTGTCGGGGATATCGAGGGTATCTATGCCTTTGCAAACCGGCATGGCCTGCGCGTGATCGAAGACGCAGCTCATGCCTTCGGCACAACTCATAACGGGAAACGGGTGGGTGGTTTCGGTGATATTTCCTGTTTCAGTTTCGATGGAATCAAGAACATCACCTCGGGCGAGGGCGGATGTGTGCTGACTGATGATCCGATTGTGCTGCAAAAAATTCAGGATGCACGTCTGCTTGGTGTAGAGAAGGACACTGAGAAACGCTATTCAGGGCAGCGCAGCTGGGAATTTGATGTCACCGCTCAGGGCTGGCGCTACCACATGAGCAACATCATGGCCGCCATTGGCCTTGTACAGCTGAACCATTTTCCCGAAATGTCGGCCAAGCGCCAGAGTCTATCGGGCTTTTACGACGAATTACTGCGAGATCACCCGCGCATCCAGGCATTAAAGCGTAATTATGATGTTGTGGTGCCGCACATCTATGTGGTTCGCATTCATGGGTTGAATGACCGCAAGGCATTGCAGATGCAGCTTCTAAAACAAGGTATTCAGACGGGTGTTCATTACCAGCCTAACCATCAACTTACACTGTACCGCGATCCGCAGGCATTGCCACTACCCGTAACCGATTCTGTTTATCCTGAACTACTCACCTTGCCGCTTCACGTCGATCTGTCGAAAAAAGATGTGGAGACTGTTTGTATGAAACTAAAAGCGCTAATTTCATGACTGTCCATTTCACAGCGACCGAACAAACAGAAAAACCGCTGGTCAGCGTCATTATGAACTGCCTAAATAGCGAGATGTATCTGAGGGAGGCGATTGATTCGGTTTTTGCGCAAACCTATCCAAATTGGGAGATTATTTTTTGGGATAACGCCTCAGCTGACGGTAGCGCGGCTATTGCGCAGTCCTATCAGGATGGACGGCTGCGTTATTTTAGGGGGGATAAGACAGTGCCGCTTGGACAAGCTCGTAATTTGGCAATCGAGCAAAGCCGGGGGGAATTCATAGCCTTTCTGGATTGCGATGATCTTTGGTTGCCAGAAAAACTAGAGAAGCAATTGCCGTTATTTTTTGCAGATAAAGAGGTTGGGCTTGTTTATTCGGATACCTATTTTTTTAATGAAAGTGGAGCACAGAAGCGCCTGTATTCGAGGAAGACTCCCTACAGAGGGCATCGATTCGAGGACTTGTTGAACAAGTATTTAATTTCCCTTGAAACCGTAGTATTGCGAAGGTCTGCGTTGGATTCATTGAGCCATTGGTTTGATGAGGAATTCAACTTCATCGAGGAATACGACCTTTTTGTCCGAATAGGAATTACTTGGAAAATAGACTATGCACCCTATGTTCTCGCAAAGTGGCGTGTCCATAGTGAAAGTTGGTCATGGCGTGATCCAGACTCCTTTACTGATGAGGGGATAGAAATGCTTAATAAGCTGAGAAAGGATAGTAATCTTTGCCTTGCTCACGGCGACGCTTTGCTCGCTGCAGAAAATCGCATCCACCTAAAGCAGGCGTTAAGGGAGTGGAAAAAAGAGAATTCTGCGACGGCCCGACGAATTATTCGAAAGATTCCTGAGCGTGGATTCATGTTGGTGATATTTTGGTTTGCTAGTTTTTTTCCATATGGAATGATTGAGGGAATATATCGATTTTTTAATGGTACTATCACGCCCGCAAAGAAGTGAGTGATATAAAAGTTCGCATACACCACGATATTTTTTATTAACTTTTATTAACTATATTTTCATTCTTCTACTTCTGCGGCCCTTGCAAAAGGGGCAGATTACCTCAGCATATCCCGAATTTTGCCTGCTGTTGCAACCAAGCCAATCGGGTACTCACGTCAGGGGCGTCATATATTCGCTGCATACCACCCAACTTAATTGCATGGTTCATCGGTAACTCGGGAAAGTCTCTCAAATAAAGGTAGTGTATAAAAATTCTTTTCATCTTAGCTGCAACAATGGCGACTAACAGCAGATTGTTGCAGATATCTTCAAGGGTGGTGATAGACTGCTATACTGAGTGCCTGCAATATCTTGACCTGAGGCTCACCTTTAGCGGAAGGATCGGCACCCAAATTAGTCAGTTTGATACACGGTTGGGCGAACTGCCTTGGCTCGGGCGCTAGATAGGGCGACAGCGCGGTTTAAAGGCTGGCAATTTTCCTTTTATCCCTTAAAGCTGGTGATGGGGCCAGTATCAAGTTATATGTCTACTCCTTCTCAACTATTTGTTGCTAACGCAAGAACAGCCCTAAAAATCGCATGTCATCAAATTGGTATGCAGAGAGGGGAGAAAATTCTTATCCCTGACTTTATTTGTGATGTGCTACTTCATCCAATACTTCAGTTGAATCTAGTTCCATTTTACTATCCAGTTACTCGGGATTTAGTGCCTGACTGGTGCGCACTTGAATCGATTGCTACCAACTCTGGCTGCCAAGCCTTGATTATGGTTCACTATTTTGGCCAACCGCAGAATATCGAAAAATTTCGGTTATTCTGTTCACGTCATAATTTGCAGCTTATTGAAGATAATGCACACGGCTACGGTGGCTGTTACGCGGGAAAACCACTGGGTTCATTTGGTGATATCGGAATAAGCTCCCCTCGAAAAATTATCGGAACCCCTTCCGGTGGAATTTTGCATGGTGCAAGCACGTCATCTTCTGAATTTGTTAAAAATATTAGACCGTTCCCGGTATATCGCCCAATATCCTTATTAAAGGCAGTCCTGCACTCAAAACCAAGGATCCGGAGTTTCGTTAAAGGCTGGTCTGATCGAAACAAGAATTGGAGTGATCCCCGCCTGCATCAGACATCCGTTCAATCTGATCATGTGATTGATAGGTTCTCCCGCTGGTGTATCATTTCTGCTGACTGGCAGGAAATAGCCGCGCGAAGACGGGAGAATTGGCTGGCTTGGGCGCGCTTTGCAAGGAGTAATGGGTTGCAAACGGTTTTTTCTGAGGTGCACCCTGAATCCTGTCCTTGGGCGATGCCAGCGTATGCTCGTGACCTAGTTGAGAGAGACCTATGGTTGACATGGGGTGCAAGAAATAGAGTGCCAGTATTTCCTTGGCCTTCGTTGCCCGAGGACGTTATCCATCTTGAGGGCGATGCACTGGCGCGCTGGCAAAGGCTAGTGTGCTTCGGCTTGGATCGTAGCCCGCCGTCAAAGGGGTGGTTATGAGCTACCATGTGGAAATTTACCAGCAGTTCGATGCTGAAGTCGAAGCATTGTGGCGAAATCTTGAAGCTGAATCTCTTGGCTATCTATTTCAGGCCTATGATTGGAATGCGCTATGGTATGACTGCATAGGCAAAACCGCGGCCAAAGCTAGCCCTTGTATCGTGGTAGTCAGCGATTGTGATAAGCCGCTGTTGCTTTTCCCCTTTGCCTTGTGCCGACATATGGGAATGACCTGCCTTGAATTCATGGGCGGTGATCAGGCAGATTATTTGTCCCCGCTTGTGCATCGCGATGCCATCCACCACCTCCCGCTTGCCGAAATATGGCGACAGGTCGAAGCAGCGCTTCCAAAATATGACTTACTCATCCTGACAAAAATGCCGCAAGCATTTGATTCACTCGCCAATCCCTTCCTCGAACTCTGGCCAACCCGACCGTCGCACGAGGCCTTTGCCGCCACCCTGCCGGACAGTTGGGAAGGCATGCAAGCGCGCATTTCTGCAAAATTGCGGGCGGATGGTAGACGGCAATTTCGCCGCCTAAGCGAGCGTGGTGAAATCCAATTTCAAATCGCAACAGGGGAACAGGAATATCTCCAGATGCTCGAAGCGATGTTTGAGCAGAAACGTAGGCGCTACCATGAGACCGGGGTACGCGACATCTTGAGCGACCGGAATGTCAGAGAGTTTTATCGCCGTGCGCACAAATCTTTCTGTAAGGGATACAATGTGCATATGTCCGCTCTGTTATGCAACGGCCAGCCTATCGCGACCCATTGGGGCATCGTGCACCAAAGCCGATATTATTGGTTAATGCCAAGTTATGCGGGTGGTGAATTAGCCGTCTATTCGCCCGGAAGAATTTTACAGGAAAATCTCCTGCAATGGTGTATTATGAATAGAGTATCTCTGTTTGACTTTACAGTGGGCGCTGAACAGTATAAGAAGGCCTGGTGCGATAAAAAACTGCAACTCCATGAGTATATCAGTAGCAAATCTTTGATGGGGGCCTGCTTTCAGGCGCAACGCAACATGTTGCAAATAATTAAACGTAATCCACGTGCGCGCGCTGTGATCATGCTCTTGCTAAAGGTTTGGCGTCGCGCGGCTTCGATAGGGTCTTCTGCTCGAAAAAAGTAGATTGGCCATTAAGAACTTATATGATAAAATACACAATAAATTCTAGGATTTATTTAATTTTACGGATAGTAGATAATGTAATGCTCAATTCTACCCCAGTTGGAAACTCGTTTTTATTCTATATACTGTCCCTGCCCTTACTATTTTATTACTATTTCGGCGAGCAACGCATCTACACAGTTGTAATTTACTTGCTAGCAATTATTGTTTTTTTAAATGGCATTCGCGCCACCTACCGGATTAATAATATTCAACTATATGTTATCGTTGCATTGACAATTTTAATTACGATTAGTTTATTCACATTCGGAAGCCTTTTCGCATCATTATTGGCTCTAAGGCTTAATTTTGGCATATTCGTATTGATTCTGGGTTTTTCAAAAATACGCATGCCTAACATCAATGGAATTACAGTCTTTCTTTCAGCATGGACTCTAGGAGAATTTCTGCTAATAAGGCTTATTCCAGAGCTGATTCATGTCTTGCCTAATTATGATGGCTCGTTCAGCATAACCCAGACAGCACATATCCTCGGTGGTGTGCACTCATTTGGCGGGAATCGTTCAGTGACAGCGACTATTTTACTCGCACTATTTATCTTTCTTGAGAGTGCTCAGCCTCAACGGAAATTACGTTATTTACCCTTGATTGCATGCTTTATGGCCGCATCAGGTACGGCCTATATCCTATTTTTTGTATATCTATTGGTTAAATATGCGGCTAGAATTTTGCCGATAATAATGATTATTCTGGCTTTAGGTCTAATTCTTTTTTTTAAGGATGGAGATGACTTCCTGATAGGAAAATTTAATTCGGAGTATCTAGACTTTTTGTGGGGCTATAAATACGACCAAATCGTAGATTATTGGAGTAAAATAAGAAATATTAATGATCTTCTTTTTGGGATGGGCTCCGGGTCATTTGATAGTTTAAGTGAAGAGGTTGGTCAATATGGTTCAAGTTATGGTGATTTTATTTTTTTGGATTTTATTGCGAGGTTTGGTTTAATAGGATTTTTATTATTGTCTACAATAATAATTAAATTTACCAAAAAAAATGCAATTCTTCCCATCTGGTGCCTAATTGTCGGCACATTTCACTATCACGTATTGTTTTCTTCGCCTGGCCAAGTCATTGGTGCATACTTACTCATTGCCGGGATGAAAATGATGCCGACAGTTCTTAATAGGTCTGAACTGCCGTTAAAAAATGAGGACACAACCCTATCCCGATTAAATCTTCCAGCAGTCGTTAAATTATCATGAGTACCAATTGAGTCATTTTATGAACCTGTCCAAAAGAAATCAAGTGAACGCAGGACATAAAGCCTCTTTTCGTCTAAATTCGCTCGTATTGCATCGCGTTGTTCCCGAGATCCCGGAGAATTTCGAGGATATCAGTCAGCGTACCCTGCAATGCTTACTAGCTATACCCGACATCAGATTCTTAAGCGTTGATAATGCGTTGGCCTATGCAGGCGAGGGTGACGTTGTTTGTTTAACATTCGATGACGGCCATTCTTCAGACTGGGATTTTGTCTTTCCGATGTTATTGGAGATTGGGGCAAAAGCCACCTTTTTTGTGGTCACGGACTGGATAGGCAAGCCTGGATTTTTATCGGGGCATCAGATTAGAAAATTGCGCGATAGCGGTATGCAGATCGGATCACATTCGTGTAGCCATCCCAATTTTCTTAAAGTTGATCGAATTTCTCTTAAACGTGAATTAATTAATTCAAGGTTACGACTCGAAGACCTTCTGGGTGAGCCGATTACCACTTTTGCTTTTCCTTTTGGTATTGAGAATGCCTCGACAATAAGCGATGTATTCAGTTGCGGTTATATGCGATGTTGTAATTCTAAGCACGGCATATTTCGCAGTTCTTCTGAGGTTATTCCCAGAAACTCTATCAATAAGTACACAAAAATAAATGAACTAAATGGCATTGCGAGGCCAAGCATTGCTACTCAATGTCGTTGGTGGGCTGAAGATTTAAGCAAGTCGATGATAAAAAAATATGCTTCTTCACTATATCCAAAAATTCGATCTATTATGTTGGAAAAATGAATGTACAAAGACTTTTCTGTGGTAATTTCAGTATATGGTGGCGATGATCCTGTTCATTTCGGTCAAGCAATGGATTCATTGTTAAGGCAAAGCGTGTTACCAAATGAAATAATTGTCATCGTTGATGGTCCTATCGGTTGGGATTTGCGTAAGAAAGTTGAGGAATACGCTCAATTACCGATCATAAAGCTGCTCAGTTTGCCCCAAAATATCGGCCCGGGAGCATCACGTCATCAAGGCATTTTGCAAGCAAGGTACGAAATTGTAGCGGTCATGGACTCAGATGACATTTGTGTTGAAAAAAGATTCGAGTTGCAAATCGAAAAATTTAATGATATCCAGATTGACGTTGTTGGAGGTTATATTGCCGAGTTTTTAGACCGTCCTGAAGATTCCCAAAGAATTCGCCAGGTGCCACTGACCCACGAGAAAATTGTAAAGCGCGGGCACTGGATACAGCCGATCAATCATGTAACGCTCATGTTTCGTAGAGGGGCCTACCTTCTTGCAGGCGGATATCGTTCTTTACGTAAAGTAGAAGATTATGATTTGTTCCATCGAATGGCTGTTGCTGGGCTGAGATTTTTAAACATAAGAGAAGTCCTTGTATTCGTGCGAGCCTCGGATGAGCAGTATGCTCGTAGGCATGGCTTATCTTATTTGCACGAGGAAATATATCTCTTCCGTAAGATGCTGGGTTCGGGCTATATTAATCGCATCGAGTTTTTGCGGAATCTATTAATCCGTGTATTCATACGCTTGATGCCCTTGCCGGCTCTTCGGTTTTTATCGAAAAGACTTTGTCGCACCACCATGCTTAGCTGAAAATTCATTTCGCGCTTGAATTTGAATATTTTATCTTTACCGCTTAGGTCATCGAATGGGTGATGCGGCGCGTAAGAGGATTATAGAAAATTACTCTGAGATTCGTGTTTCAAAGGATAGGCTCTAATGTTAAAAAAAGACGCTTGTAACCGGTGCCGCCGGTTATACCGGCGAACATACTGGGCTGCAGGTTTCGTTGACACTCAACTAACCAATAACGCTCCCTCAAACTTTACAGTGTCAGCTCCAATTAGTATGGTGGAGAGTTAATGACTGTCCTTTTGACGGGTGCCAGCGGATTTGTGGGTTGGGCCGTGTTGGACGCTGCCAAACGACGCGGTGTAGACGTGCGCCCGGTTTTCCGCTCCCTTGATTCGGCAAAGGGGCACCCCGGGGCTTCACTGGTACCTGAGTTGGATGGCGAAGTTAGTTGGACACAAGCGCTACAAGGTGTCGATGTGGTCATCCATGCCGCTGCCAGAGCCCATGTCATGCGTGAAGAAATGCTGGATCCATTGACCGAGTACAGACGTGTGAACGTGCAAGGCACATCAAACTTAGCGCGCCAGGCCGCTACCGCCGGGGTACGACGCTTTGTGTTCATCAGCTCCATCAAGGTCAATGGTGAAGCGACTTCGCCGGATCGGCCCTTTGCCGCTGATGACGCTCCCGCTCCTGAAGATGCTTATGGGATATCCAAGGCAGAAGCCGAGACAGAGTTGAGACGCATAGCGCAGGAAACAGGGATGGAGGTGACTATCATCCGCCCCCCTTTGATTTATGGACAAGGAGTCAAAGGTAATTTCTGCAGTCTGATCAATTGGGTGCGCCGAGGACTGCCCTTGCCTTTGGGCGGTGTGTCTCACAATCGCCGTAGCCTGGTGGGTTTAGAAAACTTGGTGGATTTGATTTGGGTTTGTGTTGAGCACCCAAAAGCAGCCAATCAAACCTTTATGGTTTCCGATGGTGAAGATCTTTCGACGACGGAACTGTTGAGGAAAATCGGCAAGGCTTTGAGCCGTCCGGCTCGCTTGCTCTGGGTGCCCGCGGGTTTGATTGCCTTCACAGCAAACATGCTTGGCAAAAGAGTGATTGCTCAACGTTTGCTGGGTTCGTTGCAAGTGGACATAAGCAAAACATGCGAGCTACTGAGCTGGCAACCGTCGGTTCCAGTGGATGAAGGACTGCGCAGAGCAGTGGAGTAAATTTTGATGTTGCGGATATTTGATTTTTTCTTCTCGCTGTTTGGTCTGATTCTGGGTGGCCCGGTGCTTCTTGTGATCTATGTGATCGGCCTATTCGATACAGGGTCGCCGATTTTTCGGCAAGAGCGGGTAGGGCGTGACCAGAAGCCTTTCACGCTTTTGAAGTTTCGAACCATGCGGCCAGACACGGCCTCTGTGGCTTCTCATTTGGCAGACGCCTCTGCGATCACCCCCCTGGGCGCGTTTTTGCGGAGCACCAAGCTGGACGAGTTGCCGCAGCTTTGGAATGTGCTTAAGGGTGAAATGAGCTTGGTAGGCCCTAGGCCGTGTCTGTTCAATCAAACCGAACTGATCAATGAGCGCGCATCTCGTCGCGTTTTTGATGCGAGGCCAGGTATTACCGGTCTGGCCCAAGTCAACAACATCGACATGTCTACGCCCAGGCTGTTGGCTGACACAGACGCTCGCATGCTCCAGGAGATCACAGTTGCCGCCTACTTCAAATACATCCTCATGACGGTGGGTGGCAAGGGTGCGGGCGACGTAGTCAGGATGGCTAATGGGGGCAGATCACTGGAGGTGGATTATGGAGACGAGAAGGAAATTCAGCCGTGAGTTCAAGCTCGAGCCGCTGAACATGGTCAATGACCGAGGCGCTGCTCTAAAGCGGGCGGTACGGTACTTACAAGCAAGTCGGATGGTAATCCTCCCATTTTGCACTGAAGCGAGAAGTAGAACGGTTATGCAGCCATGGCCAGTCGCTGCTTGGGGGGGATGCCGCCGAGGGCCATATTCGGGCGGTCGTGATTGTATTTCCACATCCACTGGGTAGCGAACATCTGAACTTCCTTCAGATCGGCACAGTAATACTGGGACAGCCATTCATAGCGAACCGTCCTGTTGAATCGCTCGATGTAGGCGTTTTGCTGAGGCTTGCCCGGCTGGATGTATTAAAACCGAATGCCCCACTGCTTAGCCCAGCACTGGATGCGGGCACTGATGTTTTCGGGGCCGTTATCGCAGCGAATGACCTGCTGCTTACCCCGCCAGGCAATGATCTGCTTGAGCGCCCTAATGACGCGTTCTGAGGGCAGCGAGAAATCAATCTCGATGCCCAGCGCTTCGTGGTTGAAGTCATCAATGACGTTGAACAACCTGAAGCTGCGCCCGTCTTCGAGTTGGTCGTGCATGAAATCCACGGACCAGACCTCGTTGATGGCTTGCGGCACGCGCAAAGGTTCGGGCTTGTCGCGCACCAGCCTTTTCGCGGCTTGATGCGCAGGTTCAGCTCCAGCGCCCGGTAGATCCTGTAGACAAGCTTGTGTTTCCACTGGAAGCCCCTGACGTTGCGCAGGTATAGGTAGCACAGCCCAAAGCCCCAGCTGCGGTTACTGTCGGTCAGGCGAACCAGCCAATCGGCGATCTGTTCGTTCTCGGCGTTGCGCTTGGCTTCATAGCGGTAGCAGGACTCGCTGACGGTGAAAACATCGCAGGCCAGCCGGATGCTAATGCCACGCTGGGCCACCACTTCTTTGGCCATCACGCGGCGGCGAGGCGGCCGCGTTACTTTTTTGCGAGGTACTCGGTGGCTATCTCGGCCTTGAGCTTTTCCTTGATGTACATCTTCTTGAGGCGCCGGTTCTCTTCCTCAAGCTCCTTCATGCGGGCCATCATCGAGGTGTCCATGCCGCCAAACTTGGCGCGCCACTTGTAGAACGTGGCTGTGCTGATGCCGACCTCG